>ENA-UOXP01001289-UOXP01001289.1-mixed-culture-metagenome-genome-assembly--contig:-NODE-1289-length-18268-cov-41.375776_pt1 | contig 18268 bp, 9 predicted proteins | sample MGYA00238161_ERZ761639 | MGnify/ENA primary metagenome ERZ761639 (study PRJEB28913, sample SAMN08776760) | mixed culture metagenome | isolation source: Freshwater growth medium | place: USA...
GCAGTCATTGCAGTCCGTCCCTAACCCGCAATAGTTTGTGTCTGGTAGGGTGCCATTGCCTCCGTCGTCGCAGATGTTGTCTCGGGCATAAATGCATGTATTTGCGCACAAGCATCCGTTTGCGTCCGTCTCCGGTGGAGTACGAGGAGCAAAATTGGGTGGGTTATGAGGAGGGGGTGGGGGCGCTGCCTGCAAGCGCCTTGCTCTCGCTTCCGTTGGGGTTGCTTGCCTCAGTGTTGTTGAGGTACTAGTCGTGGACATTGAGAATGCGGGCGGCGGCGGCGCAGGCTCGAGAGCAGATAGCCTCGGCGCCCATGGCGATCTGAGCACGACGAGGCAGAACAGGGCCAGGGCAGTCGCGAGCGCTCCGCGCAGCATTGGTGCCGACGTCATCCCGACACAGGCTCGACGGCAAGGCGCGGGCTCTTCAACTCTGCTTCCCTGCAGCCTTTTGCAGAGCCTCGTGCGGCCTTTCCCAAAAAACGAGAGGAAACGACGGGAAAACGCCGATAAGTTTTATCGCATTGACGTAACTGTTTCTTGCAGGTTTACGAAAGGCGACACACAAAATCCACAGCGCCCTCAACCTACGAACAAGGAAAAACGGGAACACGGGCCTGTCAGACGCGGGCCTGTCTGACGTCCGCATGATCTGCCAGGTCGCACGGCATCACACCCTGCGGATACTTTTCTGAGTGTAACCTGGTTTTTCGCTAAATGTATCGTACAATGACCAGTAGTTAACTGAACATGTATCTCGCCTCTCAGAATCTGACTCATTAAGACTCGCCGAGAAACGTGCATCTCGAATGTATCCAAAATGCAAGGATACATGATCTGCTCTGAGTGTGCGGGGATACATTCGGGATACATGCGGGAAACATGTGGGATACATGCAGGATTGCATCCGATCATGCAGCAGCACCAAAGCAATGCCGCGAACGCATGTAGAATGCCTGGAGCGCCCTCGCGTTGCCGAGTCACTCCAACTGCTCGCTGCTGCTGCCGCCTCGAGAAGCGAAGCACGTCTTCGACGAGAACTTATAATCTCGCACCGGAGTGATGTCGAGGTGACCGCCATCGAGAGCGGGGCGCGGTGCGAATGACACGCCCCGCCGCGCGTGATGTCCAGCGCCCGCATCAGATGCTGCCAGTGCAGTGGGCGCCGCGTCCATATTCCTCAGCGTGCCGCGAGGAAGGCCTACACGCTGTTCGATGATGGTCTCAAGCGCCTCAATTTCTGCCCGCAATTCCCGCTCCCGTTCCTGCATCGCATAATACTTTTGCAGCCCGTCGCGCAGCATGCCATGGCGCTCCGTCATGGTCCGTGAAAGCTTCCGTTCCGTTCGTTTTCGATTCAGGGCCCACTCGGCAGACACTCCCTCGCCAGGAGTTGTGAGCCGCTTCGCGCCCGCAACGGCGCTGCTCGTGAAACTTTGCGTGGTGGACATTTTCGCACGCGCGGAGTTAAATTTTGATTGATCAATGAGGGCAAATTGTTTTGTTTTTGCTTCTAATTCCTAATAGCGGCTATCACGCGACGTTCACGTTAAATTGCCATCTCGGCAAGACGCACGACCACAGGTCCCGTCACGCCCGGGCTATCATCTAAGCGTCTCAGCCGACGGACCGATGAGCGCGTTCGGCGTGTCGCCGCAGTCGCCGCAGTTTGGAGTGGCGCGTCACAACCACGCCGACCGGGGTCAAGGTGATGCCTCTCGGATTAAAAAGGGCCGTCATACGTACTGCGCGAGTCTGTAGGACTGCAGGGCCAGCAGCCTTCGCTTGTGCTTCGTCACCAAGGAGGAGGAGAGCACGAAGAGTGCGACCATGCAAAACTGCGACCGGAGCTCGGGCCATCGGTGAGCAAGCGGCAGCCGATCGGGAGTCGGCAGTTTCGTCAAGGACGTTGTGTGATGTGGATTAGGAGGACAGGTGTTTATGTATAGGCGTGGGAGCTCTCGAAGGCGGGAGCGCGCCTCGAAAATAACGAAGCTCGTGAAGTCGCCGGGCGGAGCGGGGCACGGCTTGAATGAGATGTAACCATCAGCATCGGTGCTCACGTTGATCAGCTGATGTCCACCCACAAGGCTGCAATGGACCTCTTGCTTCCAGCCATTGGCGACGCAGTAAGATTGATCCTGTCAACATGTGGTGAGGCGTCCAGTGAGCAGACACGCAAACACACAAGGCGCTTCTCCTTTGCTCTCTCAGGCAGCGTGCCTGATCCTCATCGATGCATGGGCGGCACTGGTGGTCTGGAGCCGTTGGCTTGCAGCTGGTGCTTGCCTCTGAATTTGCGACGTCCATGACGTCGCGTACGTCCAGAGATTGTCCCCCCTTGTCGCCGCGGGGTTCAGGTGGTCGAACACTCGCGGCAATCGTGCCGCTCCTGGAAGTTGCGGGGATTCAAAAGTTGATAACTTGCGACGGCGGCGCGCGCGCCGCGAGCGCCGCACTTTGAAAGGTCGAGTGTGAATTGCCTCGGCGACAATTTCGGCTTTGTACGGTTTCGCCCCGAATTCGTCAAAGATTTGAGTTAAGGCTCTAGGCTGCCTCGTGCCCGTCCCAGCTCGCGCCACCAGGCTCCCGGCGCGGGGGAGCCGACTGCGTCTGCGACTCCGCATCCAGATCCAGTGCGAGCGCCGTATCGGCTTCGTACATCGATTCAAACGCACGTCGTCGGTGGAAGCAGGAGGCGATGCCGATCAGTGGCTCTGGCCATCCGGTCGCGCCTGCTGCAACGTGCAAGTTTCAGCTTTCAGCTTATCTCCCGGACTCCGCTCGGTTTGACCCAAAGGGGTAGGGGAGGGTATTCTTTCTGGATTCACACACTATCCCCACCACCTGATTTTGAACTCAGTGTCGCGCTCACTTACTCTTTTGTGTTTTGAGACGGACTCCCGGTTTGAGACGGCCATGCCGCATGCCGCGAGCCCGACAAGATCTAAGCGAAACCGACTACCCCCCACAAGGAGCGGCAGCGCGCGACGAAGCACAACTCACATTACTTTACATTCAAGACACATTTCATTGGAGCACAGCGCTGCGTCGAAGCTTCGACAAGACCAGACGGTTAACGCCACTTCATCTTCCCGTCCGCAGCCCAGTATGCCACGCCAGCCTCATCGCTCTCGCTTAATACAAGACCATGCTCAGCCATCAGCCAGTTCACCTGTCGCATGTAGGCCATATACTTCTTCTTAGGTGGCAGCGTCGGCAGGTCCGATCTCCAGTTTACGGCCACCAGGCGGCCAAGATGATCAACTGCGGCGCCTCCGCTGCCTCCGCTGTGCAGCACGACCGAAGCCATCAACAGCCCGTGGCTCTTGGCCACAAGAGCGAGCGCTTGGGGTGCGAAGAGCGTGACTTCCCCCGCGGGTGAGAACCAACCGAAGACGGTGATAAGATCTGCATTGACCTGGAGCGCGTCAGGGTCTCCGAGCTGGACCCCGGCAGGGAGCGGCGAGCTCGCCCCAGCGAGGCTGGCCATCGCTGGATGCTTCGCGACGACCGAGTAGTCCATCCTGAAGCCTTGGAAGACGTCAGGCGTGAGCTCGAGGCGGCCGCAGATGCGAAGCACGGCCAGATCAAGCATTTGAATCATGCTGAGGGGTGCATGGGGACTCTGCCACTTTTCCTGCAGCGTGGCGAGGGGGGTGACGAGCTCGGCCCACCACATCCATCGTGAGGGCTGATCATCCGCCTCCCACATCCCAATCGCCAGGATCAGCGGCGCCGCGTCGGACGTCCAGTCGATGGCTGCGGGGAATCCGTGCTTGGTCCAGGTCGGTTCGAGGTGATGTAGATTGGGCGCGCCGTCCTTGGTCTTCTCGACTGGATCGACGAAGAGGTGGGCCACGGTGAGCACCTGGTTCCTCGGCGCACCCGCACCAGTGTCGATGATGGTGCCGGATCCGAGCTCGAAGAGCTTGCACGTGGCGCGGTCGAGGAGACCAATGCGCACGCTCGCGCGCTTCACCTTCTCGACGAGATCGGGTCGCACCCCTTGCCTGCTCATCACTGCCTGGACGACCGCGGCCGCGTCGTTTGCGGTGGACAAGGCGAGCCCGCCAATGGCGCTGGCCGATGCGATGCCTGAGGCGGTCGTGGCATTCTGTTCCTGCTGGATGCAGATCTGCTGCTCGACAAGATTGAGCCTCTCGAGGATATCATCAGATCCCTGGAGCACGCTCAAGTCGGTGTGAGGATACGGCGAGGATGGCCGTCTAGGTGCGATAGGCGACGCTGTGTGATGGAGTGAATTGAGGGGCTGCAAGCGCCAGGCTCCCGAGGAGAGGGAGGTGCGAGGGGGCATGAGCTGGGGTTTGCGTAAGATCTTGAAAGGCGCGTTGAAGAGGATGGGGCCGTCCGGAATCGGCCGGATGATGACCTTGCCATCGAGCTGACTGCCGTTCACATGTGGCGGGATGAAGACTTCGTGGTACACGGACTTGATCTTCCGATTCCAGTGCATCAGTTGTGTCGCGGGCTCGACGGTGCACCCTGTGACGATCACGGTCACCTCGAAGTCCATCACTGTCGGCTCGAGCGGTTCTACAGCGAACGCGTGTCGCTTCTCCGTGTCACTCGAGAGCTCGAGTGCTCTCTTGAACAAATGCATAGTGGAAGTGATCATCGCCCAGACCTGCACTGCGAAGCTCGTTTCGATAGCTTCCACGACCGTAGGTCCCGTGACGGCGTAATGCACGTAGTCGGGCTCGTTTTCTGGCCCGCCTCCGCCTCCGCCTCCGCCTCCGCCTCCGCCTCCGCCTCCACCTCCGCCGCCACCGCCGCCTCCGCCTCCGCCTCCACCTCCCCCTCCACCTCCGCCTCCGCCTCCGCCGCCTCGACCTCCGCCGCCTCGACCTCCGCCGCCTCCGCCTCCGCCGCCGCCGCCGCCACTACCGCCACCGATCGGGTCTCCAGCACCACGCCCGCCACCGTCACCTCCCAGAGCGCCGATCGCGTCGCCGCCTCCGCCTCCGCTCCCGCCTTCGGGTGCAGCCGGTGGCGGCATGGGCGGCTCCGTCACTTGGTTGATGACGTTCATCATCAGGCTCGTGAGCGTCATCACGACGTCATCAGTCATCACGACGTCACCGCCGCCATCGCGCCCGCACGATGGCCGTGCACCCGAGGACAGATGGCGGGAGATCGCGCCGAGGACGGCGCGTGCCTGAGCAGCGGGGATCTTCTCGAGCCTCATGGGCAACGGGCCGACCCGACCTTGACCATCGAGCCCATCGAGATCCTCGAGCCTCGTACTCGTTGAGAGCAGGTAATAGGTGTCGCGCTTGGACGCGCAGTCCGCGGCGGTGTGGACCGAGAGGTACTGCTGCTCGCCACCCTCGCCGAACCTGCTCGGCACGAGCCGCACCCCATTCGGATGGCACACCCCATTGTCGCGGTCGTGCTCGGAGGGGAATACCAACGAGAGCTCGTCCCTGTCGTTCAGGTGGAAGAGGTAGCAGAAGCCAGCGTGCAAGCTAGTCAACTCGAGCAGCAGCTTCGCGCCCGAGGCTACGGTCGTCCACCGCGCGCGCTCGCACTTGCTCCCCGACGCCTCTCCCGACGCCTCTCCCGATGCCTCTCCGATCGCGCCGTCCTCGTCGTCATCCAATGCCTCTCCGATCGCGCCGTCCTCGTCGTCATCCATGTCCGCCACGTCATCCATGTCCACGTCCAACGCACGAGTGCGTGCGAGAGCGCGCATCTCCAGCTGATGCGAGCGTGGAGGCTCGAGGAGCGTCAGGCGGCACGCCGTACCCTGAGGCTGGCGCGCGACGCATGCGTCGAGGCCGCCGCGCAGCACCGGCATCAGCAGATGGCCGAGACCACCGATCTGCCTCAGCTCCGACGGCCCGAGGCGAGTGCGGAGCTGGTGCACGATCTCGGCCACGTCTGTGCGGCCTGCTCGCATGCTCTTCGCGACCTTGATCATCAAAGTGTTGCTCCTGCTGGCGTCAGGGATGCTCGGGTTGCCGGCGCCGCTTCTGTCGTTAGGCAGCGCGGGCGCCCCCGCTGCTATGCGCTTCATGGCAAGTGCAAGATCCCACCGCGCTCTCTCGAATTCGAGTGCCTGAGGTGAATTGACAGGGGCATCGCCGAACAAGGACCTTAACAATCCGGCGAGGTCGTGCAACGCGGCGTCCGCTGCTGGCGCCAACATCCTCACACGGATCTTCCGTGCACGGGTCTCCCTCGGAGCTTTATATTACGAAAACCAAACTACGGGCACCCAAACGGCGTTCACGGACGGAAAAACGTAAACTGCACCGTGAAGGGCTCCGTAAATTGTCGAATGGGGCCCGGACCCACCAAGCAGAGCCTCGACTCATGCTTTCGGAGTGCCTGCGGCGCGTAAGCTAGTGGGCTCTCTAGCGGTCAGATCTCCCCGCGCCGCGCTGGCTCAACTCAGGCCATTCTTCTCGCGGTACCACTCGACAAAGTCGTCAATGAGGACGGGCCATGCGCCGTCCTCGTCGTAGTTGCTCATGTCGGCGTGCACGTCGTTGGCAAACGTGAGCAGCATGTCCCACACGTCCTTTGTGACCGCCTTGACCTCCTTCTCGTCCAGGAAGGTGGTCCACAGCTTGAGGTGCTTGAGCCGATCCGCGAGCGTGAGCTGCCACATCTGGTTGGCGACCTCTATGGGCAGCGTGCGCACGCCGTACCCGGGCTCCTTGGCGAAGCCGAAGCAGAACGAGTAAAAGTCCCGGAACGCGTCATCGTCCTTGAGCTGCTGCCGCAGCTCATCAAAGCTCGATCGCAGTGCGCCGATCGAGTCGACGCCCATGTCGACGAGGCCGCGCGTCCACTCCTCGCGCGTGAAGACGCACATCGTCGCCGCCTTCATTCGCCACGCGATCATAAGCATCACCGGGTCAGTCACCTCCACCTTCAGGTCGGCGCACAGCCGCTCAATGCCGCTGATCTGTATCGAAGGCTCGCCCGGCTCTGCGCGCGCACAGCAGCGAGCGAGAGAGCGCGAGCGCGTGAGCCGCGGCCGCAGCGTGGGCTGAGGCGCACACGGGCACCGCGAGCACGGGGCGCTGGCGCTGGCGCGCGTGAGCGCGAGCGCATGCACCTTTGTATTGATCAAAAAGCGCTGAGATCTTGCTCGAGTCGACCGAGGACGCCGCCGAGGCACCGCCACTCATGAAGAAGCTGTCAGCAGCGGCGTCCAGCTGCCAGTCCGCTGCCTTGAGCAGCTCGATGGCCAGCGACTCGCTGGCGCACAGGCAGGCAAGCGCGCAGAGGGTCATCAGGCGAGAGAGCGACGAGGATCCGCCGCTGCTCGGCTGCATGGTGGTGGTGGTGGTGCAGACTGACGCGCGCGTGCACACACCTGGCGCCGGTGAAGGAGATGAGGTTCCGCACCTTATCCTTCTGGGCTTTTTTCAGCGCGTGCATGGTCAGACAAGGAGAGCGCGCGAGCGAGCGAGCGAGCTTCGCTCGGGCCGCTGTCGGGCTGCTCGGGAAAATCCTTCACGTTCATTCACAACACACAGAAGCAAGATGAACCTCCCGGGAATGCTCACAGACGAACATTTTGAATGACCGCCCCCTCTGAAATGCGAGTTTCTCGTAAAGCGCTTTTTTGCGAAACGGATTTCGCTCACGGGAAGCAAACTGACGGGAAGAAACCAAGTCCACCGACGCGATGTCCATCGCGGCGCGACGGGCGGTCAAACTGGCGCCACTCGAGGCGGCCTTGGACGCCGAGACTGCCGCGGCCGGGGGTGCCATCCGGAGTGCTCGGCAGTCGGCCCGCTCGGCGCGGCGCAAGTCCCCGTATGGCGGCGGCGGCGGCGGTGGCAAGAGCCCGGCAAAGAAGGCACCGCCGCCGTTCTCACCCAGCAAGTTCGTGCCCGCGGGTCCGCCGACGACGGGGCTGTCTGCGGAGCTCGAAGGCATGGCGCTGGGATCGGTCACGCGCGCCAAGGCCAAGGCGATGATCGAGACCGCGTTTGGTGCCTCCGTGATGGAGCGGCAGAAGGAAAAGGAGGAAAAGTGGAAGGCGCGGCTCGCGCGCGACAAGGCGACGTGGTGGGACGCGGCGGCTCTCAGCGTGTGTAACTCGACCGCAGCCATCAACCACGCGGTCACGCGCACCGCCACGGGCGCCGAATCCATCGACCGCGCACTCAAGCGCGCGTCCTCGTCCGCTGAAGACTCGCTCCTCACGCTCGCGCTTGGGCGGAACCACGCGCGCGCCGACATGGCGTCCGTGGCCGAGTGGAAGGACGCGGCGATGGAGAGCTTCTTGGGGGGCAAGAAGGCGGTAGCGCCTGCGCCGGCCAAGGCCAGCACCACCCTCGAGCCCGTCTCGCCCGGCCACTTCGAGCGCAAGTACGGGCGGCAGCGGCAGCCGCTCCCGCCGATCGCAGGTAAACCTGCGGATGCGGGCGCGTTCCAGGCGCGCCGCTCGCGGCTTGCGTCCGCGGCGAGCGAGGCGCACCAGCGCGAAGCGAGCAACCAGGCCTCGCGCGAGAAGGCCTTCATGAGCCGGTGAGAGGGAAGAGAGAGCACCCCCGCCACAACGGAGACGAGATTGATTCAGCGCGGCGGACAGCGCGCCAGCAGCCCCTGCGCCCTGGAGAGTCAGCAGGGAGTCAGTCAGTCATGGTATCCGTCAGTCAGTCAGTCAGTCAGTTACCCCGTTCCTACAGCTATCGGATACACACGAATAAGTACAAGCCGCGCCGGCATGCGCGCCGGGCTCCTCGGAGGCTGCAGCGTGCAGGTCCCGGTTGGGGGGCAGCTGCAACACGGACCGAACACGCCATGGAACACGCGCCCCGCCAGGGCCTCCTGTCTCTGAGACTGGTAAACCGGGTGCGGGTCCTGGGGGGAGGCCATTTCGCGTCTGGTATTTCGTGCAATTGATTTCATGGACCGAATCATTCGCGGGGCGTGCGTCGGCCCTCGCACGCTCGCAGGACATCCTGCGACCAGCAATTTAAGGCTGAGTCACCTGCAAAGGCGATGCTCGGCGCTCTGTCTCGCAAGCTTGCACTGACTCGTAGTCGTCGAGCTCGCTGCCGCGGTGGCCGTACGTTACGGATAGAGCGTTTTTCGGCCAAGGAGCGATTTTTAACCAAATAAGGGTCTTTTCCAAAAAAATAATTCTTGTTTTCTAGCCTTCCACTTATCTTGCCTTCCGCATCCAGTATGGAGCGCCCAATGTCCTACAGTCGTCCGTCGGGCGGCCCTGCGGCGGCCAAAAAGCGCGCCTGAGCGCCGATCGGCCTGCGCCCGGGCTCCATTGACCACTCTGAATCCAAATGCCGCGCGAAGCTGCACACAAACACCCCATATTGGCCATCGCTGACGCTTCCGTTTTCCCGATCCCCAACTCAGGAGGGTACCAGCACCATGATGCAAGTACGGTGGTCGCTCACGCCGACCAGCGCCCAGAAAAAGCGCGGAGGCAGCAGCAAAGATCTAACGGAGCTTGATGGCTCATCATCGAGGGTGCAGCAAATCTCGGCGATGGGCCCCGGCGTCGCCAATTCTTCTGCAGCCGATGCTTTAGACCAGCAGTGGGCTCGCAGGATGCCGTCGTACGATGCCGGCGCCATCGCCGACGAGCTAACAGCAGCGCTGTCAAGGTCATGCGCGTCGGACACGGACGGGCACAGCGAGAGCGGCAGCAGCCCGACCCAGGCTGCGTCGGCTGATGAGGGCTTCGACCCACTCTCGCTCCTGGGCGATCTCGAGGGCTTCAACAGCAGCACGATGTCGTTTACGAGCGGCGCGCACGCCCCGCCTGTGGGCGCGTCGCACTCGGCCGACTCGACGACGACGCAGAAGTCGGCCTCGGCGGAGGCTGCGGACCGCAAGGGCGGCGAGAGCACGGGCATGAGTCGCGCGATGACTCAGTTGGACCTCCTCTCCTCGAATGTGTCCTCGAACGTCTCTTTGCGCGGGCAGCGTCACGAATGCGACGCGAGGGTCAAGCAGCTGGAGGCCGAAGGGGCGTACGAAGCGCCAGTCTCAGCGCACGAGGAGGGGTCGCTTGACCTCTCCGTGCCGCTCGACTTGTGTCACTCGCGCAGCAGCGCTTCGCATGCGCCGCCCTCGTCCTCGCCCGCGCTCTCGGACGCGTCGCAGCTCTCGCTCTGCTCGCAGCAGCAGGAGCACTCGTCGCCTCTGCACGGCTCCAAGCGCCCGCCAGCCGCGCTCGGCGGAGTCGCCCAGTACGGCGGAGGGCGCTTGGCAGGCAGGCGCGAGACGCGCAGCTTGTCCTCGATCCATCTCGATATGTTCGCCGAGCTGGACGGCCTCGGAGAGGCTGAGCTCGGCCTGATCTCGCCCGGCCTCTCCGCCCCGCACCGTCGCACCGCCTCCGGGGGATGCGCAACCGACTCGTCCGTGGAGGAGGACGAGGACGAGAACGAAGGGTTCGGCTCGTTGGACGAAGAGTTCGAGGAGGCTCTCGAGGAGTGCCTGCCGCACGATCTGGTGCCCGGCGCCGGCGTGGGCTCCGAGCTGCGCACGGCTCTCGAGGCGCTCACCGCCGACTCGGCCGTCCTCGCCAAACTCGACGTGGCGCTCGACCAGTCACATTCACATTCACACGATCCTTCGGACGTCTCCTCCGATGGCGCCGACGAGGACGGCTTCGTGCACTCGATGGGCCTCTCGATGGGCGGCCAGGAGCTCTTCGACTTCGAAGGGCTCCGCCCCTCATCCAGCGCCCGGGATGGCGCCCATCCCAGGGGCGGCAGCAGCAGCGGCGCGTACACGTGGTCGCCCGCGCTCGACCACCTCAAGATGACGAACCGGCCCCTCGCCTCCGACAGGTGGCTTGCCAAGGCGAGGGGCGAGCCTATGGGCGAGGACGCGTCGGATGGGCTCAAGAAGCGCAAGAGGAGCGGCAAGCCGTTTGCCGAGGGCCATTCGAAAGCCTATGGGGCCACCGAAGAGTCGGGCGCCAAGAAGGCCAAAAAGGAGCCCAAGCAGCCAAAGGCGCCCGGGGGTGCCAACGGGCTCTCGTGGCAGCTCTCGTGGCGGATGACGACTTGGGGGCCGCACGGGCTTCAGCAGGGCCCTGGGGCACCGCCCGACGCGACGGCGGCAGCGCCGCCGCCGCCGCCGCCGCCGCAGCCGCCGCCGCAGCCGCAGCCGCAGCCGCAGCCGCAGCCGCAGCCGCTGCTGCTGCCGTCGCAGCCGCCGTCGCAGCCGCTGCAGCCGCTACAGCAGCAGCCGCAGCAGCAGCAGCTGAAGCTGCCATCGCCGCCGCCGCCGCCGCCGCCGCCGCAGCTGCCCCCACCCGTGCACATGGGCGGCATGCCAGCCTCCCAGCCGGTGACGGCGCCATACAACCGGCTCAGCACGCCACCGGTGCTGCTTCCCGCAGTGCTCCCGCCGTCGGGTGTGGCGATGCCCGGACCGATGCAGCTCAAAAGGCCTGACGCACCGGCGCCTTTATCGGTCTCGCCGGCGCCAGGCGTGATGGCTCCGGGCGTCGGCTCGGGCGCCGTCATCCCGGGTGCGAAGAGTACCCACGCGCTGTCCCAAGCGCTGACGGCCACCGGCGCCATCCCGGGCGCGAACGCCAAGTCTTCGGGCAAGCCAGCGCCCGGGGTGGCGCCCGTGATGTCCTCGGGCAAGCCAGCCGTCGCTCCTCGCGCGTTCTCGTGGCAGACGCTCAAGATCTTGTCCGCGCACAAGAGGGATGAGCCTCGTCCACGAGGCAAGGGGGGCGCGCTGCTGCCCGCGCCCCCCCCAAAGGCGGGCGCCGCTCCCCCGTACCTCCAACAGCAGATGTACTCACCGAGCGCCGTACCGAGCGCGGGCCAACCCAGGCCGCCCGGCATGCCGGGTGCGCCGCCGCTGCCGCCGCCTACGCGCGCCTAATTCCCTCAAGGCCCAGGCAACCTCTTATCAGCTGAACCCGACGGGGCTGTGAACGGAGCTGATCGGCCGAGGACGGTTTCTTGACGAATCCACAGACCTCGACGGAGCTGATCGGCCCTGGGCGCCAGAACCACAACCCAAAATGTCTGCGTGTGTCGTGCGATGCAAACTGTGGAACTGAAGCCTGATGGCGTACAATGGCTGAACATGGCTGCGCTGTCCATTCGACCCCACGGGTTGGCCGGTACCAGGTCTCCCAGTAGCGCGTGGCGTGAGCCAAACGTCGCCAAGAGATGTGCCAAAGTAGATGTCTGATGTGCAGCATAAGAGATGTGCATACATACAGCTGCAGTTGTACAACGGTCCTCGGTCGTCATTGTCGTGTCGGTGCGCGCGCATGCCGGTCCGAGAGCAACAGGAAGTGAGTTACCCAAATTGAAACAGGAGCACGTCATTTCTCATTACATGACCGGCGCACCGGACCCGCGGCATGACCGGGACCGGAGCGGACGCCGCGGTGTCCGACGGGGAGCACGGCTACTATGTGCATAGTACAACAGGCGAGGGGCACACCCCGGCACTCTCACAGACGGGTCTTCGAGACACCGGCGGGGCGTGATGGGTGGAGGGTGCGAGTTGTACGAATTACTTAAATGATAGGCGTTGTCGATTTTTTTCGTGTTTTTTTTTTAAATGAAATCTTCGTAACTTCGGGCGTCGTGCGGCATGCTCGTGAAGCGTCTCTCAGGAAACAGTAGGGGAGGCCTAATGAATTCCTACATTTCCAAAGTGCTCACTGCACTGCGTCATCACGACACGCCGAACCACCTTCGCAGGGGAGAACTGTTACAGAGTCAAAAGATGGTACAAAAAGTGGAGGGGAAGGCCACTAGAGGCCACGTGTTTAGGGGCCATCTTTGCTATCACTTTTCATGGTACAAGGCCACAGTTCGCTGCAGCTGCTGCTCGCTGCACACGCCAAAACGAATGGCAGCCACGAGGCGCGTGTTCGACGTGTGCGCGGCGCACGCTCTGCCGCGAGAGACCGCGACAGAGATCGCGCTCGCGCTCGCGGAGGAGCCCTACCTCGGATCTGCACTCGACATTAGTGAAGCACTCCTGCACATCGAATCCCTGGACGCCTGCGCTCTCGCCGACCGCCAGTCGCTGTGCGAGGCACTTCTGCCCGCTGTGCTTAGCCGTCGGCGCAAGCGATCGCTCCCTGCGACCAGTTCGATCGGCGGCGGTCTCGATCAGTTCACGTGGAAGCGTGAGTTCAAGCACGACCGCGATCGCTACCACGAGCCGTACACGCATGCGCTGTTTGGACATGAGTTGGTTCTCGAGCAACGGCCCTTTGGCCCCGAAGGCTTCGCATCGACCGTGTGGGACTCGGCCATCGTGCTGGCGCGGTATCTCGAGGTTCAAGGCGCTGCCCAGTACGCCGGCGCGCGCTGCGTGGAGCTTGGCGCCGGCACCGGTTTGCCTGGCCTCGTCCTCGCCGCCCTCGGCGCGCAGGTGGTGCTCACCGACCTGCCGGAGAATGTGGCTCTGCTCGAGCTGAATGTGGCTCGGAACCGCGACGCATGCCGGCGCATAGCGGGTGGACAGAACGTCTCCGGAACGCGCAGTCGCAGCTCGGCGGTTCGGCGGCGGCACGGCGGTGGCGCGCGTGCGGCCGAGTCGCAAACTACGGGCTGCGCGACATCCATGGCGCTGCGCTGGGGCGAAGCACTGCCAAAGGCTCTGCCTGAGGCGCTCGGCCTCACGCCGGCGTCCAAAGTGGATCTCGATCTCGATCTCGATCTCGATCTCGTCGTCGCCACGGACGTCCTGTACTCGCACGAAGCTGTCTCGCCGCTCGTCGAGACGCTCGTGGCCCTCTCGAGCCCCAAGACGCAGGTGCTCCTTGCCGCGGGGCGCAATCAGCACGCAGGCGAGGGCTTCTGGGCCGCAGCACGCGCATGGTTTGAGGTGCATGAGGTGAGCACGAGCGCGCTGCACGCGGCCTACAGGTGCGACGACGTGACGGTGTGGCGGCTGCAGAGATTCGAGAAAAGTTGAGCGTGGAAGCTCCAAGCTGGAAACGGGCACGCCCTTGACGCGTTGAGCGTCGAGCTGTATCAAGCTATCAACTGGATCAACGACGTTCACATGGCGGAGCTCTCGCGTGGTCCGAGTCCACGCGTTCTCCTATTGTCGTACCATGATGTTTGATCCTTGATCGTAACTATCCGGTATCGTGTGTAACGTATCGATTTATACATCATACCCTTCGATAGGATTGAACTATGATAGGTTTGGCTTGCAACCCCCCCTCCATGCCGTGCCCCAGCGACCAACACTCTACACACTACACTGCAAACACCCACGACTGTGTAACCTTCAACAGAATCCGCGCAACGCCGCCGTGCGGCTTTACCGTCTCGGGTGGAATCGACACTTTCGACTTCTCGTTCAGTATCCCTTCGTTACCCTTCCGCCGACGCCGCGCGGGCGGGGACAGATCTCTTTGGCCGCGGAAGGGGCGTGGGCTCTGGGCTGTTGGAGCCGACTGGTCTTCTCGTTCGCCCCCTGCGCTGGCGCCGCCGCGCGTGCTCTCGTCTCCTGCCCAAGGGCGAGGGCGTCTTTGGCGCGTTCACCCCCGGTGGCCCACCTTTGGCGGCACCGACGCGAAGGCCTTCATCTTCCACAGGCCGTCGGGGCCAGCGGTGCCGTCGAGGTGGGCAGCCTCGAAAGTTTCCTTGGCCTCGAGGGCGGCGACCTTGGCGTGGCTCACCTGGGCCTGCATCGAGCTCGTCTTCGTCGCCCCCGGCTTCTTCGACTTCTTCGCAGCCGCGCACTCCGCCGCGGTGGGCGCGGTCTGCTGCCACTCGAACCGGTACGCGTGCGAGAAGAGGTCGGCCATCGGGATGGTCGCGGCGGTCGATCGACCAAAGGTGGTGTTCTTGTCGTAGGGGATGGGGAGGGGGACCTGGATCGACGCCGCCTTCAGGCGCGCGTCGTGGGTGAGCCGGTACTCGGCAAAGCCCTTGGCTGTCGTCTTACCCACGACTGCCGCCTCGCAGTTGAGCTGCTTGAAGTCGCGACCAGCCATCTGGTCGGCGGTGCCTGAGTGCTGTGCCCAGCCGCCGAGCACGTCGGCGGAACCGATGCCGTCACGGAACTGCCGCAGCCCGTACTCGTGCTGGAAGTTGGTTTTGGACGGCAGGTCCCAAACGGCCGGCTTGACGGTGCCAAGCTGCGGCTTGCCGAGCAGCGGGTTCTTGCTGCTCTCGGGCTGGGGCCTCAAGTTGCCGCACAGCGGCGTGGCAATATCACGCTGGTCGTGCGAGTAGACCGACATGCCAGGCTTCGGCATGAGGCAGCAGTAGCACACACTGCAATGCCCAGCAGCTCGTTCGATATGTCTGCGCGACAACGACAGGATTCGCGGCGTGGCTTTTTGAACTGACGTTTTGGCATGCAACCTGGCCCTTCCACCTCGTCCTGAGTGAACTCGCAATTCGTGACCACACCAAGGAAGAGGGAAGTCGCCCTCAGGACACAGTCATACCGCACTCACTCTGAACTCGTACTATTATGTTAGGGTCTGTTCTGGCGTTCTGAGTCATTCAAACATTGTAAACCAATGAAGCGTTGGTGCTAGCTCTCCCTTTGTCTTCGTGGCGTGAATAGCTCTCCGTCTGCGTGTGTCTCATTTCGGGTGCTGTTCACGTGTTGAGTGATTTCTTTGTGAACAGCCTCGAGCGTCGACGTCGCTACCCAACCAGGAACTCAACCAGGCCGCCTCCGAGAATGCCGGGCCCCGCTCGAACGCTGTCCAAAATGCACGACCATACCGCCATCGCTGCCGAGACAACCGCCAATGACGAGGGCGGCGCGCCAAACCGTCGCGCCAAGTCGATTCTGTGGGACCTAGACGCCGTGGTGCCCAAGTGGGCTCCGCACCCCATCGGCGCGAGCAAGGCGCTGCCGCCTGCAGCGGCGGTGGCGCTCGAGCTCGAGGTGGCCAAGTCCATGCGCCGGCTGCGCCGCCGGCTGCGCGAGCTGTGGGCGTCACACGGCATGAAGGCGGAGCTTCGGCCTCTCACCCTCGAGCGCTGGCGCTGGTCGGCCAAGTGGGAGGAGGACCAGGCAGCCGCGGCGTCGGGCAAGAAGGCGGTTGCCTTGCACCCGGTGCTGCCGAGCCAGCCGGCGCCGGCTGCGGACGCCGAGCTCGCGCTCGAGCTTGAGCGCCAGGGCTTGAGCGCCGCGTCCGCCGTCGCCGCCGTCGTTGCGCTGCGCACCACCTCGGCGACGCAGGCCGCGGCACTCGTGCGGCTCTCGCACAGCGCGCGGAGCGGGAAGACGCTGGGCGCGCCGGCCGTGACGCTGCACGCCCACAAGCACACGGTCGACCTCTCGGTGGGACGTGCCTGCGTGAAGCTCTCGTGGGCTGCGTACGGCAAGCTTGCCATCCTCCATCGGCTCCACGCGCCCGCTTCGGAGGCGAGCCCCGCGCCGACAGCGGCACAGCTGGAGCGAGCGGCGGAGGGTTGCGCGGAGGCGGCAGAGCGCGAGGCGGTGCGTGAGGTGATGCGTGGGCACGCGGCGGCCGCGCAGGTTGAGGACGACGACGAGGAGGAGGACGAGGAGGAGGACGAGGACGAGGACGAGGACGAGGACGAGGACGACGTTGCGGCGAGCGGCGGCGGCAATGGCGGCGACGCGCGTACTGCGCTGCACCTGCGCCTGTTCGCCATGCTCCTTCGATACCGCTCCCTCGACGGTCACGGTTACCAAGCCGCCATCGGCCAGCCCGTATGGGATGTGCTGCGCCGCCGGCTCGGCGTAGCGTGTGAGGGCTTCGCCTCGCCTCTGAACGCCCACCTGCCCGCGTATGGCTCTGCCTTTTCGGAGGTGGATGGCGTCTTCGGCTCTCGTGGCTCGTTCTTGGGGCTGCGCCCGCAGGGTGGCTCGTACGAGGCCAACCCGCCCTTTGTGACGCCGGTGATGGACGCATGCGCGCAGCACGTGCTCGCTTTGCTCGAGGCGACCGAAACCGCTCCTGGGCAGCCGGCGCTCTCCTTTTGCGTGGTGCTGCCCGGATGGCGCGAGTCTGCCGCCTTCACCCTCCTCTCGGATTCCAAATGGTGTACGCTCCGGGTCCTCATCGCCGCCGACGACCATGGCTTCTGTGACGGCGCGAGCCATGAGCGGCAGGACCCATACCGCCACTCACCCTTCGACACATCCGTCTTCGTGCTGCAGACGCCCAAGGCGGCGCGTAAGTGGCCCACCGACCCCTCTCTCGAGGTAGAGCTGCGCGCAGCCTTCCGCGCGTGCCGCCCATCGTCGACCGCCGTCGGCCGTCAGCTGAAGCACGACGCGGGCGCCCGGGGCGCCCAAGCCGAGCAGCAGCGGCGCAAAGCCAAACGGCATCGAGACGTCGAGGAGGACGATGGCGAGGGCAAGGGCGGCGGCGCCAAGGGCGGTAGGGCCAAGGAGCCCAAGAAGCGCAGGGGGCCACGCATGTCGCCCAAGCAGCCCGGCACGCGCACGCCCCTCGATGATGCGACCGAGGCGGAGCTCACGCGCTGGGTCACTCTGAAGCGCAAGGGCGACTTTTCCGGAGCGGACGCCATCCGGGCGGCACTGGCGGCGCGCGGCATTGTGGCGGACAAGGAGCGGCCGGCGAAGAAGGCGAAGCCGGCGCCGTCGTCGTGAGCAGCCCGAGCCGTCGTCGTGGGCGGCAAGCTGGACAGGCTGGCGCAACACGGTCGTGAGCCTCCCGAATGGAATCTCGACCCTTGGGTCGCGAATGACCCGGAACTCGCGACGAGCACACATATCCGAAGTTGAAATCTGGTTAGATTTTGTGTCGGCAACTTTGGAATCCGAATGCAAGAAACAGTTACGTCAACGCGACAAAACATGTCGGCGTTTTCGCGTCGTTTCCTCACGTTTTTTGGGAAAGGCCGCACGAGGCTCTGCAAAAGGCTGCAGGAAGCAGAGTTGAAATTAGCCCGCGCCTTGCCGTCGAGCCTGTGTCGGGATGACGTCGGCACCAATGCTGCGCGGAGCGCTCGCGACTGCCCTGGCCCTGTTCTGCCTCGTCGTGCTCAGATCGCCATGGGCGCCGAGGCTATCTGCTCTCGAGCCTGCGCCGCCGCCGCCCGCATTCTCAATGTCCACGACTAGTACCTCAACACTGAGGCAAGCAACCCCAGCGGAAGCGAGAGCAAGGCGCTTGCAGGCAGCGCCCCCACCCCCTCGTCCTCCGCCGGTGTCTCCCGCAAACGGATGCTTGTGCGCAAATACATGCATTTACGGCCGAGACAACATCTGCGACGACGGAGGCCCTGGCACCCTACCAGACACAAACTATTGCGGGTTAGGGACGGACTGCAATGACTGC
>ENA-UOXP01001302-UOXP01001302.1-mixed-culture-metagenome-genome-assembly--contig:-NODE-1302-length-18131-cov-32.936878_pt1 | contig 18131 bp, 19 predicted proteins | sample MGYA00238161_ERZ761639 | MGnify/ENA primary metagenome ERZ761639 (study PRJEB28913, sample SAMN08776760) | mixed culture metagenome | isolation source: Freshwater growth medium | place: USA...
CGAGAGCACGCTGCATCTGCTCGGCTCATTGGCCGAGCCGCGCCGCATCGTGAATGATCGGCGCTCGATTACTAGATCTGTGAAGACAAGTTCGGTTTCATGTTCTGTTCACACCCGCAATTTAGTTCCACGTCCACATGGAGTGATCTCAATCCGATCACGCACAAAGAGAACATTTGCGAGCCTTCCACATCGTCATCAGGTCCGCCCATGCCGTGGGCCCTCCTCCCCTCAGCGGCTGCGCTCGCCTACGTTCTGGGCGCGACGAGCGCCCCCGGTGCTGTACGGGTGGGATTCACGCTGCCGGCGCTTGTTATGCAGGCCGATGGCCGGACGGTCGTGGGGGCGCACACCCACGCCAAGTTGCACCACATCGATGTGCCGAGTTCGACTGCAGCAGCAGCGGCGCCCCCCGCCGATTCGCAGGCGGCCCCGAAGAAGGCGCGAGCGGGCAAGTCTAACGAGGGAGGCAACACCCACGCCAGCCTGCACCACATCGACGTGCCGAGTCCGACTGCAGCAGCAGCGGCGCCCCTCGCCGATTCGCAGGTGGCCCGGAAGAAGGCGCGGGGGGGCAATTCCGTCGTGGCTGGCAGGTCTAACGAGGGGGGCAACACCCACGCCAACTTGCACCACATCGATGTGCCGAGTCCAACTGCAGCCGCAGCGGTGCCCGACGATGCTAACAACATTCTAGGGAAGAAGGAGCAGCGTGGGGCCAAGCAGGAGACTCGCATGCAGGAGCCGATCGCTGGTGAGTTTACGCACGCAAACTTGCACCACATCGACGTGCCCAAGGCTGGACGCTAAGCGCCAAGTGAGCCCTCAAGCTCGGTCATTCGCTCGGTGTGGGGATAGTCATCAACCAGGAGGTCGTCAAGCGTTGACAGCGCCTCCGCATCCGGCAGCTCTTTGCCACGTGGCTTGCCCCCAGAGAAGGAGAGAGTGTGTGATCGCGGACATGCCGAATCAACTGGCAGCTTTCGTGTCGAACGGAACCAGCAGGCAAGCTGTTGAGAGAGTACCCCGCATGACCCCGTATTCCCTGCGTTTGCGTGCGCTCGATTGTCGATAGCGCGCGCGCCTTCCATATGCGCGAGCGTGCCACAGATGCATGATTGCGCACGGCCGCGCGCCGTTTTGTGGCCTCGTTTGTAGAGTTGAGTCTGTCCCCAGGAAAAAACCATCGCACGTGGAATCTACAGCACTCCCAACTTCGCGCCCCACGCGGCGCGGCCCCCCTCTCGGAGCCCGCGACGTGCACGTGGGCGACGCGACCATGGCGCGACGACCGACAGCGACGTGTGCGAGACGCTCGGAAGGGACACACAGACTCGACACGCTTTCAGCGCGCTCGCGCGACCGCCCCCCCGCGCGCACGAAGTCCGAATTAAGTCCGAACGCAACACATGAACAACCACGTGCCGCATCGCCGTCCGGTGCTCGTGCTGCCGCTGCAAGTGCCGCTGCCGTGCCCGACGTGGAGAGGACCTGTGGCCTCTCTCACTGGGCAAGATTGACCGAGGGACACCGATCTGGTGTTTCAACGACACACTGTGTGTGTAAAGAGCGTCCCGGCCTCTCCCGTCCCCCCGCAGCCGGTTTCATCTCCGTTTCGGGAGCGAAGCAAGCAAGCAAGGCGGCTCACTAATGAACCGGCAGAACGGCCCGTTTGAGCAAGTTCAAGTTCAAGTTCAAGTTCAAGTTACTTCGTAAACAACAGACAACCTAACGGAAGCCCATCGAATGTGCTCTCTAAGCAGCAGTGGGGAACTTGAACTTGAACTTGAACTTGAACTTGAACTTGAACTCGTTTGAGCATGCATTCGCGACCCAAATCCGAAGTTCCTAAAGGGGACCCTCGTTTTCTTGTTCCTAAAAGGGAACAATATTCGTGGAGTCGCGATCGAGGTGGCAGTCGATGCCGCTGAGTAGGAGCGCCTCGTTCAAGAGTCGGAAGGACGTTCACGAGCGCTCCGCAGCAGAGATAGAGAGAGAGGAGTCGACCTGCTACTGCGAAATAGTTGGCGTACCATGCGACATGTCGTCGCCCAAACGGCGTGAGGCGATTGTCCTCACCTACGCCAGCCTGCTTGCGTGCGTTGTCTTCTGGATACTCGACGCTTTCAAGGCGACGAAATCAACGACGAGCGGAATCATCTCGTCTCTGCTGGAGAGTCTGTTCGACGTGTTCAGTACGCTGCTCGTTTGCTGGCGCCTGCGAAGGGCGGACTGCTTCGAGGAGACGCCAGAAAACATTATCGCCGAGGCGCGGACGTCCGTCTTGCTCTCGGCCTGCATGGTCGGCATCGCCTTCGTGCTGCTCGGCTTCACATCATTTTCGGTCTTCGAGGCGCACAAGAACGAGAAGAACGCGATCAACCACTCTCAGCTGGGCGACGAGGTGTCGCTCTCCTTCCCCAGCGCGATCATCTATTTGGTCATCGGCATGCTACAGGCCGGGATGGGGTGCTCGATGCGCGTGCGCTCGCTGCTGCAGGATGGGCTGATCAGCATAATGGCGGCCTTCGTCTCGCTCGGCGCGCTCCTTGCAGCCCTCATCAACTTGATGACGTGTCAATACAAAGAGTTCCTCGAGCTGCCTGACGACGACCTAGGCTCGGGAATGGAGATCCAGAATGGCACTGGGACTGACGTGATCGACACTGACGGGCCCGATGCCGACGTGCGGATCCATCCCCGGCATGGCAAGGGCGGCGGCGGGCCTATGGGCGGGATCGGCGTAGCAGGTGCTGCAGATGGCGTCGGAGATGACGAGCCCGGTCTCAAGCTCGACTCAGGGGGAGTGTTCATCCCCTTGTCGCTGTACAGGCAAGGACGCACTGCTTCCCTACTGCTTCCCACTGACTGCCACTAGACCGCCACTGACTGACACTGACTGACACTGATTGACATTGACACTGCCATCGCATGTTCGCCGTACACAGCGCGCGCGAAGTCGCGAAGGACGGCGTCCCTCTCTTCCGCGCGATCCGCGACCACGCCAAATGGCTACAGCACGATGAGGACGGCGATATCGGTACGACGCCTCTGATTGGACCTCTGATGACCTCTGATGACCTCTGATGATCTCTGACGATCTCTGATGACCTCTGATGACCTCTGATGGCCTCTGAAGATGACCTCTGATGAGGACGGCGATATCGGTACGACGCCTGCCTCTACGATGGCGTGCCTTGCATGCAAATGCTCACTGCATCGCGTTCTTTGTCCCTCAGGGTTCTACCTGCACCAGAGCGTCAGGTACCCGTACTACTGGTGCGAGGATGCGATCACGACGGTGCTTGCACTCAGCATCTTTTTGATGGGCGTGCATGGGCTCTACCAGGACGCCACCGCAGGGCACAAGTGGTGGACTGCGGACTTCTGGTGCGCACCCATCCCTGAGGCGGACGAGAAGGACGAGCATTCCAAACATGACAGCAAGACGGACTACGGTAGCAATAATGAGGCCACGCCGCTCGTGAAGCCATAAAGCAGACACAGACTGGCAGAGAGGGAAAAGATAGTGACGCAGTATCTTCAGATGCGATCTCCTGAGCGATATTGCACATTGCTGAGTGTGGTACGTGCATTGAGTACGCGTGTAGTTCGAGTCCGAAAATGGCGCCGTTGTGGCATTCACACTTGTCTAAGCGTCGTGCTCGTGGGGCGCGCGCGCGCGCGCGCCGCGTCCAATCACCAATGCCGTCGATCGCCGACGCTGATGCTTTCGTGTGGGATGGCCACGGAGTCTTGATGGACTGGCGCGCCCCTGCAGCCGTCGCTGCCATCTACCTTGTGGCCTGCAGTGTGCACAACTCGCGCTTGCAAAGCGTAAAATCTGCACCAGCAGCTTCACCGATTGTTGATGCCATCGCCATCACACATAATGTGGTGCTCGTCGTCTTCTCAGCAGTCATGTGTGCAGGATCCACGTACCACTTTGCTGAACTACTGCGCCGCATTGGACTTCGAACCTTTCTGTGCCCTCCACTACCTGTCGGCGGCACCACGCACGACCTTCTGCCGCTGGGTGGGCCGTTGCACTGGTGGTGCTATGTCTTCTACCTCTCCAAGTACTATGAGCTCGTGGACACGGCGCTGCTGATCGCACGTGGCAAGCGCATCATCCCGCTGCACGCCATCCACCACGCCTTCATCCCCTACGTCATGTGCGTCCTTTTCGACGGGAGGGTCTCGATCTCTCTCGTCTCCATGTCGATGCTCAACGCGCTGGTGCATGTCGTCATGTACAGCTACTACCTCGCGAGCGCGCTCGGGCTAAGCACGCCGCTCGGGTGGAAGCAAGCGATCACGCAGCTACAGATCACCCAGTTCCTCATGGGCGTGATCGGTGGCACCTGGTACTGGTTCGACTACGTGCGTGCGCCCAGGCTGCAAGCTAGATGGCCTGTGCTCGAGTTCACAGAAGGATGCGGCGGCGGCAAGCCCATGACGGTGCTCGTCGGGTATGTGATGAACTGCGTGCTCCTCGTCCTCTTCGTGCGCTTCTACCTCAGCGCGTATCGGAAGAAGCTGCATGGACCAGGCAATTCATCACATACCCATGCAGGCCATCGGAGCACGCGTCAGATGCAAGAACATGTGCAAGAACATCGCGACTAGTCATGACTTGACTTGACTCGCGACTAGACTCGACGGCCGCGCACTCGAGGATCGAGGAACTTTTCCCGCGCCCCGCGGCCAGCGCGGGAGAGCCGAGAGTAGGGGCAGAGCGCCCGGGTCAGTTTTCCGGCATTTATTTCTTTCGCGCGTGACTCAAAGTACGCGACACGCACCTGCGCGGTGTATCCGTCACCTCCTATCCATCACCGCCGCACGGGGGCGGGGGCTCACGGCGCACACATGCATCCGCGCGCGATCTATCGTCCGACGATGAAAAACTCGCGAATCACGTGCACATCGAACCTCACAATCGAACACCCTACAGCCGGCGGACGTGTGGTGAACGCCAGCCGACCGCTGACGGCACCGCTGCAAGATAACCGACTACAATCACCGACTGCAAGAAGAGCCGAGCGCACGGACGGCACCGCCTCCACCGGCGTCCGCGCCCCTTGCCTCTCTCTCAACCGTCAACGGGACGGTGTCTGATCGCGCAGATCTGCGCCATTGCGCGGTCAGTCTCCACTCAGCTGACACGCAACTTCCGTGTAGCGTCCCGTCCTGCCGTCGCACGATGGCAACCGTAACGCTCTCACGGGAATCATCGCTGCGGAGACTCGAAGACCATCGCTGCGGAATCATCGCTGCGGAATCATCGCTGCGGAATCATCGCCGCGGAATCATCGCTGCGGACTCATCGCTGCGGAATCATCGCTGCGGACTCATCGCTGCAGACTCATCGCTGCGGACTCATCGCTGCGGACTCATCGCTGCGGAGACTCGAAGACCATGCACTCAGCCACCCCATACATTTCAACGCGGCGCCGTGGGATGACGGGGAGCTTCAAGCCAGCATGCCCGATGAGCGGCGGCAGGATCGGCGCGTCGACCTCGATCGCCGCGGCGGCTCGCTTTCGTTCGGACAGGGCAGCATCCTCCGACCAGCGCGCTTTAAGCTTCAGGATGGCCTCGGCGTCGTTCTGTTCGTCCATAGACAGCCGATCCCCCGCCTGTAGCTTGGTGCGGATCTCGTCAAGGCGCGCGTCCGCAGCCGCCTTGAGTTGGGCCGGTGGCGGCCGTCGCGGCGGCGACTTATTCACGCGCACCTCCCGTGGCCACCAAGCGGGCATCCTCGACTGCGCCGCAGCGCGGTAGGCAGCCTTCTCAGCCTCGGCCTCGGCCGCTCGCTTTGCGTCGCGTTGGGCCTCAAGCTGCGCGAGTCGCTGGTAGTCGGAGCGATACTCGGCGCGGAATTGCTCGATGAGATCGGCAGGCATGACTGGCTGCGAAGTGCCCTTATCAGGCATCCCTGGCTGTAAGATGGAATGGAGCTTACGATTGGCACCAGTGTCGCTCACGGCACGGTTGGAGTTGGTGTCGCTGGCTGCAGCACCGGTCCCAGTCTTGCTGCCAACTGTCGGCTTTGCGGCAAGGTCTTGCACGACTGCAAGCACCTGCGCCGGCACCTGCGCTGGCACCCTCACCTGCATCGCTCCGGTAAACGTACCGTTGCCAACATTTTTGGATTTGAGCGGAGCTGCTGCAGCGGAAGGGTCCAGCCGCACACGCCGCCCTCTGGCTGCGGGCTGCGCCACGGCTCCATGCTCCGGTATGCCCGGGCTACCCTTCGTGTGCGCGACTACCCTGGTTCGTGATCCATGAGACTGGGCCTCCTCACGCGTGCGCAGTTTCACGGGTGAAGGACCTGTGCGCGTTCGTACGGGTAGCGCCTGCTGGCGCTGAAGGCGCTGTTCTCGAGCGAAAGCGATTGCCGCTAAGATTTGCTGTTTGTCCTCCTTCAGCCCTTCATGCACATCGGCGAAGAGCCCGTACTTCATCCTCCCTCTTGGAGCGAGCCCGGGCCGATGTTGACCGTCCACACTCGTGCTGATGTGCGGGGAGGTCAAGTTTGTTTTGTAACGATCGGGGCGACGCCACGAAAGATGGCAGGCTGCTCGACTTCAAGTATTCGACCTCTTCAGACATGTCAACGACCTTCCTTCTCGGGCGACTTTGCGTCGGGGCCCGCGGGCGACATGTCCCTTTCCGCCCGTCCGCCCGCGGCATCAACGATCACTGATGACATGTCGGCCCCGAAGTCGTCCGTGATCGATGGTCGGCCAGGTTATGTGTTCGGGCATGGCGTTGATGGTCTCGGCTACTATCCGGATGCTAACTCTAACCCTAACCCTAACCCTAATGAGCAAGGCTCGCCAATCGTCCAAGCGCCACCAGCGTCGGAGGTGCAAGTGCAGATGCCGCCAGCGGTGGACACGCCGCACCTTGCGAGCAACAATCACAGCTTGACGAAGAGCAGGGCGCTCGCGTGTGCACCCGGGTGGGTAGGAAGAGCTCTTGTGCGGTTCCCTGGGCCGCTCTTCGTAACCTGTGGCTTGACGGTACCCATATGCATCAGCTGCTCCGTGATCATCTACCCGCAGCTTCGCCGCACTGAGTTTCACAGCGCGAGCGCGGCGCTTGAACCGCTGCAGTGGACGCTCGCGGCCGGCGCGATCATCTTCCTCGCGCTCACGAACAGCGTCGACCCGGGTGTGGTTACTGCCGAGATGGCTCCTGCAGAGCTCAAAACAGAGGACGACGAGCACGAAGGTGTGACTGGAGCGACTCGAGTGCGGGGCCTTCGGCGCAAGGTCCACGACGTCGAGTACCGCTGGTGTGACACGTGCTCGGTCTGGCGCCCGCCGCGCGCGAGCCACTGCGACCTCTGCCAGCGCTGCTTCTTGCGCTTCGATCATCACTGCCCCTGGGTGGGCACCTGCGTGGCTCAGTACAACCACAGGTTCTTCGCGGCCTTCCTCATCTTCGCAGGCGCCGCGGGTCTCACATGCTTTGGCGCCCTGGTGCTGGCGGCCGTGGACGCGGGCGATGCGAGCATCCGAGGCGTCGGCTTCGGGTTCCTCGTGCTGTTCAGTTGCTGCTCGTGCTGGTGCTTCTCGGGGCTCAGTGCATTTGGCGCGGGCGCGCTCTGCATGCTGCTCGTCGACGTGACCAGCAAAGACATCGCCGAGGCGAAGCGCAGGCGGACGAGCCCTCTCAGGCTGCATGCCGTGCGGGACGAGGCGCCGTTCGTCGCGATCTGCTGCCAGCCTTGCGAGCCAAGGACGCATTGAGGTCGATGTCAGGTGCTCTTGTTCATAATTTTGCGTCGTTCTGACTGAGCAGGTCGTGAGGAAAGACAGTCAAAAATTATTCTCGAACGCGTCGTGTTGAACAGCATCTGCGTGTGAACACGGGGTGGGAGCAGGGCGCGAAACGCGGGGCTCTTGCGCGCCTTCGCTCGGGCAATGTAAGACCACGAGTCCCGCTCGGCCCGCCAATGCCGCGGTTCAACCCCTTTGAGCAGGCTCCAGCCGAGGTCAACTTCCCGCCCTTCTCGCACCTTTTCGAGTGCAGCCCTTCCATCGACACGATCGCTCGCACCAAGCCTGCCGAGTTCTCGCTCGAGCGTAGCTTTGCGTCTCGTGCGGCATCGGAGCGTCAGTCGCCTCTCGTGAGCAGCATCCGAAGCGGCGACGGGCAGCGTGCACGCTCGCCACGCAACCGGCCGCGCGTTGCCAAACAGCTCAATTTCTCGCTGCCGTCTGCGCCGCGCGAGAAGGGTGTCAGCCGTGCGGCGGCCACCGCCGCTGGCTGGCCCACCCCTGGTGGTGGCATCGGGCGCAGTTGCCAAAGTGCACCCGGAGCCGTTCGCAGCGCGCAGTTTGCTGACGCCGGCCCGGCGACGGCACACGTGGCGCCAGGCAAGCTACCAGAGGCATCGTCGGCCGCGGCTGCGAGCTATACTTCGAGCTCCTCATCAGCACACACTGGCACGGGCGAGCGCACCGAACCAATGTCATTGGCAGAGCGGGCGGCGCTGGGCTCGCCGATCGCGCCTTGCGCTCTGCGCGAGGCGGACACGTGCGCCATGTCAGCCATGCATGGCGGACAGCCTGCCAGCTCGGCCGAGGCCGCCGAGGGAGAGGCATCTGTTCGTCAATTGACGTCACAAGTTCACGACACCATCGCCGCCTCGACCGCCGCTGGCTTTGACGGCTTCTCGGCCGCTGGCTTCGAGCTCGGCAGCGGCGGCGCCAGCGCGAGCCATGCGCCCCGCGCAGCGCAGGGCCCAGCCCCAGCAGGGAGCGCCGCCGCGGCGCTCATGGGCACGGGAGGTCGGTGCTCACCACGGCGCTCCCTCTCGGCTCCCCGGCTGCTCAACCGACAACCCCTTGCCGCCGCCGCCGGGATGGCTCATGTGGGCGCCGCAGCCGCTGCCGCAGCGTCAGGCGCGGGCGCGGCGCGGGCGGAGGCGGCCGAGGCGGCCCGCGAGATATGCTCCGAGATATGCTCCGACGAAACTCATCGGCTCGAGGCCACCCGCCGCATGCTGCTGGAGCCGCCCACGTTCGAGTTCACGCAGTACCTGAAGCGGCTGCTCACACGATGGCCGACGACGCCGCTGGTCCGATCTCGCTTGCACGAGCTCGGGCTCTCGCCGACCAAGACGGCGCCGGCGTGCGCCGGCGGCGCCGACGGCGGCGGCGGTGCCCACGACGGCGCGTGGAACGCCGCCCAGGAGCGCGCGTGGCACGCCGCATACGGCGCTCAGTACGGCGCGGCTGCCGGCCCATCGCCGCCGTCGTGGGCACCGCCGTCGTCGCGCCTCGGCACCAATGCGATGCCGGGTGTGAACGTTCACACCCGGATGCCGGGCTCGCTCGCCCTCGACATGGCGCCGCACGAAGCGCTGGCCGGGGCGGCCGGGGCGGCAGAGAATAGCGCGGCAGCCGCGTCGGCGCCGTCTTGGGCGGCCGCCTCCGCTGCCGCCGCCGTCGCCGCCGCCGCGTCGGCGGCCAGCGCTGCCTCCGCTGCCGCCGCCGTCGCCGCTGCCCCACCACCGCGGTTCGTCTACTATCCCGCCCTGCACCACCACGGCGCTGTGCCGGTCATGCCGCCGCCATATTACTGGGGCGGCCTCGCTGCGCCGCCGGCGCAATACTGGGCGCCGCACTGGTTGTCGCCCTATGCTCCGCCGTTTGCGCCGCCGCCGCCCTTCGCGCCTCCGCCGCCGCACGCCCAGCCACACTACCCTCACGGCTGGGTGCCATACGGGTGTGAACGTTCACACCCTCACGGCTGGGTGCCATACGGCGCTATGCCGTCGATGCCGCCGTCGATGCCGCCGCTGATGCCGCGTGCGCACACACCGCCGGCTATCGAGGCATGGGCTCCGCCGCCATGGCCGAGTACCTCCTCTTCGTTCGCCTCGACTCGGGGAGCCTCGTTCAGTACGGCGACCCTCCCCGCCGCTCGCTCCATTTTCAAGTACGTTCAGTGAGCCTCGTCACGAGGGCAGCCGAGAGCATCGAGACAGCTGACCAACGCCAAGTCGGACCTCAGTCGCTTCGACCTGGCGAGATCTCGAGGCGAGATCTCGAGGCGAGATCTGGTCCCTGCGGTGCCGATGAGATCGTGAGGTCTAAGTATCAGGAGTCGTTGTGGGCCGCCGTCGCCGCGCACCGCGATCACTGTCCGAACCGATTTCAAGTCCTGTGGGGTGTACTTTGCAGAGCAATCCCGGGTGCCTCGTTCGCCGGTTCGTGCGTCGCCGGTGTTGCGTGTACGGTTCCATCGGCTGGAATTCCATGAAGGCGTTTTCTGGCGGGCTGCCGCTAAAATGCCGCTCATAAGGCTCCCTATGTGACCGCGCGCTCCGTACCCCGAGAACGTTTTCGTAGGTCGACGATCGAGGGCAGACCGGCGCCAGGGGCCGGTGGCACTGGCAGGCGCGCACGCCGAAGAGGCCCGGGCGCCTGTGTGGTCACAGTAATCTGACGCCTCCTCGTCCTCACGTCACATGGATAGATGAGACTGGCGGACTGGGAATCACGTTGGATGTTCATGTGGGTGTGGCGTTGTGCGAGAAGAGGGGGGGATGGCAGACAAGAGAGAACGAATGCGCAACCGTCGCTCACTTCGCGGGCCGCTAAGGCTCACGACGGGTCACACCACACACCTCACACGCGATTGGATTCGTCACAACAGGTTGGCGTCCCACGCGATTGGATTCCCGTATGAGGCCGGCGATCACGACGGGTTGGCGTCCCACGCGATCGGATTGTACACCTCCGATCGCGGGCTGCACATGCCGCGCGCCCGCCGGCCGCCGAGCAGGTTGTCGCGCACCGGACCGCTCGCCATGCCAACGTAGCCCGAGGGACGCAGGTCGACGAGCTTGGAGGTGAGGCTGCCCTCCGTGGTGCGGCTCAGATCTACGGGCGGCGGAGGCGGTGGCACGGGCGCCTCGGGTCCCCGGGCGGTGGCCACTGTGTATACGTCCGCCGGGCGAGAGATCGAAGGCGACGCGAAGCCACGTGCGCGACGCGCCACCTCTTTCGCAGTGAAGTAGTTCGGAGGCGGCGGCTCCACGGGGGGCTGGTAGCTGCTCGCGAGCAGCGTGGCCGAGGCGGCGAGTGTGACCGAGTTGGCGAGCGCAGCGGTCGACGTGAGCTCGGGGGCTCGCTGGCAGCTCCCTGCGCCGCGCTTCGATTTCGATTTGTTGGGCAGGGTCTTGTCGTGCGTCGAGACGACCGGCGCCGTGGGTGGCCGGCGCGCTGTGGGCGGCCGCTCGCCATACGCTGAGCGCTCGTGCGGCTGCACCCCCGTCGAGGTCTCCGCAAAGAGCAACGACTCCTTGCTGTAGCGCGGGGACTCCATACCACTTCGCGACGGGGCTGCAATGCTGGCGACCGTGGCCGGGTACGAGCGCTGCGGCACGTTATAGACGCGCCGCTGCGTGTGGCGATACTCGCCGCGTTCGGGTAAGTTGTTGAAATCGAGCTGAAGGCTCTCCGATCGGTTGGGGACGCCGCCGGCTGGCACCATCGCTGCTGGGTCGGGCTTCTCGCGCCGTGGGCTGCCCGGGCGCAAGGAAGCGCGCGAGGAGGTGGTGGACTGCAGGTAGCCCGGCATCTTGGGCGCGGCGGCAGCGCCGGCGAGCGCGCTCCGCAAGTGTGGTGGCGCGACCGGCGTGATCGGCGCCGGACGAGCGTGGATGGACGCCATTGCGATTGCGCTTTTCAAAAAACTTCTATTCATGTTCACAAATGTGCTCGGGTTTCGGGAACGACGCGATCCTCCCAAAAGGAAGGAACCAGACCTGAAACCATATCGGTCGGCGACGGACCTGCGGACCACGACGTGGCGTCCAGTAAATTCGCCTACCCATTGGATGACGGAAGGTCATCCGCTGCTTCGCGTCGTGAGACGTGAGACTGACGTGAGACATGTGCGATGTGCCAGGGTTGCGAGATAGACCCCCGGTTACAATGTACGGTCCTGCGTACTATTGTACAATACCGAGAAGCGATACAAAAAAACATGCAACCGATTCACTCGGAAACACGCGCCACACCAAAAAAGGTTTGTCACTTCTCTCTCTCATTCCAAGATGGTGCCAGCGAGCGGTTGCTCGCAGGCGTCGTCGGCAGCCACGTTTGCGGCCTTTCTCGACGCGAAGCACTGCGAATGGGCCGTCATGCGGCACAATGCGCGCCCGCGCTCCAAAGCCGCTGGGTCGAGGCTGCGCAGCTTGATGGGCACGACCTCGGGCACGCTGCTGCCCGAGCCGCAGCCGCATCCAGCCATGCATCCAGCGCGTTCGGGCGATGACGCTGGCGGCTCCAGTAGCGTTCATCACGAACCGTGGGTAAGGGCGAGCCCGCCATGGAGGGTGCCGGACTCGATGCGGGACTCGACCAGTGCCGACTCCAAGCCGACCGACTTATCGATACATGCACGGAGCGGCAGCGGCGAGAAAGTGCCCCACTCGCCGGGCGGCTCGCTCCACGAGGTGTCCGTTACGGCGCTCCACGAGGTGCCTGTGCCTCGCGGATGGCCAGAGGCCACGAACCCAAGCATCGACGCGCCCCTCGCCATCACGACTTTGGGAGCTGGCTCGATCCAGCACGTGCCACAGCGCTTGCCCTCGGCGATTGGCTGGCCAGAGTTTGATCGGGAGGACGCTCCGAGTCCTCCAGGAGCGCCTGCGCTCGGGAGCGTCCATATGCACCCGCCGCTGCCGCCTCCGTACCCGGACAACGCGAACGTTGGGAGGCCCTACTGCCAGGGCGATCATGGCAGTTGGACGGCGGGCTTCGGCGGGTGCGACACGTACGGCGACCCGTTGGATAACCTCCCCTTTTGCGATCGTGACCAAGACTCGACGCAAGAAGGTCTGACTGCGGAGCAAGCGTGCGTCGAGTGCGGCGTGTGCGTCTATTGGCCGCCGCCCTCGCCGCCGCCCTTGCCGCCCCCGCCTTCGCCGCCGCCGCCGCCGCCCCCGTCGCCGCCGCCCTCGCCGCCACCGTCGCCGCCGCCGCCCTCGCCGCCCTCGCCCTCGCCGCCCCCCTCGCCACCGCCCTCGCCGCCCTCGCCCTCGCCGCCCCCCTCGCCCCCCCCCTCGCCGCCCCCGCTGCCCTCGCCGCCGCCCGGCGTGAACATAACGGCCGTGTTGGAGGAGCAGAAGGCGAAGGAGCTCGAGGCGCTCCGAAGGCTCCTTGACAGTGGTACGCTCGACCAAGCGGGCTACGAAGCGGCCAAGGCGCGCGTCGAGGCCAAGTACATGTCCGACGACGAGAAGCAAGAGAAGCTCGACGAGCTCGAGGAGATGCACCGCGCGGGCGTCCTCAACGAGACGCAGTACCAGGACGCGAAGGCGAAGCTCACAGGCGAGCCCGACCCGACCTCGGCCGAGGGTTTGGCCAAGGCCGCCGCCGAGGCGGAAGCGGAAAAGGCCAAGGCCGCGGAGGCATTCTCCCTCGTCACCAAGATGAGCCTCAGCGTCGCCGAGGTGCTCCTCCTCATGCTGGGCATGATGCTGGTCCTCGGCGGCGGCAAGGTGGGCGGCGGCGGCGGCGGCATCATCAAGGCCCTCGCCGCCCTCTCCTTGCTGATCCTGATCGCCTTCGCGGTGATACAATATCTGAACAGCGTCAGCCTGCTCAAGTGGCCGGTCATCGGGGTGGCGTTCTTCCAGTTCGTCGCGACCATCCTCATCCTGGTTGGCCAAGGCGGCCTGGCGATGTTGATCGTCGCCGGCAGCCTTGTCCTCCTCGGCCTTACCCTTGCGCTTGGCTGGCTTGGCTGGCTCGGTGGGTTGTGAGTTGAGGCACGTGTGAGGCGGCATTGCCATTGGTGTTCGTCAACAGGGCGGCGCGCTTGAGCCGTTCAGCCGGGTACATGCGGGTACGCCCCTGATGAGGGAAGTAATTGTGCTACTGTACCATTGAAGAAAAGGTGCGGAAAGAGCACCGGGTGCGCGTCGCGAGCAAAAAAGAAGGTGGTTGTGTTTTCGGAAGCCGTACGCGGAGAGGCAGCTCCAACCTGCCGTCCCCGCTCGCTTCTTGCGGGGGTTCGTGCCCCCACGCCGGCAAGTGTCGCGCCCGTGGAGCATGGTCGGATTCCTCAACACGACGAACTCGTCAAATCTCAACGCCGGGGGGCGGCCTTCCAATGATATTTCAGCGATCCTTGTCTATTCCGGGATCGCGCTCGAGGTGGTGGCCGGCGCGCTGCTCTCCCTCTCGATGGTGATTCAGCGACACGCCCTGACGTACAAGAACGATGTCGCAGTCACCAAGGTGCCACTCCTTTGCTGCCGAATGGGGCGCTGGAAGGCGTGGTTTGTGGGTCTGGTCGTCTACGGCGCCGCATCTTGCATCAAGGTAGTGGGCTTCAACCTGGGCCCCTTGACCATTCTGGGCTCCGTCTTCGTCGGTGCGCTGCTCGTGGTCAATCTCTTCCTCGGCCATTGGCTCCTCAAGGAGGAGCTCACCCACAGCAAGGTCGTCGGCACGCTACTCGTGCTTGCCGGCGCTTGCGTGAGCAGCGCTGGCACCCCAACTGGAGCACCCACCTCATTCAGCACAACAGACATGCAGGCGCTCTTCATGAGAGCGCCGCCCTTTGGCGGCTTCTACCTCGCCCTCGTCATCCTCGTCGTCCTGCTCAGCCTCTGGTTCATCCTGGTCATCGAGAAGGCCTACCCGGTGCCGAGGTTGCAGGCCGCTCAACAGACTCGTGCCGCAGCGGCTGGCTCGCTGCCATTTCGGCTGTACAAGCGGCCGTCCTTCTGCCTCGCCGTGACGATGGTGCTCGTGTACCCTGGCTCGCTTGGACTCAATGAGGCGTTTGCGGACATTTGCGTAAAGGCGTACTCGTCGATGCTCGTGCGCTGCATCACAATGGATGAGCGGGGATTGCAAGCTTGCCATGACTGGACGTTGTACGTGACGATGGGCGTGGGCATCCCGTCGGCCATCTCGACGAGCTATTGGCTCAAGGTCGTCTTCGAGCGTTACCAGACGACTCTCGCCCTGCCCATTGAGTACTCCACGCTCAATATCTTCTCCGTCATCGGCGGGCTCCTCTTCTTCCAAGAAGTGGACTACATGACGGACCAGCAAAGGACACTCGCGCTCGTCGGCTGCCTCATCATGACCATTGGCGGTGCTGTCATCGTCGCCGGAGAGGTCTCTGAAGAGCTCCTCGCCTCGCGGCGCACCTCCTCTGCCGGCACCTCCTCTGCCGACACCTCCTCTGGCGAGGTCTCACCTTCGCGATCGAGGCCAGGCTCACCGGCGTCGCAGAGCAAGGGGGTAGGTCAGTCCTACCCCCTTACGCAGAGCTCGAGGCCAGGCTCGCCGGCTTCGGTGAGGCCAAAGCAGCCACTCGCCGCCAGCTGGGCCATGCGACCTGCTCGATCGAACAAGCTCGAGGACGGTCTTCGGCGCGGAGGCAAGCTTGGAAGTTCCTCTCCCTCCAAGCTTGCCCATGAAGACACTCCTTCATGTCGTGTGTAGGTGGGTGCAGATGATGCACATGATGGTGCCGAGGCCGATGGAAGCATCGATGCCTTCGCCTCAGATGATGCGTCCGCCTCAGGCGACGATGATGCCTCAGCCGGCAGAGGAGAGGCATCAACAGAGTGACTCCGGGGGGCCTCTCGACAACTGGCTGGCCTGGACGTCCGCGGGGGGAGAGTGTGGTACAGCTGTACAGAGTATTGCATGTTGCTTGTTGGGGCTCTCGCTATTTGACAGTCGCACTCGCGTCGGGGTACACGAACAGAGCGGGGGTGTAAGTGTGTTAGGTCATATATAGGTTATGCACGAATGGAACGACATGTGCATGCCCGCACGCGTTACGCGACTTACGTCGAGAAACGCGTAAATCTTCCCGAACCGTTAACGTTAAGGTGAAAAATAGGTCCTGGTGGATCGGATTCGGTTCGCGTTCGGATCCGACGGCGATCTCAAGACGTGTCGCGAGTCGTCCTCCTTGGTAGACTTTCGTGCGCCCCCAAAGTATTCATTTTTGGAGGGGCCGCGCTGGACGCTTTTTCTTTCCACGAAAAAAATAGTCAGCGCGTTCACAGCCTATAAGCTATATGGTTCGGATATAAAAGTAACGACACCCAAGACTAACCCAAGACACCGGGAGCCGGACCGGCGTACATACGGACGCGGTTACCACTAGCTCGGGGACCCCTGGACCCCCTTTTCACAGCCATACTCGATCAGCCCCCGGCCGGGCCGCTCAACACTTAGCCCCGCCCGGTCGCCTTAAGCGCGTCCTTAAAAGGCGCATCTTGATCTCGGTGATCTTCTCGGATCCCCTTCCCCCGCGTGTAATAGCAGGTTGTATAATAGCAGGCTGTGTCGGCCATGCCTCCGTCCATTGCGAGAGCGGCCCCGTGCTTGGGTCCGCAGAGTTGCGCGTTGTGTTGTACAGCCAGCATGCATCGATTTTTTGCACCCTGGAAAATGCACATCCAGGAAAGGAACTGAAGTCGGTCTCTAGAGTGGCTGCATGGGCCAAGCATGTTTAGAACCTCGCCGCTCTTTGGCGGTGCCGCTCCATACGGCGGCGGCGGGTTTGGAGCCGCGACGCAGCCCGCGCCGCCAGATCAGTCGGCGGATCCGATGAGTGGGGCATTTTGGACGGCCGGCGCCCTCCCGCCGCTGGTGGCGATGCTCAGAGATGGTACCGCAGGGGAGCGTGCCGCAGCCGCGGAGGCCTTGGAAAAGCCAGCGCGCAACAAGTACAACAAAGGGGCGATTGCCGCGGCGGGCGTGATTGAGCCGCTCGTGGCGCTCGTGCGCGACGGCGACGCACGAGGCAAGGCGAAAGCAGCCCGCACGATGGGGTGTCTGGGTTACGGCGACGCTGCCATCAAGGCGGCGATTGCCGCGGCGGGCGCGATTGAGCCGCTCGTGGTGCTCGTGCGCAACGGCGACGCTCAAGGCAAGGCGGACGCAGCCGGCGCGTTGTGGAGTCTGGCGGCCGGCGACGATGCCATCGTAGCGGCGATTGCGGCGGCGGGCGCCATTAAGCCGCTCGTGGCGCTCCTGCGCGACGGCAATGCGGAAGGCAAGGAGAACGCAGCCGGCGCGTTGTGGAGTCTGGCGGCCGGCAACGCTGCCATCGTAGCGGCGAGTGCAGCGGCGGGCGCTATCGAGCTGCTCGTAGCGCTCGTGCGCGACGGCGACGCTCAAGGCAAGGCGAACGCAGCTGGCGCGTTGTGGAGTCTGGCGGTCGGCGACGGTCTGGCGGTTGGCGACGCTGCCATCAAGGCGGCGATTGCGGCGGCGGGCGCGATTGAGCCGCTCGTGGCGCTCTTGTGCGACGGCGACGCTCAAGGCAAGGCGAACGCAGCCGACGCGTTGCGGACTTTCGCGGACGGCGACGATGCTATCAAGGCGGCGATTGCGGAGGCGGTTTCCGTTGAGGCGCTCGTGATGAAGTTTACCGCGCAGCCGCGCACGTGCAGCTCCATGGCGCTCACAAACGGAGCCATGCTCAAGATGTTCCACAACGACACGACGCAGCAGCCCGTGGTCCAGCTCCTTGAAGTCAAGCTCATCAGCCACCATCACGCGGAAGTGCGCCACCGCATGATCGTCTCGGATGGCGTCAACTACATGCAGGGCATGATGGCCACGCAGCTCAACCACTACATCGAGTCGGGTCAGGTCCAGTCGCTCTCGGTCATCAAGCTGACCGAGTTCGTCTGCAACGTTGTCCAGAACCGCAAGATCATCATCGTTCTCAACTGCGACGTTGTCCGATCTTCAATGCCCATGATCATCGGCCAGCCCCTGCGCCTCGACGATAACGGCCAGCCTGTGCCGGGTAGCTTGCCGCCTGGCTTGATGCTGCCGCCGCCGCAGCAGCAGCCTCCGCCGCCGCCACAGCAGCAGCCTCCACCGCCGCAGCAGCAATGGCAGTTGGAGGAGAGCAGACGGAAGGCGACAGCGAGGGCGGTGGCGGAGGAAGCGGCGGCAGCGGAAAAGGCGGCAGCGGAAAAGGAGGCATCAGAGAAAGCAGCTCTGGCCGCTCTGCGTGTGGCCCTCGAGACGAGTAGCGGTGATGACCAGAGCAGCCTTGAGGCAAGGCTTGTGGCGATTAAGAGTGCGATCTCAGCGCATGCGGCCGCG
>ENA-UOXP01001304-UOXP01001304.1-mixed-culture-metagenome-genome-assembly--contig:-NODE-1304-length-18110-cov-33.772362_pt1 | contig 18110 bp, 10 predicted proteins | sample MGYA00238161_ERZ761639 | MGnify/ENA primary metagenome ERZ761639 (study PRJEB28913, sample SAMN08776760) | mixed culture metagenome | isolation source: Freshwater growth medium | place: USA...
CCCGCCGTCGCCGCCCCCGCCACCGCCGCCCCCGCCCTCGCCCCCGCCCTCGCCGCCACCGCCCTCGCCTCCACCGCCCTCGCCCCCGCCCTCGCCCCCGCCCACGCCTCCACCCCCATCTCCACCGCCGGCTCCTCGCCAGCCACCCTTACCACTCCTGCCACCTGCGCCTGTCTTTCCAAGCTTGTTATGGGGCGCCGGGAGCTCGCCCGACACGACGCGAGGCTTTGTCCGTCACGGCTGGCGCACCTACTGCAACTATGGGCTCGATCCGAATGCAACGGCTGGCGAGCCACTCCGGCTCATATCCCAGCCGTACTGCAGTGACGCCCCCACTGAATTCAGCTTCGACACCTCGCGCGCCCCCGCCCCCTTCAAAATGCCACGTGCCTCCAATACCACGGGGCACGCGTCCACATTGGGCGGGCTGGCTGACGTGGTGGCCATCGAGGAGTGCTACGACCTCAACTGCATGCGCTGCCTGAGTTTCTTCCACGAGTGTGCAGAGGCATCGAGGGTAGCCCAGGAAGGGCTCGCAGGCGGCGGCATCAGTGCCTCCAGCGCGAAGGGCCTCGGCTACATGGTTGTGGTCTCCCTCTTCTCGGTGGTGATCTACTACTTGCTGCACTACTTTGCCATCTCTGGGATCGGAATGCCGTGCACCACTAGTGCCGGTGAGCGCGCCTTGATGATCCAAATGATCTTCACGCTAGCCTCGTTCGTGCTCTTCGTCGTCTTCTATGTCAACTCGGGCTTCCTGTATTACAAGGTTCGCAACCCGTTTGGGACCCTCAGCTTCGCCCTCTACGCCGTCGCCGAGATGTTCGGGCTGCTCTTGTCGTACGGCTTCTTCCTGGTCTTCATCGGTTTCGTCTTCACACCGCTCTTGATGAACTGGCTATTCCGGCTCCTCGGCCGGCTCGCGCTGCGGGCGCAGCAGTTCCCAAAGCAGCAGTTCATCAACGAGATGTACGAGGGCGCACTCTGGCTCCCGCACAAGGTGCTCTCCTACTCGAGCTTGAGAAGCCTTGATTGCGTCTGATTGCGTCCCTCATCAGGTGTCCCTCGAGCTTGAGAAGCCTTGATTGCGCCTGATTGCGTCCCTCATCAGGTGCTCTCATACTCGAGCTTCGGCGTGCTCCTAGGCACGATGCTCTCGACGACCATGCCCATCACCCTCGGCATGGTCTCCGCCTCGTGCTTCCTCCGCTACGCCATCGACCGCGGCTTCTTTCTGCTCCGCGTCTACCAAAGGCCCGACCCCATCGACGGCACGCTCGTCAAGTTCTGCGTCCGCCTCTTGCCCATCGGCCTCGTCGCTAAGGTCTGCGCCATGTACCTCCACTACGCCGGCTCGCCCGCTCGCAGCTTCCCCATCGATATCCTTCTCGGGCTCACGGTCGGCTACGCGGCCATCTTTTTCGTCGTCGGCACCGACCTCGCTTTCTGGGCCTCGACTCTGGGCCTTGCACAAGCGCCGTCGCGCGACATTGCCAACTTCTTCACGCACCAGGCCCTCGTGCGCAGCGGCTTGGTCGACTCGTACGATCCGCTCCGAAAGGACGAGGCCCAGAAGCTCGAGGACCGCAAGGCCGCAAAGCTCTCTGCGAGCGAACCCGAGCGTGGGACGCGCACGGACCGTGCCGCTATGGCGGCAGCCGCGGCGGCTCGGCAAGGCTCAAGCGAGGGCCTCTCCGCCCCCCAGTGGCACCAGTGGCCCGCCGCCCGCGCTGAAGAGCCTCTCTCGACGTGGGACACTCTCCGTAGTCGACTCACTACCCAGTCTCTCCGCCGCTCCCTTGCCGGCTTCTCCTCCGGCGCTGACGCGGACACGGACGTCCCACCACCGCCCGCCCTTGCCGCCGACGCGCCGCCGTCGAGGACAGCGCCGCCGCGACGCTCGTCAGTCGCCGGCGCTGACCTCTCACGGGCCCCAAGCGATGCCGAGTGGGCGGCGCCACCGTCGAAGAGGCTGGGGTCGTCGATGTCCGGCGCAGATCGCTTCAAAAGGACCATTGATGCCGTGCTGAAGCTTGACGCGAAGATTGGCACGACGGAGGAGGCGATGCACCGCGCGTCCACCAAGGCTAGCAGCGGTGCTTCTCGTCGCAAGCGCACGGGCGACTCGTGGCGGCCAGTCGTCTGGCGCAACCCCAGCACGCTGCCAGTCGTGTGCATGTGCCCCAATTCTTGCGAGCCGGCGCACGTGCGTACGACTGACCTTTGGACGGAGCACACGTCGGCTCGATTTGGGACGGCGCGCTGGTGCCGCGCCTCGCGCCTCGGCGGCGCGACCGAGGTGCACACCTTTGGCAGCTGGGTTGAGCTGCGCCTGTGGATGGAGACGAATCTGCGCACGCTCATCTCCGATCGTACGAGCCCATCGGCCATCGGGCAGAGCGGGGAGGTCGCCGTTGGCAGCATCGGGTCAGCCCTTGCGGTCGACGGCAGCGGCGCGAGCGCGCTGTACGTGTTCACGGGGATGCCGGTGACGCTGCTTGCACCAAGCGAGCACACGGCGCAATGGATGCTCACAGTCTCGCGCGACCGTGGCGAGTTCCCCAACCTGCAATGGAAGGTCCTCGTGGCGACAGAGCGTAACGACTTTGACCACCTGCTCCGTCTGCACGGCTGCACCGACGAGCGGATCGCGGCGCAAGCCATCGAGGGTCGGACCGACGCTGAGCTGCGCCGCGAGCGCGACGCCGACGGCGCGGTGATCTGGCAGGTGCAGTGCATGGCCGCAGAGCTAATGCACGGCGGCGAGGGCCATGCCAGCGTACGGACGCGATGGGTTGCAGTGCTACGCGCGGGCGGCTGCCCCACAAAGATTGGATCGAGCTTCACCAACGTCGCACAGCGTGTGGACTGGGGCCACCCGAGCCACGCGCACGCCGACGCCGACCTCGCCGCCCGCCTCGCCGGCGCGTACCACCTCGTCGCGCTCGCCGGCACGGAGCACAAGTGCAATTTCCACGTGATGGCGTCGCTCCGGAAAGGCTCCGATTGGTCTGAGCAGTTCGTGTACGCGGCGCCGTTTTGGCCCGCGGCGTACCTCGCGTCGCGGCAGGCGCCAAAGGACATGCTCCTTTCGCTCATCGCCTACTGCAATCACAGCTGGACGCTCGTCTTCACGCACGCGACCACCGCAGCCGCGCTCGGGCAAGAGGAAGAGGATGAAGAGGAGGACGGTCGTCTCAGCGATGCCGCCGTGAGCCAGATGTCTTCATTCGGGGCGGCGGCGTCGGTCTTCCTGAGAGGATTCGGCTTCTCGAAGAAATCGGGCATCACGCCGAGCATGTCGTACGACAAGGCCTTTAGTGTGCTGGATAAGGACGGCAGCGGTAGTATCTCCGTCAGCGAGCTCAAGGCGGCGCTCGTCAAGGAGGGCAGTTCGGACGTGCTGGAGGCAGAGATCCAGAGCCTCATAGACCAGGTCGATGTCAGTGGCGACGGCGAGCTGCAGCTCGATGAGTTCGAGACGTTCTGGGACCTCTTCAAGGCCAACTGCGAGGAGGCGGCGGCAGGCAAGCCGCCCACGCCTGGCCGCTTGAAGCCCAAGCCCAAGCCCAAGCCCAAGGCCAATCCCAACGCCGTGCCGCCCGTTCGCCAGAAGGTACTCGTGCAGCCCACGTGGCCGGCATCGGAGGTCGGTGCACTCGTCTCCAAAGGTTACACGATCACCACGGCGGCCTGTGGCCCAGGCGACGCCGCGATGAGTCGCGTCGTCGTGGTCGTTCTCACCAAGTCGCCGTCCACCATCAGCCCGCGCTTGCTCGGCACATTCGGCTCCAACGAGCAGATCGTCGACACTTGGCGCTCGAACGAGACCCCAAATCACCGCAATTGGGCCGCTGCGGGGGGTGTCACCATCCGCGCGTCACAGACCGCCGCCGAGACGGACGATGATGTGAGGCTCGTGCGGGGGGCCAAGCTGCCCCCCTGGCTACACCGCAACGTGCGCTGTGCCCCCCCCCCGAGTGCCTGACCTGCGCCTCCCCCCCTCCCGAATGCCTGTGCCCCCCTATACCGACGCGTGGCAGCGTGCAGCTGCCAGTGCAGGGCCGCCGCTGCGGCTGCCGATGCCGCCGATTCCGCTGCTGCCGTTGCCGCTGCGTACAATCAAGCCTGCATTGACACGCGCCCGTTGTTTTGCCGTGTACACTCAGGAGCCCCCCGGCGCGACCCAATTCGCCATCGTGAACGTGCTCGATCCCGACCTTGCGTCCTTTTGGAGCTCTGGCGAGCTCCTCGAGCCGGGCGAGCCGGTCACCATTACCATCGATCTCGGGGTCACGCGCAAAGTCGACTCCGTGATGGTACTGTGGGGAGATGTCGAGCCGTTACCGATGCCCAAGGCGTGGGAGCTCGTCGGAGGCACTGGCGGCAGCGTGTGGGACGGCCCAGACGACCCCCACACGCTCAATCCTGAGGAGCTCGGCCTGAACCTTCCAACGAAGACGCCCGGGGTCTTCCAGAGCAAGATGCATGCGCACGTCGCAGGCGTGAGTCACAGCCTCGTCACGCTCACCTCCCCCAAGGATCTCCGCGTGCTCCAGCTCCGCCTGGTCACACCGCAGCCTAAGCATGAGGGGGGCGGCCGTCACGGCTTCTCCATACGTCGGATACTCGTGCTTGGCCCTTGGACCGAAGCGGCGAGCAAGGCGGCGAGGCCTGTGGCGAGCGAGGAGGCCCCTACCGAGTTGCGCATCGATGGCGATATGCCCATCGGCTTGACGCAGCAGGAGGTGATCATGCTCGAGCAGCTCAAGCTCAACGTGGAGAGCAACGTGCCAAAGCGTAGCAATTGGTCGAAGCTCGCAGGCAGCGTACTTGGAGACTCGGCGTCTGGGCAGGGCGAGCAGCTCGACATGCGCTCTCAGCCTGACTTGGCGAGTGGTGTGGCCGGCGATAGCCTTGCGACCCAGATGGCATCCGAGCTGCTCATCGATGGTGACTTACCCATCGGATTGACGCCGGACGAAGCGCGTGAGCTCGAGCAGCTCACGCAGCTATCCGAGCTACGCATTGATGGCGACCTACCGATCGGCTTGACGCCGGAGGAAGCGCGTGAGCTCGAGCAGCTAAAAGCGAGCACTTTGCCGGCCTCGGCCTCGCCGCCGCCGCGCACGCGCGGATCGAGCGGAGCCAATCAACTGGCAATCAAGGGAGATCAAGGGAGATCGAGCGGAGCCAAGCACCCATGTGCCAGCGTTCACACCCGCAGCGTTCACACCAAGAACCCGTTTGCCAAGCCCCTCGCCGCGGCCACGGCACCTGCTCGGAAGGAGACGGTCGAGGAGATCGCCGCGCGCATGATGGCGGACATCGATGACATAGCTTCGACATCGAGGGAGGCGCGCGGACGGTCGAGATCATTCGATGATGATGCTCCGCCGAAAGTGGTTGGGCAGCGCGACGGCCAACCTTCGCCCAGAGGGTTGGCGCCAAGTGTGGAGCGAAGGTCGCCGACCGCGCGAGCATCGAAGGAAAGGCGAACGCGCGATGAGCTGTTCAAGAGTGCGCGCGAACAGCTAGAGGAGGAGGCCGACTTCAGGATCTGATTCGATCCGATTCCGCGTGGTTCGATCTCAGTTCCGATCTCGCCGAAAAGAGTGCGTTCCAGTGTGACTTCTTGCCGTTCTTGGCGCGTCGGTGGCCTGCATTCGAGACTCCTATTGGCAACACGATGCGAGAGGCCCAGGCTCCATCTAACCACCGCTCTATGGAAACTCCTGCGCCAGCTGACCAGCGTCATCCTTAAAGCATGAGCATCGCACGCAATCAGAAGCACCTCTCGATCCCCCCAAATCTCAGAATTCATCATTCGACCTCGTCACATCCAGACTCATGTTGCATTACTGCACTGTAGGGTAGTTTTGGTAGCTTATTCCGTTAAACGCACCACTCACCCGACCGGCGCGGATCCGTTCGCGGTTTGGGAAGTGTGTTTCGATCAAAAATCTCTCGTCTATCCCGAACCGCCTGACGTGAGGTCAGAGGTGTTGAGATGTGATAAGAACCTCCTGCTGGCCTCCTGCTCGATAGGAAATACCAGGAAAACAACGTACGGTACAGAACAGGATCACAGGACAAAGCGCCCCTGCTTCTCTTCCGGCCCACCGGCCACCTCTTTCTCCTGAGTCCGACGTTCGCGGACACCGAACGTCACCGCGCTCACGCATGGGAACTTCATCATGCAGGGTACAACGCTTCATCATTCAGTACGCTTCATCATTCATGGTACGCTTCATCATGCACGGGAACGCCTCCTCCCCCCCTTGTTAGGCGGACGTCAGCTTGCTCTCTTCGACCTCGCGTCCTATTGGGCGTCCTAATGGGCGTCCTAATGGGCATCCTGTTCCATGTACATGAGCTGCACCGTATCGTCGCCGCTCTGCATGCCGTTTTCCTCGACGGCAGGGCCTGTCCCATGGAGTTGCTGCTCGCCCTCAACCAACTCCTCTGCCAGCTCCTCTGCCAGCACTGCCTCCTCCTGTGCGTCTTCCGCCCCGCCGTCCGCGTCCTCGTCGTCCTTGTCGTCGCTGACACCCTCCTCCTCGTCGTCCTCGTCGTCGCTGACGCCCTCCTCCTCGTCGTCCTCGTCGTCGCTGACGCCCTCCACCTGGTCGTCCTCGAGAGCGTTCTCAGCGTCTCCCTCGCTGTCCTCGGTCGGCGGCCCTGAGTGCTGCGATAGCCGAGCTGCCTCTGCCTCGTACAGGGCCTCGCCCACCTCTTCCTCCTCGTCCTCGCTCTCGCCCTCGTCGTCTTCCATCCCCTCGTCGTCATCGTCCTCCGCCACAAAGATGCACGCCCTCGCGCGCGCACAAGGCGCCTCCCTTGAGCTCGAGCCCACCTCACTCGTCGCCGCCTCGACCGCACCACCCTTCGCCACCTCATCAACCTCATCAGGCGTCGGCATGCCCGCAGCGAACGCGCCAGTGGCATCCCGGCCGCGGCGGGCGTAGTACGCGACACGCCGTGCGCTCTTCTTCTTCTTCGCGAGGGTCAGCTGCACGCTCTCGAGGGCAGGCATGCGCACAAGCACGGCCTCCGGGTCGTGCGCGGCCTGCGCGTCATCGATCGTGCCCTCTTCGATGAGATTCTGGATGAGGCTGTCGATGCGTACATCACGCTTGAACGCGCGCCGCGTGTGCGTGTGGAACTTGCACTCAGGGCAATCATGCCGGCCCACGCGTAACCACTTCTCAACGCACTCTTGGCAGAAGCGATGCATGCAAGGCGCGACCACGGTGCGCTCGAGCACCTGCAAGCACACGGCGCAGTGCAGGAAGTGCAGCAGACCCCCGACAGAGCCGCTCACGCGCACCTGCTGCGTCACGTCCTCTTCGGCCTCAAGCTCGATCTCGGGGCGCAGATGCGTGCGTGGCCGGCCGGGCAGCCCACGGCTCACAGACTGGCTGCGCCCACGTCCGCGCCCACGCCCTCGTGCTCGCCCGCGCCCGCGTCCCTGAGCCGTGGCCGCGGCAGCCGCTGCCGCGAAAGTGGCCTCCTCGGTGAGCACCTTCGCGTCGCTGCTGCTGCTGCCCGACTCACTCTCGGCGGCGTCGGCGGCGTCTCTGCCGCTCTCGCCGCTGCCTCCAGCGTCGGCGCCGTCGGCGCCGCTCTCGCCGCCGCCTCCGGCGCTCTCGCTGCCAGTTTCGTCAGCTTCGTCACCGCTCGAGCTCTCGCCGTCGGCGGGCGCCGTGCCGGGCACACGCGTCGTGTCGGGAGCCTCACCGCTCGAGCCGCGGTGCTCACCGCGGCGCTCACCGCGGCGGCGCTGCACGAGGGAGTGACGAGAGGCCGCCTGCAGCGCCTGCCGCTCGAGCTGGAGTAGCTTCTGCTTACGTCTCCAGATCGTCGAGCGATGCAGACCGAGGGCCTCAGCCTCGAGCACGTCCTCCGACGTCGGGCGCCGCTTGCCGTAACGGCCACGACGACGGCCGAGCTGCCCGCTGCCCCGCGCATTCCTGGTCGACCAAGACCCGTCCTCGACAGCACCGCCCTCATCGGCGCCCTCGTCCTCCTCGTCCTCCTCGTCCTCTCGTCCTGAGGAGCCCGCCGAGCCCTCGAAGGCACCTTCTTCGAGCTCGTCCTCGGCTGACGCGGCTGGCTCGAGTCGTCGGCCGCGGGCCGCACGCCTCGGCGCCTCCGCGGCCGCGATCGCACGCGCCTCCGAACGCCCCGCCCCTTGGCTCGAGGCCGCTTGTGCGGCGGCGATCTGGCGGTCGGAGGTCGGCATCCCCGCGAGCACGTACTCGAGGGCACATTCGGGGCACATGCCCATCTGGAGCTGCACGTCTGCCGAGGGCATGCCACATCGCCTGCACGTCGGGCCGCAGAAGGCCGACTGTGACGTGCGCCGGCGCTTGGGTGGAGGCGCCTCAGCTGCCGTCGCACCTTGAGTCTCCCTCGTGGCCGCCCGCGTCGGCGCCGCTGATGCCACCAAGGCAGTGCAGGCAGGTGCAGCCGTCGGAGGTGCGTGCCGGTACTTGAGCTTGAGCGAACCCGAAGGCTTGGCCTGCGGCTGTGACGAACCCGAAGGCTTGGCCTGCGGCTGTGACGAACCCGAAGGCTTGGCCTGCGGCTGTGACGAACCCGAAGGCTTTGCCTGCGGCTGTGACGAACCCGAAGGCTTTGCCTGCGGCTGTGACGAACCCGAAGGCTTTGCCTGCGGCTGTGACGAACCCGAAGGCTTTGCCTGCGGCTGTGACGAACCCGGAGGCTTTGCCTGCGGCTGTGACGAACCCGGAGGCTCGGCCTGCGGCTGTGACGAACCCGGAGGCTTGGCCTGCGGTTGTGACGAGGTGCTGCTATGGCTCGGCTCGAGGCCCACACCCGGGAAGGCGGCAATGGCCTTCCTGGACGATGGGCGAGGCTTGGCTGCCGCAGAGCCGCGAGCGGCGGCAGCGCCCGGCGTCGACGGTAGATGCGGAAGCTTGGCTGTTCTCGCCGCCTGCGAGGTGGGGTGTGCTGGCTTGCTGGACGCCTTGCCATCCTCCGCCGCGTTACCTTCGCAAGAGGCAGCGGCCTCCGCTGCCGCCGCCGCAGTGGCAGCGCTTGAGGCATGATCAGGCACTGCCGCCATCGCTGCGTTTGCGGCGGCGGCAGCGGCGGCGGCAGCGACGGCTGCGCCCGCGGCGGCAGCCGCGTTCGTGGACACTGTGGGCGGATCACCGTTAGGATGGCCGTCTTCGTTACAGGGCAGAAGCAAGGGATGCCCTTGGTGGCGCACAGCTGCTGAACGCGCATCCGAAGCTTCGGCTGACGTGACGAGCATGTTGGCTGCAGCGACCAACTTCGAGCTCGCAGCCATGAGTGCGGCGGCCCTGGCAGCATTACCGATCGTCGGGTGCTTGACCGCCTTTGTCGCCGCCTTTGCTGCCGACACCGCCGCCTTCACGGCCTTCTCATCGCGTGTGGACATCGACGCGACCTCCGCTGGCTTCCGAGGCGCCGGTGCGCTCGAAAGCGAAGCGATCCGCTCGACCCCACGCTCCAGGGCGACCCCCTCGGGTACGTCGGCGGGCGGCGGCGCGCGTGTGGTGAGCTGCGGCGATGTGTACTGCTCGAATGGGGTGTACATGAAGTCATGACTGGCTGCGTCCGGCGCAGGGATGGTCACTTTGGGTGGCCCTGTGCTGTCGAGCGGCTCGATGGGCACGATGGTGGAGCAGAGGCCGTGCGGCGCCGCGGTGGCAAGCGTGAACGGAAGGCACACGTGGCCACCCCCCTCCATCTGCACCACCGCGCGCAGCAGGCTGCCGTCGATCATCGCCATCATGGACTGCGCTCCTATGGATGAAGGGGCCACCATCCCTCCGCTCTCATGCTCGGGGGCAGCGGGCGCCGCACCGTGATGGGTCGCTTGGGGCGTGAGCCAATTGATTGGGATGCACATGTGCTGCGTGCCAAACGCGCCGCCCATCGCGCCGCCCATGGTGCCGCCCATCTGGCCGCCCATCTGGCCGCCCATCAGGCCGCAGCCCATCTGGCCGCCGCCCATCTGGCCGCCGCCCATCGCGCCGCCGCCCATCGCGCCGCCGAGCGAGCGGAGGTGCTGCTGCACCTCCTCCGACGTTGGCAAGCGGCCACAGTTCGCGTCGAACGTCCACATGAACTTGTGCTGCTGCTCGGCCCCCTTCGAGGCCCCCTTGGACTTGTCATCCTCCCCCTTGCTGGCTGCCTCGGGTACATTGGTACATGTACTCGGAGGGCGTGGCTTGCGCGGCTTAGGCTTGGCGGGTAGCGGCCTGCCCTGGCTCGCGGCAAGTCTAGCTTGGAGGCTCTGATTGCTCGCCTGGATCGCCTCCGTCATTGCCAGCGTGACGAGGGGCGTGCCAATGCACAGTCCGTCCATCGCCACCGGCACCGGCTTCGCGCGGCTCGAATTGGCGTTGCGCGCGGGCTCGGCAGAGGCGCCCCCAGGGAGAACTGCTGCCGCCCTCGCCTTGCCGACCGCCATGCTCGCCTCTGCCATGGCCGTGTTGATCTCGATCAGGCTCGGGGACGGTCCTGATGTTGCGCCGGGCGCGGTGGGCGCGGCACGTGACGCGCCGTTGGCTTCTGGCGAGCCCACGGGCATCGAAGGCAGCGCCGGCAGCTTCGAGGGGGCAGCCGCCTCCTCTGCGTAAGGGAGAGAGAGCATCGAGGACTTTGGTGACCTTGGCCATCGTTGGAGACCTTGTACATCGTTGGAGAGCATCGAGTCGTTGGTGACCTTGTCCAGGCTGCGCTTGGTCGGATTGGCACGGAACTCGAGTGAGCGGAAGAGGTAGCGACGGTCAAGCGGCACACGTTTCTCACAGTAGTACATGAGCACGTAGGCGGGCGGGAGCGGCCGCGCGCGGCGCGCCCGTGGGAATGCCCATACGAGCGGTAGCGGCCCATTCAGCTCCACTGCATCCGTGAGCTCGGTGGGCGGCTCACGGTTGGAGAAGTCCTCGACCATCTGGAGCTCCTGCGTGGACGTCACGCGCAGCGATGCCCACGCCTTGACAGGGCCCACATGAGCCATCTTCTTGTTGACGCACTTTTGCCGCTTGGTTCCCTTGCCACCGAATCGAGGCTTGTCCAGGCAGTAGAGGCACGCGCCGCAGTCTCGGATATCAAGGGCTACCGGCTGGTTGTCGGGTCCCTGTGAGGCAGACACACGGCGGCACACGGCGGCACACAACGCGCGCACGCACGCGGCGGCCATCAGCCTTCAGGAGAGGCCGGTGATCGGGGCGCACACACTCACACGGCCCTTCGGGGTGATAAGAGGGGCAATCCATATTAGGCAATCCATGCTGAGGGCCTTGCGTACTTCGTGGCACACGGTCAAGGTGAGCTTCACCCACAGCTCGTTGGGGCCCTCCCGGGTGACCTCGAGCGCAGCAGGGGTCGCGGTGACGCAGACAATGTCCATGTCGTGCTCTGGGTCGGCGAAGGCCGCGACGATAGGGCCCGGCTCCGAGTTCAGAGTGTCGGATCGGGTATCGGTAGTGCTCACCACGACCGTCTCCGAGATGACCATCGCAGCGGGTATCGGCTGCACAGGCTTGAGCATGTTGAGCATGCCGGCCGACCTGCGCAAGATGGGAGCGTTGCGCACCACGCGATGCACATCAGGCGAATGGGGATGCCTCTGAGAGAGGAGGGGAGCGAGAGCGGGGTCGATGACGCGCGGGCTCGAGTCTCTCGACAGCTGGCGTACACGGGCCCAGTGCTCTGCGTCAGGCCGCGTGGGGCCATCCCCCGGGCCTTGTACATAGGCCTCTTGGAGGGGGGCTGGTCATAGGAAGTGCTCGCCGCCTGTGCAGCCCTTATGGCAGCCGCTTGGACCAGTGCCGCCGCCTGCTCCTGCGCAAGAGGGCCGTTTGCACCGCGCTTGGGGTTGGAAGGCAGCACCAATGGCCGATTGCCCAAAGGCTGGCTGCCCACGGGCGTCGAGCTGCAAACAACAGGAGCAGCAGCAGCGAGACCCATGCGCCCATCCACGCGCCCATCTGAGGTGGCAGTGGCACTTGAGGTGGCAGTGACACTCGCTGCTGCCACGAGCACGACGGGGCGGGGGCGGGCCTCGGGAGGTGATGGCGGAGTCATAGGGTCGACTTGGATGGTTGGCGTGCCACCCGGCCCAGGCGCGATCTGGCGCTCCTCTGTACCGTAGCCAAGCAATGAGGTGTCCGCCGAAAGCCAAGCCTGCTGCAATGACGTGGTGGCGCACGCCACCTGCTGTGCAACCGATTCAAGCCCGCTGACGGCGGCGACGGGAATGAGGATCGTGCGACGCTGATGATAGCAAGCATGGGCGCGACGCGCGACACAGGGGTACGCTGTCAGCATGCAGGAAGCAGGTGCGTGCAGGAGATTGGGGTCAGGGGCTATGATCGCTGGTACGTAGCCCCGTGTTGAGTTGCATGACCCGAGTGCAAACGCACACCTGCTCTTCGTTGGCAATCGCTCGGGTAAGGGGCTGAATGGTGACGACGTGCGTGTCCGGAAGTCCCACACAGCATCCGGTGCCGCTGCTCGCCGCCGCCGGCAGCTGTGCCACTTGCGCATGTAGCTCGGCTGCCGAGTCAACAGATGTGCCGGAAGCGTCGGGAATCGCGGAGAGTGCGGGGCACCCTTCCATCGGATCGCTCGTTGATGGGGGTCGACCGGTCCCGTTCGCCGCTGGACTGGTGGTTTCCGCAATCTCCATTGGTGTCGCCTCTAGAGCATCTGTCATGATCAACCTGTTCTAGGCAGGGGCACAAAGAGAAGCAACACGAGTCGAGAGCGCCGACAGTGATGGCGAGAACAACGAACAAACTGCGCGCCGCGGCGATCGCCCCGGCCAGAGGGCGTGGCGGCAGCGCGGCATGCATATGAGCCCGAACTGCAATAGGGGATTGCGCACCTGTCCGCGACAAGCGGGCGTCGCGAAGCGCGTTGCGAAAAGCTAGGTGCAAGACCTTGATGCTCGCGTGACGCGGAGACACCTCGAAGGAAGTTTGGCTCATTAGACATTTGACATGCGTTCGGACACAATTATCGAACGATAAAATTGGCGTCAGTTGTGCGCACATGGGCAGCACGTTGCGGTGGGCCTGGTGAAGGCATACGACTGAGCGCCGTGTTGGTACTTCGCGACGCGCGATTCACGAGCGACGTCGACTAGTCCGAAGGCCGCCCCCCCGACCGGCCGTGCTCGGCAACCATGGGACCCATCTCGCCAGCCAAGGGTCCCGCCCCGATCACGCTGCCGATGCTGCAGAACCTGATGAAGCGCGATCCACTCGGCTACACCGACGAATTCCGCCGGCGGTACCGCCATTTCCAGTCCGTGCTCGCCCTCCACCGCGAGCAGCCGTCTGCTGATTCCAAGGACATGGTCGCCAGCGTATCGTTCATCTCGCACGTGAGCCCGTGCTACCCGGAGGTCGCACGCGAGCTACCTGCGCAGCTGGCTTCGCTCCTCGAGGAGCAGCACGACACGCTGGACTCGAACCTGCGCGCGGCGCTCTTCCAGGCGCTCGTGCTGCTGCGCAACCGGGGCATGCTCAAAGCGCTCGATCTGCTGCAGCTGTGCTTCCGGCTCTTCCGCTGCCGCTCCAAGGTGCTGCGTGCCAAGGTGATCGCGCACGTGCTCGCCGACCTGAAGCTGGTCAACCTTAAACACAAGGACGTCACCCTCAATCGCGCGCTCCAGAATTACGTGATCACGATGCTCACGGACGTGAGCTCCTCGGCTGCCAAGTACTCACTGAACGTGATGATCCAAATGTATCGGCGCGGCATCTGGCGCGACGCGAAGACGGTGAACGTGGTGGCCGGCGCGCTCTTCTGCCCGCACCCAAAGCTGCGTGTGGCCGCGATCCACTTTTTGCTCGGCGCTCACGACCTAGCAGCGGGCGCCGCCGACTCCGACGACGAGGAAGCGGAGCAGAACAAAAAGGCGCGCGTCGACGATCTGCGTGGCAGCCTGGGGCGCAACGGCGCGCTGGTCAAGACCGCGGTCAAGAAGAGAAAGCGCGCGCTCAAGCGCGCAACCCGATCTGCGAAGAGTCTCGAGAAGGACAAGGAGGGCGACAGCGGCGGCAACGGCAACTTTGCGGCCATCCATCTGCTGCACGACCCCCACACGCTCGCCGAACGACTGCTCTCGGACGTGCGCAAATCGAACGAGCGCTTTGAAGTGCGGCTGCTCACTCTCAATCTCATCTCACGCCTCATCGGCACGCACCGGCTCATGCTGCCGCCCTTTTACCCGTTCTTGCTGCGCTACATGCAGCCACATCAGCGCGAGGTGACTGGCATCCCTGATTGCGTCCCTGAGTGCGTCCCTGATTGCATGCCAGTGCTCACCACGTCGCCCCACCCCACCCTCTCCCCGCAGGTGACTGGCATCCTAGCGGCCTGCGTGCAGGCGAGCCACGAGCTCGTGCCGCCAGATATGCTCGAGCCGGTGGTCAAGACGCTGGTCAACCACTTCGTCTCGGATAAATCGCGCCCCGAAGTGATCACCCTCGGCTTGAACACCGTCCGCGAGCTGTGCGTGCGCGTGCCGCTGTGTATGGATGCTGCTCTGCTCGCGGATTTGATCGAGTATCGCAAGGAGAAGGACCGTGGCGTCGTGTCGGCCGCTCGCGGCCTGCTGCAGCACTACCGCGATGTGATGCCCGAGCTGCTACCGAAGAAGCTACGCGGGCGTGGCACCGATGTCACCATGCGCCCGGCCGCCTTCGGCGCGCTGGCCGTGGCAGAAGGCGTCGACGGCGCGGAGCTGCTTGCGGCGCGCGAGGCGCGGCTGGCGGCCAAGGGCGTGGACGTGGATCACGAAGCAGAGCAGGAGTGGCAGGTGGGTGGCTCGGAGGAGGAGGAGGAGGACGACGACGAGGATGGGGACGTGGATGACGAGGAGGGCGAGGAGGACGAGGACGAGGACGAGGACGAGGAGGAGGACGAGGGACCGAAGGCCAAGCGTCGCAAGGTGCGCGATGCGACGGCACCAGAGGAGGAAGGCGAGGAGGAGGACGAGGCGGATGATAAGGACGAAGAGGAGGCGGAGGGCGAGGAGGTGAGCGACGAGGAGGACGAGGAGGAGGGCGAGGAGGATGAGGAGGAGGGCGAGGAGGAGGAGGGCGAGGAGGAGGACGAGAGTGAGGACGAGGAGGACGAGGACGAGGACGAGGAGGACGAGGAAGATCGGAGCAGTGGCCCTGTGCGGTCCCGACCGGCCTCGGCCGCCTCGGGTGCGGCGCAGTCGCTCGCGAGCAGCGCCTCTGCGCGCCCAGACATCTCGCGCCTGCTCACGCCCAAAGACTTCGATCGAATCCGTCGGCTGAAGCATCGGCAGAAAGAGATCGCGTCGCTCCGCGGCGCGAAGCGGAAGCGAGCCGAGTCCGAGATGCTCGACTCCGATGAGGAGGAGGAGGCCGAAGCGCGCCGGCGTGGGGGTGCCGGCATCGAGGGCGAGGCCGTCGACGAGAAGGATATCATCGGGTACCAGGCGAAGCGGGCGGCGACTCGCGAGGAGAAGATCGCTAATACGCTCGCCGGCCGCGAAGGGCGCGCCCAGTTTGGAAGGCGCCAGAAGAAGAAGACGGGCGGCAAGAGCAACGAGGAGAAGAAGAAGAGCAAGCCGTTCATGATGGCGCGAAACGCTTCGAAGCTGAAAGGAAAGGCGATGAATAAGGAGGCGAATCGGATCAAGGCTGCTCGGCGGGCGAAGAAGATGTTCCGCGGCGCGCTCAGGAAAGGAGATAACAGGCGATAGATGAGGTCTCGGTTGAGCGTTTGTGGTGTGGCAGCCTACAATCAACAACTCAAATACCGCGCAAAACATAAGAAAATTCAAACAAAGTTGGCAGTGTCCGGTCCAATGGGGTCGTGGAAGGGCTCCTTTGGACTATCTTATTTAGGGTCAGGATGTTAATTGAGTTATTTAACCATGTATTCAACGCGGTGCCTGCGCCCCCCTCCACGGAGTGTCTCCACGGGACCGTGCCGCGACATGGCAAAGTGAACGTAAACATGATTTCCAACGGTCAACTCCGAAAAGGGAATCAGTCAATACCGGTCCCGGGGCTCCCCCCGATGTTTTTGAACGGTCTCCTATCTGACGCGGCAACGAAGTTTACTTCGTGTTAGCGTACCAGCTTTCTGAGCCTCCCCCCCTGAGCACACTAAGTGAGTGATTCGTACTTCCAAGAAGTTGTTCACAGCAACACAAAATTTTGAGCAGTCGGAGAGTCAAAATGGTCATCATCTTGGCGTTAGTGCACCCCTTCTTCCTGTACTTCCCTGTGAAGCCCGAAGAGATGCGAGAGGTGAAAGCCACAACTCAGACGCCAAGCGCGGCCGTGGTCGTCGACCTGGGGTTACCGTCTGGCTGGAGGCAGCACGTCGCGCCAAATCAAGTTCCTGATCGTTGCGCAGATTGCAATCCTAGGCACAAGGGGAAGTGCTTCGACCAACGCTACCCGGTGGGCACCTTGTGCAACATGGCCGAGTGCTGCAGCTGCGCCTTCTGCCGCTCCGGTCCACACACGACGTGGAGCACGCCCGACGGCGTCGTGCTCGAGAGTCTGACCACCGCCACCGAGCCGCCTTTTGTCTACGTCTTCAATCCGCTCGACAAGGACATGCTCTACATTCGGGAGCGGTTAGTTGTCGAGCCCGACTTGACGCGAATATGGATGAATAGCACGCGCGAGTGCTGCGCCGCGCCCGGCGGCTTGGTGGTGGACGTCGGCTCCAACTTTGGCTGGTACGCGATGCTCTCGCTCTCGCTCGGCTGCTCCGTCGTCGCCTTCGAGCCTGTGCGAGCGTATCAGGACGTCATCCGACTGGCAGTACACCTCAACGGTGCAAGCTTTGCGAAGCGGCTGACAGTCTACGGCAACGCGGTGCTCGATAAGCCCGGCAACTTTAGCATGATCGTTCCGCTCGCGGGTGCTGCCCGCCCGCCGGACACCGCCACGACGCGGTGGGCGGCTCACGTCGCTGGAGGCGGCGGGAAGCCGAGCCTGTATTCTCACAAGCGCACGCACATGGGGATAGCCGCTCTGCTCGGTCCTCGTGGCCGGTTGGCCGTTAAGGACGTTGCCGAGAGCACGGCGGACACGCTCACTTATCGGCAGCCCGTCACCACCGTGCGCATCGATGCCGTGCTGAAGCAGCCGCTTTGCATGCTCAAGATTGATATCGAGGGACTCGAGCCGCAAGCGCTGAGCAGCGCTGCGCATTTGCTCTCGCTGCACCCGGTGCGTGCCGCGACGGATTGCATGCCAATTGCATTCTGATTGCACGCCAATTGCATTCTGATTGCATGCCGAGTGCATGCCGAGTGCATGCCGAGTGCATGCCGAGTGCATGCCGAGTGCATGCTGATGGCATACTGAGTGCATGCTGATGGCATACTGAGTGCATGCGGAGTGCGTGCTGCGACCGGCCGAGACGCCAGGCCCTGGGAGCAAGACGGAGGGCTTTTGTTGAAAACTTCCACGGTCTGCGCCGCTGAGTACTGAGTGCTGAGTGTGCTGGTGGCAGGTGCGTGTTGTGCAGCTCGAGGTGACGCGCAAGCGGCCGCAGACGTGCGCGAACGTGCGTATGCTGCGGAATCTGCTGCTCCTCGGCTTCGACTTGTACATGGTCCGAGCCTGCCACTGATGACCTCTGATTGACTCCCTCGTCAGAACTTGTACATGGTCCGAGCCTGCCACCGCATGCTACTGACTGCTACTGACTGCTACTGTCCGTCGCTGAGTGCCATCAACTGCCGCTGACGCTGACGCTGCTGCTGATGCTGATGCTCTCGAGTATGTTCGCGTGGCGCCAGGTGCCACACACAACGGCATGTTCGAATGACAAGTGCGTCCAGGAACACCGCGCTCTTTCGGTGGCCTCGCTGCTCTCTGAGCGCCTTGCTCCCGGCTGGCGCCCCGCTACCGGCATCGTCCCGAGCACCCTTGACACTGTGCACGCGCTCGCCGCGGCCGAAGCCTTCAAACTGTTCCAGGACGTGGTGGTGTACAGCTGGAATCTCGTCGGATACCAGCGCGCGGGCCGCGGGCCGTTGGGATGGGTGCTTCCCGAGCTGCCGCTGCCGCACGCCCTGGCGGCGTCGTGCCGGG
>ENA-UOXP01001308-UOXP01001308.1-mixed-culture-metagenome-genome-assembly--contig:-NODE-1308-length-18081-cov-33.995617_pt1 | contig 18081 bp, 12 predicted proteins | sample MGYA00238161_ERZ761639 | MGnify/ENA primary metagenome ERZ761639 (study PRJEB28913, sample SAMN08776760) | mixed culture metagenome | isolation source: Freshwater growth medium | place: USA...
CTGCTGCTGCTGCTGCTGCTGCTGCTGCTGCTGCTGCTGCTGCTGCTGCTGCCGCCGCCGCCGCCGCCGCCGCCGCTGCTGGTGCTGGTGCTGCTGCTGCCGCCGCCGCCGCCGCCGCCGCCGCTGCTGCCGCTGTTGCCGCTGCTGCCGTTGCCGGCGAGATGGCCCATTCCTGGATCGAAGCCCACGTCGCGGCTTAGGCGAGCTCGGACCCCAGCGGGCGCGCTGCTCGCACCTGCAGCCGTGCTACGCTGCGACGCCGCCCCCCCTCCCAAGCAGCTGCTGCCACTGCTGCCAGAGTGCTGCAACAGACTGCTGCTGCTGCTCCCTCCGCAGGTGCTGCGCTGCGTCGCCGGTGTGCCGAGCGCCGTGCCGAGCTGCGCCATCGCCGCCAGCCGATCTCCCGGGTCGAGATCGCGCGAGGCGCGTCGGCCGTCGCCCCTCTCGCACGAGCGCGTACGCCCGAGTGCGCCCGTATCCACCGCCGCCACCTTGCGTGCATATGCGGCGCGCGCGCGCTCGGAGAGCTCATCAGCAGCTCGGCGCCTCGATTCGGCGAGCGCCTCGTGTTCAGAGCGCGCGAGCGCCTCCTCCTCGCCCAGCCGTGCCGCGTCATCCGCCTCCCACTGCCGATCCGTCGGCGTGCTGGTGAGCGAGTCGCGCCGGAGGGGGGATCCGTCCGAGCTCATGTCGAGCTCGCGCAACAGACCCGTCACCTTGGACGCCCCGAGGCGCACGTCGCGCGCCGAGTCCGATTGCAGCTCGATGACGGCGTGGTGCAGCCGCTGTAGCGCGTCGGCGTCGGCGGGCAGGCGCAGCGCGCGCTTCAGGTACGGCAGCAGCTCGCACACGCGCAGTCGCACGTTTGGCACAGGGTCGCTCGCCAAGTTGAGCAGCGCCGTGTGTAGATGGTGCGCCTTGAAAAAGGCGCGGGAGCACCCATACGGGCATCTCGGCACGAGAAGCATTCCGCAGACCGACGTGAAGAGCAGACGCAGTGAGAAAGCTTCGGCGCATCCAAGCTGGCTCACGAGACGCGAACACACCTCGGAGCGCTGCGAGGCGGTGCGCAGCCGGCGCAGTTGCAAGCAGATGACGCGTGCCGCCTGCAGGCGCACTGGCGCGGCGGCCTCGGTGGTGAGCCGTCCGAAGAGCACCGGGAGCACGAGGGAATAGAGCGTCCCGGGCTCCAGGTATGCAGTGAGCGCACCGAACTGCTCGAGGAGCGTGAGGGAGCCTCGCCAGCTCGCCGGGCGTGCCGTGATGGGCATCTCGAGATTGAGGAGCAGCGGGAGCAGCTGCGAGCCGAGAGCATATCCGCTCGGGCAGCCTGGGGCGGCGGGCACGTTGGAGGCAGCACCGGCCGCGTCGAGCGGAGCCAAGAGCGCGAGCAGATCAGGCAGAGCACCGAGCAGCGGGAGGAGCACCTCGGGATCCTCCCGCTCAAGCACCGAGAGCGCGAGCGGCAGCACCGCCTCCGCCGCTCCGGACGGCCCGAGCGACACCGCGACCGGCACATGCGAAGCACTCAGGGCGCGACGCACGCACAGCTCGGCGTCCTGATGCAGCAACCTCATGATCGCGCTGAAGCGGCGGGGCACGCCGCCGCCGTCCTCGGCCATCGCGCTCGCGTACGCGACGAGCGCGTCAACGCAGGCGAGCCGGTGCTCGGTCACGACTGAGCGTGCGAACGCCTCCACAAGCCGCTCATAGATGGTGACGCCCTCTACGCGCGTCTCATCCAGGCTCCCGTCCGCGAGCGCGCCGCACGCATGCAGCCGCTCGAACAGCTTCGGCAGCGACGCCGCCACGCGCTGCAGGACCTCCTCCGGCGGCGTCCCCACCGAAGGGCCGACGCCCGAGACGCCCACGAAGGCATCGGGTGCATCGAGGGCGAGGAGACACGGGGCGACGACACGGCGAAGTGCCGGCTCGAGAACCGTCGCACGAGCCGAGGCGTCGCACGAGCCGAGCAGCGCGGTGCCGCACTCAAAGGCGGCGGCGCGCACGCCCGGGTGCTCATCCATGGTGAGCTCGAGCGCCTCGGCAAGAGGACCCGACGAGACGACCTCGGGCGGCAGCGCGGCGGCGATGCACTGCAGCTGCTCGCACATCGAGCATCGCACACGGAGCTCTGTGTCTTGACACATGCTCAGCGCGTGCGAGAGGAAGCGCTGCTGGATCCACACGGCATCCGGGTGCGCCGTCGCGAGCGCCCCCATCACGTGCGTGCAGAGCAGCCGATGGCCCACCGGAGCGGAGACGTCGCCGCGCCGGAGCGCGAATGGGAGGACCGTGCTGTTGAGGCACGCGATCGGCAGCCGGCGCGTGCGCAGCAGGTGCAGCAGCATGTGCAGCCACTCGGCGCCCACCGACGACTCCTCGAGCGGCGTGAGCTCCGCCTTCTCGAGCGCTGTCAGCGCCATTGGCAGCAGCACCCGCTCGAGCATCGGCACAGGCGGCGGCTCGGCCGCCTCAAGCAGCGCCGTGAGCGCCTTCGCCAGTGCGACGGGCAGCTCGCCAAACGCCTCGTCGTCGACCGCCGCTGCACTCACCATGGCGCTCAATTCGCGCGAAGCCTTCTCGAGCAGCGGCGTGCACGCGCGCGAGCCATGGTCTGCAAACAGCCCAGGAAGGCTGTTGATCACTGCTATACGCTGCACGATGCGGCCACGCTCGAAGAGAAGCTCCATGCGCTCGAGCTCTGGCATGTCCTCGTCGACGGCGAGCTCCTCGACGTCCCCAAACGACTGCGGAGCGAGCGTGCGAGCGATTGCAAAGTGAGCCCGTCGTGCGGGTGCAGCCTTCAGCCTCGAGGGGTACTAGCATGGATTCGTGTGGAGCGATGGCGCACCGTGCTGTGCTGCTTAAGGAGCTCGGCCTCGCGCAGCGTGGCGCTGCCGCCGAACTCCGCGTCGTCGTCATCGCCAAACATCTGTGGCTCATGCGCGGGACGCTCAGCTGGAGGCGCACGGCAAGAAGCTGCACGCAATAAAGGGACGAAGCGCCATGGGTGAGTCGAACACGTGGCTCGCTCGTTACATGTAGTTGGCTCGTGAAGCGAACGAAAGGTTCCCCCTCAAAACTTGCGGAAGCGTCCCATGGATTCACAGTGAATTCCGAAAGCGAGCCCGGCGAGCTTGTCCATCGCCACAGTGGCTTCCCTGGTCCTGGGCGACGCCACCCTTTGCCCCGCCGTCGGCGCTGCTGCGAACGTACTCATGTCGTCGCACTTCGGCCAAAGAAAAGTGACGAACGTGGTCGGCGGCTCCGCCGCATCTCCCCTCGACGTCGACGCACCGCGCAGCCGAGCGGCCGTCGTGGTCCATGTGGATGCCTCGTCCTCTGCCAGCGGCGGCTCAGGCCGCAAGCGATCGTGTTCTCCAGCAATCGTGCTATCCGACGGCGATGACGACGTCGAGGTCGTCGAAGAGCCTCCTTCCAAGCAGGTGCGCAATGGCGCTGCCAGGCCACCGCCGCTGGCACCCTCGACGACGTGGACATGCAGCTTCTGCACACGGGAGAATCCCTCCTCCGCAGTGCTGTGCGCCAGCTGCGAGCAGAGGTTGCAGCCGGGCCTCACCCTGGGTCCGCCGGGTCCTGATCGTCAGAAGCTGCTCCATCAAATCACGCACGGCGAGTTCCGTCGGGCGGTGACTGCCATTGCAGCTATGGCATTCACCGCAGAGAAGATGCACAGCGAGGTCGACCGCCTCGCCCGCGAGCACAAAATCACGAGCCCAGCGGCGAGTAAGACGCCAGCGCAGGAGCCGGTCCGTTCCGCGCGGGCATTCTCAGCAGGCTCATCGACAGCTGTCGAGCAGCCAAAGTCGTCGCCCATCTCTGCAAGGCGTCCCGAAGGGGTCACCCGAATGAAGGCCATCCTCGAGAAGAATGGGTTTCGAAGCGCCTCCGACGCGGATATAGAGGCCGCTCTCGAAGCGGAGAATGACAACGTGAGCTTAGCGATCGCGCGGATCAGGCAGGCTGATCTTGCAGGCAGATCCCGCGCCGCACAAGCTGACCCCGCAAGATCTGCCTGCGCCGCACAAGCTGACCCCGCAAGATTGCCGCCCGCGCCGCCCCCGCCGCCCCCGCCGCCCCCGCCCCAAGCACCGTCTCAGTCCGCGAAGGCCGATTGGGCCGAGGCCGCTGTAGCCGGTGGCCGCAGTGGCGAGGCGCCAGACGAGCTGCAGCGGATGCTCCAAAAGAGCAAGAGCGAGAGCCTGCCCGCACTACGCGCGAAGCTCGAGGAGAAGACGGCGGCGCTCGAGGTAAGCGAGGCTGCGCGGGCGGCGGCGGAGGCGGCGAGGGCAGAGGCGCTCGCGGCCCAGGTTGAGGCGGAGAGGGCCAAGGCGGCAGGTGAGGCGAGGGAGGAGAATCTCCGCGCGGAGATCCGACGGCTGCGCGAGGTTGCGCGGCGCTCGGTCGTCGTGACGGCGATTGCCTCGGGCAGCGGCGGCGTCGCCGCCGCCGATGACACTGCCGTCAATCTCGCGACCCGTACCGCCGAGACGCAGGTGCAGGCGGGTGACGGAGGCGAAATTCTTCCGGAGAAGATCAATTGGGCATGCTGTTCCCGCTGCAACAAGTGGCGCCGTGTCGTGTCGCTGCCTGGCGAAGATGCCTGGTGGGAATGTAGCATGAATACTGTGCCTCTGACTTCGTCGTGCGACGCCCCGGAGGATGAGGATGAGGACGACGCTGGCCCCGCCGCTGACCCCGCCGCCGCTCCCGCTGATGCGCCCGCCGCCGCTCCCACCGCACCGGAAGCGGCCGAGTCGGCGGAGGCGCTCGCGCTCTCACACGCGCTCGAGGCGGCGGCCGCAGCGGGCATGCGCCTCGCGCAGCTGCGCCGGCCTCGCGAGTGCTTCGGCCGGTACGCGCTCGTGTTCGAAGAGTACATTGGGTCGTTACGCGAGACGCTCAAGGCCAGCTTCAGCACGGACACGACATGGATCCTGGGCAAAGGCAAGGGCGAGAAGGGCGTCGAGCGCGGCTCAGAGCTCGCCGCATGGGAGGCCGCCGTGGGCACGAGCGCCTTCAAGAAGGGCGTCTTCAGAAACTCGCTTCGCACACGCCTGCTCTCGCGCACACACGTTTCCTATGCAGGGGATGAGCGCGAGGCGCAAGACCTCAATGGTGTCTCCGCCGAGTTCTTCTCCGCCGTGTGGACACAACTCTTCGCTTCGGTCGTGGGCGCGGGCGACGAGCCCGACGACGACACGGCGCCTCGGGATCAACGGGAGTGGCCCCTCTTTGAGCGAGGCGGCGACGAGGGCAGGCTGCTTCCCTACTTGCCACCCGCCGGGCGTGCGAACGCGGCGGAATGGAGCGCGACTGAGGCGGGGCAGCGCCACCTCACACGGCTCCGTCTCGCTGGCACAGCGCTTCTCAAGTGCTTGCTCGACGGGTACTCTTGATGGCCGCTGAGTGCCGTCGATTGCCGTGTATTCTCGCCGATGGCGTCTGATAGCCTGCCTCCTCACTCTGATGACGACTGATTGCCTGCGTCCTCAGGTACGCGGTCGGTCCGCTTCTCGGCCGGTTCGCGTACGACTTCCTCATGAATGAGCACCGACCCTTCCACGTGCACGACGCCGACGCGCCGGGTGCCCTCAGCAGCGCCGATGCCGCGCGTGCGGCGCTCGCCGATTTTGACTCGAACGCCCAGTCGTTCTTCTTGTCGCTCCGGCCAGAGCCGCAGCAAATGCCGCTTGACTTCCTCGTCCACGTCGGCCTGCTGCCGCCCGAGCAGCTCGGCGTGACGCGCACCCTCGGCGGCGACACCATGGAGGTGGCCCGCGCGCGTGCCGATGCGCTGGCGATCGAATGCGCGCGCTATGCACTGCTCGAGCGGCGGAAGCTTGCGCTCGAGCACTTCCGGCGTGGCTTTCTCGGCGCGATGGGCGCCGCCGGCAGCGCCAGCATGCCACAGGACGACGAGCCTGGCTGCCTAGACGTGACGCGCCACCTCGCGCTCTTCACGCCGGTGGAGCTTTCGCTCATGCTCGGCGGCAAAGAGACTCTCTCAGCCACCGAGCTCATCGAAATGATCGATTGGCCCAATGCCAAGGAGGCACTGGAGACCTGGGGCACCGACAAGCCCGCGGTGCTGCTGCGCACGTACCTGGTCGGCCTGGGCGACCTCTCCTCGAATCGCTGCCTCGACCTGTTCAAGTGCATCACGGCGCGCCGCGCCGTGCCCGCGCACATGCAGGAGCGCATCACCCTTGCGGCGGCAAGGAGCCCGAAGGACGACAGCGTGTACGACGGACGCGCGGCCGCCGAGGTGTACACGTGCTTCGCCCAGCTCAAGCTGCCCAAGTACGAGTCGCTCGAGCAGCTCGAGCACGGGCTGAATGAGCTGCTCGCGCAAAAGGAGATGTTCACATCGCGGTGAGGCGTGGAGGTGGAGCAAGGACAAGGGAGAAGTCCCTGGTACTATTGTATACAACGGATCATACATCGTGTTAGTCTAGACGATCTCGATATGCATTTTTCGCATTTTTCCCGCAAGACCACGCAGCGCGCACTCCGACGTGCTGATGACGTTCTACCTACTAGGCGGGGGTCGGAAAGCGCGCTCGTGGTTGACTTGACTTGTCTTGACTTTACGGACCGCCGCATATCCAAAACCTCGACATGTCGGACTGGAGGGCGTCGGACTGGAGGGCGCACACCATCTCGGTGTTCGACGACGAGGAAGAAAACCCGCTGCGGCGCGCGCCGCTCCGCCTGCGCGTCAAGCTCGCGACGCAGATGTTTGCGCTCGCTTCGTTGCTCACCGTATACGGCGTGGTGCTCCCAGTCGCTTCTCGCTGGACGCACTCTGAGCTCGAGGCTGGCGGCCGCGCGATGAGCGAGGAGGCCAAAGGAGAGTTGCAACCTTTCGTCGAATTTCCGGTCGAGAACGTGCTCACGACAGCACAGGAACCTCTCGCCGAACTGCCGGTGGGCGAAGTACTCACGATGGCACGAAGGCCTTCCGCCGAAACGCCGGTGAGTGAACTGTTCACGATGGACGAGCTGCAGAGCGGCGGTGTCGTGCTGTACGTCGTCGGCATCCTCTACATGTTCCTTGTGATCGCGATCACGTGCGACGAGTACCTTGTGCCCGCACTCGACGTGATGGTTCAGCGCTTCGAGATCTCGCCCGCCATCGCGAGTGCGACCTTCATGGCGGCAGGCGGCTCGGCGCCGGAGCTGTTCGTCTCGCTGATCGGAACCATGTACGGCTCCGACATCGGCGTCGGCACCGTCGTCGGGTCCGCGGCGATCAACATGCTGCTCGTGGTGGGCACATGCGCCGTCTTCGCTCGCGAAACGCTCTCACTCACCTGGTGGCCATTCCTACGCGACAGCGTGTGCTGCTCACTCGCGCTTCTCGCGGTGGCGGCCGTCCTCGGCATCCTCACGCCCTCGCGCGTCGAGCTGTGGGAGGCCGGCGCACTCCTCGGCCTGTATGCATGCTACTGCCTGCTCATGCCACGTCACCAGACACTCCGTCGCTCGAGTTTGCACGTAGAGCTCCTCGAGGAAGGCGAGTCGCACGTGACGCCGCCCGATGCCGTCACGGAGTGCCCCTTCCTCGTTCCGTTCAAGGTGCGCCCTACGGTCCGCGAGTCCTTACTCGACCCCGAGGCCGTCGCCGACGCGTGCATCGCCTTTGCGTTCCGGAAGCTCAAGCGCGCCGTGGCGAGCGCCTTCGGTCGGCTCGACGTGGACGGCAACGGTTTCATCGAAGCCGCGGCGGTGCGTCAGCTGCTGGAAGAGCTGGGCCACTCTGAATGCTCGGAGGCAATGATCGAGGCGCTCGACGCGCGCCTCGACCAGAATGAGGATGGCAAGATCTCGTTCTTCGAGTTTGACTCGTGGTACGTGGCGCGCGCGCTCGTGGTCGAGCAGAAGCTCACGCGCGCCTTCCGCACATGCGACTCCAATGGCGACGGCACCGTCGACGAGGATGGTGCCAAGAACCTTCTCGAGCACCTTAACCCGATCCAGCTGCAGGGAGATTATCGAGAGATTGAGCTCGAGAATGCGGTCGAGAGCCTGCTGCGCAAGAGCCTGCGCAGTCGCCGTCATCGAGCCAAGATGGCATCAGTGGTCGCTGTCGAGCCGGAAGCACCAAATAAGGAAGCGCTCGTGGGGCCGCCGGCAGAGGACGTCGCGCCCAATAAGGACGACGTTGACAACGACGAGGCAGTGCGGGCCGACGCGGCAGCGTACTGCTCGGACTCGGCGCCTTTGAGTGTCGAGGGCGAGCCGGTGGTGGCGGAGGACCTCTCTGAGGTCGCCTTCATCAAAGCCGGGCGCCGATCGCCGATAGGCGCTCAAAGGCCACGATCGCCTTCCGGAGATCTAAGGGGCACTCAAAGGCCACGATCAATTTCACGTGAGATGCGGCCGGCGAGCATCAAACCGTTGTCACCGCAAGGTCAAAGGTCACGGTCACCTTCACGTGAGATGCGGCCGGCGACACTCAAACCGACGCCCTTGCCACCGCAAGGCCAAAGGTCACGATCACCTACCGGTGAGCTGCGGCCGGCGATCATCAAATCGACGCCTTCATCACCGCCACCATCGCCGCCATCGGCAGCGCCACCCTTGCTGTTATCGTCACCGCCGCCGCCGCATCTGCCGTCGCTGCCGCCGTCGCCGCCGTCAAAGGAGGACAGCTTCGTATACCCTCGCAGATCGGCTCCGCACAGCGACACACCTGCACTCATCACCATGGCAGATTTTAGGACGTGGTACTTGGAGACACCGTACTGGGAAGAGAAGATGAAGGTGGCGGACAAGGACGTCGATGATGCGATGGACCTCTCCTGCTGCCCCTCGCCCGACACATCAGCCGGCATCGGCGCCTTGCGCTTCTTCCTTATCCTGCCGATCGTCACGTGCCTCAAGCTCACTCTACCCGACGTCAAGGAAGGCACCAAGGCGTACTGGTATCCGGTCACGTTGGTCGGTGCCCTCGCGTGGGTTGCCATCGCCTCGTACTCCATGGTCACATGGGCGGCGATAGTGGCCAACGTCTTCGGCATCCCGCACGCAGTCCTCGGCCTCACCTTCCTCGCGGCGGGCACCTCGGTCCCTGACTTGCTCACCGCCGTCATCGTGGCGCAGCAGGGCGAGGCCGATGCCGCCGCGTCCTTCGTCGTGGGTCGCAGCGTCTTCGACGTGCTCGTCGGACTTCCGCTGCCCTGGCTCGTGTACAACCTCTACTACGGCCAGGCCGCCGTCGTGGGCGCCGAGTCGCTCTTCGGCTCGCTTCTCATCCTCTTTAGCATGGTCGCCCTCATAACCTGCACCATCGCTTGCTTCGGATGGCGCATGACGCGCTGCCTCGGCTACTGCTTGTTCCTGTTCTACGCAGCCTTTATAGCGCAGGACTTTGCACGCGCCCAAGGGTTGCTTGTCATCCCGGGCTTTTAAGGCGCCGGGAGGCGGCCATGGCGGACATGCCGTGCGAACAATAGATCAGAGAGTAAGAATATTCGGCTCAGAGGTGTATATATACAGTTAGGGACCTCAGAGAGACGCGTGATCTAGAGACAAACCCGGTAACTTTCACGGCACAGCACCGCACCCCGCCCCGCCGCGCGCGCGCGCGCGGAGCGCCGGCACGATCACGTCACGATCCACGACGAGCGGGCTCAAATCGCCTACCCACCCGACACCTCAAAGTCAAACGTAAAAGCTCCGAAAACCATCGGTTCAGTGGGTTGCCGGATGCTCGTTCCAAGATAGTGCCGAGTCCACGCCATTCAGTCGGTATTCAACCAAACGCAGTGTGGTTGTTTGCGAGCGGTGGTACGGGTGGGACAGTCGTCTCTCGAAACACAGTGTCCCTCACGGCCGGGACGCGCGCGCTCCGCAGGGAGTGTGCAGTTAGTGTGCAGTGTCGGAGTTCATCGGCGTACGGCGTCGACGGTAAACTGAACCGAACCGTCCCGAGTCTGCCTGCCATACACGACAGACGTAAACTCTAAGTCCTCGAACCGCTCTTTCCTCTTAAGCTTACGTACGGCCATCGTGTGGCGCCGTGCGGTGTCGCGTCGGTGTCCCCGCGTACTCCCGCGCCGTGTAAGTTGTCGAGATCGATGTTTACACCCATCGTCTTATTTCGAGTTACCGGAGGTATTACACACAAACATACACCCTTTTCTGTGGAGGGTCCTCTTTTGCTTGAGAAACACCTACTTGCTTGTGAAACCCCCTCTCGATTCCACGCTCAGCATTTCGGTGAGCCGCGAGAGCGTGCGGCGCATCATGAAGCGTTCATCTTTGGCGGTGAAGAAGGTCGCTAGTTCACCATCCCTTTGGTAACGGCCGGCCACTGGCGCCGCCTCAAAGCTTGGTGTGGTTGCTGGTGTGGTTGCTGCGCTGCCCGTTGCCTCGCTACCGATACTACTAACGTCCACCTCGGCGCCGCCCATCATTTCCGTATCGCGCCCCTCCAGGAGGGGCCGAAAGAGGTCCTCGAGTGGCGCTTCGGCGGCCAAGTGGAGCTGCACGCGCGCCTCGTACAGCGCATCGATGAGCGCTACCAGACGGCGCGCCTCGTTGCGCTGACGGCTGTCGAGCACCGGCAATCCACTGATAAAGACGGTGCGTGCGACGGACGCGAGTGCGAGGTAGTCGGTCACGCCCAGCGCGGGCACGCCAGGTACAGTGCAGCAGAGCTCGTAAAAGGTCAGCCAGCACGCGTCGCCCGCGCGCCGTCGCAGCGCCAATGAGCGACCGAAGGCCACCGGAACCGCCTCTGGCAGTGACGCGTTCGCAAGCGCGGTGTCGGTGCCTCTCTGCAAGCGAGCCACGCGCTGATCCCAACGGCAGGCGAGCTGCGCCTCCGCATCGTGGCCGTGCACAAACGTCCCGCGCGTGCGAGTTGCTGGAGCGTGCCGCGACGCTGCCGAGTGCCATTTCGCTCGCTCGTCCTCCGCATGCGGCGACGGCGGAGGCAGGCTTCGGTAGTCAAGGGCGTTGTTACCGGCCTCGCCGACTCGGCGCACGTCGGCACGCTCGCGCAGCAGCTCGACAAAGGGCAAAAAGTACTTGCGATTCAGGCCCCTCTCGTAGAGCTCCTCGGGAGGTCGATTCGAGGTGAAGACAACCCGCACGCCGCGCTCGAAGAGGCCCTCGAAGAGCTGTCGTAGGAGCATCGCGTCAGCCACGTCCGTCACCTGCATCTCGTCGAGGCAGAGCACCGCGCCGCGCAAGGCGATTGTGTCGGTCACGATTGAGAGCGGCGGCGACGCGGACGCGGACGCTGGTGGCGCGGCAGCTGTGGAGATGGCCGCGTCGCCGGCGGCGGCGGCGTCCGAGGCGGCCGTGCCTTTTTCTTTGGGCCATCGGTGCGGATCGTTGGCAGCGACTCCGTTCCTTGGCCGTGGGTCCGCGGTGCCTGCATGGCTGGAATCGGATGCAGGCAGGCTGGCCTCGGCTGTTGTAATCGATGGCGCATCACCAAACTTGAACACTGGCAGACCCTGCTTCGTGAGCACAACAACCTTTGGCCGCGACTGATGAAGTTTGTGCAGCTGCTGGTGTACCTCGACCATCAGCTCGTGGAAGTGTAGGCGCGTGCAAGTGCCCTCATCGTGAGTTCGAGCGAATAGATCCATGAGCATCGATTTGCCAGTGCCAACGGAACCCCACAAGTAAACCGCATCCACGTTGGCGGAGCCCGTCGCGAGCTGATCGAGCGAGCGAGCGGCCTCTAACTGCGTGCGGTCTGGACGGAGGCGACCGCTCGCCACTAGCGACTCGTACGCAGCTAGCGGCCGCGCTCGCGTCGACAGGCCGCGCAGGAGCACGACGTGCCGCATTGAGAAGCAGGAAACTTCTGACCACGTCCTTGATTTCGTCAGACAGTCAGCCAGTTTCGTCGCGGTCCCCCCGCGTTCACCGCACAGTTTCAAAGGTTTCGTGATAGTCCCTGCGATGTCGAGTGAAAACAAGATTGAAGCCGAGAGTCAGACATAACAGTCAGTTATTTCGCGGCCACACACCGCACACCGCGCGCACCATACTCTATCGGAGGACTCCCCGCGGTCCGCGCTCCTCCGGTCGATGACGAGCTGGTGTCAGTGTGAGCATGGCCATGGGTATTGGCGCTTGGGTGCGTGAGCTCGCAGCTCTCAGCTGCGTTATTCAGCTGCTGACAGACAGTACGTACAGAGGCACATAAACCGGCGATCGTAATTGTAAAAACGTACTCGTGGTACTACTCTCTCGTACTGCTGGTGCTCTCCGGATTCTGTCTCGCTCTCGCATGCGGTTGTCACGGCCTCCAACGAAGAGCAAGAGGTGTTGGCTGTGCGGGTGCTGGCCGGTGCTGGCGTCGCGGCGGCAGCGCTGGCGTTGGCAAGTTGGAGTGAGGTGTTGATACCAGCAGCAGGCTCGGACTCGGCACCACCCGAGCAGCAGCAGCAGCAGCTGCAGCACTTGCGGGCCTCGGCGGCGGCACCACGGCCACCGTGCGAAAGGTGCCACCTTTGGGCATTCGTATCGGCGGTGCCTTGGGTGCTGTTCTTTCAATGAGCACATTCATCCCCATACGATCGACGAGAGCCAATGCGAGGCGCGCGGGCGGCGCCACGGGCGGAGCACGTCTGAGGATTGGCACCGCCACAGCAGCAGCAGGGGCGGGAATAGGAGCCTCCGTCGACTCGAACTGTGAATTCAGCGGTGAAGTCAGAGACTCATCGAGCGTCGAGGCAAGCGTTGAGGACGGCTCGTCGAGAGCCGATGGCGGCGGCATCGAGCGTGAGCCGCCTTGAGCTCCGTGATCGTGGCCTCGAGCGTTCGCGCTCGAGCTGTGCACGCACGCGGAGCTGCAAGCTTCGCCGGCCGCCACTGCCGCGCCTGCGAGTTTCCAAGCGTGCCTTGGAGCCCCCGGCGGCACTATGGACGCGGCGTCAGCGACGTTGGCGCCCACTAAGGACGCGGCACTAAGGTCGCGAAGTGCGATCACCAGCCAATCAAACGGCTTCTGGATCGAACTGTCGCGATCAAGCCAACGGGAAGGCGCAGAAAATTCGGTGGACCAGGAGTACTCGACGCGCTCTGCCGAAAGGACCCGCGTGAACCCACACTCGGCGAGCAGCCTTTTGATGTCGGCCAGCCGATAATGCTGAGTGCGCACGCCCCAGCGCTGGAAGACGCCGCGGTGCTCGTCCGATGGACACGACGCCTCGGCCGCCTCTTCGTCGTCGTCGCGCTCATAGCCGCGCCGGCGGCGTTCCTTAACCCACTTGACGTGCGTCGCGCTGATGTTGAGCGCGGATGCGACCGCCGGGACAAGCAGCACGAGCTTGCCGCCCGGCCGCACCGAGGCCCCCATGACTGCCATGATGTTGGAGATGGTCGTGGCCTCAGGGCTCAAAAGCACATTCATGCACAACCCAACATCGCACGCCGGCAGTCCGAGGCGTTTCACCGAGCCGTTGGCCCCGAGGTCAGCCACCTGTAAGTCCACGTTCTGCAGCTTGTGATTCTCGACCACGTCCTTGCGTGCCAAGTCCAGCAAAGCAGCGGAAATGTCCAAGCCGAGCACGTGGCGGCAGCGAGGCGAGACGAACTTAAGGTAGCGCCCGCCTCCGCATCCAAAATCGATGAGCTCGTCGGACTTGCCAATGTGAGCGTACAGCGCTTTCTTTATGACGCCTGAAGTATCACAAATGAACGTGTCTTGGATGTCTTCCCAAGCCGTCGCCGCAGCATCCCAGTATCGGACATTGGAAACGCCTGGGGCTTCTGCCAGGGAGACCATCTGCTGTATGCACCGCGTGTTACGGACCACGATGGTGGTCAGAGGTGTTGCGCTCTTGGGTCGGGTCTTTGGCATTTCGCCCACAGTATGGCGATGGGGAGCGCCGCGCCGATCACGGCGGCGAGCGCAGGTGGTGCGTGAAGAAAGAGGTGGTGGCAATTGTCTGTGAAGTGGGTCTGGCGTTTTTGAAGTGAACGTTAGGAAGATCCTCTTGAAAACGAAAAAGACGCGACCGACAACCGTGACAACCGTGCAACTTTGTGTGTGAAGGTTTTGCGCTTTTGCCCACGATGGTGACGGGGAGCGCCCGCGCCGATCACGGCGGCGAGCGAGATGAGGCGCAGGTGGTGGCCGTGCGCGACGCGCCGTGTAGACCGTGCGGTCGGTTAGCGGTCGGTGCACCCCTCGACGCGCGCCTCGGCGTGCCACCATCAGGGCATTTTGCCATCGCTAGCTTGGCGTGCACGACGCGCAGCGTGCTGCACGCACGGCCGTGCCGATACGCCGAGGCAGCTCGGGCGTGCTGCGGGCTGAGAGCGGGTCTTACAGGCCGATGAACCTGCCGCTGCGTGCTCCAATGCTGACCTTAGCGACGAAGGCGGCGCAAGTGGCGGCGGCGCAAGCGGCGGCGGCGCAAGTGACGACGGCGGCGACGGCGGTGGCAGGGAAGGCGATGAAACACAAATCGAAAGTCGAACAATGAAACACAAATCGAAACTCGAAAGTCTCTTGGCTGTTGACAGTTGGCTCGTCGCTGCCACAGTACGAGCAGATTGCTATCCACCTCTTGCTGGTTGACCACACACGGAAGGGGCACGTGCTTCCAGCGTCGCTCCGACGATGCTCGATGGCATGGGGTTCTGGAGAACGAGTTCGTCGCCCACCGCCATGGCTCTGGCTGTGCAGGTCGGCACGTCGTCGTCCGAGTCCGAGCCCTCACTGGCATGTGTCGCGTCGCCCTTCTTTGGGATGTGATCCAAGCGGTGAGTGCGCTCTCCGGGCCACGCTCTCCGGCCACGTCACGAAGGCCTCTGGTCCTCCCTTTGCTGCCACGTCACGAAGGCCTCTGGTCCTCCCTTTGCTGCCACGTCACGAAGGCCTTTGGTCCTCCCTTTGCTGCCACGTCACGAAGGCCACGTCACGAAGGCCGCAACGTCGCACAACGAGGGGCGGGGGAGAAGAGTTTGACGTAGCCGCCCTCGCCTACGATTGCCAAAAGACCGTGAGCACGTAGCGAGGCCATGGCCCGTGGTACGTCGTCTAGGACCTGCCCAATTCGGTTGTAGCACCCGTCACGGCCCGTCCACTCCCCGAGCTCGAAAGTGAAGCCCCCTCCCTCCTCGTACATGAGCAGCACGGTGCCACACAGTCAAAGCAACAAGTCGCTTGTTGGATAAATCGTGACTCGTGTCGACTGTCGACCGACTTGTTGCTTCTGATCAGCTAAACACGCTCCCCATGTTCGCGGTCCACCAATCTGCCTGATCTGGCGCCGCCCTGGATCGCGTGGGTGGGGCCGGGTGTCGCACGAATAGGTCCACAGACCAAGAGTCGTGATTGGCCGAGCCTCCACTCTCGAAGAGTGTGCGCCGCATCGGTAGCAAATCCTGCTTCACCCAGCTCTTGGGGACCATGCAAATGGGCACGGCGACACGCACCGGCTGGACCGGTCCGACTGGCAGCCGCTGGCGCCGTGCAGCCCGATCCATGTCGGTGACTGGCGGCGGATTGACTGGCGCCGGAGGTTTGGATCCGTGACGGCATCCAGAGTCCCAACAAATGAGATCTCCAGGCTGAGCGTGGACTCGCTTCCATGGTAGGTCGTCTCTGCGATCAAAGTTCTCCCCAGGGCAGCAGATGAAGCCGCCCGTCTCAGCTGTGCTCTTTGTTAAGACGCAAAGGCTCTGGACCAATCGGATGGGCTCGATGGGCCGGACGCCGAGGCCGTCGGGTCGAGGCACGCTCGAGAGCGACCCGGATTCGAGATACAAGGAATCTGGCCGGTCTCGATGCAGCGAGACTCCTTGTGTCCGCTCCCGCCACAAGATCAGTGCATCCATGGAGGTAAGCAGCGCATCATGTCGAGGCACATTCCATATGTTTGCAAACACGTCTTGCACACCGGTGGCTCCTCGCGCACGCCAAGCTCCTTCGCATTGACCTGCACCTCCTGCCGCCACTAGGCCATTGCCGTTAGGACATCCTCCCTTGCTAGTCCACTCTGCAAGCCAGTTCTGAATTGCATGCAGGGCAACACGTGCTTCTTCAGCTGGCAATGCACCTTGTACCACAACGACTCCATATGTTCGAAGATGCTCTTTAGCCTGCTGAGCTTGCGCGAGCGGGAAATAAAATTCGGCGGAAAGCGGCGCGCCGTCGGCGCTGGTGGCCTCTTCACCGTTGTGGTTGCGTTTCTTGCCCGACATTTACTTGAGAACTCTCTCTCAGCCGTCTTGAGTTGCTGTTGCGCGCGGGGCTTCGCGTTGAAGTGCTGCTGCTGTGAAACACACAACGCGCACGCACTCCAGACCCCCAAGCACGGGGATTTTTGGACGGTGCTAGTGGAGCTTTTAGTGAGGCTTTTAGTGGATTTCCCTACAGCCGCGAGAGGCTTTTAGTTCCTCCTTCACGGCTTTTTCACGACCATTCGAGCGGCTTTTAGTGCGCTTCCTCATGGCTGTCAGCGCCCGTCATGGCCAGAACGGCACGAGCCAAGGACAGCAAGCAAGCGGCCTGTCCCCGTTGAGCGAGCCACCATCCTGCCGTGCTCGCTCGCCTTGCACAATCCACCCATCGCTGACACAGCGTGCTTCCTAAACCCGTGTGCAGGCTTTGAGCAACAGAAAGCGGCCCGGAGGCGGTCGCCGGGATGAGCAGGGCGGTGGTCAAGCGGCAGCGGTGGCCGTGATCACGAGCGCCTAGGTGCTGCCATGGCGGCTGGCAGGTGCTCAGCGGGCCACCTTGCCCCGGCAGGTCGTTTGGCGGCTGCGACCATGCTCGGCGATTGGTCAGCGGGCCGTCAGAGGCATGCGGCGCGATCTTCGCGCGTCGTCTTGACGCCTCGCACGGTCCCCGCTCTTGCATCACGCAAGCGCAAGACAGCCGTGGCCGAGCCGAGGCGGCCAGCACGGCAGCCGGCGAGCCTCCAGCGCAGCGCTGCGATAATCGGTAGAGGATGTGCACGCAGCGCTGCGTCGCCATGGGATACCCGCAGGTCCGCTCGAGTGCACGTCGACGAGTTCACTCACTCAACCCATACGCATGTCCCATTGGCCGATCACATGCACCTCGACCGTAATGCGGTCGTGATCGGTGATCAGCAAATGGTGCAGCTTTGCGTCCCCGCGGGTGTGATAGCGGTGAGGAGGTAAGAGTTTTAGTCATTAGTGTTACTATGATCGAACGCTCGATCATAAGCGAGGACGGTCACACTCTGACTCTCGTCTCTAAGAGTATTTTTAGTAGTTCGACCCACAAGCATAATCCATAAACGAACGCTCGATCATCGAAAGTGAAGGACGATACGAAAATAGAGGGGTCCCCACCGTCCGCCCCTGTTTGCCTGTTAGTGTTACAGGTTTGACGTCGAAGCGGCAATGTCTCTGGGTAGTCTCTGCGAGCCCGCACGATGAGCACGCATGTATGCGCGCGCAAACGCGTTCGCGTTCGCGTGCGCGCTGCGCTGCGCGCGCGTGAATGGCCTCTGTGCATGCGGTAGCCCAAAGCCCATCTAACGTTCAATCTTTCCCCTCTTTCTCCCCTCTTTTTCTCTTTTTTATTATCGTTCCACAAGCATGGGAAAAAAGCCAGCACGGGGGCCGCAATCGCGTTGAAGTCCTCCGGTCCACACTTCGAGCCCACTCTCTTTTAAATCTCCTCTTGATCTCGGCGTCTGACGAGTCTTGAACGCCGAGGTGTGTAAACGTTTGCTGCTGAGCGAGGTATTCATTGACTTGATCGGTGATGTTCGCCTCGATCGTTTGCTTAGTGAGGAACATGTACCCCACGGCGGCGACGAGCGCAAGAACGAACAGCATTTTAATCAGGGCTTAGAATGATAATACAGAGTTACACGTAGACGAAATGCACGAAATGGTGGAAGCCGCCGTTCTGGAAGAACCAGTTGCCAAACGTGGCCTCCCCCGAGTCGCGGAACGCTCTGTAGAGCTCCTCGAGCACGCTTCGTAGTGTGTTGTGAACCATCGCATTCGCGCTTTCGTCGAGCTCGGCGGCGCGGTGAAAATCGGCGCGAGATTTTGACCTTGGGGGAGGGTTTCAACACTCAGGTAATTACCCTA
>ENA-UOXP01001325-UOXP01001325.1-mixed-culture-metagenome-genome-assembly--contig:-NODE-1325-length-17865-cov-29.967939_pt1 | contig 17865 bp, 10 predicted proteins | sample MGYA00238161_ERZ761639 | MGnify/ENA primary metagenome ERZ761639 (study PRJEB28913, sample SAMN08776760) | mixed culture metagenome | isolation source: Freshwater growth medium | place: USA...
ACCGCCATCGCCACCGCCACCATCGCCACCACCACCGTCGCCACCGCCCTCGCCCCCACCTCCATCTCCGCCTCCACCGAGTCCCCCGCCATCCCCACCGCCGTCGCCACCGCCACCGTCGCCACCACCCCCGTCGCCACCGCCCTCGCCCCCACCGTCACCACCGCCTTCGCCGCCACCACCGTCGCCACCACCACCGTCGCCACCGCCGTCGCCACCGCCGCCTTCTCCCCCGCCACCCTCGCCACCGCCATCGCCGCCTCCGCCTTCTCCTCCACCGCCGTCGCCGCCTCCATCGCCACCACCATCACCACCACCCTCGCCACCTCCCATTCCTTTCTTCCGTCGCTCTTCATTGCGTTGCGAAGATCTTGGCTGGACGTTTGTCCCAAATCTTGGGCCAAGCGGGGTATGTGGCTCCTCTAGCATGCCGAGGCTCATGGGCGTACCTGAATGTCTGCAACGACCTCCGGGAGGGCCCCAGCCAACAGCTAATGGGCCGGTCGAGCGTACCTGCCTTCAGTATGCCCCTCGCACGGGTTGCCTGCCACCCATGAGATGGCGCGAGGCTGAGCAGGCATGTCGCAATCATGGGGCTCGGCTCTGCCTGCGGGAGGAGCTGCCCGCAGCCAAAGGGACAGGCTGCGGCCATGATGCACAGTACGTTTGGGTGTGGGAGGCGTGCCGCCACGCGCCCGCGGGACTGCCCATCGGACTGCACAATAATTCGGACACGTTTGTGGTGGCGCAGGGCGGAAATCATCGCAATTACTACTGCGCTGAGGATTGGCCGTTACCCGCTCGCCATTCTGTGCGATGCTGTGCAGATGCTGTTGCAGGCGACCCCCCTTCGCCACCGCCCGTGCCGCCACCACCACGGCCTCCACCAGAGCCGCCACCTCCATCACCCCCTCCTTCCCCTCCACCCTATCCACCCACTCCATCCCCACCTCCACCTAGCCCTCCACCATCACCACCACCTTCGCCGCCGCCACCCTCGCCGCCACCGCCCTCCCCTCCCCCACCGTCACCTCCGCCCCCATCTCCTCCGCCTAGCCCGCCGCCACCATCTCCACCCCCCAGCGAGCCGCCACAGTATTGCTCTAACGACTGCGTCACGCCCATGGGAACAAACGATCTATCGGTTGTCCTCGATGGAGTCTGCGACGATGGCGGACCGGGGTCGTTTTTCGATTTATGCAAGATCGGATCCGATTGTGCCGACTGTGGCACCCGAGACTACTTCCCACCCTCTTCGCCACCCCAGCCTCCCCAGCGCCCCCCCCCACCGCCACCAGCTTCACCATCGCCAAATCAGCTCGTTGGCACCGGAGACCAGCCTGACATCGCTGGCGACGGATTCAGTGAGGACCCAATTGATATTGCTGACCCCATCACCGACGGCAATACTAAAACTCCTCACCGGTTACTCACGGAGCCTCCCCCGCTGCCCGATCTAAATCTCGGTCAATATTTTGCAGGCGCGTTGGATGCGATCCAGGAAGCGTCAGGCGACCGTCCGCCGTTCCGCTATCTCGACTGGGAGCTCGTGCCCGTGAGCTTCCTGGGTAAGGGAGTCTCATACACGTCCGACTACATGGCCAGCAAGCCCGCTGAGATCCCGTCGCTTCCGTGGTACGGCTATTCCTTCGACGGCGAGACGTACGGCGTGTGGATGCGAGGGCCGAGCGCACTGCTGAGCCACGCCGGCTTCATGCTTGTCTTTCATGAAGGGACTCAAGTTGGTTGTCCGCTTCTCATGTCGTATCTTCAGCCCAAGTCAAAGCTCTGGCGATTGGGCTCACCGCCGTTTAAAGAATGCTGCGCTGACGGGGAGCTGAACCGCACGTGTCTGCCAGCATGGCTTCAGGTTGCGCTTGCGCCGAATCAAACATCGCTCCATGCGCCCGGTGTCTTGCACGACCCCGAGGGACATTTACCATCACGAGACGGCAATCTCTCTCAGCATTTTGCAATCTACTATTCCACCGCGCCGAGCACTGCTGAAGCGGGCCTCGCGTGCATTGGCCGCATCTCCGGAAGGTGGGTTGCTGCAGACGGCCTTTGCGCGCCTACCATTGAGTGGGAAGAGGATGGAGAACCCGTCTTGTGCTCGAACAGCGCCTCGAGCATGTCAGTCGGACACGAGGAGATCGCCGACGTGGCAGCGGGGACGAAGTACAATTCGACCAATTTGTGGAGGATCTCTTCGAATGGCGAGGCGCTCGCGCATGCCGCCGAGCCATTCTTTGGTCTCGATGGGTCGTTATACATGGTCTATGGAGCGCGAGCGCCGGGCGACATTCGTATTGTGCAGCTCAACGAGAGCAGTGGTAGGCTGCCTACAGTTGCACAGCCAGGCTTTTTCTCGGCGGGCTCGGATCGGGGTAGACCGTCGATCTACCACCACGTTGCCACAGGGCCCAACTTTCAGCTCGGCCCAGATCGTCCAGCTCCCTTCACCGAACGTGACGCGTACATCAGCGGCTCCATCCGCCTGCACGGACCCTCATACGTGGACGCCTCGGGCAACACAAGTGCTGACGACCTTAACAGCAGCGTGCTTTCTTCGCTGATCCAAAATGCGTACGTGCTGCCCAGGCTCAAGAATGGCACCGCCGAGTACTATCTGTTCGTGGAGTGGTTTGACGACGGCACGCTCGACAATCACACGAACACATCCCTCGCCCGAGTTTACGTTGGGCGGTCTACGTCCCCCATCGGCCCTTTTTATGATCGTCTGGGATACGACATGAGCCAGAGAAGCCGCGTGGTCATTGGCGCGCATAGACGTATCAGCATTGTGTCTGCACGCTGGGGCGCCAATTGCGATGGCGCGGGCTATGATGTGAGAGCAGTTGCGAAGCAGCGTTGTGAAAACAAGGAAACGTGCGACTGGGCGGTCAGCTACAGAGACCTGGTGCCTTTGGACCCTTTGTCGTATTCCGACTATGACAACCCACCAAGTTCAGCGTCCTCTGAAGACCAATACACCGATGCGCCCATCAACGTCCCTGACCACCCTGGCTGCCGACGCGCTCTCAACGTCACCTATCGCTGCCACAAGGGTTCTACAGTGCTCTACGAATCCGAGTTGAGAGGAGAAGAGAAGACTGCATTTTTGCCGGCCAACGCTTCCGATGGAGACGTTGTTCAACTGCGATGCGTGACGCCCGAAGCCGTGCTGTTGCCAGGTGGATCTCTCTTTGCCGACTCGCAACGCTTGGGGGGCAATTTGCACTTCCTCAGCCTGTCGCACACCGGAGTCTTTGCCTACGCTCGCGACGGATCCGTGCGTTTTGCGTTCACATTTCAGTACCAGACGAGTCGAAGCTCCATGCCCGAGTTCGGTGCGCGGCTCATCCGGTTCACCAAAGACGGTTGGCCGGTTCTCGACGAGGACACGACGAACGACTGGGCAAAATGTGGCGTGCCTGAGGCGACGTATTCGCGCATTGCGCCAGCCAGCTACTTTGAGCGAGAGGCCCACTACGACCCTGCTCACCGCGACCAGGCTTACTATGGCAGTGTCAGCAGCACCGGAACGCATTGCACATATCATTCGCAGCGCGGCTCGCACTGCGTCGGCAACGCGCTCCGAGCCACACATCCGCAAATCGGCTCGCCCGGTCCCGTGGGCGACCTGCTTCACGGCAGGATCAACGAGCAGGGCAGCCCTGGATGGTGGCGTGAGCAGGAGGATCACTGCAACCCAATGGTCGAGACGTATCTGGGCAGGACGCTGCAATGCACTCGATTTGCGGGCATCGGCGATCTGGACCCGACGGGGCACATCACGACGATGGAGCGCATCCGAGGCTGCCCAGAGCTCGCCTGCCAAAAGCACGAGGGCGAGTGCAAGAGGCTGGCGCAGCTCCGCGTGGCTGCTTGGGACACGCTCGACTTTTATGACGGTGGCGTACCAGTGGAGATCACTCGTCGGGGACGCGAGCCGGCAAGGATCCAAGTGGTTGCAAACTGCCATGCCGCTCCAAACATTTCTCGCATCAATCCTTCCTTAGCGAATGTGGAGGGCGGCACTGCAATCACCGTCTTCGGCACGGGGTTTGGTCAGCCTGCTCGCTGTAGATTTGGTTGGCGAGAGACGCCGGCGATCAACGTGACCTCGCATCAGATGGTTTGCGTCTCGCAACCGCTGAATTTGACGCACCCCGAGTCGGTCCCATGGACGCGCGCAAGGCTTCTACGCTACCCATTCCCACTGGAGGTCTCGATGATGTCGACCCAAGTGCTCGAGCGCACGCCCATGAGCGAGGCCGTCCGCGAGGCGCGAGGCGAGAATTTCACAAGCGCGGGTCGCTTCTTCGAGTTCTACAATCCTGGCAGCATCGTTATCTCCTTTGTGCAGCCCATGGGCGGGCCCTCGGCTGGATCGACGCACATCGACCTCCACGGTGCCGGATTCCCTAAATTGCCAGACGACCCGAATGCCGTGAGCAACGCACAATGCCGATTTGAGCTTGATGGTCGCCAGGTGCTGATGCCAGCGACGCACCACAACACGGAGCGGATGAGTTGCTTCACCCCCGCGTTTGCGCTGCCGCTCTTGGCATCCGAAGTGGCCACGGTGCAACTCACCTTCGACGGCCAGCGCTTCGTTGAAGGCGAGGGACGTGCCAATTATACGTTCTACTCGCTGCAGAACCGCAGTAACGAAAGCTCGACCGTCGCACAGTTTCCAAGCGTGGCCATCAGCGCAATCGACCCCCTCGGGGGCCCCTCGCGCGGAGGCACTAGGCTCACGCTCTTTGGGCGCGGCTTTGCCGCCCTAGACAATCCCAATCGATTTGTCCAGTCCATTTTCAACCATCAAGACACGAGGCTCCGCCCTCAACCGACGAGGCGCACCGTAGCCACATCAACCGGCACCCTCACGTACACCGAGTGGGACGACCCCGTCACAGACCCGCTTCACGATCCGTATCGTCACATAATCAGCCCCTCGGGCCTCTTTTGCTTATTCGCGGGCGTTGAGCCGATCGTGCCAGGGGCATACACTCTGGACGATGACCCGGTGCGGCGTGAATACGTCCCGGGCACCGCGACGGCTTCCGAGATCATGCACTGCGTGACGCCTCCTCATCCCGACTGGGAGTCGAACCCATGGGTGAACACTTCCGTGCCTCTTGAGATCACGCTGAATGGCAACCGCCATGAAGTCACTGACTCCGGTCTGATGTTCACGTATTATCGTGATGAGGGCTTCGGGCGGCCGAGGCTTTCGGCAGTCCAGCCGTTTGGCGGTCCCTTCGAAGGAGGCACTGCTGTCAATATCTCGGGCGCGTTCCTTAACAAGCTGACGCTCACAAGCACGCCTGTCTGCCGGTTTGGCAACGGAGTGGAGCAAGACACGGTGCCTGCGACGGTGATCGCTCACGGCGACGATCGGAGACGCGCGACTGTGCGCTGCGTCTCGCCACCGCTCAGCGATCGCGACGACAGAGTGGAGTTGGGGCAAAGGGATGTGAGCCTCAACGTAGCGCAAAACGGGCAGGACTTTCTTTGGCGACCGCTGCGCTTCAATTTCTATCGCCGCGATAAGCTTGTTATCAGCACATTGGAGCCATCGGGTGGACCTGTACTCGGAGGCACCACGGTTGCACTGCGCGGCCGTCACATCGGCTTGTCACGAGGCGGGGTGCGATGCCAATTTGGGCATTTTTGGGTTCCGGCCACCGTCATCAACGAGGATGATGTGCGCTGTCGCTCCCCCGCTCAAGCGCCCGCATTGACGGCAAACGAAACGTACGCTCCCGTCGCTGTGCGGGTCACAGTAAATGGGGATCCCGTCGCTCACTCCTACAGTCTGCGGCCATTCACTTACTTTGTGATGCCCGACGCGCTCGTCGTGTCTTCTATCCTTCCCGTGGCGGGGTTGGCGATGGGAGGTTCGGCCGTGACTGTCAAGGGGCGAGGCTTTCGCGATCTCGGCGGCGTGTACTGCACCTTTGGAGCCTCAGCGCCGGTGATTGCGGAGAGAACCCCGCCACCACCACCGCCGAGGCCGCTGGGTGGTGTTGACGGCAGTGTGCGCCTCGTCAACGGCGGAGGCCTTCTCAACCAGGGTCGCGTCGAGATTTACCACGATGGCCAGTGGGGCACCGTGTGCGACGACTTTTGGGACATGAATGACGCGCGAGTAGTCTGTCGGCAACTCGGCTTCCCTGGGGCGCTCAACTTCACGCTGCACGGTGCCTTCGGGCATGGCTCGGGGCCGATCTGGCTTGACAACGTGCGGTGCGAACCATTCGAAGAGCGGCTCGACCGCTGCTCGTCGCTCGGTTGGGGAGTGCACAACTGTGACCATCATGAAGACGCTGGCGTTATCTGCGCGCCGATGCCGACCACCTCGACGCCCAGCCCGCCACCGACTGACCCGCCCAGCACAGAGCTACCGTGGAGCCGCCTGGACGATTTTCAGCTCACGCGCAGCCCGCACGGTGCCCACTTGGACGACCTCGCTGCTTCGCCTCTCGAGCTGCTGCGCGGCTTCAACGAGAGCGAAGTCTTCAGCGAATTCGTTTGTCTTACGCCCTCGCTCGAGGAGGCGCTTGGTCGTCACGACCCCCGCGTTATCATCCGCACTGTCGAGCTCGTCATCACGCTAAATGGTGGTGACGCGTACAGCGCCGTGGGGCGCAACTTCACGTACTACATTGATTGAGTGCCCAGCAAAGTGCGACGAAATCGTTTTCGGTCTGTGGGCCATACTCTCAAAAGCATCTCTCAGACACTTTTCGTGAACCTTCAACACGCCAGTGCCGGGACCCCGCGACTTTTTGGGGGGCTTCACGACTTTCACGAAACATGTTGTGCGGATGTGCGACTCAGGCGTCGACCACGTCATGGAGCGCGGAGCGAAGCGGCCACGGCGGGCGGGCGGCGCGCGCACCGCAGCGAGTGTCGCCGCTGCTTCTGCTGCTGCGGTAGCGGGTGCTGAAGGCTGGCGGCTCGATCACGTGGCGCTGCTGACACGATCAGTTGAGGGCACGGTCGCAAAGCTTACGGAGGAGGGCACCATCGATGGTCATGTGGTGGGCCCGATCGAGACTTTCCCAGCTGAGGGCACACGGGAGTGCTACATTGGTGCCGCCTCTGGAAAGCTACTGCTCATGGAAGCCGTTGGTACGCAGGGCCCATACGCGCGTGCCCTGGCAAAGCGTGGGCCTGGGCTGCACCATGTGGCGTTCGCAGTGCCTGATCTGCAGTCGGCGCTCGCCTTGGGTGGCTGGCAGCAGCATGCGATCTGCGCAAAATCCGTCCCACGAGGGACTGGCTGGCTCTTCTGTCGCGGGGTCCCCACATTGCTCGAGCTCACCAAAGATACTCGAGGGAGCGAATTGGGCGGAGCTTCCTCCTCGATCGTTGAGGGGCTCAGTCTACCTGTCCCCGCTGAGTTGGCGCCGACAGTCGATCAGCTTGCTGCGTGTGGCCTGCGTTCGGAAGCTGTCGGCGGTGCGGTGCACTTGAGCATTCGCGGCAGGCAGATGCGCGTTGAGGAGTTGTGCGACATTCATCCGACCTATAAGGGGCGAGAGAGAAGTGTCAAGAGAGATGGAGAGAGAGAGATTTGTAACTGACCAGGCTACCTACCAATTGGCGAGAATGGTGTTGGGTTGGGCCCTTATAAACATGAAAAATAGTAGACCACTCCCCTTTGGGTCAAGGGGAGCTACTTTTTGTGTTACACGCAAGGCGGTGAGCTGACAGCTGCGACCTGCGTACACGGCAGCCGGACTGTCCGATGGCAACAGTAACCGGGCTGTACCCGCCGTACGTGGGTGACTATCGCCCGGTCAGCAGACTGGGTGGCAGGCTGGGCGGTGTCAGTGCTGTATTGCCTGCGGGTGACCCATTTGGCTGTGCTGCCTTGCCTGCGAGTGAGACTCGCGGCTCTGGTTGGGGCGAAGCATAGCGTTTCCACACCGGATGATTCGGACGCCTCAATCGAGGGGGAAGCAAATCTCCGATAAAGTTGAGCGCTACTTGCCGATTGATCATGAGTTCCATTTGCGCCTCGAGCTGCTCTCTCTCCAGAAGCTCCCTTTCCCGGATCTCTTCCATCTTCTTCGTCGCCTCGAGTAAAGCGGTCCGCGCCTGAGCGGCAGCATTAAGTTCCTTATAATTCCTCTTGATCTTTGATCCAGTCGCCCCGCCGGAGCGAATATTCTTCACATACTTCTCGATGTCGATCCCAGGATCGCCTCCTGTTGCGCGAACGAATCGTCGGAGTACCTTGCTGTAGGGTTGGAAGTACCTTGCTGCCTCATCTGCCGCTTTGTGATCCTTCGGATCGGCCGGTGCAGCCGCTCGGAAAGTAGCATCAGCCACGTCGTTGGTTGCTACCGCTGCTGCTGGCTCGTCGTCTGCTGCTTGAGCTTGCGCACCACCACCTGCAGCGACTGCATGGGGCGCAGCCACGGCGAGGGTTCCTTTGACCCTGTGATGTTGCAACGATGAAGATAGCTCGTCCATGAGGTTGTCTACGTTTTTGTCGTCGTTGAGCGGTGCTTTGGCACTCTGCTGCCGCTGAACTTTTCGTTTCGATTTCCTCTCTTGTGCGGTCTCGATGCTCGGTAGAAAACGATGGTCCATGACAGTCTGCTTCGGTGCACGCGAGGGGTCTCGCTGGTGTGTATGAAGCTGCGGGAGTAAACTCGCCTCCGTAGCGGTCTGCCCTGATGCACGCGCCGGCGAGGCCGCAGGCGATCGCACTCGTGAGCGGCCACCATACGTCGAGAGCAGTTGCTCGCTCTTCGAGGTCCGCATAAGCGCTGCTGCGGACAGATCCCTGTCACCCTCGAATGACCGTTGCACCGCACGCAGCTTGCCAGCGGAGCTCAGCGCGGGCAGCGCGGTGCTCCTTCGACCTGCACGCTGCAGCTCTCGAAGCTCATTTTCGAGCTCGATGTTCCGTGCCGCAATTGATGAGAGCCTAGTGCGTGCACCTCGCAGCTTGCTGACCAGCTCAGTTGCAGCTCGGAGCTTACACATTTCTTCTTCTGTAGCAGGACGTTCCTCAGTCAGCTTCAGCTCACGAGCAAGATTGCGCTGCGCCTCGTCAAGCTCTTGGGCAAGCTTCTCCTGATGTTGCGCGAGCTGCTCCACCGACGATAGCAGGTCGCTCTCCACTTTTCGCGCCTCCCCGGCGCGCCGGTCAACCGCCTCGCGTCGATTGTCTTCTAGCTTAGTAAGGATTGTCGATGACTTGCCAACAGACGTGGCCGAAGCGCGTAGGGTGGCACGTGCAGCCGCGGCTGCCTCCTCCTTGCGGATGCGCTCTGCCTCCGCTGCCTCCACCGCTGCACGTGCTGCAGCTGCCGCTGCTTCGGCCGCCGCCACCGCCTCCGCTGCCGCCGCCTCCGCTGCCGCTGCCTCTGCTGCCGCCGCCGCCCCCGCATCTGCCCCCTCGTCCGTAGCCGCCTCAACGGGTGTCTCTGCGGGCGGCGTGGCCGCCGCTTCCGCCGCTTCCACCGCTTCCGCCGCAGGCACCGCCTCTGCCGCCGCTGCCGCCTCCGCAGAATCCGCTGCCGCAGACTCCGCAGCCGCAGACTCCACAGCCGATGCCTCCGCCGCTGCTGCTGCCGCTGCCGCCGCCTCCTTTGCCACCGCCGCTGCCGCTGCCGCTGCCGCTGCCTCAGCAGAATCCGCAGCTGCAGACTCCGCCGACGCTGCTTCCGCAACCGCTGCCTCCGCAGCCGCTGCCTCCGCCGCCGCCGCTGCCGCTGCCGCCGCCTCCTTTGCCGCCGCCGCTGCCGCTGCCGCCGCCGCCGCCTCCTCGGCGCGCCGGTCAACCGCCTCGCGTCGATTGTCGTCTAGCTTAGTAAGGATTGTCGATGACTTGCCAACAGACGTGGCCGACGCGCGTAGGGTGGCACGTGCTGCCGCGGCTGCCTCCTCCTCGCGGATGCGCTCAGCCTCGGAACTCATGAAGCATCGACGACTGTTTCACTTTTGTTCTAGAAACGACGCCGACGGAACGCAGCTGCCTACATTATTCTTCCTCTACTGCCCCTGGGGCATGGGGCATGTTCCAGCTTTTTCGCACGAACCTTGAAAGCTCCGATGGATTCCACAGCCTACTACATGTAACAGGGTATTACCTGTTGCGAACATGTTCCACAGCCGACTACAGGGTCGTACAATCAGTTGAGTGCCCGATGCTCAGTATGTGGACAGAGTCGTCTGCACTACCCTTGGCCTGGCCGCTCGAGCGCTGAGGCGCATGCTCATTGAGCGCTCCCACGCCCAGAGCCGTGCCGATTGCTGATTGTCCCTCCGACGATATCGCGCGACTCATCGCGCGCTACCCGCCCGCCCGCCTTCTTACGCAGACCACATCACGGACTTCAACACACCGACCCGAGATGGCACCCAAGGTCGTTGACGGTGACGAGGAGGAAGCTGAGCCGCTCAAGAACGACGTCTTCGGAAGCGTCATCCAGACCATCAAGGGCAAAAGACTCCCCGGTGGTATTCGCAACTCGGTCACCATCTATGAGAATGGGGCATTGATTACGTCTCTGCAGACTTACGATGCGCCGGGTTGCGGCTTTAAGCAAGGATGCGTCCCTTATATGAAGGGATGCAGTGGCTCTCGCAGCTGTCCGATGTACTTCTGCACATGCTGCCCATTGAACGAGGCTCGCTTCATGATTCCCAAGCACCGCTTCATGGGTGCCTACCTCAAGAAGCAGATGTGCTGTGGTGGTGCCTGCACGTGCTGCATCCCAACGCTTACCTCGATGATCTTCCAGCTGACGGACGACGAGGAGGTGATGTTCATTATGAACGGCAAGCTGAAGGATGAGGAGTACAACGCCATCTTCTCCTTTGTCTACGGCTCGCTCACGACCACCGGTCTTGGCGATAAGGCGCACGCGCTCGGCATTCTTGCGCATGACAATGTCATCTCGCAGCCGTCGGCCGCCTTCTCATTCTCTATGAATCGCGAGTAGGCCGGCATGCCTTCGGTGCCGGTTTCGTTGTGCTCAACAACAACAGAGACTCGGCACTGAACCATACCCGAGCCATGGGGAAAGAAGGGATGTACCGGGCGGGATGTACCGGGCGTGAACCCTTTGACCAGCATCGAGCGCGCGTGAAACGCGCGTGGCCGTCTGTGTAGAAGAACGCGAGCGAGCGGTTCGGTGGGTGTGATGCCGTGTGTGTGCGAGGCAGAGGGCGCCCAATGGCGTGCGTGCGCGAAGAGGGCGGGGCCTCCCGCGCACCCCAAAGAACGCCCCGAGCAGCGAGGCTGCCCCACCCCGGCTTTGTGTGCATGCGTCGCCGTGTGATACCATCCTTGCGCACCACGTACTCGGTGCCGCCAGCGCGCACCGCGTGGAACATAAGGGGGGTAACAAGCTGTTTGAAACGTGAAAACAAACGTTTGCACGTCGGGTCGTGTACCCGTAACGACTGCGAAATAACAATTTCAATTAACATGGGCGAGACCTACCACAAAGGCGTCAAGCTCCACGACCGAGGGGTCGCGCTTGCGACGAAGACGAGTCTCCGGCCTTTGGTCACAGCAACCGCCGCGTGCGTCAACTCGCCGCCCCATAGCAAGGCTGTGCCTGCCAGCGGACGCAAGGTCGCGATGGGAGCGGCCATGCCGCGGACCGCCTCTGCAGGCGTCGCCGTGGGCTCGTAAAATGCCGTGCCACCGCCTTCATATTCGGAGGGCGACGAGAGGGGCACCAGGAGCGTCAATGACTGCGCGTCGCGGTGCGGCCTGAAGTCGCCTCCCGCGTAGTACACGTTGATTGCGGGCTCACCGGCTGAGTAGCTGAGCGGAGAGTCAGGCGTGCAGCCACGGATGCGCAACCCATCGGCGAGAGCAGCATTCCGCGACTGAACCAAGGCGATGGCCCGGTGCACGAGGATGGTGGCGAGCTCCTGCACCTCGCTACCCAGTGAGTTCGAGCGGCAATCGCTCGAGAGCGTGTCGAAGAGCGGCGGCGCGTACAGATTCATGGGGGTGATTCCCAACGATCTTCCAAAGACTTCAATGCGGAGGCGCGACTCGCTCGACGTCAGCGGGTTTTGCATCTGCAGCTCGGCGGCACGCACGCCCGCCTCGCGCAGCAGAGAGACCTCTTCGGGTGTGCAGAATGCGGGCACACAGAGTACCGAGCGGCTGCTGCACACTGCCTCGGCGAGAGCTGCGTCGGTTGAGGACAGCACGGCACCACGACCCAGGGGTGCCTCATGCCAAGTGAGCGCCTCGAGTGAGGCGTCGTGCACGTGCTCGTCTGTGCGCGCATGCGGCAAGGGCGGCTGCGACAATGCAGGTAGTTCCTCGCCCCAGCCTTGCCGACCCAACTCGGCGGTCTTCTTCATGCATCGATCTCACGAACTCGGGAGGTGTGAATCTGGTGTGAATTCTAACCGAGATGCCGCAGATGACGATAGCAATTGGGCCTGGGTCTTTACCTACTTCTTTCATTAAGGTGTGCTTGCCAAGCGTAGGTCGCGAGGATTTCGTTGGCGACAATTTCGGCCTTCCAAGGGCGGCCTTCTTCCCCCAGAATTCCAGCTGTGGCACTACTATTTGCTGCCTTTTGGGGCAAACGATCGTCTCTGCATCGATACCATGGCACAATTTTGCGCCCGTCTCGGCGTTGTCGAATGGCGGTGCAGTGCTCTTTGAGCTGCCAGAGCGCTGTACCGTCCACGCATTGCGTCTCCACGCCCTTACGACTCTCAGTCTCACACTGCCGAGGGCCAAGCGAGTGCTCAGCATTTGCGTGGACTGTGGAGAGTAGGGAGAGAGGCGGAGTCCGCCATTCCGAACGATGGTGAGTGTCCGCAGTAGCGCGGCAGCGTCCACTGTAGGAATCCTAGCGCGGCAGCGTCCACTGTCACAGTGTGTACAGGCTCCAAGTAGCGCACCCAGATGGTACAAACGCCGACAGCTGATACACACGACACGCGTGAGCTTGAGTACTGCGTATCACTTATGTATACTTACAATAGAGAGGCAAGCTGCTCTACTGTTGAAAATCAGATTGTGTAGCGGCTCGGTTCTCAGCCGACAACCCTGCTCACGCATTTAGTTGCCCGCGTCATGGCAGATTGTAGCGGCCGATGTCACAATCCAAGGGAAAGCTCACCACCTCGCAAGGAGGGGTGAGCCTACTGTCAGCCACCCGTCTGGCAGCCACCTGTCTTCGGAACCGCCTTGGTACCCTCCATTTTCATATCCACTACCTTAGGCCCGCATTGGATGAAGGCAAACACGCCGGTGCCCGAGAGCGTCGGCGCCCAGCCCATAAAGTAGCGGACAGCGTCGATCGAGGTCTTGATGGATCAGTAAACGAACGTTCGAGCGCCCCCGCGATCGTAGACGGCAGGGAGCCTGAACTGCGGCCGCACGAGGGCTCTATGGAGTGCAGGCATCTCCTGGCTGAGGAATCGTGAGGGTCGTCGGCGGTCGTCTCGTGCCAAGAGTTTCGCGTTCGAGGAAGTTTGCCAAAGCAAGCACTTTGGACACCTATCCCTGACTATCTATCCTGCGCCGCCCGCTCGGCTTCGCGGCATCTCGCAAACCTTAGCCGCGTGAGGCCAGTGGCAGGCCCACCACCTGTACCGGGTGCACGCTGCGCCCCACGCACGAGTTTGCCGGCGCTTCGTTCACAGGAAGGTGGGGTCGACGTGGAGAAACATGGTGGAGAAAGTACGCGGCAAGAAAAGGCAAGCGGCGGAAGGTGAACTTCGATGTGGCGATTAATTAGGGCTCGATCCCATTGGGAGTCGGCGCGTCGGACACGGCTGCGTTCACAGACACGCCCTCAACACCGACGCTCGCCTCCAGGCCGGCGCATCGCGCCACGAGCGTGTGCCGTCGGGCGGCGAGCGCGGTGACGCGCACGCGCACGCGCAGGCGCCCGGGGTGATCGAGCGGCGGCGGCGTCTCGTCGGTGATCACGACGACTTCCATCTCCTCGGCGCTCGGCACGGCAGAGACGTCCACCATCTCCGGCGTGAGCTCGCAGGGGTTCCCGTACGCGTCCGCCGCGCGCAGCTCAAAGAAGCAAGGGCGACCCACGGGCACGGCGCGCACCGACGGGGCGCTCGGCACGGCGCGCAAGGGGAGTGCCCTTGAAGAGGCATCGACCATCGCGTCGATAACGGTTGAAGGCGTGCGTGGGGCCCCTGATCCAAGAGCCGCGGAGCCGCTCCCAGGGCCCCAATCCGAAAGGTCTTCGACTCCGCTGACGAGGCGCAGCCGGCCGTGGGGGAAGAGAGTCTCCGCCGAGGGCTCCATGATCGACCCGAGTGACGAATTCCAGGGCAGGCCGCTCCACCCGATGGGCGCCGTCGTGGGCGCCGTCGTGGGCGGCACGCTCGTGTCGAAGAGCGAGCGCACGGCCGGCGCGCACGGCGCCAGGTGCAGGCTATGCGGTGCGGCAGCTGCCACGTGGAGGCGCATCGCCTCCGCGCTCGGCACGGCGCGACCCTCGACGCTCATCGCCAGCTGGAGGGGGCCCGCGTCAACGCAAGAGAAGCTTGCTTCATAGGTCCCGTCGTCGACGTCGAGGACGGCGGCCTCGAGCACGCGCCGTGACGAGCGCACCAGCACGCGCACCGCGTGCCCTCCGCGCATGCATCGGTTCCCAAAGCTGTCCCGGCTCGTCAGCAGGAGAGTCACGGGCTCTCCCGCGATCACCACTCGCGCGCCCACGCTCGGACTGTGAATGGGTCGGACTGTGAATGCGCCCACGCTCGGACTGTGAATGGGTCGGACTGTGAATGCGCCCACGCTCGGCACGAGCCGCACGCCGCACATCGACCCATTCACCGTCGCCGCCAGCACCTCGATGGGAAAAGGCGAGCGCCCGATCGGTACGCCTCTGAGCGTCACATGCATCAGGTGCGGCCCTGCCACGAGGGAGCGAAGTGCGACGCAGAGGGCGCGCGGGGCGGTGGGCGCGTGGTGCGTCTGCCACGCGTGCGGGCTGTGGAAGAGGGTCAGCGCTGCCGCCGTCGTGAGCACGTGCGTGCGGGAGTCGCCTGACCACCCCGGGGGACACGTGGCCGGCGCCGTCGTGAGCACCCCCGGGGGACACGTGGCCGGCGCCGTCGTGAGCACGTGCGTGCGGGAGTCGCCTGACCACCCCGGGGGACACGTGGCCGGCGCCGTCGTGAGCACCCGCGCGCTCGTCCACGCCGCCGCCGCCGCCGCCGTCGTCGGTGCCGTTGACGTCGATGCCATAGTCGACGGCAACGAGTCGGCCCCCTGCTCTTCAGCTTCGTCTGCTTCGTCACCCCCCTGCTCCTCCACCGTCGTTGCCCGTTGCCGTTGAAGGCTCACGCACAGTCCATCGGCGAGCGCGGCGGGGGAGAGCTCACTTCCCGCGCCGTCCCTCGCGACCACCCACGCGAACCCAATTTCGCCTGCCGGCAGCGTGGAGGGGACCTGTGCGGTGCACGCGCTGCAGTCGATCGGCGCACACTCGACCACCAGCCGCCTCGGTCCGCACCCTAACGGAACCCATTCCACAACCTCGGCAGCGTCGCCGGCAGCCGCGACAGACGCTGCTGAGTGGGCCGATGACGCTGCTGAGTGGGCTGATGACGCTGCTGAGTGGGCTGATGACGCTGCTGAGTGAGCTGATGATCGCAGTTGCACAGTGAGCGAGTATCGGCCTGCGGCTGGGGCGGTATAAGCCGCCCGGTAGCGCCCCCCAGCCTCTTCGCATACGCTCACATGCGCCTCGGCGACGACCGACGTATCGTCCGCGAGCACCAGAGTGGCGCGAAATTCAAACGGAGCGTCGCAGCCGCCGCCGCCGCCGCCAGCTTCGCCGTCCCCGCCGTCCCCGGCGCCCCCGCCGCCGCCGCCGCCGCCGCCGCCGCCACCGCCGCCGCCGCCGCCACCGCCGCCGCCACCGCCGCCGCCACCGCCGCCACCGCCGCCGCCGCCGCCACCGCCGCCGCCGCGTCGGGAGCTCGGGAGGAGGAGATTTCCCAAGGCGTCGCGAGGCTCGATGAAGAACGTGGTGCGCTGCCCAGCTATGGCGAGGTGCGAGCCATCGCCCGAGATCGTGCATCTCGCAACGCAGATTGGACCAGGTCGCACCTCGCACAGCACCCTTGCGTCCTTCCGACCCGCTGTACCGGTGAGTGACGAAGCACCGGTCAGTGACGAAGCGGACGCCATCGGCCGCTCTGCCGCCGTGCCAACGGGCTCACCAGCGATCCATGCATGCACGGCGTATGTGGCGGCTCGGGACGTGAGGAAGCATCCTAAAATGGACGAGCCATCCTCATGTGGCGCGAGGCTGCATTCGACCGCCTCCGCCTCCGCCTCCGACTCCGCCTCCGCCTCCGCCTCCGCCTCCGCCTCCGCCTCCGCCTCCGCCTCCGCCTCGACTTCCAGTGTCCTCTGAGGCACCGGCGTCCTCTGAGGCACCAGGGCCACCCGCGCCGCATGCACCAGCTTGGAAGGGATCTCGCCTCCGCGCTGCAGCACGCGACGGGCCGCGGCCGTATCCGAGCGCACGGGGTTTCCAAACGCGTCGTGCATGCGCAACAAGACGTAGCCGCGCACGCCCGCGAGCAAGTGTCCATCCGTGCGCAACGTGCCGTCCGCATTCGCGCGCCCCAATGGCACCACGTGGCACGCCGCCGCGCAGGGCGGCGCATGCAGGATTGTGAGACGGAGGGGGGAGGGAGGCACGGGCGTACCGCCGACGCTCACCCGCAGCCGATAGGTCGCCGCGCGATTGGCCACGATGTGTGCGACGAAGCTGACGAAGCCATCCTTTGTCGTCGTCGGCTCGACCGGTACGCTGAGCCGGCGGAGGGCTGCCTCCGCCGGTGGCGAGGGCTCGGAGGGCTTCGAAGGGGCTCCGACGGCCTCGTCAATTGAGGTCGTTGAGGTAATTGAGCTAATTGAGGGCTCGGAGGGCTTCGAAGGGGCTCCGACGGCCTCGTCAATTTCGTCAATCTCGTCGATCTCGCCCTCATCGAGCTCCACGGTGACACGGACGGTCGCCAGGATGTCTCGATAGTACGCCGGGCTCGCTGTGGCCGCTCCAAACGGCCGCTTCGGACGAAGCTCCACCCGTAGAGGCTTGCCCGCGGTGCCGAGTGCCGTACTGAGCGCCCCCCGCTCGCCCGCGGGGACGAGCGCCGTACTGAGCGCCGCACGGAGCGCCGTCTCTCGTTCTGGGGGTGCGCCGTGCCCCGCGCGCAACCAGCCGTCGCGATCGCTGCCCACCACCTCAACCTTCCACCCGAGGGGATCGCTCCCGCTCGGCAGCACCGTGAGCGCATACACGCCGGGCAGCACGAACGCCGAGGCGGACGCGCCGTCCCGGGCACCGCCGAGCTCGACCGAGAGGTTGTACTCCCCCGAACGGCGCACCGTGTAGCTCAGCTCATAACGCCCGCCCGCCACGACGCGACACGTCACGCTCGCCTCCGCCTCATCCGCCGCATGGAGCAACTCTCGCAGGTCTCCGGGATCGGCGTCGACAGCATAGACGGGCTCTCCTACCTCCGCGACCCGCGGCTGCACCCGCAGACGCCAAGTCCGGTGCTCGCTCACGCTCACGTCCGCGGCCAAGTTGCCGAAACGGTCCCTCGCCTCGATTAGGAAGGTTGCTGGCCGACCGCTGATGGCGACGCGCAGACCGTCGCCAAGCACGCGGCAGGCGCCCACGCACAGCGGCCCCGCGCGCACGCGGCACAGCAGCCGACCAGCGACGGGGTGGCCCTTGATCCACGCACGCGCCTGAGGAGGCAAGCAATCAGTCGCACTCAGCATGCAAATCAGCGGCAATCAGCATGCACTCGCCTGGTAGAGGCCCGCATGCAATGAGGGAGGCACTC
>ENA-UOXP01001334-UOXP01001334.1-mixed-culture-metagenome-genome-assembly--contig:-NODE-1334-length-17774-cov-7.247587_pt1 | contig 17774 bp, 18 predicted proteins | sample MGYA00238161_ERZ761639 | MGnify/ENA primary metagenome ERZ761639 (study PRJEB28913, sample SAMN08776760) | mixed culture metagenome | isolation source: Freshwater growth medium | place: USA...
TGCGCGCCGACTCGTCCTCAATGGCGAAGGCAATGAACACGATCTTTTTGTCCGCCATGGCTGCTCCCGTTTAAAGATTGCTGTATAGCAAATTTTACGCGCTCCGACGAAGTTTTAACGGCATGACCAATCTAGTTTGCGGGCGCAGCGAATTGCGGTCGTTCGCGAGCGGCGTGATGCAACAACACTCCAGCAAGAGCGATTCTTCACACGACGACCGAAACGTGGCGCGACCGCTTGGGTGAGGCGCGAACACCTTGTGGACGTCGGTGACGCGCCGACGATCTTCGCCGCGGAGGGTGCGCCGCGTATGACCCTAGACAGCAGGCGCGTTCATGTCCACCTCGCCGGGCCTGCGCGACATCAACGTACTTGCCGACGTGACTCTTCAACGACAGCTTTCAGCGTAAAACAGAGGTACTGCCGTCTTCCGAGTTTCCGTCTCGCTTCAAGGTATCGGACGTTAGCGGGCTGTCGAACATGCAGTCGGTGAAGTGGCTGTTGCGAAACCATTGCAGCTTAATTTGCCCTTAAAACCGAACGCGCACGAACTGCACGCCGTCGAAAAGAATCTCCTGCTCTGGTGTCGCCAAATCCATCACGTCGCCGCCAGGCAGCGGTCGGTTCTGAACGTCGGTTTTGGCCCCCGTCGCTTGAGCGCTCGAGCCAGCTCGTTCGCGGGGCATCTAGATGACCGCGCCGTTCACGCGATCAGCGCGGCGTGGATTCGCCTGGCCACTTCAGGATCTCCCAAGTAGCCCGAGATGCCGTGTCGGTTTTCGGTCGGGTTGTTGACGTCTGTCTTGTTTTCGATCGCCGGATCGACATCGAAGTGGTCGCTGTCGAGCGGGAACAGCGAGACAACATCACGCTCGTCCATCGCGTTGAACCAGTGCTTGGCGCAACTCGGGTGGCTGATCGGCCGAATTGCTTTTTTGACCACGGTCACGGCGAGCGGTGAGCCGAGCGTGACGAACAACGGCACATCTAGACCATGCGTGTCGCTATCGCGGCGCAGCACGTTGTAAGCGACAACGGTGCCGAGCGAGTGTGAAACGACCACCGTCTCGGCGCTCGCCGCGAATGCAGAGCGAACACCAGCATCCATCGTGTCACGGATCGCCTGGTTCGTCAGATAGCCGTAAACGTCCTTCGTTGCTAGCGCGACGCTGGCACCGCTCGCGCCCGGGACCTTGGTGTCAAGCACCTGGAGGATGCCCTGCACCCAGCCCCAATTGAGCACGCCGCGCTCCCGTACAACCGGGTCGACAACGGCCGCGACTTCTGCATCGCTGATGCCGGCCTTGGTTTGCATCTCCTGCAGCCACGCGCGCATAAAAGCTTCCTCGGTGCGGTCGAGAGCCTCGCCTCGGACGACGATCCGCGCTGCCTCGTCAGCCGTGCGGCCTTCCGTCATCTGCTCAAGCGTGTCACCGTAGTAGGGAAAGCGGATATCGCTTTCATCGAGAGGCATCGCCAAACCCGCCTTGTCCAAACCGGTCTTCCAAGCGCTAATCCATTCCTTCTTAAGGGCGATCGAGTCGAGGCGCTCCTGGGCGCGCCCGTGCACGAAGACGAGTTGTCGAGTCATTGCAGTTTTCCTTCCTGGATTAGCTTGCGCAGGTGTTCGGTCCCAGCCGGCTTGAACTGAGTCCACAGTGTGTCGACAAGCTCAGCCTGCAGCGGCCGGTGCGGCGCGCCGAGGCTTGCGGGCAGCTCCGTAAGGTGATTGCTGAGAGAGACACCGAACGCCGACAGCAGCGACCAGCCTTGGGCCAGCAACGGCACCGGCGGATACCGCCCAGCCTCGCCCCCACTCGGCAAGGCGCCGGCGAGCAGGTCGAGATCGAAGAACGAGATTCCGAGGTCCATGCGGAGGTATTCGCGCATCTCGCGAAGCCGATCTCCCTGCTGCAGCCCGTGGTACGCGTACGCGGCGTAAAGCGCGAGGGACGGGTCGACGCCCTTTGCGAGCTGCATACGGCGCGCGAGCGCGGCCGGCCCTTCGAGTCGGAACACGCCCTCGCGTGCTGCCTGCGCAATCACCGCCCGGAGCCGCCGTAACTCGTCGGCACGCTGCGCAAAATCGGCCCAGCGTTCGCCATACTTCGAGGGTTCGTAGGCGACGTCGGCCAGCTCCCCAGCGTCGAAAGAGAGCGCTGCGACGAAACCTGGAACGGCAGGCAGCAGCACGCTAGTTTGGTCGGCGAGGATCAGGAGTACATTCGCGGGACGGCCTTGCGGGTGTACGCGTGCGAGTGACGCGTCATCGTCGAATCGCTCGACGCGGACGCCCGACGCGACTGCGTCGGCGAGTTTCGCGCCGCGCAGCTTGAAGCCGCAATTGGTTTCGAAGCCAAGCGGTCCGAAGGGCTTGGCGAGCGCCGGTGAAGGGCCATCGGGCATCGGTCGGATTGAGGGGCCACGCGTGGCCGTCCTAGTTCCGCCGGAGTTGGCGCCAGCGAGCACTTGGTCGAGCTGCCGGCTGGCGAACGCGCGCGCCGCTGCGCCGGCGGACGGGTACTGCACAGGAGGCGTACGCAGGCCTAACCGCGGCGCACCCCCGCGCGGCACTGGCTGCAGAGGTGGCTCAATACAGGGCGATGCCACCGGCTCAGCCACGGGCGCTGTGTCAAAACCGGCGATCCAAGCAGCCTCGTCCGACGTGATCCGCGCGTCGGGCTCCTGGCTCACTGTTACGCCGACGCGAAGTCCAGCGAGCCGGCGCGGCATCTCGGTGCGAAGGCACTCCTTCAGCGAGCGCGGGCGGACGACAAAGCCCGGTGTTTCCCCCGGGGCCTGTTGAACCGCGGGTGGCAGCTTGCCGCCGACGGCATCAAGCAGCGTGCTCGTGTAGACGGCGTGGAACGCGGCGGCGGACTCGCCGGAAGTCTTCACCTCAAGCGCCGGACGGCCGAGCGTCGTGGCGAAAAAGAGATCGACGGCTCGCTCGGGGCCGTCGACCGGATCATTCGGAAAGAGCTCGCTGCCCGTGATGCCCTGCGCCTGCACGCCCTCGGCAGCGGTTCGGCACGCGTCGGATATAAAGACGACGTGGTCGATGCCACTGCGCCTGGCTAGGACGACGCTACCCTCGACGTTGACGGCCGCCGACGCGTCCACCGGCGCGTCACTTAGCAGCCAGTACTCGCCATAGCGGATGTTGACGCCGTGGCCGGCGAAGTAGATGACGAGTTGCGTGATCGTGCCACTGTCTACGAGGTCGCGGATCACTCTCTTGATAGCGGCAATCTCGACAACATTTTTCTCGTCCGTGAACAGGTGAACGTGTTTGCGCGCCATTCCTTGGTCGAGAGCCCACGCTTCCATTCGCCGGGCGCCCGTCACCGCGGCGCTGAGCACCGGCAGGCCACCGGTCTTGTTAACGCCGATCAGAATTGCGGCTCTCACCCTTTTTCTCCTAAGCTCGTTGACGAAAACATCGAGTTATGTGCGCGTACAGAGATAGCTACTTGACGGCAAACACATTCTGAATGCCCCGTGGAAACGTCGGCCAGTGAGGTAGTGGCGAGAACCGGATCATCGACCGCTGGTGAATATTCCTCTCCAGGCCGGCATCTCCCACCGGACGGCGCTTGAGACTTCGCGAAATCCCGGAGATGGCAGCGGACGACGGGCCCGGCCAGACCCGCCCACCTGCTCATATCGCCAGTATCTCATTCAGCTCTCGCGAGCCACCGGCGATGCGCGGGGTGGCGGGCGCCGATTGCAAAAACGTAATCGCCCGACGCGCTTCATCTCCACAGCACCAGAGGCTCGTCCTGCGACATCGCGGCAACGGCGATTCGGTTTTCAAGCGCGCACCGATTTGCCTCCTCGGTCCTTTACGCGTCGATCAATCGCTGAATTGACTTCATCCACCGGACAGCGTCAGGGAATGGCAGTTCCTCGGCTGCCGCTAGATGACTCTTCTGACGCAGCTTGAACAACATTCCAGCTGGTCTATGCTCGGGCAAGTCGATGCCGAAGTTCTTGCACTCGCGCTTGACCTCGCTCCAGTCGCGCGCGATGTCCCAGCCAGACGATTCGTAAAAGGCCGATTCAGAGGGCGGCATTACGAAGATGGTCTTGTTCAAATACTGCTGTTCGGCAATGAGCTCTAGTTCCAAAAGCGTTCCGGCCTTGTTTGACGGCATCACGAACACCAGCTCGGCACGGGCTGCGAGATCCTTGACTTTCGCTCTCCATTCTTGTTCTTCTGTCGAAGCTCGGCCCGCACCTCGGTGCTCACCTGGACGGCCTAGCGCAATTAGCGGGGCGGTTGGCTTAAGGGCACGAGCGATCATTCGCTCAAGATCGTCGAACCCATCTCGTTCCCATGTCTCCCAGGAAAAGAGATTCAGGTGAGCGTCGCTAAGCCGCAACTTATTTGTAGAGGAAAAGGGTCGAAGGTAAAGGAAGAATGCGGCTGAGGTAGCGTTCTGCTCGACTATGTAGCGGGCGGTTTCGTCATCGCGCGTCTGTGTGTCACCCTCTGCCTTGGAGAAGCACCAGGCGCTGATGAGTAACAAGGGTGAGGCAAACAACACGGCCACTAGAAAGCCCGTAAAGCTATATCCCTCGCGCGCGCCAAAGCTCGCGCTCCAAATTATGTACAGCCCTAGATAGGCGAGCGCTCCGGAAATCCACTTCATGCCCGACCTCACGAGCGACGACGTCAGTCCGCCAGCGCAAGAGAACGTGCAAGCTTCGCCATGTGTTCCCCGTTATCTGTAATTCCTCCCATGTTCATGCAACTGAGACGCACCAATCGATCCCCTTTGGCTACGGTGGAAATCACCGCTAGCCTCCTCGCGTGCGTCGTACCGGTCGACATATCCGTGATGAGGCGTACTCCGTACTTCACCAAGCCCGGGCCGGATTCGCTAAACAAAAGGGTCCCTTCAGCCTTGGTCTCAATCCCTTTGCCGCCGGCCATGTTTGCGCCCGCGGTCAACAGCTCGCTCATCAAAGCCGCTTCAAAATCGACCTCTCTGCCACGCGTTTCTGTCTGTAGCGAACTCACATCTACTGGCGCGTTTGCTGTGATCTGGCACAACCGCCCATCGCTCTTACGGAGGAAAGCCTGGGTCCCTGTGTTTTCGACCGCCCAGTTACCGGGCAAGACGTCGACGTTCAACGCGATGCCCTTCACGTTCATATGCGTCCCGATCGGCACGGTCTCTGACCGGCTTTGCGAGCCCGGTTCTTCTGTCATCGCCTTAGTCATATCGATAGCTGTGCTCGCGTATTCTGCTGCGGTTTGGATGGGAGGCGTATGTACAGTCGAAGTGAGGGACGCCAAATAAGTGAGCAGCGCGACGACGGTGACTAGCAGCATGACTGCCTTGAGTGTGCCCGGTCGCCTAGGCGACTTGAGTCGCAGCCTTGGACCACTCGTGCTGCCTTCGGCCCCGGACTTAGGATCGCTACCGTTCATAGTGCACCTCCATCTGTCTTTTATGCATCTGGTGCGTGCGCATGGCAAAAAGGCCGCGATGCGCAACGCTTGCGAGCCACATTATCTTGCAGCGCCTTCCACCTCCGAATCCCACAACGTAAGGATGCGTAATCAACCATATTCCTCCCGACCTGCCGCGCTAACAGGTCCAAACTGAGCCAGCGGCGCACTCTTGCCAGGCGGCGAACGCCCGCTGCGTGCTCATGGGTGAGGGCTGTCCGAGTCCGGCCTCCTCCACGCGCTCTCATGAGATGCGCCGCCCGCGGTCTCGCTGACGCGAGACACAGCGGGTGGTGTTTTGGGCTGCCGAGTTCAACAACATTCATCGCGGCGCAAGCTGCACAGGCCCGCCGACGAGCGGGAAGACATCAAACGCCGCCATTTCGATGGTGACCAGAGATTTGGCGCGGGTCATCGACGAAAACCTCTGTCGCTTTAGACTCGCACAGCTCCCGCGATCGAGACATCCTAAGAGCAGTTCGACCGTGTCCACGCGAGCTATGCATAGTCTGGCATCGCCGGCGCGCAGCCCGCGGCGAGCGGAGGCATGGCCGACATGCTTGGTTCGCTGCCGCGTTCTCATTGTCCTGAGGTGGGGGAAGGTGAGGTGCATGTCGGTGGGCCCTCCATTCGCACGAGCATGGCTGCGATCGCACCTCGAGGACGAGAGAAACTATGCAAAGCAGTGATTGCGCCGTCGCGTTGACGTTCCCTCGCGGATCGAGTCGACGGGTTCGGGATCTACGCATAGTTGAGTCCTATGCATAGGGGTCGGGACCCCGAGTTCGGGCAGTGGAGAAGCGGTCACTAGAGCCATTCAACCCTCACTGACAATTTTTCACGCCCGTTGAGTTTCTCGAGGATGAAGATGTTTGCTTTGCTAGGCGCCGCTGTGGCGCAGTGCGAAGGGAGGCGAACATGTCGTGGAGACAAGGGCAGGCGTACTCACAGGACTTGCGTGATCGGGTGCTGGATGCCCCAGGCTCGGTCAATGCCATCGCTCGGCGCTTTGGAGTGAGCGCCTCGTACGTCTCGCGCGCGAGAACTCGCCTGGCCCGCCAGGGCCAGCGCTGTGCCAGCGTGCAGTGCAACCATGTGCCCCCGCGCCTGAGCGCACTCGAAGGCGAGTTGCTCGCGCAGGTGGCGGTGCACCCCGACCAGACCCTCAAGCAGCTGTGCCAGTGGGCGCAGGCGCGAGGTGTTGTCCTGAGCACCACGGCCATGTGGAAAACGCTTGCCCGCCTGGGGCTGACGCTGAAAAAAAGACCCTGCACGCTCAGGAGCAGCAGCGCGCCGATGTAGCCCAGCAGCGCAGCTGCTGGAAAGACGCGCAGGCGCAGATGCCTGCCTCCTCGCTCGTGTTCATCGATGAGACCTGGGCGAGCACGAACATGGCGCCGACTCGGGGCAGAAGTGCGCGCGGCAGGCGCTGTATCGGCCACGCGCCGCAAGGGCATTGGAAGAGCACAACGTTCGTGTGTGCGCTGCGTCAAGGCGGCCTGGCGGCTCCCCTGGTGCTGGACGGCCCGATCAACGGCGAATCGTTTCTCGCCTGGACCGAGCAGTTTCTTGCGCCTGAGCTCAAAGCCGGAGACATCGTGGTGATGGACAACCTGGGCTCGCACAAGGTCTATGGGGTCAGGCAGGCCATTGAGGCACAAGGCGCCAGCGTGCGCTACCTGCCGCCCTACAGCCCAGACCTCAACCCCATCGAGCAGGTCTTTGCCAAGCTCAAGGCGCTGCTGCGCAAAGCGCAAGCGCGCACCGTACAGGGTCTATGGGACACGGTGGGGCTGCTGCTCGGGGCCTTCAGCGCCGAGGAGTGCTGCAACTACATCTGCCACAGCGGCTATTGCAGCTCAGGGTGAAAACGCTCTAGCACGGCGCCATGCGACATGGAGATCCCTACGACTGCAGTGCCTCGCAGAGCCGGCATTCGCGCCAGCGCCTGCCGCTGAGCCAAATGACTGCTTTGTGCCAGGGAGCGTGAGTCCGCTTGGCGGGGGCCAAAGGCAGCAACCGCTGCAGAACAGACCTACGCGTGACGGCTTCAGGATGAACGGAGTCGCTCGCGGTCGACGCCTTCAACGACGGCTCTAGCCATCCACCGGCCGGTTGCGGTTAGCCTCTCATACGATCGCTCTTCGTACGCGAAGTCTTGGGGTGCCCCAGAACGGCAGGCCGCGGGCACCTCAACAGTTTCACCTACCCCTGTACACTGCTTTACTGTCGGCAGTGAGGAGGAGGATTGGCAACTGCAACTCAGAACTGCATAGCAGCGGTGTGCTTCATTCCGCTCGATGCGACCGCACCCAAATTCTTCGGGTTCTCCGAGTTCCTTGCGGGCTTGGCGCTGATGGTGCTGGCCTGGACCATCGCAGACGTGCGATATCGCTTTCGCGTCAGGACTGCACCTATCCCGCTTCAAGGAATCACGTTTGCCGTCGTCGCCGGCGTCGGCGTTCTAACGTTGCTGACCGACCTCTGGCGCGCTGAGCAGTGGCTCGTGCCCCAAGGGGACTTGCTGACACCCGCTTCGTGGCAAGCGCTGCTCGGAGGGTTGTTCCTGCTGACGTTCCTGACCTGGACGTGGTTCGCGTTCATTCGACCGCCGACGTACGGTCGGTACAACGCGGAGCGCTTTGCGCAGACGCTGTACCGTTTCATCCTCAAGGGATCGCCGACTGAGCTGGCTGTCATAGCCGACGAGTTGGCCCTGTCGGCCCGGTCGCTCGTGCGGCATGCGACAGATAGAGGACGCTTCAAGAACTTCGGCTACCAGCGTGAAGAGGAAAGGAAGCGGGTCCCTCCGAAGGTCGAGGCGTACGCGAATGACTTGCTGTTGCTGATCGCTGACAAGAGGCTCTGTCGTGCGATGGTTGAGTCGTCGCCGGGGACGGCGTTAGCGATCTTCCGGGCGATCGGTGAGACGACGAAGTACGGCGTCCAAGTCGAGACGTTCGGAAAGAACATCGTTTCAGAGGCCATAGCGAACAAGGACTCGTTCCTCTTCCACGAGGCGGAGGGCTACCACTCTGGCCTGATCGGGTATCACAAGCCGCTCAGCCAAGCGATGTTCTCGAACTACGACATGGTCGAGACGATCGGCACTCTGCTCGACCCGGACTTCGCAGGCCAGAAGGAGTGGGACGCTGAGCAGTTGGGCGCCTACTGCCGAGCAGTCTTGATGGTTTGGGCTGCTGCCGGTTTCGATGACACCTTGTTAAGGTGGAAGATGAAACCGGAGGTGGTTCATGGAAAGAAGAAGGACATTCAGCCGCGAGTTCAAGCTCGAGGCGGTCAGGCTGGTCACCGAGCGTGGCGTGGCTGTGGCCCAGGCAGCCAAGGACCTGGACGTTCACGAGAACGTGCTGCGCAAGTGGGTTCGTGAGTTGCGAGAGGAGCCCCAGGAGGCGTTCCCTGGCAACGGCAAGCAGAAGGCCCAGGACGCGGAGATAGCGCGACTGCGCAAGGAGGTTGCCAAGCTCAAGATGGAGCGCGACATCCTGAAAAAAGCCGCGGCCTACTTCGCGAAGGAGTCGATGTGAAGTTCGGCTTCGTGGCGAAACACCGAGGGGCCTGGCCGGTCAATCTGATGTGCGAGGCGCTCGGTGTCTCGCGGAGTGGCTTCTACGCGTGGCTCACGCGGCCCAGAAGCCGGCGCAGCCTCAGCGATGAGGTGTTGGGCACGCAGGTGCGTCAGAGCTTCGTGCACAGCGACCGCACCTACGGTGCGCGCCGGGTGTGGCACGACATGCTGGAGCAAGGTCAGTCCTGTGGGCTGCACCGCATCGAGCGGCTCATGCGAGAACAGGCACTGCGTGCCCGGCCCCGACGGCGTGGACTACCCAAAGACCGGGGTGAGCGCAGTACCGTGGCTGACAACGTGCTGGACCGTCAGTTCCAGGCCGATGGCCCGAACCAGAAGTGGGTGGCCGACTTCACCTACATCTGGACGGCCGAGGGCTGGCTGTATGTGGCGGCGGTGCTGGACCTGTACTCGCGGCGCATCGTCGGCTGGTCGATGCAGGAGAGCATGACCTCGCAGCTCGTGGTGGATGCGCTAATGATGGCCGTGTGGCGCCGGGGCAAGCCCGTGGCACTGTTGCACCACTCGGACCAGGGCAGCCAGTACACCAGCGAGCACTTCCAGAAGTTGCTGGACGAACAGGGCATCACTTGCAGCATGAGCAGGGCCGGCGAGGTCTGGGACAACTCGGCCATGGAGAGCTTCTTCAGCTCGCTCAAGACAGAGCGCACAGCCAGGAAGGTGTATCGAACGCGAGGGCAAGCCCGTTCAGACGTGTTCGATTACATCGAGTGCTTCTACAACCCGACGCGCCGACATTCGACCCTCGGCTATCTCAGTCCCGTACAGTTCGAGAAAGCTCAAGAAGCTTAGGTCGGTGTCAACGGAACCGGCAGCAGCCCAAACTTCTGAAGTCTGCCGCCCAAGTTACTGATTTAAAAAATCACGCTAATCCGGGGGAACAAATGGGGGAACAAGTTGAAAGCAAAAAACTCGGAAATGAGATTTGGTGGTTTTCTTTCGCTGATGGAACGACGAGATACGCCAATGCGAGCAAAAGAATTGATAGATGCCCTGAGCAAGAAACTGCAAACCAACTCTCAAACTAAACTCGCAGCGTTACTGGGCTTGTCGGTAGGTACTCTTACTAATTGGAAAACAAAAAATGAGGCTCTGAGCCCATTGCAGGTAGCTTCTGCGCTTGCTAAATCCAGGTCAGACGCCGTACACAAAGCCCAACTCGAGACGATCCAACCCATCGTCGAGTTCTATGCCATCGAGAAGTGCCTATCCAAGAGAGAGGCCAGCTGGCAGATCTTCAGTGGTGGCAGGGAGGCGCTCCTATACGCCCAAGGCCTCAAAGCCATGCTTGAGGACAGCTTTGGCATTTCCATCTTCTACGACTCCCGTGGGCAGGCCCTTTGTGTCGGCAAAGCCCGGGAGCAGACTCTTTGGAAGGAAATGAATCTCGCCTTCAGCAGAAAGCGTGATGTGCAGACCATTGCCCTGGTGCATCACTCTAAGCGCAACCAGGAGTTCAAACCTAGCTAAGAGAAGCTACGTCAGCCCAAAGACACCAAGCTAGATTTGTTCGATCTCGCTTGGTACTTCAGCGCATGTATCGTTGACGATGGAATGATTGACGACCTGGAAGTTTTGATGGTAAAGAGCTTCGCGAACAACCTGCTCAACGTGCGTATGGAGACCTTTGCTCACTCCAAGGCATAGGTTTTAGAAAACATCAAAATCAGTACATACGCATGTATCTGATTATAAAATCCACATGACTTTCAAGAGCATGTAATAACCCAGCACCGAGCCTTTATAAAGGCAGCGGTATAGAGCACCCACACCGGTGACCTCATTGCCATAACAGAGAGCCTTATCACCCAATAGGGGTTCAAGCATCTAGGCTTGGTTGCTCTCATCTAGCGAATGCTTGTTCGCTGTGTAACAGCCTATCAGTAATTTTTTACTGTGAACCTCCCTATGTTATGGATAAGAACAAGGTAGGTGTAGCAAGGTGCATGTAGGAGTGGATGACTCATTGGACCTGCGGTCATGTAATCCCTCTCTCAAATAGCACAGGAATAAACACGCGCACTTACCGTTTCTCACCGTAGTGAGTAATCAGCGCGCCTAAACGCACTGCATTTCCTCCTTGTTTATATCTATAGCATTCCCCTTTGAGGGGCATTTTTACTTTTGACATCGAGAAAGGGTATTACCATGACATATCACCTCAGCGTGAAGACGGGAGGCAAGGGCGCTGCAGGGCGCCATGCAAAATACATCGGACGTCGCGGAGCCTTTGAGAGCAAAAGCGAAGACCTCGTGGATACATTCTCCGGCAACCTTCCGGGTTGGACCAGTGGCGATACCACCAAATTCTGGCAGACCGCCGACAAGTACGAGCGTAGCAACGCTGCCGTGTACCGCGAGTACGAGGGCGCCTTGCCAGCCGAACTAACCCATACACAAATGCGCGAGGCTCTCGAGGAGTGGATGCAGCACGTCGCACCCAATAAACCCTATGAAGTTGCCATCCATGAGCCCGTTGCCGCCCTTGGTGGAGTGCCACAACCGCATTTTCATGCGATGGTTTCGGATCGGGTACTCGATGGAATCGACCGACCGGCGGAGCTGCATTTTCGACGCTACAACCCCAAGAAGCCGGAAGCAGGGGGCAGTAAAAAAGACAGCGGTGGCCGCACACCCTTGGCCTTGCGCAACGAGTTGAAGGAAACACGCAAAGCGTTTGCCGATCTCTTGAACCGGCATTTGACAGCGAATGGACATGCCCCGCGCCTCGATCATCGAAGCCACCAGGAGCGAGGACTCTCCGCCGAGCCGGGGCGGCACCTCGGACCTGCCAGGGTCCAGCGACTGCGGACGACCCAAGCGCAGTTTTCGACATCGCCGTAGGCTAAAAACAAGGAATTTCTGCGTCCGGACGCAGAAATTCCTTGTTTTGAGACACAGAAGCCTTCAATTTTTGCTCGAAAAATACGCTGTCAGCCCAAGTGTCTACAAAGTTCTTGGCGGTCTTGCAGCGCGAACTGCACCAGATCGATCTGCGCCTCACGTCCAAGGTGTTCCAAGGAGCGCCGTCACACGCCAAAGGACTAAAGGTAGGTGGATTGGTAGAACGGCGAACACCACCCCGAGCAACTTGGCTGCAGGTCGGCGGAGAAAAGCCTGCCGCCTCAGTCGTCCATCGGCATCCTGCAGCGTGCATTGAGCATCACGAGTCACTGTCCGACCAATCGCCACAATGGTAATGTGGGTTCAGATGATGTCCATTGGAATCCAAAAACGTCCAACCTGATCCAGTGTTCATTGGTAGAAAGGATGGAGCGCAGGTCCCTGGCAAAATCCGCAGCCCAACTCGTGGTGAAGGCGATCATGGCTCGGAAAGCGAAGGACTTAACTGCCCTTGAAGTGTCACGACTGACCTGCCAGGGCCACCATGCCGTGGGAGGCGTTGCAGGGCTTTACTTGTATGTCACGGGCTCTGGTGCGAGATCCTGGGTGCTGCGCATCATGATCGGCGACAGGCGGCGGCACATGGGTCTTGGGAGTTTTCCGGAGGTTACGCTCGCGCAAGCCCGATCAAAGGCCCTTGAAGCCAAAGGCTGGCTGGATCAAGGGGTCGATCCGATTGAGCGTCGCACCGCACTCATGACCTCTTTGAAAGCTCAGCAGGTGCGACCCATGACTTTCGAGCAGGCAGCTAATGCCTACATCGCAACACGCGAGAGTGAATGGAAGAACCTCAAGCACCGCAGTCAGTGGTCTTCCACCCTCAAGACCTACGCATATCCTCATATTGGAAACACGGCAGTTCACGACGTATCGACTGAGCAGGTACTGTCCATCCTCAAACCGATATGGACCACCAAAGCAGAGACAGCTTCGCGCCTTCGGGGGCGGATTGAAGCAGTACTCGATTGGACAATCGTTGGGGGACAGCGTAGTGGCGACAATCCAGCTCGATGGAGAGGTCACCTAGACGCGTTGCTGCCTCGACCATCCAAAGCCCGGGAGATCCAACTCCACGGCGGACATCCGGTCACCAACATGCCAGAGTTCATGTGCAACCTCCGCCGTCGCCCAGGAACTGCAGCACGTGCCCTCGAGTTTTGCATTCTCACTGCAGTCCCTAGCGATTGGGTGCTCATGGCCCGATGGAGTGAGATTGATTTGAGAGCTGGTGTCTGGACGGTGCCCGCTGAGCGTGGGGCGTTGGATGAACCGTATCGAATCCCACTTAGTAGTAGTGCGATATCTGTACTGAAGTCAGAGGTGCTTCACATTCCGCCTGACACTCGCTTGGTCTTTGCAAAGGACAAAGAATCATCCCTCTCAGAGGCGATACTGGTTGACGTATTGAAACGGTTGAGTCTGGAGCTCTATCCCGATGACTTCAGGCGCACTTTCCGAGACTGGGCTGTTAATAAGGCCCGGTACCCCCAGAAACTCGTAGATATTTCATTGGCGAGTGCTGCCAAGAGAAATGAAAAATCATTAAAACCTGATGACGTTGAATTGGGACATAGAAGGGAAATGATGAACGAATGGGATCAATTTATCATGCAAAAAGCGTCGAAGATCGCTTTTCCGTTTGCTTTGAGAGCCTTTTAATCTATGAGTTCAGCCTACAAGGATGCCTCCAGTCGATTGGAGAAAATCGCTGGAAAATGCGGCTTGGCCCCTGAAAAGGTGCTCGCTAATTTATTGGAGCACGGTTTCAAGTTTTATGTGCAGATCCCGAGTGACCTTGTTGCGGTAGCTGTTAATAAACAGATCTTCGATGGCCATGGTGTGGATAACCGGCAAGCGTATGCAGTGCTGAATCACATCAGGCCATTCGTTCTGAAGTCAGCTCGGATGCTTGAGATTGATGCCGCAGGATTGCTGAACTTCAAGGATTTTTGGTGCACGGATTTTGCAATCGCTCTTCAACTCGAGGCGAAGCGCTGGGCTGCCTGCGATATTTTTTCAAGTTCGGCTGAAACTGGCCGCCGCCTCACATTGGGTGGTACAAATATCATTCTGCAACTCCGCCCATCCCCTGAAGAGTATTTTGGGGAGCGTTATAGTGATCTCCGGACTGCGGAGCCAATTCAGGTAACCGTTGATAATCTTCATGTGCATCCAGAGAAGGTGGGTGATGCGGAAGCTTTATTACATGTTGACGGCAAAGAAGTAGATCCTCTATTGGATTTGAGCCCAGTTTACTATACGAAGGCTTTGATCGTGCTGTGGGATATCTTTAGGGAGACCTGGTTCCTTCGAGACCTAACAGTTCAGGAAGTCCGTGATTGGAAACGCTCAGCCATCGTTGAATTGAAAGCCAGGTCGGAAGTTTTTAATTCGGCAAATTCAAGTGAAACAGCATTAAAATTTATTACTCCCCGTGACCTTGATTTGTTTAAACGAGAGTGGACAGATGGCGTTGTAAAGCCCGCCGGGAGCGGCGAGATTGATCCTCGTTTCGATTGTTTATTAAAAGCCTCGGATCATTTTTGGAAGCCGTATTTTGAAAAATCTGCTAAAAGTAATGGGCAAGTAAAAATTAAGAAGGCGAGCCAGAAAAATATTGCTCAGTACATTCTGGATTCCAATGGTGAACTGTTCACTCAGGTTGAGAGTAAAGTGGCGGCTATGATTATTAATCCTTTTCCTGATCTTGCAAAGCGGAAGAATCGCAAGAAGCCTTTGGAGGTAATCAAGCAGAATAAAACAATATTTGGTCCTAAGGTGCTGTCCGATTTATGATGCCTGTATTGCCAGAAATTTTCTGATCTCATCAGCCTCGCAGTGGAAAATTGTGGTTGAGCGCAATGTCTGCAACTCCATTGTCAATGTTCTGCCCAAACGACAAACAGACCAAGAGCCTGTTGAGCCAAAATTGATGAATTCGCGTGAGAGGGTCTTTACACCACGCGCCGAGGCGAGACTTGATGTGCTCGATTCGGATCATGCCGACCTCACATGCCGATTGGGGCTGAGCGCCGAGTTCGCCTCGTTTTGATGTCCTGTTGCCGCCTGCCGACGTACTCCCCGCATCTGTCGTACCGAGGCGCGCGGCGTCTTCTACACATTGGGCAAAGTCCAACAGCTTTAGAAGTGTTCCAGGGGTCTTCACGAGGTCATGGTAGCAAGCCTTTCCATGCCCGGACTCGTTATTGATCACTTGAAACGCGCGTTCGACCTTGGCACCGATGGGGGCGTTGACCAGCACAGCTTGTCATGGATTTGCGGTTCGCGCGCTTGTGTGCTGCATCTTGCGCTTGCCGTACTGTTTGACTGCATGCCCGTTGACTTCGATGCCCTACTGGTCATCGCGCTAGCTCATTCCCTGCTGGTTCACGTCGGCCACAAAATCTGTATGTCTCCACGCACAAACACATGCGCTTGAATCACGTCCTTGAAGTTGGCCGCTTTGCTCACAGCCGAGCATGAGCCCCAAACCCGGATCTCCCCTTGTGCGCCTGCTATTTCTGAGATCCCAGTGGCTGCCCTATTGGTCAGGTACTTCGTTGGGGACTCGTCGGATTCAATTGCTTAGATTGCTTCTTCGTCACATCTCACCGGGGTGCCAGAGTTTTGCAATTCCCCCTTGGTGACAAGCCTGACCGGGGTCATTGAGCGCATGCGGTCCTCTATGGATGACTAGCCGTTTGCTGACCTCTTCAGCTCATCTCCTCGTATATGGCGGCAGAGATCTTTAGTTGCCAGGAAAGCAGAGTAAGAACCAAGAAGTTGTATGCCCGGCTCGTAGGCTTACGTGGCCTATGCTCACAGTTCTGGTGTTTTATACAGTGAAAATTCAGAAGATGACGCTAAGTTGAGCTTTGGCGACCATTGAGTCTCTTTGAAAGGAGTCGCAATGACCACAACAACTTCCGGCATCTGCCGGCTTAAGGAGCTCATCGCTCTCACCGGCTTAGGCCGTTCCACGATCTACGCCAAGGGGAACCCCCGCAGTCGTCAGTATGACGAGAAGTTCCCGCGGAGAGTGCGCTTGGGGACCGCCAATAGCCGATCTGTCGGCTGGCCTCGGGCGGAGGTGATCGCGTGGCTCGATCTCACAGCAACATCGAGGCGTGTGGTGTGACTATGCACAAACCGCAAACCCCGAACGCGCTAGTTCCTAAGCGCTACATCACGACCGCCGACAATCAGGTCTTTGAACCTGGGCCGTATCCCGTTGACCAATTTCCAGATCTCTTACGTGAAGTCTTAATTGAAATTTCCCAACGGCGGGGCTTGAAGCCCCAGCTTATCGGAGGGGCACTCCTTGCTGCTTGCGCCTCTGCGCATCAACCTGCCATCAAGGTGCAAGGGTCCAATGCCCAAACTGTCAGATTGAACTTGAGTGTCCTGACAATCGGGATTCGCGGAGCGGGTAAGACCCCCGTCGATGATTTGCTCTTTTTTTTCCTGAGAGAATATCAGAATGAGCAAGATAAAATTCATGAAAAGGCGTTGAAGACACACGAAATTAAAATTCGAATTCATAAAAAAAAAGTTCGTTTGATCGATAAATTCATTGATCAATGCATCAATCAAGGTAAGGACCCTAGTGATTATGAAGGAGACCTTGAAGAACTTCAAGAAACAGAGCCGCGACTCCCAAAGGAGGAAAATGTATTAATTCAGGATGCAACTCTTGCTGGAATTATTGAGGTTTTGGACAAAGGTATTCCTGTAACTACCATCAATATTGCGGAGGCAGAGAGATTTTTTTCTGGTAAATCCAAAGGAGACTTGGCGACGCTCAATGATCTTCACGATCCTTCCTCACATATGCCTGTTCTTCGGAAGGGATGTAAAATGGTAATTGAGGAGCCTGTCGTAACTCAAAACTACTCGATCCAACATGATGCAGCAAAAAAGTACATTCAGCGGTCTCGTGAAATGGGCAATGTTGGGCGTGCCCTCATTTGTGAAATTTCCGAGATCCCTGAGACAGTTGCAGAATCAAATGCTCCCTTTAAGGCTTTGCCATTGCTTCAGGCCAAGCTAGCAGATTCTTTAAATATTGGAATGAGAAAAAGGCACGATGATAATTTTGAATTTGATGTTATCATGACTTCTCCGAGCGCTGACATGATGTATGTTGAGTATTTTGCAAAGTTGCGTGAATCCATCAAACCGGGAGGGCGTTTCAGTGATGTTGATGATGCTGTCGCGAAACTGAGAGCTAATGCACTCAAAATCGCAGGAATTTTTCATCTGATGGAGGGAAAAACTGGATTCATCGAAGGCGACACCATGAAAGCAGCGCTCCACGTCTGTAGTTGGTATCTGCTCGAGTTCCAACGCCTCTTTGGCCGAATCGGTGAACTGAGCGACGAGCAGACCTACGCACGTGTGCTTGAGGAATGGCTGTGGGCTCGCTTCAAGGTAAAAAGGGCCATGTTCAACGTCAGAGTGGGGGAGGTCAGGGACATGGGTCCTAATTGTTTCAGGCCACCGAAGCGAGAGAATTTGGACTTAGCGATCCGCGCGCTTGAAAAGAAAGGTGTTGTCGAGGTGCAGAATATTAGGGGCGAAATGCAATTGAAAATTAATCGAGAATATTTTCTGACAAATCCAGTCCCTGGCAATGTGCTGAATCTGACGAAGGATTTTGCTTACTTGGACAGTCCGAACGGACGGTATGGCCTTGGATCCAGAGGTTACCAGCCGCCAACGATTGGGAGGGGGTGATATGTGGTTAGGTGTCGCATCCCGGACGATTGCATAGACTCCAAACGCTATCCACTCTTCATG
>ENA-UOXP01001358-UOXP01001358.1-mixed-culture-metagenome-genome-assembly--contig:-NODE-1358-length-17555-cov-51.419371_pt1 | contig 17555 bp, 7 predicted proteins | sample MGYA00238161_ERZ761639 | MGnify/ENA primary metagenome ERZ761639 (study PRJEB28913, sample SAMN08776760) | mixed culture metagenome | isolation source: Freshwater growth medium | place: USA...
CGGCGAGTACGTCGGCGAGAGGAATGCGGCCGGGGAGATGGAGGGGCGCGGCAAGTACGTGTATGCCGACGGCGCTGTCTACGAGGGCGAGTGGAAGGCTGACAAGAAGGAGGGGCGCGGCATCTTCCGGTCTTCCAGCGGCGCCGTCTACGAGGGCTAGTACAAAGCTGGCGAGAAGGAGGGGCGCGGCATCTTCCGTTGGGCCAACGGCAACGTCTACGAGGGCGAGTACAAGGCTGGCAAGAGGGAGGGGCGCGGCATCTTCCGGTGGGCCAACGGCAACGTCTACGAGGGCGAGTACAAGGCTGACGAGAGGGAGGGGCGCGGCATTGAGCGTGCTGCCAACGGCGACGTCTACGAGGGCGAGTTCAAGGCTGGCAAGCGGGAGGGGCAAGGGACGTACCTTTGTGCCGACGGCCGCATCGAGGTGGGGTTCTACAAGGCAGGCACAAGTGTGGGTGAGCGCGAGAGCGTACTGTGGACGGCCGATGGTTGGACTGCAATCCAGGTGCAGGACGGCAAATGGGTGAAGACGATGTCGCTCGAGGAGGCAGAGCGCCGTGTCGAGCGCCTCGGGCTGCCGATGCCCGTCCGCCGGGAGGGCAAGTGGACGGTCGGCCAGCCGGTCTGACCGCACCATCGCGGTTCGGGCTCCTTATGTGTGTGCAACTCTCTTCACTGCACATGTGACATGACCACGTGAATGCCACTCGAAGCAGGAGTGTCTCGTGTCTCGGTCGCGGTGGGGACTTACCTGATTTTTTATTCCACACGAACCCTGTTTGACGAATTTTGGAGTGTGAACGGCTCGTGTCGATGGTTCCCGGCTCCAGCGCCGCCGCCGCCGCCGATTGGCTAAAGCGTGCGAAGCCGGGCTACTGCAACATCACGCTCGGCCATTTGGAGGCTTCCTGCGCATTCGGCAGCCGTGGCGCCCTAGGTCTCAGCCGGGAAGCTTCCCGCACGGGTTGGAGCGCGGCGGCGGGCGAGTGCTTGGCCAAGTGCATGCGTTGCCCTCGCTGCGAGTTCATGAGCCTGAGCGTGCAGTACAACGACTGCTCGTGGTACTCAACGTGCGATCTGTCTCGACTCAACGATGCCACTGCTCAGGAGCCGGCGTTCCAGTCGGCCGCCGTCGTGCGCCGTAGCGGGCCTCGCGCGGTCCAGTCAAAGACTGGCAGGCTGCAGGCGGTGGCGCGCTCGCTCGAGGGCCTGCACTGCTTGTCGCCGTCGGGGTTGCCGATCGAGGAGCCTCATCCGCCCGCGGACCTCGCGGACCTCGAGCGTGCGATGCTCGACACGACGCGCGTGCTCAAGTTGCCGCACCACCTTCTCCGTCTCACGACGATCAACCCCGACAACGTGGGCGAAACGCTGGGCACGCTGCTCTCCGCCTTGGCCGTGCAGGCGGACGCACCGCACACGAGCTGGCAGCTCAGCTGGACGCCGTTACAGAAGCGCCCCACGCCGAAGCACGCGCTGTCGCTGCTGCGGCACATGAGCCGTTACGTGTGGCGAGCGGGCGCCCCATTCGGTTTGAGTGAGGTTAGTGGCGGGACCGTCGTCGGCTGCTACGGCGGCGTGCGCGTGGTGCAGACGTACGACTTTGCGCCGCGCGTGCGGGCCTCGTGGCGGGCGGTCGCGCAGCTCCGGGCCCTGCTGCGCCCCGCCGGCGCCGTGGTGGGCGCGTCTTCTGCGCCGCTCTCGCTGCCTGCCCACCACGGCGCGCACCACGGCGCGCACCACGGCGCGCAGCACGGCGCGCAGCACGGCGCCCAGCACGGCGCCCATCAGAGGGCATGGCAGTGGGAGCCGCCGAGGGGCCGAACGACCGCTCGCCGGATGCGTAGTCCCAATTTAGGCAAGGCCGAGCGCCCGCCGCCTCCAAAAAAGGCAAGGCCGATCGCCATCCTCTTCCAACGTCCCCGCGGACGGTCCGACAACGGGCGCGCGATCCTCAACGAGGCCGAGACGCTCTCAGCCTTAGACGCGGCGGGCTTCGAGCCTTCCCTCCTCTCGCCCTCGCAACTCTCCTTGTCTGCGCTGGCACGACGGCTTGGGTCGGCGTCGTTGCTGGTCGGAGTGCATGGCGCCGCACTGGCCCATTGTATGTGGCTGCCACGCGGCCGCTCGGCGCTCGTCGAAATCTTCCTTCCCGACCACGCGTACGGCTTGTATCCTCTCTTCGCGCGGGCTGCTGGGGTGCTTCACTTGCCGCTGCTGCTGCGTTGGCCGAGCGTTGATCGGCGGCCTGCGGCCTCGCTCAGCGCCTTCAAGGCAAGTGCGTGGGCGCGCTGGCCCGGCTACCGCAACGACTCCGTGCTTGAGCAGCTGAAGTCATGCTCGGCGTACCCGCTCAGGACGGCGCTCTACCGGTCGAATCTCTTTGAGCGCGGCCACTGCGTCGACATTGCCAAGTCGGCAGACTACACGGTCCCGTCTCATGAGCTGCGCCACGTGGCGGGGGTGGCCCTCTCGCACGTGCTGCATGCATCCTCGGCGCGCATTGGCGGCGACGGCGGCGCCGAGGACGGTGCAGAGGGCAGCGAGGGCGGCAGCGAGGGCGGCAGCGCCGGGGGCGGCGAGGGCGGCAGCGTCGGCGGCAGCGAGGGCGGCAGCGTCGGCGGCGGCGCGCCGACGGCACTGAGCCTTCGGCCAGCGCCACTGCCCTGTGAGGATGGCGTCGTCTTGGGCGTGGAGAAGCTTTATCTGCTCGATCCTCAGCAAGGCGCTGTACCGAGCGCTCCGCAGCCAGGCGCCGTCCCGAGCACGCGCCACACGCTGTCGCGCTACCTGCGCGGCATGGGCTTCTGCCCGCGGCTGCTCGCGTCGTCGCAAGCACTGGATGCGTCCGTCGAGAATGCGTCGCTCCTGATTCGAGTGGCCGACCGGTCGAGCGCCGTTCTGAGCGCCGATAGCGCCGAGATGAGCGCCGTCAGGCGTCTTCGCCTTCGCCGCCGAGGAGCGGTGCTCATCGACCTCGTGGCCGCGTCGGTGACGCACTCGGTGCACGCGGCGCAGGCAATGTCTGCCGCATCGACGACGGCCTCTTCTGCTGGGGCGCCAGGGTCCACGGTCCCAGTGGAAGGAATCCTACCGATCCCCGGATTCTGCCTCAAGCACGGCACCGGCTGTCAGCTGACGCTGCAGACGCTTGAGGTGCTCCTCCGCTTTGCGCTCGTCGCGCTGCACCCGCTGAGCGACACCGGCAGCTTCACGCAGGGGCCGCTGTGGAAGCGGCGGCCCGGCGCGACGATGCCGAGGGGCGGAGCAGCAGGCGCGGGATGCAGGTGTTAGGATCTCATCAACCCCAAACATCGTATAGCATAACGTACAAGTATGTCAAACGCCATTTCGGTAAAATTGGGTATACAAGTGAAAATTACCGTCCAGCTGTGAAAGGGGTCAATGCGTGCGCCTTATCGACATCGTATTATTCGTTTATCGATCTTCATCAGAAAGTACTACTCCCGTACGCGCACCACGACCACACATATCGCACATGTTTTGCACGTGTGTTTTGAGTTCGACTTGTTGAGAATGAGATCTGCACATCTATACGTTCTACTAGGGTGGGGTTGGTGTTGCTGGTGGCAAGTTCCACCGACTCGACCTATCGTTGTCGTGATAATGGAAGTGGAAGGCGGGCTCGGCGGCCGGTGGCACGTCCACGACCGATGAGGAAACGCCATGTTGCGACGCCCTTTGCTCGGTGTTGGTGTCGTGGATGAGCTCCTCAAGCGAGGGCGCCCCCTCTGCTGGAACCTGGAAGGGCCGGTATTGAAGGTGTAGAGTCTGAGTGCGAAGTCGGGACGAGTTCCTCGGCCTTTTCATGGAGCTCGATGGGTTGTCGGTCGGCCAGTCGTCGGCCGTGAGGATAGCCTGTTATGGCAACTATCGCGGCGAGGAAGCGTAAATGGCCCATCCAGTGCATGACGACAACTCCGCGTGTAGATCCCGCCGTCGCGTACCACACGAGGTCTCGTTTCAGTTTCATTCGCCAAGTCAAGTCGAGTCAACTCACATTTGATTGCATGCGAGGCCGTGGAAAATGAGGTTTTGCGTGCATTAGAGCCGCAAGGCACTGTACCGAGGAGGGGGGGGGGGGCGGTGAAATTTCCTAACCGAGCCTCAAAGTTGGTCTCGCGTAAAGGTCGCACTCGGAGGGACACACCGATACAGATACCACACATACTTCCCCCCCCTCCCAGGGGGGGATACACACAAGCTGCTCTGGCCACCCATAGTGCGGATGAGCGAGCATGAACCAGGGAGAGGTCGCGGGCAGGAGACACAGCGGGACATGACGCGGAGGGCCATGCCCATGCGAGACCGACTCCACCAAATACCCAGGGTGGGAGGGTGGGCCCGCGAAAGGCAGGAGCCGAGCTCGCCGCGCGCGCCGTCAACCGAGGTTGAACGTCGACGATCGAACGCGTCGCCGCAAGGGGACACGCACCGGAGACGCATCGGAGATTCTGCATGCATGCAGTTCCCCCTCTGCATCGTACAGTGCGCGCACCCATGCGCTGAGCCGGCCCCGAGCCTAACACAAAGGACATATGTCCCCCTTTCGTAACGTCCAACACGAGACATAGTAGAACAGGCTCTGCCTGTCCACCCTAAGTCTCGCGTAAAGGTCGCACTCGGAGGGACACACCGATACAGATACCACACATACTTCCCCCCCCTCCCAGGGGGGGATACACACAAGCTGCTCTGGCCACCCATAGTGCGGATGAGCGAGCATGAACCAGGGAGAGGTCGCGGGCAGGAGACACAGCGGGACATGACGCGGAGGGCCATGCCCATGCGAGACCGACTCCACCAAATACCCCTGTACATACCCTGTCGGGAGGGTGGGTGGGCGAAGAGGTGCGGAAGCGCGCGCCGCTCGGCTGAAAGACGGGCGGGCCGTGCCGCATGCAGCGTGACAGAGGCGCGCGGGCCGGCACACTGAGAGTGGTCTCCACTGAAAGCGGAGTGCCGGGCCGCAGAGATGCGCGCTGCTGCCGAGAGGGGGCGAGGCGAGAGGCTGTGAAACAGCCGAAGAGCGCGGCACCCGTAGAGCTGGGGCCTTAGGGCTCGAGCTCGATGTCGCGATCGGCGTCGCGTGCAGCCTTGCCCAGGGCGCCGGCCGCGATTGAGGTTTGAAGGTGGGCCACCCATTCATCAGCGTCGAGCCGGGGAAGGTTGGCTGCAGTCGTGGAGTCGACGAGCTGGTCCATGGACGTGATGATCCAGGCGGTGCGCTCGATGTCATTCATCCTCGCGTAGATGAGGAGCGCCTCTTCGCTCTTCCAGCGAAGGATGGCCATGATGCGCTCGGGGGGGCAGCCCGCGGCGTACAGCGCACAGGCAAGGTAGATGCGGAAGGAGTGCACGGAGAAGCACGCGCACTCCGCCTCGGTGAGTCCAGCTCCCTCGCGCAGGGCCTTGACGAAGAGGCGGTCCAGTAGGTCGTGATGCCACTCGACGCCCAGCGTCGGCCCAAAGAGCGGCGTGAGGGGGGCGGTTGCGGCAGTAAGGCCGGCCCGCAGCGCGGCCGCGGTGAGGGCCGCGAGCGAGCGACACGCGTTGCGTGCGGCAACGGATGAGAATGGGAGCCACGACGGCTTGGAGCCGAAGAACTCGCCAAACGCATCGTTCTTGAGAGAACCGAACACAAGCCAGCAGCCGTCGCCCTCAGTGATGGAGAGGATCTCGGCAAGAGCGGGGAGAGCAGTGATGTTCCCCCCCACACGCCACTTCAAGCTCGCAAAGGTGAGGCGGCCCTTCTTGAAAGCGGTCGTCTTATGCGCCTTCGAGACGTCCCCCTTGCGCATTCCGGTCTCGGCGAGCGTCTCCACCGTCGCCCGGAAGGCGATCAGCGAGTACGAGGTCCAGTCCCATGGGGCGCGCAGCATGGCCAGGATAAGGACGTTGGTGAGCGGATTCTTTCGCGAGGGTGCGAGGGAATCGGTGCCGTGGAGCTCGACATACTGGCGCAGCATTCCTGTAACAACCTGAACGGCGATGGTGAACGGCGCCATCTTGTATCCACGCTTCTTGTGCTCGCGAGCCACCGCGTAGAGCTTGTTGAGGGCGTTTCGCGGGTTAGCCGCCGGATCCTTCTTGGATCTGGGCTGCATCCGTGCGTACATGTGGAGCAGCGCCAGCGCCGGAAGGATGAGCTCGCGACGATGACCCACCGGATCGAGACCTGTATTGGCCGCGACGTCCGTGCGCCACATCGGCGTCCCGAGTGCCGCGCACGCCTTGCGCCATGCCTCGAGGTGATACTTGTCCTTCTCGTTCGTGGAGTCCGCAAAGGCGGACTCGAGGTGCTCGCGCATGACGTCAAGTAGACCCGCAAGCTCCTCTTCGCGACCTGGGAGAAGAGCCATAGGTGAGCCGTCCTGAAGAAGAGCCGCCTCCCAGGTCGTCGGTGCACGAGCCGCTGGGGTGGTGGCTGTGACGGGCGCCGGCCAGCGGTGCTGCCATGCCCCAGGCAGGCTCCCACCCCCCGGTCGAAGAGCAGGGGCCAGCGACAGTTGCCGAGTCAGTCGCCCGGGAGGGCGCGTGAGCGGTGGTGGTGCACCCGCGGTCGTCCGCAGCGGCGCGGACACAACGCGCAGCGCCGTCTGAGCAGGCGCGGGAGGCGTCAGAGGGGGCGGCCCGAGGGAGGGCTGCGGGTTCGGCGGCCTGCCCGTCAAGAATGGCGGCGGCTTCGTGCGCGCGCCGTCACCCGCGACCGTCGATGAGAACGTGGCACCGACGCAGAGCTCGGTGTCGGTGAGCACTCGCGAGGATGCCACCGCGGCGCCAGTGAGGAGTGCGGCCATGACGCCCCGTGCCACCCGTGCGACCCGCGCGGGCGCATGAGCAATGCGCGGGCGCGTGCGGGCGCCGACGGGAGCGAGAGGGGGCGGCGATGCCTTGCGGGCAGTCCGTGGAGGCGAGGGCGGCGGCACCACCTGGGCAGCCGGGTGTGCGATGGCCGCGGCAGGCGGCGGACGCGCCGATTTGTGAAGCGCAAGCATCTCGAGCTCGCGCTGCTCAGTTGAGAGGGCGTCGAAGAAGTCAGCGACGCGTTCCATATATGCGAGGAAGGCGGCGGGAACGTCGCGTTGCACCGGCGCGAGGCGGAGGTGGCGCATAACTTCACGCAGCTCGTCATCACGCCCGCGGCTGCCCATGTCACAGATCGGATTCCCGACACCGTACTCGTGCGAGCAGTAGCACCGGTTCAGGACAGCCTTGACCTCCAGAAGCTCGAGCATCTCGTCGTGCATGAAGCGCATGAGGCGGCTCTCGCGAACCGCCGACGCCAGGATTGTCGGGACGACGAGTGAGTCGCCAGGGATGGCGATGCCAACTGCACCAGCAAGATCGGCTGCGAACGTGATGAGGCCGAATGGCCCTTGGCCGGCAAACTCAAGAGCGACAATGGGCCATTGCGCGTAGCGCGTGCCCAGCAGCGGCAGGGTGGCGTAGTAGCCGTAGAGGTTGGTGGTGATGCCCGGGCAGCCCGTGCCCTTGAGCGCCGCGTCCGAGTGGATGCGGTGCATCACTTGGCCGGTCGGTGGGCGGCTGTGGAAGACCGAGCCCAGCATCGAGGAGCCCGTCCGTGACTCGAGAGCCCCAGTCCAGGCGACGAAGGCACGCGATGAGCGGCGCGTAAGCGGAACCCGAAGTCCGTCATCGAGTTTGGCACCCCCCCGGCGCTCGACGAGCCGATCGCCCTGTGCGGCCATCGCGCGGACGGCCAGGGCGCCCTGCTCAAGAAGCGCCTGCTGGTGCAGGAAGGGGTCGGATACGGCGGAGAGCAGTGGGCGCAGCCCGGCCAGCCACACGCGATGGCCGAGGATGTGCGTGCAATTCCCGTCCGCACGCGGCGCCGTGTCGAGACCATCAGAGGTTGGGCGAGCTGCGATGGCCGCCGTGGCTGGATGGTGCCAGATAGAGCCTTGCTCCGGATGAGTTGCCGACAGGTGCTCGAGGCCGTAGATGACGTGGGCGTCGGCCGCCGCTGCTATCGCCGTAAGGGCGAAGTGAGCAAGTGCCGTTTCATCGCGGACAGACCGAGCGAAGGCGCGCGGGATCGGCGTGATCCCACCAGGTTCCGCAGGCGAACGCAGCCGCGGGATATGGTGGGAGGAATAGGTGCGGGAGGGAGGGGCAGCGAACACGATGGCGTACACGCGCGCCTCGATCTCGCCCAGCAGCTGGTGCTGCACCTCTCGGCGCCGTAGGTCGAACTGATCCCCATTGGCAATGTCGTAGTTGACCACCGTAAAGCCGAGCGTCTCTCCGAGGGCAAGGAGGTCGAGCGTGCCATGCTGTGCGCGACCACCAAAAAGGAAGAGGGCTCTGGTACGCCCCATGGGCGCGCGCACAGGAGCCCCTACCGCCTCAGCCGCAGTGCGGATGCGATGCAGAGTGTCGATGCCGTCGTAGAAATTGTACATCAGCTGCTTGGGCAGGACCAGAGTGAAGACAAAGTGGTGCAGGAGCCCACCGAGCTCTCGCATCTCGCGGACAGTGAGCGTGCCGGCCTGTGCGCCGCGAAGAGCCGTGAGTGCTTTGAGCACTTTGGCTGGTGAGAGGTAGGAGAGGAGCGCGGTAGCAAGGTACTGCCCCCCAACCCACTCGCCTTGAACTCCGACGCAGCGTTTGCACGGGTCGCTGCGCCGGAGGTTAGCGGCGGTACACTCGCGCCCCCAGTGCTCCGTCGCGTCGCAGAGGAGGACGGGCCCGATTGTGAAGATCCGCGGGTCATCCGTATAGCCGAAGGCGATGAGGAGGTACCCTTGCACATGCGCGCCCACTTCGAGCTCGGCGGCGACCTGTGCGCGCACGGCGAGCCACCCGGCGAAGGCGGGGCAATCGGCCGCCCACTTGTCATATGTCGCGAGGTGATCACGGTGGAAATCATCCTGAAACTTGTTGCAATACTCGGTGACATAGCCTTGGGCGTACCGCGACGAGGGCACCGTGCCCATGCTCACACAACCCGCCTGGATAAGAGTAAGCGCGACATCGGGCGTATCGGCGAGAAGGCACGCGATGAGACGCGTGATGAGCTCTTGGGTGATCGCGGACGGGTCGAGCAGCATCAACTGCATGTAGATGCGCTGTCGGAAGCTCACCGCGAGTTGATGAAAGAATTTCGCAAAGTCGTCACCAAAGCTGAGCACGTCGAGGCCAAGCATCTCCGCCGGCGGCGTGAGGACGACGATCGCGAGGGTGAGCATAAAGAAGAAGGGCTTGAGCTCCGGCGGTAGGATAGGTGCGCCAAATCCACTCCCCGGGGTCGGCCCAAATGGGCGGTACGGTGGGCGAGCGCTGATCGCCTGTACGCTGAATCGGGCAGGGTCGCGCCTCACGTCGCCTGCGGAAGCGAGCTCGCGCGCACGGAGCGCTCTATCGAGTTGTGAGCCGATGCTCGCGTTGAGGGAGAGAACAGGGGCTGCCGTCCCGAAGGTCGTCATGGCGCCAGCGGGGGGTGCCGTGTCGTTGTTGACCATGCGCCACGATGTCAGGTTGCTCTTCACGACACACCCCACGCACGAGAATCTGCCTGGTGCAGTGAGCAGGTTGAGCCGACCCTGTGCCAAAGAGGCCGCCGAGCGTGCCGCAAACCATCCTGCGTCGATCATTTCGCGCAGCGTCTCATGTACAGAAGCGAAGCCGTCGGCAATCGAGGACATGGGCGGGATCATAACCAGCTGCCCGCCGAGTTGCGTGAAGAACTCGACCCCGTGGGTGGTGCAGGCGTCGCGCAGTGCGGCGTCCGGTGAGCCCTTGAGGAGGTTGGCGGCATAGGTGGGGTCGAGGCTGAAATTGGGCGCGCGAGAGAGGTCCGCGAGCGCAATGCGCTCGCCGTCGTGGCAGAGCACATGGCCGGCGGCGATGAGCGCCGCTGCCCACGGGTAGCACGAATTCTCATCAAGGTTGCACGCGAACAGCTTCGGCTTTGGGCAGCCCTGGGCACGTCCCGTCTTGGCTGCATGCAGCAGCCACCGCCATGTAGCTTGTTGGCATTCAAGAGCGGCTGCATAGGCACCTGGTAGCAGGACGGTGTCCCAGTCGAGTGCATCTGACGGGACGCAGCCTGAGGGCGGCGGGGGCGGCAGGGGCGGCAGCGGTGACGATGCAACCGATGGCACGTATGGGAACGGGACACGATGCAGGCGGGTGTCGCTCGCCGAGTAGCACTGGCTACGCAGCGTCGCGTTGATGGCATTGAGCTGCAGTGGCTTACACACCGCCAGCCATCCGGCGCACTCAGCGCGGTCGACGGGGGAGCGTGCGGTGTCGGCAATGCGCCGTTCGAATTCGTGACGCAGCGCGCGCATGCTCGCCTGCGCCTTCTCCACGACCGTGTCCCATGGGACTGGGTGAGCACGCGCCTCGACGAGCACTTGCTGGGGCTCGAGTGCCAGCTCGGGTTGAGCCCCCACACGTACGCCGTCAGGAAGAGCAGCCGTGGGCTGGCGGAAGGCACACGCTCGCGCAAGCGCAAGAGCGGCCACACGAGCGACCGTCGCGTCGCCGTGGAGAGCGGCGAGCGTCGCCCACGCGATATTGTTCGAGGATTGAGCCTGTGTCAAGGGAGTGCGGGTCCATTCATCCGTGACGTCGCGCGCGGTCATCTCCCAGTCCATCGGCGGCGGGTCGGTGATGAGGGCGCCCGAAACAACCAAGCCCAGCGTCTCGATCTCGAAATAGTAGAAGGCGTGCACGTCCGTCCGGCCGGGGAAGAGCGCCGCCGCCCATCTCGCCGCGTCCGCGTAGTCAGTCTCACGCGAGATAAAGGATCGGCGCTTGCCAAAATAAGCCTCGCCACACTCGTCGAGCGGTAGACCAATCCGAGGTGCCGTGCCGTCAAAGATGAGGGGCACGAACACATGCGCCGATGCAGCCTTGGCCGAGGCAGTGAGCTGGACCGTTGGGACTTGGGTCGGGTCGAGCCCGGGCGGCTTGTCCGCCCACGACGCAGTTTTCGTCGTGGAGCCCTGCAGTGCGATCGAAGACGGCTGTGCGCCCACCCCGAGCCTGCTGCCTTCATCCTTGACGGTCACCATCGAGGGATCCCGCACGTGGTTTAGACAAGAGATAACCGCAGTGTTCTCAAGTGTATCCACGCGCAAGATCCGACTCTCAGATGACTTGGTCGCGGAATCAGGAGCTGGCCCGGGCCACGGTGCCGCGAGGGCCGAGAGCCGAACGGCGACCGAAGGCAGCGCCGCTGCGGGGGGCGGCGACGGGCGAGCATACACCTGTGGCATCGGTGGCGGCTCGGCGGGCATCGCGCCTATAGGCAGGGGCAGCACTGGTGGCGCGTCGCAACGGGCGAGCGTCGAGATTGGAGTAGCTACTCCATCTATGTGCAGCCAACTGGTGGCACCGCCCGAAAGCAGAGGCTCCGTGAGATTCACAACACGAGCGTTGGCGATCAGGATGGGGGTAGTCGCGGCAAGCTGTGCAGCCCCGAGCAGGATCAGTGCCTGGAGGTGCTTCTTGCGGAATGCGGCGCCGAGGGAGAAATTGTGCGCTCCTTTGGTCGCCGTCACGTGCTGAGGGTGCTTGGGCTCGAGGCAGAACGCATGAGGTACCACCGAGACCGAGCAGAAGCAGGGGGCACAGGCTCCAGCCGGCACACCCTCCGTCTCACGGAATTCCTTAAGCGGGATGGCCTGCTTCTGGTTGTCCTTCATGCGAAAGACGAGCAGTCCCTCGGCTCCCTTCTTCTTATCCACGTAGCAGCCGCCGGAGCGAGAGCCCACCGCCGACTTCTTGATCGCCTTCTCCTCCGTCGTGAGCGGGGTCTCTTCTTCCGTCGTAGGCGGTGCGATCGTGCCCGACTCGGCGAGGAAGGCGCCAGTCGCGCCCTCGTGCCCCCGCGCCACAGCAGTCGAGCGCGGAGATGCACTGGACTCGGCCAGGTCGACCGGGACCAAGTAGGTTTTCGGGAGAAGATGGCCCAGCCCCAGCCTCATCAGATGGGTCGCGGTGCCAGCCGCCTCAGCCACACCAGCGCGGTCGGACTCAAACGTCTCCTCGGCCTTCGAGAGAGGCACGACGAGATTGCCCCCGAACTGCATGCTTGGGTCGCCGGACTTGAGATCGCGCATCCGGATGACCGAGTGCTCGGCAAGCACCCCGGTGATGTAAGCCTGCATCACCTGGTTCCTGACCTTGATGTTGACAAGGCCCGCCTCGTTGTGGTAGGCGATGGCCGCTTGCAGTACTCTCTCGAACGAGTCCTGCCCCGAGAAGTTGAGTAGGGCGAAGAAGCCCGTATTGTCACGCGCGACCCGCGTCAGGAGCAGCTGGTTGCGGGTGACCGACCCATATACCTGGTCAGCCGGTACGTGAACCTGCTCGTGAACAGCGTCCGGGTTGTGGTAGAACGCCAGCGCAGCATAGTAGAGGTCATTCTCGAGGTCAAAGGACACGCTCCCCGTGCAAAAGACCTCCCACAGCTTCTTGAGCGGTGGGTACTTGCGCAAGGGATCCGCGATGGCCACGACGTGCGCCGGCATGCACAGCTCGAACGCGAGCTGACCCATGAAGGTTGGGCCGTGCATGCGGAGCGTGTTGGCGATCATCTTGACCAGCGGGATCACCGGCACAGCGTCCTTTTGGCCACACAACGCGTGCATGAAGATGGCCTCGCCGGAGCGGATGATTGCTCCGATGATCGCATGCGCGTGCTCGTGGGAGTCGAACATGCCCTGGAGTGCCTCGTTGAGCGCAGTGAAGCTCGGGTCGCCCAACCTCTTGTACACCTCGGCCTGGTGGGCCGTGGAATACCCAACAAGCCTGGCTTCTCCTGACGGAACGCCCTCCTTGGCCCGCTGACGATCTTGCTCCTTATCCTCGAGGATATCAAGCACCTTGGCGGTCCGCTCGGCAGGTGACAGCTGCTGCATATCGGCACCCGCGAAGCGCGGGGTGAGAAACGAGAGCTTCGCCGCCAGGATGGCAAGGTCGCCGACCACGGGCTCGGAGGCCCGGATACCAGTGCGAGCACATAGAGTCCGAATTTCCGTCCACGCGGCCGATGGCGCCACCGCACAGAAGCGTCCTCCTGAGCTGTCCTGGCCCAAGATAGGGATGAGGGCCTCATAGTGGTCCACCGCAAGAAGGATGTTCTCCACTGTGAGTGCGTCGTGCTGGCTTGAGGCAAGGCCCGCGGCCAGCCGGCGCCGAGCATCCACGAGTCCGGCGTGCAGAACTTCGAGCTGCTCGGGCGGCTGGGCGCCTTTGAAGGCGCGCCTGAACTCCTCCACTTGGGCTCTGGCATCGATCCAGGTTGGAAGGTCGAACGTCCCACGTACCCCTAAGGGCACGATCGCCTGGAGTGCAGACTGTAGCACCATTGTCACCACCACCTGGTAGCCACCTTGTGCCGAGCGGTCTACCCCAGAGAGGCGCGGGCCGACCGTGAGCTCGAAGGCGCCGAGCGCTTCCGGGGCAATGTCACCATATGCCATGATGCTCATTGCGGTGACCGCCGCCGGCGGCGGCGGGCCTGTTGGCGGGCGCGGTCCTCCGCTGGGGGGGCCTTGTGCTGGCTGGGTTGCCGGTGCAGGTGCTACGGGCGGGTAGATTGTGGCAACGTCAATCGCGTCGGCCGCATCCAGACGGAAGATGGGGCTCGCTTGCATGTTCGCCAATTTGCGCAGGAAGACACGTAGCTGCCCCGTCCGAAGCGGCGAGCTCAGCATATTGGACTCGCGGGCGCGCGTGAGGAGTAGGTCCGTAATCTCTCCCAATTTGGTGGAGCCGATGATTGTGCTCTCAATAATCAGTCTTGCAAATTCGGGCGAGTACGTTACCACGCGTCCGAGCAGCCATATGATCGCAGCCCAGCGTATGCCTCGAGCCCCGCGCCCGCCGCCCTTGGCCTCCAGGCTGGTGGTGAGCTCCGGGGTCAAGGTGTGGAGTGCCGAACTCTCTCCACTCGTGATGACGTAGATCTGTCCATCTGTGCCTAAGAGGCCGGATGGGTTGGTAAGTGCATTGACTGGGAAGCGCGCGAATGCGAGCGGCATGGCGACGAGCCGGTTCAGAGTTGAAAACCCTGGCCCGCGAAAGGCAGGAGCCGAGCTCGCCGCGCGCGCCGTCAACCGAGGTTGAACGTCGACGATCGAACGCGTCGCCGCAAGGGGACACGCACCGGAGACGCATCGGAGATTCTGCATGCATGCAGTTCCCCCTCTGCATCGTACAGTGCGCGCACCCATGCGCTGAGCCGGCCCCGAGCCTAACACAAAGGACATATGTCCCCCTTTCGTAACGTCCAACACGAGACATAGTAGAACAGGCTCTGCCTGTCCACCCTAATTTTCTAAGTTTGCATTTTTCGCGATCGCGCCCCTCTCTCTATCGAAGCGGCTTCCTTCGTGCGCGCTCGCGCGCGTCGATGGCGCCGCCCGAGAAAAAAGAGAAGCTGACGCACCAACAGACGTTCGTCGCACCTAAGGTTGATACTCCGCAGCAACCAGCACAAAACACATCTGCTCTCCTCGCTCAAGTCGCCGCAAACAAAAAGGCAGCAAAGAGCGATGCAAAACCGGCGGCGACCCCTGCTCCGCCGCCGCCGCCGCCGCCGCCGGCCCCTGCTCCGGTCGCCGCCGCCAAAGCTGGAAAGGCGGACAAAAAGGTAGAACCAGCCCCTACGCCGCCGCCGCCGCCGCCGTCCGCGGATGCCAAGCCCAAGGCAAAAGGTAGCAAGGCACCCGCTAAGGTGGAGCCCCCTGCTCCGCCGCCGCCTGCGCCGGTCGCTGACGCCAAACCTGAGTCTAAGCCCAAGGGCGGCAAGGAAAAATCCCCTGCTAAGGCGGAGCCCCCTGCTAAGGCGGAGCCCCCTGCTAAGGCGGAGCCCTCTGCTCCGCCGCCGTCTGCGCCAGCCGCCGCCGCCAAACCGAAGCTTGACGCCAAGAAGGCTGACAAACCTGCGCCTGGGACGCCGCCGGCAGCGACGCCGACGGGCAAAGGGAAGAAGAAGTCAAAGTAGACTCATAATCCATAGGCGCAGCAATGCATCGTCAACGACTTGCCGACGTCGAGCTGGTGCTTGTCAGTTAGCATGCGAAGGGCATCCTCATAGCACTGCAGCCTTGAGGCTGCCTGCTTGTCCTTATTATTAGACCTGATGCGAGACATGTCGCTACGGCGGCGAGATACGCGAGTATGCAGGTAGGCGCCTGGTATCGCGTGGGCATGAGTGTGCTACTGCTATTGGCGCGCTGTGTGAACGCGCAGCCTGTGTCGCGTGTCCACAGGATACTGTGTGTGTCTCACGTCCGGTCACTGGCCGGTGTGGGCGGTGTGCATTACGTTGTCGCTGCGCCAGCCCGTGCGCTGGTGCTGCGGCTGGGTTCTAGAGGTATGGCAATAGGATGGGTTAGGGTTGAGGGTGGAGTAGAGAGGGGGACCGGCGCTCCCGCGGGGAACCGCGGCGCTGAGCGGAAGCCGAGCCCCGCGGGCCGCAGCCGCCGCGCGCGGGTCGGTGGCAGCCCCGCAAGCCGCATGCACATACCGGGCAGCCGCCCCGGGGTGGACGAATTAATCGAATGGGGACAAACCTGTCTTGAAGAGCGCAAGAGCCAGTAGATGACACGTAATAGGAAATAGCTAGTTATGTCTTGACACGATGTACTAAAAGACGTACTGGTTTCCACTGTTAGTATGCTCCACTGAGCTGTGCACTGGCGCCACTGCGCACACGCACAAAGACAAGGACCACCATCGAGGTCGCTGTCGTCCAGTCACGGAGCAGAGTCAGGGACTGGCTCAGCCCGGATACTTGCCCGGAAAGGCAACTGGACAACCTCGACCATGCGATGATCGGTTACAGACACCCACCACTATTCACACATGAACACGGTTGTGTCACTGTCATTTCCCGAAAAACGAAACGGTGATCGGCCTGTAAGAAGTAACTTGGTCGCGTAGCCCGTACACGGCGTTGGTTGGTGATTGCGGTTCATCAAACTACACAAAGGCAGCCTGTTGAGCGCGACATCCCGGTCCCTGCTAAAGCTAGCCAGGCTTACATCGCGGTGGGTGAGTGGGAACCTCTCTCCTGCGCCATTCACAGCCAATTGGTAAGTATTCATTCACACCATGCCCGCGCAGGAATGGCGTCGATCTGCGAGGCGATTTCTGCCGCTGCTCAGCGTGCCGCGATCCTGCAGCGCGATGGACACCTGGAAAGTGCAGCGAGATTGCTGCACGACGTGCTTGCTGCCTCGACTGATGCCTTCCAAACCTTCACGCTGTTGAACAACCTCGCGGGCGTGCGCCAGCGCCAAGGTAACCTTGTTGAGGCGCTTGGGTTGTACGAGCAGGCGCTGTCACTCAAAGGAGGTGCAACTCTCGCTGCAGAGCTCGTGCTAGGTGCTCAACACAACTATGGTGTGTGCTTGCGCCAAGCTGGCCGAGAGGCCGATGCCCTTCCTGTTTCGCGTGAAGCGCTGGAGGGGCGCCGCAAGCTATTTGGCATGGGGCACGCCACGTCCTTGGCCTCGCTTCGCTCATATCTTCGCGCGTTGAGCGCGCTCGGCCGGCACGCCGAAGCCTTCGACGAGTGTGCACGAGCCATACCTGCTCATCTGCTCGGCGTACATCACGCATCGTGTGATGCCATTCGTCGTCAGCTCGAGCCTTCTACCCACAGCCCATCGGGTGCTGTCGACGTGGCACCACCGAGCCAACGGCCCATGGACTTGGCAGGTGGCGCGCCACCACCACTCGCGCCATTGTGCGGGGGCGCGTCGTCACCGCAGGCGCCAGCACCGACGCACTGCTGCGTCAACGAGCCGCACTGGGAGTCTTCCGCGTGTCGATCGCTCGCGGCACGAGGGTGGGTGGTGCTGCGCCTTCCCGACGATTTGGCAGCAGTGCCATCGGAGCTCATCGAGCTCGCCCCCAAACTCTTCTCTGACGGCGTCGGGGTGGGCGGCGGCGCAGGTAGCGCTCAGGACGGCGCGCGCATGAGCGGAGGATGCGTGTGCACAGCCGAGGGCGTGCCAACAGCGGTCGGCCGTCACATTGAGCTCTGTCATCGCCTCTGTTGTGCAGTCATGGGGTACCTCACCGCTAGCCCATGCCACGTGCTCCCGGCGAGCCTGGACCCTTTTCGTAGCGCCGGCGATCGCGAGAGTGCCCAAGACGGCGCCACTGCGGCGTGCCGCGACATCTTCGCTCGCTCGGAATTGCAAATTTTCCAATACCGCTCTACGTGCTGCGTGGGGCTCGACTCTCGGCGCGACTCTAGTCGCGACTCTAGGCGCGACTCTAGGCGCGACTTTGGCAGTGCGAGCGATGGCGATGGTGGCGGCGGTGGCGACGGTGGCGACGAGGGCGGCGAGGGCGACGAGGGCGGGGGCGACTGTGGCGAGAGTGCTCACCATGGCGCGGATTGTGGCGAGAGTGCCCACCTCGGCGCGGACTGTGGCGAGAGTGCCCACCTCGGCGCGGACTGTGGCGAGAGTGCCCACCACGGCGCGGACTGTGGCGAGAGTGCCCACCACGGCGCGGACTGTGGCGAGAGTGCC
>ENA-UOXP01001369-UOXP01001369.1-mixed-culture-metagenome-genome-assembly--contig:-NODE-1369-length-17468-cov-34.289669_pt1 | contig 17468 bp, 16 predicted proteins | sample MGYA00238161_ERZ761639 | MGnify/ENA primary metagenome ERZ761639 (study PRJEB28913, sample SAMN08776760) | mixed culture metagenome | isolation source: Freshwater growth medium | place: USA...
GGCGGCTTCGAGGTGGACGTGGCCGCGCTGAGGCGCGTGGCGTCTTCGGATGGATTGGAAGAAGATGAAGTGGATGAAGAGGATGAAGAGAATGAAGAAGATGAAGATGGTACGCAGCAACCGTATCCGATGGCAGGGGTGCGCGCGTGCATCCGCGGCGAGGGCGAGGCGTCGATGGAGGTGCTGCTCGCCGCATGCGTGCTGCGCGACGGTGAGGCGCACGTGCCGGTGAACGCGTTCCTCGACGACACGTCGATGACGTCGATCGCGCTTCCCGCCGGCCTCACGAGCATCGGTGAGGGCGCCTTCTATGGCTGCTCCTCGATGACGTCGATCGCGCTGCCCGCCGGCCTCACGATCATCGGTGGGTCAGCCTTCTATGGCTGCTCCTCGATGACGTCGATCGAGCTGCCCGCCGGCATCACGAGCCTCAGTTGGTTCGCCTTCATGAACTGCTCCTCGATGACATCGATCGCGCTGCCCGCCGGCCTCACGATCATCGGTGGGTCAGCCTTCTATGGCTGCTCCTCGATGACGTCGATTGAGCTGCCCGCCGGCCTCACGAGCCTCGGTGAGCACGCTTTCAATGGCTGCGACTCGATGACGTCGATTGAGCTGCCCGCCGGCCTCATGAACCTCGGTGATTATGCCTTCCGAGGCTGCTCCTCGTTGACGTCGATCGCGCTGCCCGCCAGCCTCACGAGCCTCGGTGGGTACGCCTTCGCTTACTGCTCCTCGATGACATCGATCGAGCTGCCCGCCAGCCTCACGAGCCTCGGTGGGTACGCCTTCATTTACTGCTCCTCGTTGACGTCGATCGCGTTGCCCGACGGCCTCACGAGCGTCGGTGGTTTCGCCTTCTTGGGCTGCTCCTCGATGACATCAATCAAGCTGCCTGCCGGCCTCACGAGCCTCGGTGAGCGCACCTTCTATGGCTGCTCCTCGTTGACGTCGATCGAGCTGCCTGCCGGCCTCACGAGCCTCGGTGAGCGCACCTTCTATGGCTGCTCCTCGTTGACGTCGATCGAGCTGCCTGCCGGCCTCACGAGCCTCGGTGAGCGCACCTTCTATGGCTGCTCCTCGTTGACGTCGATCGAGCTGCCCGCCGGCCTCACGAGCCTCGGTGACGACGCCTTCCAGGGCTGCTCCTCGTTGACGTCTTCGGCGGTGGGCAAGATGGTGGTGAGGGCGGTGGCGGCGCGGGCGAGGGTGGCGGCGGAGGAGAGGGCGGTGGCGGCCAGGGTGGCGGAGGCGGAGAGGGCGGCGGATGGGGGGGAGGCGGCGGGGCAAGCGGCGGCTTCGGGGGTCGTGGCGGGGCAAGGGCGGCGGGGGCGAGGGCGGGGGAGGCGGGCGTGGCGGCGGGAAACCGTTGATGACAAACAGCTGCGTGGCCGACAGGTAATCAAACTGATCATCAAATGTGAGATTGGCGACGGTTGCGAGGCAGGTCTTATAGAGACCGATGGTGGAAAGCTGGACCGAGATGGCGCCGTTGCTGATCGTGCCGCCCAGCTGCGCGGCACGTGCGAAGGCTGCGCCTGCGCAGGTCCGGGAGCCAGAAGGTAGGAAGATGAGGTGGTGGCCATTGCTTGTGATCCCGCTCACCGTGATGGTGGCCATGGAGCTGTGCACGATCATGTTGGGCGTCAGGATCACGGTCGGAGGGGCGGGTGGGGGCGAGGGCGGTGGGGGGGGAGGGCGGGGGTGGCGACGGAGGTGGGGGCAATGGAGGGGGTGGTGACGGTGGCGGCGTTCGAGCTGCCTGCGAGCTTCGATGACAGCACTCTGAGGTCCGCCTCCACCACCGTCTCCATCGCACTCGCCCTCGCCCACTACGTCGCAACCACCGCGTACTGTATTCCATCTCTGAAATGACACTGTTGCTACTAATACTACTTAAAGTACTACGCTATGCGACGTACTATATTACGCGTAAAGGTCTCAAATGCAGCAGCCAGCACGCCCGCCGGCCCGGCCACTAACCCGCCAGATAATAATACAGTGGACACTCGGACTCGCTCGGCATTCCAGATTCCACCCACGCCTCGACGATTGACGAAAATGTCAGATACCTCTCGAGAAAGATCAGATATCTCTTGAGGGAGATCGGATCAGGGTCCCTCGAACCGGTGAGCGATGCTGGACGTCGTTGTGCTGCCGTCGATTCTCCTCATTGAGCTCGCGTTTCTGCGAGCGCATCCTCCTGGGCCGCCTCGGCCGGCTGCGTGCCTTCACCTGTTAAGTCAGGGACCCTCACTGTGAACGTATTTGAGAGTTTTACGTGTGGTGTGTATTAGAATGAAAGACGTGTTCACGGTGTTGATGTGTTTGGACGCGATGAGGGCGGTGCTTCTTCATGGGCGTCGGCTGCTGAGCACGGCTCCAGCCGTGGCGGCGGCTAGCCGGAAGGAGGTCGCGCGTCGGGCGAAGCAGCTCGTTGAGCTCCGGTCGGTCCGCGACCAGGCCAAGGCGCTCGCCGCGCTCGGGAAGCTGCAGCCGCTGCGGAGCGCCACCGAATACACGATTGCCATCGATGCGTGCGGCCGCGTGGAGGCGTGGAAGCAAGCGCTCGATCTGCTGCATGGCATGGGCAGCGCAGACGGCGGCGGCGTCGCGCCCAACGTCTACACGTTCACGGCAGCGATGACCGCGTGCACGCGCGCCGGCCAGATCGAGCCTGCCTACGAGCTGCTCGCGAGCATGCGAGAGGCAAAGGTGAAGCCGAACGTGTTCACGTATACGATCCTGTTCACGGGCATGGTGGCTCAGACCCAGAGGTCACCAGGGCCCAAGTACGAGCGGATCGATCAACTGTGGAGCAGCATGCTCGCCGACGGCGTCGGCCCGAATCTGCGCACGTACCGGTCGGCGATCCTGGCGTGTGAGAGAAGCCGGCACGTGGCGGCCGGCACGGCGGAGCGCGCCAAGTTCAACGAGAAGGCGGTGGCGCTGGTCCACGATGCGCTCCCGTCGCTTGAATCGCTGATTGACCAGCTGGATCAGCTATCGGCGGCGGAGGGCGGCGAGGGCGGCAGAGGCGGCGAAGGCGGCAGCGGCGGCGGCGGCGGCGGCGAGAGCGACAGCAGCGAAGTACGCCCACGGCCGAAAGGGCGTCACAAGATCTCGGCTCCATCTCGGAACGATCTCGAGGATGAGCTCAGCCAGTTCCCGTGGAATGAAGCCGTGGCTGCGTGCCAGGCGACGATGGGCAGCGCGGCGGGCGGCGGCGGCGTGGCGGCCGGCAGTCCGCTCGGCACGGCGCACGGCACTCCGCCCGGCACGGCGCTCGGGAGCTCGGCCGGCGTGCTCTACCGGTATGCGATCGCTGAGGACCACTGATGACCACTGATTGCCACTGACGACACCTTCCTCAACCTACTCGTGCTCTACCGGTACGAGTTGCTGCTTCGCGTGTTGAGTTGTTACGTCGGTCGTGCCTTGCATGCAAGTGCCCACTACGGCGCCGCTCCCCCTTCAGGTACGAGTTGCTGCTTCGCGTGTTTGAGGCGTTACGTCGGGTGCGATCGCACGGGTTGTCACACCGGTGGCTGTGGGACCCATTCCTCGACTCGAATGCGCTCTCGGCTGCAGAGAAGCTCGGACGGTACTCAATGGTCGAGCAGTACATGAGGTGCATGATTGCCTCGCTCATCAGGGAGCTGTGGAGGTCCTGATGACCTCTGATGACCTCTAATTGCCTCTAATGGCCTCTAATTGCCTGCCTCATCAGGGAGTTGGAAGAGCGCTGCGGGCACGAGATTTTGGCCGACAAGGCAGCCTCACTCGACGTCATCGACCCAGCCCTCACCGACAAGACCGCCGCCGCCGCTGCAGCTGAGTCCGCTGCAGCTGAGGCCACCGCCGCCCTTGCCTCGGGCCGTGTCCTCAAGCAGAAGGACTTGCAGTACTGCTTCTCCGCCGCCATCACGGCCGCGCATAAGAGCGGCCAGGTGGAGGAGGCGTTGAAGCTATGGGATCAGATGCTTGCGCGCGGCGTGAAGCCGAATGAGGTGCGCCGAGTGGCGCCGGATTTGAGTCTGATGACCTCCCTGATGACCTCCCTGATGACCTCCCTGATGACCTCTGGTTGCCCCTTTGGCGCAGGTGCTCTTCGGTGCCGCTCTCCAGGCGTGTGCCTCGGGTGGCCCCGCGTTCACAGGACGCGCTCTCGACCTATTCACAGCTTTTGAGTCGGATTCGTCACTCAACCGTTCCAATCTCGTCGTCTTCAATGCCATCTTAGACGCGGTGCGGCGCTGCTGGCCACTGGTGGCTGCTGAGTGCCACGGGTTGCCACGGGTTGCCACTCTGCCACGGGTTGCCACGGAGTGCCACTGAGTGCCACCGGATTGCCACGGAGTGCCATTGAGCGCCTCCCGTAGCGCCTCCCTCGATTGCGCCCCTCATCAGGTACGAGGGCAGCGGGAGCTCACAGCGATGTTTTGGCGTCGTGCGCTTTCGCGCCAAGTGTACGTCCCGTTTGAATATTGGCGCCCAACGAAGCGCCCGTTGGGCCTCGCGGGCTCCCTCGATCTGCATAACTTCTCATCGGCGGCGGCCGAAGTGGCGGTGCGCTGATTGCGTATGATTGCGTATGATTGCAGAACTTCTCATCGGCGGCGGCCGAAGTGGCGGTGCGCGTATGCGTTGAAGAGGCGTTGCCTGATTGCGTATGATTGCGTCTTTGTTTGCCGCCCTCATCAGGTGCGCTGGTGGGTCGAAGAGGCGTTGCCCGAGCGGCTGCTACGTAACGACTGGCGTGGCTCTGTGGAGTATGTTCACACCTTGAGCATCATCACAGGCTACGGCAAGTCGCGTCCAGTCTACGGGCAGGTGCGATTGCCTCTCCGATGGCCTCCTTGATGACCTCCCTGATGACCTCCCTGATGACCTCCCTGATGACCTCCCTGATGACCTCCCTGATGGCCTCCCTGATGACCTCTCTGGTGCGATGACCTCTCTGATCGCCTCTCTGATCACCTCGGATGGCCGCCTTCATCAGGGCGACTTGCGTAACCACATCGAGACGTTCCTCCTCGAGCTGGGTGTGCCCATCTCGACGCTCGCCCACGGGCTGGAGGGCGGCGCCCGGTACAGCTCACGCACGATCGGCGCCTTCTTCCTTGATGTTGAGGCGCTCCGCAGAATCTGCCAGGTGAGATTGCATCGGATTGCCACTGATTGCCTCTGATTGCCTCTGATTGCCACTGATTGCCACGGATTGCCTATAATTGCCTATGATTGCCTCGGATCGCCTCGGATTGCCTCGGATTGCCTCGGATTGCCTCGGATTGCCACGCAGCGGGAGTGCATGCGTGCATCTGAGCTCATCGCATTGCATCTGATCGCATCTTCTGGCTCCTCTCTTGCCAGATGCGATCTGACGCGGCCGAGCTGCGCGCGAGCCACGCGGCCGAGCAGAGGCGCCTCGAGGCTGAGGCTCTCGAGCGCGAGCAGTCGCTCAACACGGCGTGCGGCACCGCGCCCGAGAGGTCGCTCAACACGGCGCGCGCAAAGCCGCAGGGACAGGTCACTAGGGCGCAGGCACAGGCAAGTCCGCAGGCGGGACGGAATAGGCAGCACCGCCATTGATGATTCGAGAGAGAGACCCTATGCAGTTAACGTAAGGCCACGACGACGCTTAACGAAACTTAATTAGACTGCCCTTCAAATACAGCAATTTCAGATTTGCGCCCGTGACAGCGCCTCGCGGCTGTACATGTACCCCTCGGCGTGGACGCGTTTTCTTCGGGACGCGAAATGGTCCTCGGCGCCACGGTGCACTTCCTTTTGCTCGAATACCTGCAGCATTATCGTGACACGCTTCTGAACCGCCAATACGTCAAGTATCCGGCCAAGGCCGACGTCGACGGATCCAAGTACCCGCCTGGTGCGAACGCGCTGACGATGGCTGGGCAGAGGCGACTGGACCACACCGTCGCGGTCCTCGCGACGGCGATCAATGACGGCATCCCAGGCCATTTCATCGAGACGGGCGTGTGGCGTGGCGGCATGTCATTCATGGCCGCCAAGACGCTCGAGGTGCTCGCGGCTCTTGAGACGGAGCGTACTGGAGTGGCGACGCCTCCGCGCCTGGTGTACCTCGCCGACAGCTTCTCCGGAATCCCAGAGCAGACAGCCTACGGGAGCGGCCGAGACCACGTGCATGCCGTCAAGGAAATGGACCGGACCGCGCACACAACCTCCATTCTGAACAACAACTCCCTAAGAAGGGTGCGTGAGGGCGCTGCGATGATGAGACCGGGGCCTGATTGTCACTGACGACCTTTGAGTGCCACTGATGACCTTTGAGTGCCAGTGATGGGCTGTGAGTGCGAATGACGACCCGTCTCCCCATTCTCAGGTGCGTGAGGATGCTGCGATGATGAAGCTGGGCCCGACGCTACGCTGGGTGCCCGGCTATTTCAACGAGTCGTTGCCGCGGTTGGCGCGCGAAGAGCCTTCGCTCACCTTCTTAACGATTCGACTCGACGGCGATGCGTATTGGTCCACCTACGAGGCGCTCACCGTGCTCTACCCGAGGCTCTCGCCAGGTGCGGACCGCTGATGACGTCTGATTGCGTGGATCACATCTGATGGCCACTGATTGCATCTCTACCCGCCGCTCTTGGCAGGCGGGTTCGTCATCATCGACGACTTCACAGATTGGACTACCTGCCGCGAGGCGGTCGACAGGTACCGCGCCGAGCAGCGCATCGCTGATGACCACTGATTGCGTTGATGACCTCTGATTGCGCGAGGGGTCGACAGGTACCGCGCCGAGCAGCGCATCACAGCGCCGATCGTACTCGTGCCGCACAAGCGAAACGAGGTCGTGCGGGGCGCCTACTGGCGGAAGCCGGGGGGGGCGGTGAGGAATCGACCGCTTTGCTTGGGAGATGGAACAGGTGACTGCCGCTGATTGCTGTTGATTGCCATCGATTGCCATCGATTGCCGTTGACTGCCACTGATCGGCGCGGTGCTTGGCTTGCGGAGTGGAGCAGTTCGGGTGCCTGGCAGCTTGAACCCTTCGAACGCCTTGCCGTTCGGACCGCCTGGAGCTGCGTGGAGCTCTCCCGTGACACCCAAGCACAAGCTGCAGCAGTACCAGCCCCCTGCACAGCTCTACATGTGTACCAAGGGCGAGGGTGCGCTCACGACAACGCTCGACGAGCTACCAAATAAGGGCAAGACAAGCCTGGCGTCCAAATTGTCTTGGATCGGCTAGCTTGACGAGCGCCCGAATTGCGAGCCACGCGATGTGCACACGCACACGCATCTGCGCGACACGTCGATAATCGTGTACGTCATGCCGCTGCAGGGTGCAAAGACTCGAGGCAGATGATGGGTGCGTGCGGCAAGCGTGAAGCGACGGACTTCTGTCTATCAGCTGGCGAAAAACTACTAAATTTTCGATAAAACTAAACCCTCTGAACTCTGTGTTTGCAGTATGTTTCCGATGGTGCCGAACAGGTCCGAGGTCGAACACTGTGTGCTCTGTGGGGCTGTGCGTCTACGAATAGGCTCTACAATGTAGGTAATCCACATTAGGAGTCATAGGCTGCATAGGCCCGCCGCCCGTCGAGCGTGAAAATCTGATACGAGCGAAAATAGAATATTGTTCGCTCCATCGCTCGTATCAGATTAAAACTACCCGAGCTGTAGGCCCGTCGAAAAAACCCCGAGTTTTGCTATCGGAGCTTCGAGGAGCTTTTTCCCGCACCGCGCGGCTCCGCGCCTCGAGGTCTGGTCGTGGCGGCAAGGGCTCTTTAGGTGACTGCTTGCTGCATCGATCTCGCGCGTTCCCGAGCCTGACCCATGGCCAACCACGTTCGGCGTACCCGCCTCCTTGACCCGCTCCATCGCGCTTGATCGATCTCCTGCCACAGCTCATCTTGTGCCAATCCAGTGCAGCGGCAAAGGGACACGTCTTCTCTCCTCAACCTGCAACCCTACACGTACTATGCAGAGGTTCACAGACCCCATGGCAAGGCCTTCATCGAAACCAGAAGCAAGTTCCAGCAGTGAAACGCGTGACAGTGACTATCTCGTCCCCGCCGCAAATGTGGCACAAACCTTGGTCAAAGAGCTCCCGCCTGGCACAAAAATCAGCGCGGAGGTGACTGCGTTGATGCAGACTATGGGGACTGAATTCATGCGCTTCGCCTCAGACGAGGCAAACGAGCGGGGCACGAACCAGGGGCGGAACTCCGTATCGGCCTCGGACTTGACCGCATCGATAGAAGAGCTCGACCTCGAGATCAACTCCTCCATGCAACAATTCTCGGACTTGGTGCTGAGCCGTGATTCTGCTTCGGCGGCGTGCGTGGCCGTGCAGGAGACCGGCCCAATCTCAGAACGCACGACACTCTCAACTCAGGACCCCGCACATGACCCCTGGCCGGGCACCCTTGCCCGGCGCGATTAGGTACCGTCGTACCGTACCGGGCGCCATGCCGGGCGCGCGTACGGTTGGTCGCGGGAGACAAACTGACTTTCTTAGATTTCCTGTTTCGCACCGTGACTGAACGCTGACCGAACGACCGAAAGCTATTTTGCTTTTTCGTGCTAAGAAATGCTTCAATCATTTGACGCTGTCCCTATAAAGAAAGAATCCCTAGGCGCTAGGGCTAGGCCAGCACTTGAGGTCGAGCTCCTTTTTGCCGCCGGGCGGTTGAAGCGCTTGAGTCCTCGCCCCTTCGCCTCCGAGTGATCGCCGCCACCGCCGCCACACCCACCGCCGAGTCGGCAGCCCTGGCCCCCAGCTTGAGCTTCTTCTGCCTACGCAGCGCCTTCGAATAATCCGCTTTGCCGTCGCCGCCAAGCTGAAGCTCTGCCTTGTGGGCCAGCTTCTTCTTCTTGCGCGCAGCACGCAAGCCCTCCTTGTCATCACCACCGCCGCCCTCCCGCCCGCGCCCCCGTCCGCGCCCACGGTCGCTTGGGGAGCTTGCCCAAGGCAGTTCCTTGAGAGGCGTGACGACGCCACGACTCGTCCTTTTGCGGACCTCGTCGACCTTCATCTTCTCGGCGATTCGTCGGCTCACATGCCCGTTCCGCTGCTTCTTGAGGTCCCTTTTGATGGTGGCGAGCGCAGCCGCCCTCTGCTCCGGGCTGAGGGGTCGCTTACGATGGTCCTTCGCTTCCCATCCAAAGGTTGGCCCAATGATCTCCCGCAGCAGTTGGTTGTACGGGGCAAAGAAGCGCTCCAGAGGCGCCGAAGCTTCCTCGAGCATCTCGGCGGCATAGGGCGTGATGGACGAGTACGAGTTGGGCTTGCCTAATTAGGGAGACAGAGAGGCACTCAGAGAGGCACTCAGAAGGCACTCAGAAAGGTGAAGTGGGCTTGCCTTGCTCCTTGGTCGTTAGGGAGCCGTTGGCGCTCTTGGACTTCATGTACGTCTTTGTCGCGGGCTGGCACTGGGAGGCATTCGTCATCCGAGTGCTCAGGTGAAGGCCAGTGAAGTTCGAGAGGGTCGAGACGATTGTGTTCGCATCCATTCGCATGAGATCCTCATACCTGATGAGGGAGGCCATCAGAGAGACCCTCAGGCGCTAATGGCTAATCAGGGAGGCCATCAGTGAGACCCTCATGCGCTAGTTAGGGAGGCCATCAGTGAGACCCTCAAGCGCTAATGAGGGAGGCCATCAGAGAGACCTTCAGGCGCTAATGAGGGAGGCTATCGGAGAGCCCCTCAGGCGCAATCAGCCGAGCATCAGCCGAGCATCTAACCGCCACCGCATGAGATCCGCGTACCGAAGCACCAAGAACTGGTCGCGTCGGAAGTAGCGCAGCGCATGCAGCATGCACACGCTGTACATCGACGTGGTCGGGTACATGGTGGCCGCGCCGTATCGGAAGCAGCTGCGCATGTATTGGGCCACCTCTTCGGTGGGCAGGTGGCGCAGCAAGTCGGGCCGATTGAAGAGAGTTTCGTTACACTGCTTCAGGTCTCGTATCTTGAAGGCCATCGACGCGGAGAAGTTCTTGACCGGATCCCAATTCCAACCGAGTGAGAACATGGCCCACTCCGAGAAGGCACGCATGATCGGATCGCGCATCACGACGATGAAGCGTAGCCGACCGCGCTGGCCGGCAGCCCCCTCATGCAGCCGCCTCATCGCATCCGCGTCGCAAATGTAATTGGGCGTGAAGTCCACGACACTCACGTTCAGCTCGTCCTTCTTCGCCCACGGCAGCAAGGAGTGCACGCAATAGGCCTCCTTCGTGATCGCGCCCCGCCCTTGGAACGCAAACGCACGGTCCCAGGCGCACTTGAGGAACTGGCCCGAGAACTGCGGGCTCGCCGGGGCCGTGCGCACGCAAGCTGGGTGGTAGCAGCCACTGCTCGGGAGTGGCTTGTTGCTGCCTTGCGCCTTGCATCTGAACCTGAACTTGGCCCAATGCGGATCCTCACAAGCCGCGGTACCCAAGTTGGAGCAGCGGGGAGGCAGAGCGCAGGGCTCGCTGCAGGTTGCCGCCGTGCAGTTCTTGTCGCGACGCTCGAGCAGGCAAGACTGCGAGTGGACACTCTTCGAACACATGGCATGCAGCATCTCCCGCTTCGACACCATCGTGCCCATACTCTGTTCCCAGGGCCAGAGGGGTGGCAGGTGCGGCACGGTCGGGTCGGGCCCATGCAGGTCCATCAGATCGTGCCGGAACCTGAACTGCTCGTCCCCCCTGATGCCGCCAAAGTAGAAGAGCTCCTTCTTCTCGCGAAACTCACCGCGAGCGGTAGAATAGAGTGCGGTCATGGCGAAGCGGTGAGGGCACTTGTCCGCGCCCCATCGATGTGCATGCCGACCGCAGCCGACGGCTTCTGGGCTGAATGCATGGAGCAGGCAGCCATACAACCACGAGGTCGCCGACTTGGGAAAGCCGGGCATGAAGAGCGTGGGCAGAATAGGAGCGCGGTGCGTGGGCGAGAGTGGGTTGAAGCGAGCCACCTCCTCGAGTGGACGCGTAGGTATGTGCTGCTGAACATAGCGCGTCGGGGCCGTCCAGGTTTCGCTGTACTCAGCACTGCCTCTGTGATCGATGAGGCTGGATAATGTCGGAGCTTTGGCGATGAGCTCGGCGTTCCTGCGGGCATCCCACTGCTCCCGATCCAGCACGGCCCGCATCCCTTCTTCCCACTGCTCCCGAGTCCATCGGACATTGGCCACGAGTGAGGACATGGGGCCCGTCACGCGGCTGCCGAGACCTCAGGCAGATGAGACGCCGCGAACGAACGATACGCGTTTGTCGGGAGTGCGCGATACCAAAAAGAGAAGTAGGGAGTGATTACTTAAATGTGGATAAAACAAGGGGGACACTTCTTTTGTCAAGCTTCAGGCGCAGTGTTGGAGAGTTAGAGATAGTGTCGACATCCAGGCTTTCGAGTTAGGAAAAAAGTTTATACACGAGTCTTTTACACCCCACACGCTGAGAAATGCATAAGGAATCGACCTCAACCACGGAGGCCTTGGCGGGCGGCGCTCCCCTCGGCGAGGGCACCATTGTAGCCGTCGTGCTTGGCGCGCGAGGCGGCGCCGGCAAGGAGGTCGTCAAAGCCTTGCTCGCGAAACAGTCGGTAAGCGAGGTCCGGGCCGTCGTGAGGGACCCGTCGAAGGTGGCGTCTGGAACTTTTCCTGAGGACCCAAGGTGCAAGATTGTGGCCGGCGACCTACAGCACGCGGATGAAGAGGAGCTCAAAGCCGTCTTCGCGGGAGCCACACTTGTCTTCAACACCTCCGCCGGCCGATCATACGAGGCCTGCGTCGCGGTGGACTGCAACGCGGTGGGCGCGACGGCAGCCATGGCCAAGGCGGCCGGCTGCCAGCGGTACCTGCTCTGCTCGAGCCAACTCGTGGATCCGATTAACAAAGACGTCTTCATCCGCCTCATTCTCAACAACGTCATAACGGGCAAGTTCTTCAAGAAGCAAAAAGGCGCGATGGCCTCTGATGGCCTCTGATGGCCTCGGATGGCCTCGGATGGCCTATGATTGCGAGTGCTTGCCCTCTGATTGGCTCCGAATCTCTCTGATTGCATGTGGACTGCCTCCCTGATCAGGCGCGATGGACTTGAAGGCAGACGGTGAAAAGCTTCTCCGACGCTCCGGCATGGAGTACACGATCGTCAGGCCAGGCCGTCTCACCCATGGGCCCGCGCTCGCCGGCATCCCCAAAGTCGGACAGACAAATCGCCACTTCCTCAAAGGCGCAGCGACCACTCGGGCCGACCTCGCGACCGTGTGCGTGCTCGCCGCACTTTCCCCACAGTGCGCGTGCACCACGTTTGAGCTCGCGTGCGAGAAGGCCCCGAAGGGCTATGCGGGGCCACCGCCGATCAATCTCTTTGATGGCCTGGATGCGAATTGGGACAGCAAGATGGTCTGACGTTTCAGCGACTCGAGGGCCTGTTCCATGAAGAATGGTGCACGCTTCTGCCTAGGCAGTGGCCGCAGAATGGCGAGCGAGCCTAACACGGCGCGCTAGTCGCGTCCCTCGCTCGTCCGTGCGTCAAGTAAGTAAGTATTTAATATAAGACGGCCTGTGCACACGTGGCTACGTTGCCGAGGGGTTCCAAGAGGCACGGCAGCCGGCGGGCCGGTGCGGTGTAAAGCGCGAGCCCAACAAATAAACTCTGCCGACTGCCCAAAGAACCACGCAATCGCATAACTCCATGCATAACTCGAAACTGCGCGCGACAACCCGACCGACATCCGCCCGAGCGACCGACACCGAGAGGGCGGCAGCCGACCGGACCGGTTTGACGTGAGGAGGGGATTACATTCAAGTAAAACTAAAAGTATTTCATTATAAATCAAGACAGTATGCAACGGCCCACCAATCCTCTTGCGTGGCGATAATTACTGTATGCCATGCGCGATGGTATTCTACGAGGGTTGGGGTGTTATGGGGGACTCGATCCACGATCCGAGGGACTCGGGGGATTCGGGGGGCGCGGGGCTCGGGGGGGACTCCAGGGTAGGCTAAATGCGCTCCATGCATGCTCTCTGTCTCTCGATCCTCTCCTCTCCAGTCGGCATGTGCTCCTCAGTAGCATCAAGCATGCATCTACTCTCTTTAGAGGGTAACGATCGCTCATGGCGCCGCCTCTGTAACGGTCGCTCATGGCGCCGCCTCTGTAACGGTCGCTCATGGCGCCGCCTCTGTAACGGTCGTTACAACGGCCTTCTGGCCTCTCCTCAAAATTGCACTGCCTGCGCTCTGTTTGGCGTCTCCTCGAGCGCCGCCGCTGCCGCCGTCTCACGTGACCGAGCACTTCGACACAGAACGGTGAGCCGTCGAGCCGGCAGTCCTCAGAGCGCCGTATTGAGCAGTACTCGAGTGAGCGCCGGATTGAGCAGTACTCGAGTGAGCGCCGTATTGAGCAGTACTAGAGCGAGCGCCTGCGCACGAACTGTTCAATGAGGTCGACCATCGAGGTTCACAGCGAGGTTCACAGCAACTGAGCCGTCCGAGGTGAGCACGTGCGCTGCTCCCACCAATACGTCGCCTAATATGGCAACTGAGCCCCCGAGCTTCTCACACGAGCATATCGCTCAGGGCGCTGTGCCCGTTCACACCGTGCTCAAGTGTGGGCATGTGCCCGTTCACACCGTGCTCAAGTGTGGGCATGTGCCCGTTCACACCGAGCTCAAGTGTGGGCAGTCCGCCGGCCGCGGGGCAGCAGCTGCTGCCGTCGCTGTTCAGCAGTGACGCGATCAGTAGGGTTGGCGCCCATGACGGCGCGGCGGCATCGGCCGAGGGAAGTAGGGCGGCGGAGGCGGGCGTTGGGGACGACTCGAATTCATTCGCGAGGTTCACAGCGAGGTTCACAGCGGGGTTCGTTGGGGACGACTCGAATTCATTCGTGAGGGCGCTCGCGCCGTACCGAGCGCCGTACTGAGCGCCGTACTGCGCGCCGTCCATCGCCCTTCCGACGGAGGATGCGGAGGAGGGAAGCGGCGGAAGACGGAAGAGGAGCTCTTCTGCCACGTCATCCTCCGTCCTCGGATCCGTACTCGGCGCGGCGGCCTCGGTCGCGCCGTGGTGAGCGCCTGCGAGATCGCTCGCGAGATGAGGTAGGGACATGATCACATCTGAGGCCCCGTGCGGCTCGGACAGCCATGCGCGCCGTGGTGAGCGCTCAGTACGGCGCTCAGGACGCCCACCAGGCTCGGTGGAAACGGCGGCGTCGCCGCCAGCGGAGAGGGCGTCCCCCGCGAGCGAGTCGGCGCCCAAGACGGCGCCCGCATCGTGCCCCTCGTCCCAGGAGAGCGGCGCGGCACGCGCGGCCATCGTGAGAGCCTCTTCCCGCCCTAATTCAAACGAGCCCGAGGCCGAAGAGAGGCCGCATGCAAACTCGAGCGCCGTCATGGGCAGCTGAGCGCCGTCGTGGGCACCTTGGCTGCCATCGCATGCGAACTCGAGCGCCGTGTGCTCTTCACACCGTGGGCTCTTCACACCGAACTCGAGCGCCGTGTGCTCGGCAGCACCGTGGCTGCCCTCGCTGTGAAGAGTGAATCCATTCACACCGAGGGGCGCCGTCTCGGGCGGGACCGCCGCGCCTTCGCCGAGGCTGTACGTCCGCCGCGCCTCCATGAGCAGCTGGTGCACGGCGTCCTCGGCGCCCGAGACGGCGCTGCCCGAGACGGCGCTGCCCGAGACGGCGCTACCCGAGACGGCGCTGTACGTCCGCCGCGCCTCCATGAGCAGCTGGTGCACGACGTCCTCGGGCGTCGACAAGTTCGCCGCGCACAGGGCGGCCTCCAACCCTCCTGGGCTATCCATATTAGGCAGGTGCGAGCACAGTTTCGTCAGGGCAGCCTCCAAGCCTCGAGGCGTATCCATATTAGGCGTACCCAAGCAGTTGGACGGTGAATAGGCGGGTGCAGCCCCCATACCGCCCCCCATACCGCCGCCCCCGATGCCGGCGCCCATGCCGCCGTAGCCGCCGTAGCCGCCGCCACCGTAGCCGCCGCCACCATAGCCGCCGCCGCCGTGTGCACCAGCGGCTGGGCGCTGTGGTGGGCGCGAGTCCGAGAGCATCGCTGCAAGGGCACCGCCCGAGCTTGAGGCGCGGCTACTCACAGTGGACTGCGCCGCCGCGCCGCCGCCGCCGCCGCCGCCGCCGCCCTCGTAGCCGCCGCCGCCGTCAGCGCCGTAGTGGGATCCGTCGTGATATGTCGAGTGCGAGTGCATCGCGGTGAGCGCGTCGACCGCATTGACCGAAATATCGCGTCGAAGCTTTTGGCCCGCGCCGAGATAATCGCCGAGATTATCGCCGTAGCCGCCGCCGCCACCACCGCCGCCGCTCCGGCCGCCACCGCTGCTGCCGCCGCCATAGCCGCCGCCATAGCCGCCGCCATAGTGGTCCGAGGGGTCCGTGTGCATCGCCGACAGAGCATCCACCGCCGACACCGAAATCTCGCGCCGGAGCTTGGGCCCGCTGCCGAGGGGCATTCCGCCGCCTCCCTTGCCGCCATAGCCATAGCCGCCGTAGCCGCCGCCGTAGCCGCCGCTGTCGCTCTCGTCTGCAGCACCGTCAGCATCGTCCTCGTCGTCGTCGCCGTCGCCGTGGTGATCGTCGAAGTCGTCGTCCTCATCCGCGCCCTCGTCGCCGTCGGCGGCGTCGTCCTGCTTCGTCCCGTTCCGAGCGTCGTCCTGGGCGCGCGCGTCGTACTGGGCGCGCGCGTCGTCCTGGGCGCGCGCGCGCTCCTTGACGACGGCGAGCAGATCCGTCGAGGGCAGCCGCCAGCTCTCGCCGCGCTCCTTGGCGTCGTGCTCATTGGGCAGGAGCATCTGAGGAGGGAGGCAATCAGAGCCCATCAGTTGCCATCGAGGGAGGGCATCGAGGGAGGCAATTGAGAGACGCAATCAAGAGTGCAATCAAGAGTGCAATCAAGAGACGCAATCAAGAGACGCAATCAAGAGACGCAATCAAGAGGGCATGGAGGCGAGCACGCACATTCGCAATCAAGAGACGCAATCAACAATACAATCAAGAGGGCATGGAGGCGAGCACGTACATTCGCCGCCGGATCCACCTTGCCCGAAGGGTTGAAGTCTGCCAGCTGGCGGAGGAGTCGCGCCGAGGCGGCCGATGGCGGGAACTTGACCGATGAGAGTGCCTCCTGCTCTTCCCTCTCAGTTAACCAGCCGCGGCGCTTGGGCGGCGGGCGCTCTGGGGCATAAAGGCCAGCGCCGCCGCCGCCGCCGCCGCCGCCGCCGCCGCCGCCGCCGCCGCCGTGGCCTTTGCCGCCGCCGCCGCCGCTGCTGCTCGAGCCGCCGTTGCTCATGGTGAGCGACGCCGCCGCGGCGGACCCCAAGTGGTCACTACTCACCGACCGTCCCGCCGACTTGGTGGACGCGCCGTGCTGAGCGCCCGAGCTCCCCTTGGCGAGCCCAGCGCCGTGCTGAGCGCCGCTCTTACCGGTCGCCACGTGCGCTCGCGCGCCGCACAGCTGCAAGCGTATCCGCTTCCACGAGGCGCCGTGCTGGGCGCCGAGGTGGCCGGCGGGGGGCGAGGCGAGACCGGCTCGCTTGAGCCCCTTGGCGCCCGACACGGCGCCGGCGGGCCGCCCGTGCCCACCGCCGATGCCGGCCAGGTCCATGATGTCGCTGTCGTTGAGCTCGATGGACTCGGCGGCGAAGTCGAGCGCCAGGAGTGAGGCGTGCTTCTGGTGCTTCTGATGGGAGGCGAAGCTGCGGCCCTGGCCAGCCCCCTTGCGACCTCCTCCCCTGCCTGAAGCACGCCCGCCGCCACCGCCGAGGGTGGCGTTGACGAGCGCCTTGACATCCGCTTCGAAGGGATCATCCCACTGACCGCGCCCAAGGCCGCCCATGACGGCGCCCATGCCGCCGCCGCCCGCGATGCCAAAACGGTCGCCGTTGCGCTCGCTGTTGCGCGGCAACGGCTGATCATCGTCGACCCATTCCGCCTGATGACCTCCCTGATGACCTCTCTGATGACCTCCCAGATCATCGTCGACCCATTCCGCCAGTCGCGTGAACGAATCTCGAGATTCTCTCATCCAGCCGCTGCCGCCGCCGCCGCCGCCCCCCCGCCCCACACCGTGCCCCACACCGTGCGCGCTCCCGAGGCCATTTCTTGGACCGTCTCCGGCGCTGTAACGGTCGTCGCCTTCGTAGTCCGCCCGATCGCCATACCTGATGAAGGAGACCATTGAGCGTCATCAGGCGTCATCAGGCCTCATCAGACGTCATCAGAGCTCATCAGTGGCAATCGCCGCACCCTCCGCGCGCGCCTCCGAGGTCGTACGTGGCATACATAGCCTCCTCCTCCTCGTCGTCTAAATAAGCGCCCACGCCGCCGCCGTGGCCGCCGCCGTGGGCGTCCGAAGGCGCAGCGGCCGCTTGGGTAGCGAGAGCCATCTGATAGAGGAGCTGCTGCTGCGCCAGCCGTTTGAATTGGAGCTGCTCATGGAGTGACGAGGCTCGTCAATTAGAGGCAATC
>ENA-UOXP01001377-UOXP01001377.1-mixed-culture-metagenome-genome-assembly--contig:-NODE-1377-length-17419-cov-5.812370_pt1 | contig 17419 bp, 17 predicted proteins | sample MGYA00238161_ERZ761639 | MGnify/ENA primary metagenome ERZ761639 (study PRJEB28913, sample SAMN08776760) | mixed culture metagenome | isolation source: Freshwater growth medium | place: USA...
CCCAAAACGATTGTGTGTAGGATTAGAGCAAAACCGCTTAGCCATGTTGTTGGCCGTGTTGCATCGCCATGCTGGCGTAGCGTGCTTTGATCAAGATGTATTTATCAATGCGGTAGGTGGTGTGAAAATTAGTGAGCCAGCTGTGGATTTGGCAGTGTTGTTATCCATCGTTTCTTCCTTAAAAAACAAACCATTAAACGATAAACTTATTGTATTTGGTGAGGTTGGTTTGGCAGGAGAAGTGCGCCCTGTGACAGGCGGTCAGGTGCGATTAAAAGAAGCTGCCAAGTTAGGATTTACACAAGCGATAGTGCCGAAAGCCAATGCGCCAAAAACCAAAGTTTCTGGCATGGAAGTGATTGCCATCGATCGTTTAGAGCAAGCATTACAAGTGATTCGGCAGTATTAACTGCGCTGTAAAATCAAATTTGCAGCAGTAATACCACTGCGTACTGCTCCTTCAATCGTGGCTGGGTAATCGCCAGCAGTATAGTCGCCAGCAAGATATAGATTCGGATACTCAGTCTGGTTGTGTGGGCGCACCAACTTTGCATCGCAACTAAATGTTGCACGTTTTTCAGTGACTACTTTATGCCATATGGGTTGCTTGAGCTGCGGAATCAGCTGAGTAAGCTCTGTGTGGATAGTCTCGGCGAGTAACGTTTGGTCAATATTTAAATCAGCATGCGCGCTAATCACAACAGCTAGCAAGCCAGTTTGACCGCAAATCTGACCTCGATCGAATACCCATTGCGATGTGCTATTGACCATGCCGAGCATGGGGTCGGATAAACGGATGGATGCCTCGTATTGCATGTACACCGTTGTAATTGGCTGGTAGCTAAACCCTTCAAAGGGTTGACTCAACAGTGGCAGTGTCTTAGTTAAATGTTTTAGCTGATGCGGCCCAACAGCAATGATGACATGACTGAATAATGACTCTTTCTCATGTGTGATGAGTACATATCCATCTGTCGTTTGTCGAATACTTTTTACGGTTGTGCTAGCGCGTATGCATCCGCCTTGATGAGCCACATAATCTGCCCATGGTGTGCTGATGAGACTTGTGAGGTCCGTTCTAGCCAATAAAATATCTGCGTCATGCGCTTGTTGATTAAAACTATCGCGCAACACATTTAAGAAAATCTGTGCACTGGCCTGTTGTAATGGGGTATTTAATGCAGCCAAGCATAAAGGCTCCCATAAGGATTGGATTAATGCTTGGGTTTGATGTCGGCGAGTCAAAAATATGGCTAAAGTCTCGTCATCTGCTAATGTAAAGTCATGCAGTTTCATCCATACCATTAAGCGTAATGCACACCATTTATCATGCAATGTTAAGCCTTGTGCACTGATTAAACCTGCCAAAATATGCAGAGGTGCTGGTAACCAAGCGGGAGCATTTAACTGAAAATAAGCTTGAAGCTTTAAATCAAAGACTTTCAGCGCAAGTGGCATACGTTGCAATGTTTCATGCAGCGGTGCTTGGGTGAGCTGAAGTAGTCGCAAGGTTTCACGATAAGCCCCTAGTAGAATATGCTGCCCGTTGTCTAGCATGAGGCCTTGGTATTCAATACCTCGAGCACGGCCACCCAATTGGTGATTGGTTTCAATTACTGTGACGTGTGCATTTGCTTGGGCTAATGTGACAGCAGCGGCTAAGCCAGCCACGCCACCGCCTATTACCGCAATGGTTGGCTTAGGCATATCTAAAGTAGGTATGAAGCGCCAAAGTGAGTTTTCTAAAAGGTGGGATAGAGGTTTTGCTGTTCAGGACTTTTTCTGGCTCTGCTTTAATTTCGCGTAACAGCGTACGATAGATGGCGGCCATCATCAAGCCAGTGCGTTGCTGCTTGGTATCCTCTTTGGGAAGCTCATTGAGTGCTTTGTCATAAAAAGATTCAGCGCGCTCAATTTGAAATGTGATCAACGTTTTAACTGCTTCTGTTTCGCGTCCTTGCAATATATCTTCTTCGGTTACGCCTGCTTTTGCCAGTTCATCTAAAGGTAGGTAAATGCGCCCTCTGCGCGCATCTTCACCTACATCTCGAATAATATTGGTGAGCTGAAATGCCATGCCCAAATCATGCGCATATTTCAGGGTTTTACGATGCTGAAATCCAAAAATTTGCGCAGACAGCAAACCAACCACGCTAGCGACACGGTAGCAGTAGAGTTGTAACTGCTTAAAATCTTCATAGCGATTGAATTTTAAGTCCATTTCCATGCCATCAATAATTTCCAAAAAATGTTCTTTGGACAGATTGAATTGATGGATAATCGGTGTGAGTGCTTTTGTCACTGGATGTTGTGCTTGATTTGAATATAGCCGCTCAATTTCTGTTTTCCACCAATTAAGTTTGGTTTGAGCTACTTGATAGTCACTACATTCATCCACCACATCATCCACCTCGCGACAGAATGCATAGAGTGCAGTCATCGCTTCGCGTTTGATTTTGGGTAAGAAAAGAAAACTGAGCGTAAAGCTAGACCCGCTCTCAGCTGTTTTTTGTTGGCAATATTGTAGAGGTGTCATCGTTGGAACAGTGCTTTTAGCAGGATGATAACCCAATCCCATTTGTTTAATTGCGGTCGATGATAAAAAATATCGCCATTGCAAGCTTGCAGCTTATGAATAATACGTTCTCCACCAGCCACAATCATACGTAGCTCAAAGCCCAAGCGACCAGGTAATCGTTTACCTAATGGTTTACCCTGCAGCAGCAGTTGCATGGCACGATTCACGTTCATCCGCATAAAGGCTTGCCATTTGGTATCCACCATTTTTTCTGCGATATCTGACTCTTGAATCCCCGCTTGTTGGAGCTCATCTTGGCACAGATAGATGCGTCGTTTTCCCTCATTCTTATCAAAATCAATCGCGATATCTTGATAAAAATTAATCAATTGCAATGCAGTACAAATCTCATCCGATTCTTTTAGGTTTGCTGGGATCGCGCAGCCATACAGATGTAATAGTATAGTGCCCACTGGGTTAGCGGAACGCTGGCAATAATCAAGCACCTCTGCAAAGTTAGCGTAACGCGTTTTCACCACATCTTGACTGAACGCATCAAGCAAGTCTAAGAATGGTTTGATAGGTAATTTATACTGCAGAATGACTTGATTCAAGGTGCGAAAAAAATCTGTGTTTGGCTGAATATAGGCTTGTATCAACTCCAGTTCATCTCTAAAACCCTGCAATTTCGCTAGTCTCTGTGCTGGGTTGTCTAGACCTTCATCGGCAAAGTCATCGGCTTGACGTGCAAAACTATAGATAATGGCCACTGCATGACGATAGCGCTTTGGCAACAAGATTGACGCTACAGGAAAGTTTTCGTAATGCTGTTTAGCATGCTGCAAACTGGTTTGCGCAACGGAGTCAATCTGAAGCTGTATTGGCGATGTAGATTCTAATTTCATTGGGTGTAAAGTATGCCATAAAATATTCGTAGACTTTGCGCTTACGTTACAATAAACAAAATATTAGAAAGAAGTGAATTATGTTAGGAATTATAGGTGGAACAGGCCTCACCGAGCTGGCCAACTTGAATATACACAGGCGTTTAATTGCGCGTACGCCTTATGGTGAACCATCACAACCACTGGTATTTGGCGATGTGGATGGTATGGAAGTGGTGTTCTTAGCGCGTCATGGCGGTGGCCACACGATTCCGCCACATGCTGTGAACTATCGCGCCAATATTTGGGCGTTACAGTCGGTTGGTGTTTGTGAATTATTAGCGGTAGCAACAGTCGGCAGCATTCACCTACAATTGCGCCCGGCAGATATTGTGATTCCTAATCAGATTATTGATTACACGCATGGACGTAAAAATACATACCACGACGGCATTGAGTTGCCAGTCAAACATATTGATTTTACCGAGCCTTACTCAGCAGAAATGCGGCAAAAATGTATACGTGCGGCACAAAAAATCAATCAACCGTTGGTTGATGAAGGGGTATATGCTTGCGTGCAGGGACCTCGCCTAGAAACAGCCGCAGAAATCAACAAACTAGAGCGTGACGGTGCTACGATAGTTGGCATGACAGGAATGCCTGAAGCCGCGTTGGCAAGAGAGTTAGGCGTTGCCTATGCGGCAGTGTGCCCAGTCGCTAATTATGCAGCAGGGCGCGGAGACAGCGTAAACGGCATTCAGTTTGAAGGTGTCATTCCACTACTGAACCAAACCATGCAAAAAGTGATGCTTTTGATTGAGCAGATTGCGAAAGAGCAGTAATTCAAATGACCATTAAAACCGTACTCAAAATGGGCGATCCAATCCTGCTTCAAAAAGCAGCAGAGGTCACGCGGTTTGATACCCCTGAGCTACATGCGCTGATACAAGATATGCAAGACACCATGGCACACATGAACGGTGCCGGAATTGCCGCGCCACAAATTGGGGTGAGTTTACGTGTCGTTATTTTTGGGGTTGGGAGTAATCCACGTTATCCAGACGCAGAACAAGTACCATACACCGTGTTAATTAACCCAACACTACGTCCAATAGGAGATGCGCAAGAAGATGGGTGGGAAGGATGTTTATCTGTACCAGGACTTCGCGGTGTAGTCCCTAGATATGAACGATTACATTACACGGGGTTTGATCAGTATGGCAAACCAATTGATCGTCTAGTGTCAGGTTTTCATGCACGGGTGGTGCAACACGAATGCGATCATCTAGATGGTATTTTGTACCCGATGCGCATCCAAGATTTAACAAAATTTGGTTATACCGATGTACTTTTTCCAAATCAGGATATTCAAGACGATTAATTCTTTGCTATAATGCTGACTTTCGCGGAAGAGTGGCAGAGCGGTTTAATGCTACAGTCTTGAAAACTGTCGTGGGTTCACGCCCACCGTGAGTTCGAATCTCACCTCTTCCGCCAAATGATTTTGATGCCGCTTTTAGTTAGCGGCATTTTCATTTAATGCATTACTTAATTAAGGAAGTCATATGAGTCAAATTATTATTGATCACAATCCATCACAAGAGAAATTGAAAGAATTAGGCGTTTCTAGCTGGTCTATTTGGGATTGCGAACCTTCAAAATTCCCACTCGATTTCAGCATGACTGAAAGTGCTTATGTATTAGAAGGCGAATTCCACGTGACACCTCAAGGTGGCGAAAAAGTGGTCATCAAAGCGGGTGATTTTGTTGTGTTCCCTAAAGGCTTGAAATCTCAGTGGGAAGTGGTTAAAACATTGAAAAAACATTACAAACATTCATAAACTTTTCTGAATGAAATGTATAAAATAAGCCTTGAGTCATCAAGGCTTTTTTATTTCTATTTTTTGAAGTGCAGTGAGAGGAGCAAATCATGGCAACAATACATGTAGAAAAACCAGATCAAGCCAAGTTGGATGCTTTGGGCGTCTCGCGCTGGCCTACATGGTCCAAAGAAGTCTCTACCTTTCCATGGTCTTATCAGTCGACAGAAATTGCTTATATTCTAGAGGGTGAAGTCACGGTTACGCCAAAGTTTGGAACTGCCGTAACGTTTGCTGCAGGCGACTTAGTAACCTTTGAATCGGGCTTGGAGTGTACTTGGCAGGTGAAAAAGCCACTCAAGAAACATTACCACTTCGATTGATTCCAACAGGCTATCAGTGTTCCTGCTACACAGAATATTTATAGTTTCGAAAATACGGATTCTAATTTATTAACTTCATCGGGTACTAGCTTTTTTCCTTGCCTAGAAGTAATTAAGAAGCAGTCTTCTACTCGGTTGCCTAATGTGTTGATTTTGGCGTTATGCAATTCAATATTGCAGGCCAAGAAAGCTTGTGCCATTTCAGCCAGCAAGCCGGGTCTGTCATTCGCAATCATTTCTAATTGATGATATTGACTGTGAGGCACTGTCGAGATATCAACCTGAGTTTTGATTGGCATATGCTTGACTTGACGATTCATTCTGCCTTGAATCGGTTTTTCTAAGCTTGCATTCTCAATCAACTCTTGCGTAAGTATGGTTTCAATATGTTTTAACAATCCACTGTAACTTACTTGTTTAGTGGATTGTTCTAAAATGATAAAACTATCTAAAACATAACCATGTTTTGTCGTAAAAATTTTAGCCTGTGCGATGTTGTAGTGCATGTTGTCAAAGAATTGGCAGATACGCGCAAAAATATCATTCCGGTCCTTGGCGTAAATCATGACTTGGATGCCGTCACCTTTAGGGCTTAGTCTTGCACGTACGATTGGAGCAGATGCGTTTTGATGAGGCATTAATAAACGGCTTTGCCATGCAATTTCATCACTGTCAAACCTAACAAAATAATGCTCGCCAAACGCTTGCCAGAGCGGAGTAGTGGACTTTTGCTCCAAACCAAAACTCGCTAATTTCTTTGCAACCTCTTGCTTGCGAATTTCAATTTGGGTTGTAACATCAATATGTTCTGCACGCAGCACGTTCAATGTTGAAAAGTACAAGCTCTCTAACAGTCTTGCTTTCCAAGCATTCCAAACAGCGGGGCTGGTCCCACGTATGTCTGCTACCGTAAGAAGATACAAAGCGGTGAGTCTGTATTCGTCTTGCACTAGTTCAGCAAATTGGTTGATCACTTCGGGGTCAGACAAATCAAATTTTTGCGCTGTGCTCGACATTTTTAAGTGGGACTGTACCAACCATGCAACCAATTCTGTCTCTGCTTTGACCAACCCGTGTAATTTACAGAAGCGTCTGGCATCGATGGTACCTAAGTCAGAGTGGTCACCACCACGCCCTTTGGCAATGTCGTGAAATATTGCAGCAAGGTATAACAAATAAGGTTTATCAAAATTTGCGAATAACTTGCTACACAAAGGAAATTCGTGCGCGAGTTCAGGTTTAGCAAAGCGACGTAAGTTGCGCAATACGTTGAGTGTATGTTCATCCACGGTGTACACGTGGAATAAATCGTGCTGCATTTGACCAATAATCCTACCAAACACTGGGATGTATTGGCCTAAAACACCATAGCGATTCATATTACGCAGCGCGCGGTTAACGCCATCGGGTTGAGACAATATTTCTAAAAACAACCCTTTGTGCTCGCTAGATTGGCGAAAATCATGGTTGATGGATTTTTTTACACGTTGCAGTTCGCGTATCAAATCGGCACTGAAACCTTGAATTTCTGGATGTTTTTGAAGTAATAGAAAGCTCTCTAGTATGGCCGCAGGTCGTAATTGAAAAATATGTGCGATGTTGGCGTGAAGTAGGCCATGTTGTACAAAAAAATGGTTATCGATTGGCGCTGCTTGCTGCTCTATAGCCAGATTGGCTTGGAACGTTTTAAGTAAAATTTCATTCATGAGGCTAATGAAATTCACGCTCTGATAATAACGGTGCATCAGTTGTTCACTCGCCCGTTTGTTCGGTGTGGTGACAAATCCCAAGTCTGCTGCTAACTCGTTCTGAAAGTCAAAAAGTAAACGGTCTTCTCTGCGTTTGGCGAGATAGTGTAAGCGCACGCGCAAGGTTTGTAAGTGTTCCTCATGTCGTTTAATTTGACGGAGTTCTTTGTCAGTAATGATGCTGTTTTTACGAAGATCTGACCATGTTTTACCGAGCTTCTGACTTTGCGCAATCCACAAAATCATATGTAAATCTCTTAAGCCCCCAGGGCTTTCCTTGAGATTTGGCTCTAGGTTATAAGCGGTATCATTAAATTTCGCATGCCTGTTTTGCTGCTCTTTGAGCTTTTTTGCTAAGAATGAGGGCGCATCCAATTGGTCTTGTATGGCTTCGTAGAATGCATTAAATATTGATTTTTGACCGACAATTAAGCGTGATTCTATTAAGTTGGTGAGCGTGGTCACATCACTTTCCGCTTCGTCTAGACACTCGCTGTAGGTGCGCACACTGTGACCAACATTCAGACCAATATCCCAAAGTACACCTACAAGGCTCTCAATCTTTGATGCGTGATTGTCTTGTAGTTGGTCTGGCATCAAAATGAGCAGGTCAATGTCAGAATAGGGGAATAAAGTCTGGCGTCCATATCCACCCACCGCGATCAAGCAAATATTTTGATGAATTTCACATTGTTGCCAAATATCCTTAAGAAGGCTATCAATGCATAGGCTTAAGTCTTTAAGCAAGCGAGCAGTATTTTTAGAAGCAAAAAATTCGGCTTCTAAGGCGCTGTGTTTTGCCTTCAGCGTTTCACGCCAATCTGATATTGCCTGCTTAATAATCGACATTTAGACGGGTAGTGGGCAAGGAGGGGTGCCGCTCGAAACGGTCATGACCTCATAACCCGTATCTGTGACGAGTACGGTGTGCTCCCATTGCGCTGATAAACTGCGGTCTTTGGTTACAATCGTCCAGCCATCTGGCATTTGTTTAATCTCTCGTTTACCTGCATTGATCATGGGTTCAATGGTGAAAATCATGCCAGCTTGTAACTTAAGTCCTTGTCCAGGGCGACCATAGTGTAAGACTTGTGGTTCAGTGTGGAATTTTTTACCAATGCCGTGTCCGCAAAACTCACGTACGATGCTGTATCCATTTTTTTCTGCAAAGCTTTGGATAGCGTATCCTATGTCACCCAGTGTTGCATTGGGCTTGACTTGTTGTATGCCCAGCCACATCGCCTGATAAGTCAAATCGCACAAGCGCTTAGCTTGAATAGAGGTTTCACCTACTTGAAACATGCGACTGGTATCGCCGTGGTAACCATTTTTAATGACAGTGATATCAATATTGACGATATCACCATTTTTGAGCACTTTATCACCTGGTACGCCGTGGCAAATTTGATGGTTAACAGAAGTACATATAGATTTAGGATAGGGTGTGTGACCATCCGGTGCATAGTTCAGTGGCGCAGGAATGGCTTGCTGTACGTTCACAATATAATCATGGCAAAGTTGATCCAATTTATCCGTAGTCACGCCATGTACTACATAAGGGGTGATGTAGTCTAAAACTTCGGAGGCAAGTCTGCCTGCAATGCGCATTTGCGCTATATCTTCTGCGTTGTTGATGGTAATGGCCATGAATATTGATATGAACTCTAGAAAGTGTGCTTATTCTAGCACAGGGTATTGCCTAATTTAGCTGGCGTGACATCAAAACTAGGCTTAGTTCAACGCTTGAAAAGAAAGGCTTTTCAAGGGCTTATTCACGGATTGATTTGCAAATGTATGCGTTATGCTTAAAGCCCTTATAGGAGAATTGTATGATGGATTTGGCACAGGTTAGCGCATCGCAAGATGTAAGGGCTTGGGTAAAGTTCTTGAAGACTGCAGATATTCCGGTTTTGAAGCAAACGGCGCGTGAAATTAGTCGGCTAAAAGAAGACGAGGATAATGTGAGTGCGCGTGATATCACCATGGCGGTGCTCAATGACCCTATGATGGTATTTAAGGTGCTGACTTATGCGCAAATGCATAAGGGTAGAAACCAACTCCAAGATTTGGCACAAGTAGAGCAGGCGTTATTGATGATGGGGACTTCAGCATTTTTTAATCAGATTCCACCTAGTCCCATCGTTGAAGATCTGTTAAGTCCACATTTGGCAAGATTGATGGATTTGCTCAAATTAATCGTACGTGCACACCGTGCATCACGATACGCTGCTGAGTTTGCAGCGCATCTCATGGATTTGCATGCAGAGGAAGTGCGTGTTGCTGCGCTGTTGCATGATTTGTCTGAAATGCTGATGTGGTGCTTTGCCTCAGATAAAATGAGTGAAATCGCAAAACTACAGCATGCTGACAGCACATTACGTAGTAAAGCTGCACAAGAACAAGTGTTGGGTTTTAAGATAACCGATTTGCAAAATGAACTGATCCAGGTATTTCAGTTGCCGCCGCTACTAGCGCAACTGATGGAAGATGAGTCTTCAGAGTCGCAACGCGTGAAAAATGTCAGAATAGCAGTCAATCTTGCGCGACATTCAGCCAATGGCTGGGATAATGCAGCGCTGCCAGATGACTATCGTGATGTGGCTTCTTTATTGCATGTGGATGTGGACCGCGCTATGCATATTATTGGCGTCCCCAAAGCAGGGGGTTAGTCTCCATATATTCACTAGCAAATTCAATTGCTTAGTGGTATCATCACGCCTTCGCATTTCTTTAGAAATGTATTTTTAAATCTACACACAACCTAGTCTAGGGTGCTTTCTATAGTCAAAAGTTTTCAACTTGTTGATTGTAAAGTGTTTTTAGTGTTGTGTGAATTCATAACCCTTTGAGAGTGAGAAAAGTATGTCAGTAACTATGCGTCAAATGTTAGAGGCCGGTGTTCACTTTGGCCACCAAACTCGTTATTGGAACCCAAAAATGGCAGAGTACATTTTTGGTGATCGTAACAAAATCCATATTGTAAACCTTGAAAAAACATTGCCAATGTTTGAAGATGCGTTGAAATACGTACGCACATTAGCAGCAAACAAGGGTCGTATTTTATTTGTAGGTACAAAACGTCAAGCGCGCGATATCGTTAAAGAAGAAGCGGCGCGTGCAGGTTGTGCTTATGTGAATCACCGTTGGTTAGGCGGTATGCTCACTAACTTCAAAACAGTGAAGCAGTCAATTAAACGTTTGCACGATTATGAAACAATGCTGCAAGACGGTGCTTTAGAAAAATTTGGTAAAAAAGAAGCATTAGGCTACAAACGTGAAGTTGAGAAGCTAGAGCGTTCTATTGGTGGCATTAAAGAAATGGGTGGTTTGCCAGACGCTATTTTCATTATTGACGTGGGCCATGAGAGTGGTGCGATTACTGAAGCACAAAAATTAGGCATCCCAGTCATTGGTGTTGTTGATACCAACAACTCACCAGATGGCGTGACCTATGTCATTCCTGGTAACGATGACTCAAGTCGTGCGATTCGTTTATACGCACGTGGTATTGCAGATGCGGTACTAGAAGGCCGTGCTAACGCGATTACTGAGATCATCAAATCAGCAAAAGAAGAAGAGTTTGTAGAAGTAGCTGAAGTCGCAGCAGAGTAATGGTTTTTTAATAAAAAGGGGCGCATAGCCCCTTTTTCTATTACCAAATATTGAATTTATACATTAGGTTAGGAGTTTAAGATGGCTGAAATTACCGCAGGGATGGTTAAAGAGTTACGTGAGCGTACAGATGCGCCAATGATGGACTGTAAAAAAGCATTGACAGAAGCTGAAGGCGATATGACGCGCGCGGAAGAAATATTGCGTGTACGTTTTGGTAATAAAGCAAGCAAAGCCGCTGGCCGTGTGGCTGCTGAGGGTACTGTGGGAATCAGTATTAGTGCGGATGGAAAAACTGGTACTTTGATTGAAGTGAACTCAGAAACAGACTTCTGTGCAAAAAATGAAGATTTCCTAAAATATGTGTCTGAACTAGCGCAAGTGGTCAATGCCAATAGCCCTGCTGATATTGAAGCTGTTGCGGCGTTGCCTATGCGTGGCGCTACAGCAGAAGAAGCGCGTGCACAGTTGGTTGGTAAGATTGGTGAGAACATCACGCCACGCCGTTTTGTACGCACAGATGCGCAAGGTAAATTAGTGAGCTACGTGCATGGCAGCAAAATAGGCGTGTTGGTAGATTTAGTTGGCGGTGATGAGGCTTTGGGCAAAGATATTGCGATGCATATCGCGGCAGCTAAGCCTAAATCTTTGGATGCATCTGGTGTAGATGCGTCATTGATTGAAACTGAGCGTCGTGTTGCGATTGAAAAAGCAAAAGAAGCAGGCAAGCCAGAAGCGATGTTGGAAAAAATTGCGGATGGTACTGTGCAGAAATTCCTAAAAGAAGTTACTTTATTGAGTCAAACCTTTGTTAAGGATGACAAAATGACGATAGAGCAATTGTTGAAATCAAGAAATGCGTCTGTGGCGTCATTTAGTATGTTCACAGTTGGAGAAGGCATTGAGAAAGCGGTTGTAGATTATGCTGCAGAAGTTGCAGCTGCTGCAAAAGTATAAATAATATACCTCTCGAATATGCTGCCCTGAGCAGCCAAAAACTAAGTGAGTTTAATCTTGATTAAGCTCACTTTTTTTTGGCTAAAACGCAGCTAATTTGCCTTAAAAGTTTAGGCAAACAATGTGGTTTGTGATTAAATAAGCAAAATTTAAAATATAAGGAATAATATGGATACACCTGCCTTTAAGCGCATTCTTCTTAAACTATCAGGCGAAGCTTTGATGGGGGATGACGCTTATGGTATCAATCGCGGAACGATTACTGCGATTGTTGCGCAGGTGAAAGAAGTGGTCGATTTGGGTGTGGAGGTCGGCATAGTGATTGGTGGCGGTAATATCTTTCGCGGCGTTGCACCTGCGGCCAGCGGTATGGACAGAGCAACCGCCGATTACATGGGTATGCTTGCCACAGTAATGAATGCGATGGCTTTGCAAGATGCGATGAAACATGCAGGCATTCCAGCACGTGTGCAAAGTGCACTCAATATTGAAGCAGTGGCGGAGCCTTATATTCGCGGTAAAGCGATTCGCTATTTGGAGGAGGGGCGTGTAGTCATTTTTGGTGCAGGCACTGGAAATCCATTCTTCACTACAGATACAGCTGCAGCCTTACGCGGTGTGGAGATTGATGCTGAAATTGTACTGAAAGCCACTAAGGTCGATGGTATTTATACAGATGATCCAAAGAAGAACCCAAATGCCACGCGCTATGAAACGGTGACATTTGATGAGGCGATTCAGAAAAATCTAAAAGTGATGGACGCCACGGCATTAACACTATGCCGTGACCAAAAAATGCCGATTTCAGTGTTTAGTATTTTTAAACCAGGTGCTTTGAAGCGCGTGGTAATGGGTGAAAATGAAGGTACACGCGTCGTACTATAATGCGAAGCAGTGCTTTAAGAAAATTGTTGGAGTAAAGACATGTTAGAAGACGTAAAAAAATCAGCTGAACAGAAAATGCATAAGTCAATCGAAGCGTTGAAAAATGACCTGGCTAAAGTGCGCACTGGGCGTGCTCATACGGGTTTATTAGACCACGTGATGGTGGAATATTATGGCTCTATGGTGGCTGTCAACCAAGTTGCCAATGTGAATTTAGGTGATGCACGCACCATCAATGTGCAGCCTTACGAAAAAAACATGATTGCTAAGGTGGAGAAAGCAATTCGTGATTGTGATTTGGGACTAAATCCAGCCACCAATGGCGATGTGATTCGTGTACCAATGCCTATGCTGACAGAAGAGCGTCGCCGTGATTTGACTAAAATTGTACGTACAGAAGGTGAAAATGCCAAAGTGGCTATTCGTAATGTGCGTCGTGACGCAAATGATGCGTTGAAGAAATTAGTGAAAGACAAAGCAATTTCAGAAGATGATGAACGTCGTGGTCAAGACGAAGTGCAAAAAATGACTGATAAAGCAGTGGCAGAGGTTGATAAACTGCTACAAGTAAAAGAAGCAGATTTAATGGCAGTATAGTTTTAGTGTCGACTCGATATATTTTGCGCAGCATTTAGTTAATCCAACGTAAGGTCAATGAATTGGGTTTTTTCTCAAGTAGCACACAAACCATTCCAATCGCAGGTGATATTCCAACACATATCGCTGTGATCATGGACGGCAATGGCCGTTGGGCCAGAAAACGTTTTCTCCCACGTGTTGCAGGACATAAGCGTGGTGTAGAAACAGTGCGTACGCTAGTAAAAAAATGCGCAGAGATTCAAGTGAAGTATCTAACGTTATTTGCGTTTAGTAGTGAAAACTGGAGAAGACCTGAAGAAGAAGTGTCTTTTCTAATGGGTCTGTTTATGGATGCCTTGCAACGTGAAGTTGCAAAGCTACACGAAAATAATATACGTTTAATTTTGATTGGTGACCGTTCAAAATTTGGTGATGCGTTAGTGAAGCAAATTGCGCATGCTGAACAACTCACTACAAAAAACACCGGCTTGACTCTCACTATTGCGGCCAATTATGGCGGACGCTGGGATATGCTACAGGCCATGAATAAAATGCAACTGTCTAATCCTGCCAAAGCAGGCAAATTCCAAGAGCAGGATATAGCCCAATATTTATCTACACAATATGCGCCAGAGCCGGATTTGTTTATCCGCACAGGCGGTGAAACGCGCATTTCTAACTTTTTATTGTGGCAGCTTGCGTATACAGAGCTTTATTTTACCGATGTACTTTGGCCAGATTTTGATGATCAGGCCTTCGCAAAAGCTATTCAGTCATTTCAACAGCGTGAGCGTCGTTTCGGGCGAACTAGCGAACAGTTAAAAGCGCCATCAGATGCTTAGAACGCGTATATTAACTGCACTGGCCTTGCTGGCTGGTTTTATTCCTGCGCTATTTTATTTAAACGATTTATCGTGGTCTTGCTTAATGCTTGCTTTTAGTCTGCTTGCCTTATACGAGTGGACCAATTTAATCGGATTGTCTAAAAAGCCGGCTTATGCTTATCTTCTGACTTCCTTCATTGTGGCCATGTATATTATTTGGCAAATGACTCTGAATTTTCATTTGTTTTTTTATCATGCGCTGACGTTATTTGCAGTCGCTACATTGTTTTGGATGGTATGCGTACCAATCTGGCTAGCTAAAGGCTGGGTGTCGAAAAATGTACTCATTAACATGGCCATAGGATGGCTGTTATTAGGTAGCTTGTGGCTTGCACTAGTGTCAGCAAAACGCATTGATCCATGGTTGTTGTTGATTATTATCTCGACAATTTGGATTGCAGATAGCGCTGCTTATTTTGCAGGCAAGCAATTCGGTAGGCACAAGTTAGCACCAAATATTAGCCCAGGCAAAACTTGGGAGGGCGTTATTGGCGCATTAATCGCTGTATCTTTATTCGCATGCATTTTACTTAAATTTACACCAAATCAAGACTGGGTCATCGTACCAGGTCTATGTGTGGTAGCTATATTAGGCGTATACGGTGATTTGCTAGAGTCTAAGTTCAAAAGGCAGGCAAACTTAAAGGATAGTGGTCAACTTTTACCAGGGCATGGCGGTATTTTGGATCGTATCGATGGTGTTATTCCAGCGCTTCCAGTCGCAATCTTGATGATCTACGTTTATCATGCTATTCAATCAATGGTATAAGTACTATTGAATGCTTACAACGCTTTAGGATATAGATTGCAAAAAGTTACCATCTTAGGCAGTACTGGCACCATTGGCCAACAAACGCTGGATGTAATCGCACGACACCCAGATCGCTTTCAAGCTTATGCGCTAGCTGCGCACAGTAACGTTCAAGCGCTTTACAAGCAATGTCTTACATACAATCCACGCTATGCGGTGCTGCTGGATGAGGCGGCTGCAGTAGAGCTAAGGCAATTGATCAAAACATCCACGATAAACACTGAAGTCTTATCCGGTATGCAAGGATTAGAAGCTGTTTCTAGCATGGGCGAGGTAGACGTTGTAATGGCAGCTATTGTGGGTGCCGCTGGTCTTAAACCTGCACTTGCAGCTGCTTATGCAGGTAAACGTATACTTTTAGCCAACAAAGAGACGCTGGTGATGGGTGGTAGTTTATTCATGCAGGCCGTAAAAGAAGGCGGTGCAAGTTTGTTACCTATTGATAGTGAGCATAATGCAATTTTTCAGGTAATGCCTGCGAAACAACATGCTAGTTTGCATGATGGAGGTGTGCGTAAGATTATACTCACCGCTTCTGGTGGCCCTTTTAGAACTTATAGCAAAACACAACTTAAGCAAGTCACCACTGAGCTGGCTCTTAAGCACCCTAATTGGGTGATGGGCGCAAAAATCACAGTTGATTCTGCTACCCTCATGAACAAAGGGCTAGAGGTCATTGAAGCTCATTGGTTGTTCAATGCTAAGCCTGAACAAATTGATGTAGTGGTGCATCCACAAAGCGTTATCCATTCCATGGTGGAGTATGTGGATGGCAGTGTGCTCGCGCAACTGGGCAACCCAGATATGCGCACTCCTATTGCTTACGCGCTAGGTTACCCTGAGCGTATTGAGGCGGGGGTATCCTCGTTGAACTTGATTCAAATAGCGACATTACAATTTGAACAACCAGATACCGAACGGTTTCCTTGCCTGCAGCTTGCTTATGATGCGCTTGAATTGGGTGGTACTGCCGCCACAATCTTGAATGCTGCAAATGAAGTGGCTGTATCAGCATTCTTGAATAAAGCGATCCATTTTTTAGATATACCGCATCTTATCGCAGACGCACTAACAGAAATTGCCACTGAAGATGTGACAAGTTTAGAGCACTTAATTGAGGTAGATGCTATATCTAGAACTTACGCACATGCTTGGTTATCCAAATCACCCAAAATGAAGGTGCTCACAGCATGATGACGTTGTTGGCGTTTATTGTAACCATCGGTATTTTAGTTACCATACATGAGTATGGGCATTATCAAGTTGCCCGCTGGTGTGGTGTCCGCGTATTAAAGTTTTCAATCGGTTTTGGTAAGCCGTTGTGGAAAAAAACCTTTGGCAAAGACCAGACGGAGTTCATTTTGGCGGCAATCCCACTGGGTGGTTACGTCAAAATGTTAGACGAGCGGGAGTTGAAACAAGAACAGGAAGACCCAGCTTACACAGGATCAGTTGTTCACTTCTCCGAGGAAGAGTTGGCTAGAGCGTTTAATCGAAAATCCGTATATCAAAGAATCGCAGTCGTGTTGGCTGGGCCAATGGCAAATTTACTGCTTGCAGTGTTACTTTATTGGATATTATTTTCACTTGGCATCACAGGTTTGAAGCCAATAGTGGGTGAAGTTGTAGAGAACAGCCTAGCCGATAAAGCAAGCCTTAGAAAAGGTGACCTCATTCAATCCATTGATGGGAAAACCATTCAGACATGGCAAGATGCACGCTGGATTTTGCTGAATGCCTCTTTAGAGAAACCCTCTGTTGAGCTGGAAACTACAGACTCGCAGCAAGTTTCATATCGGAGCAGATTGAGTTTTTCAGGTGTCAATAATGATGCTGAACAAGATATTTTAGAGAAGCTAGGTTTAGGCATGTTAAAGCCAAATATTCCTGCTGTGATTGGTGAGCTGCTCCCTGAATCGCCAGCATCTGCAGCTGGCTTCCAAAAGGGTGATCTTATACTGTCTATCGACAACATTGATATCCGAAATTGGGATGGGGTCGTGAAATACGTCAAAGAAAGTCCGAATAAACAATTACAAGTAGAAACGTTAAGAGATGGAAAACGAATTGTAATTGCGGTTACGCCAGAAGTAGCTGTTGAAAACGGTAAGCAAATTGGCCGTCTTGGGGCTGGTGTCAAAATGGACCCACAAGAAATGGAAAAATTGTTGATAGAGGTACATTACTCGCCCGTAGAGAGTCTGCAGAAAGCGATTGGTAAAACTTGGGACACCGCTATTTTTAGTCTGAAGATGCTAGGTAATATGATCACAGGAAAAGTTTCTTGGAAAGGCATCAGCGGCCCAGTGAGTATTGCAAGCTTTGCTGGTGAAAGCGC
>ENA-UOXP01001379-UOXP01001379.1-mixed-culture-metagenome-genome-assembly--contig:-NODE-1379-length-17407-cov-55.507607_pt1 | contig 17407 bp, 8 predicted proteins | sample MGYA00238161_ERZ761639 | MGnify/ENA primary metagenome ERZ761639 (study PRJEB28913, sample SAMN08776760) | mixed culture metagenome | isolation source: Freshwater growth medium | place: USA...
ACGTTTACATTACCGCTCTCGCCATCGTGCAGGGCAATCAGTCAAGTCGAGACGCCATTGTGCCGGGCCATCGTACATGTCGAGACGCGCTTCTTGCGCTCACGGTGCTCAATGCCCTTCTTTGGCGTCAGGCCGCCGCCGCCGCTGTGCTCTCGCCGTCCACATAGGACGTTTACATTACCGCTCTCGCCATCGTGCAGGGCAATCAGTCAAGTCGAGACGCGCTGTTTGCGCTCACGGGCGATCAGTCAAGTCGAGACGCGCTCGTTGTGCGCTTATGGTTCTCGATGCCCTCTTTGGAATCAGACCGCCGCCGTCACTGAGCTCTCGCCGTCCACATAGGACGTTTGTTCCGCTCTTGCCATCGTGCCGGGCGATCGTACAAGTCGAGATGCGCTCATTGTGCGCTCATCGTTCTCGATGCCCCCTTTGGCGTCGGACCGCCGCGCCGTCGCTGTGCTCTCGCCGTCCACATTGGACGTTTGTATACCGCTCTCGCCATCGCGCAAGGCGACCGTCAAGTCGAGATGCGCTCAATGTGCTCACGGTTCTCGATGCCCTCTTTTGCGTCGGACCCGCCGTCGCTGAGCTCTCGCCGTCCACCTCTAGGACGTTTATACCGCTCTTGTCATCGTACAGAGCGATTCTTCAAGTCGAGACGCGCTCATCGTGCTCTCATGGTTCTCGATGCCCTTTTTGGCGTCTGACCGCCGCCGCCGCGGTGCTCTCGCCCGTCCACATAGGACGTTTTTACCGCTCTCGCCATCGTGCAGGGCGAATGTTCAAGTCGAGACGCGCTCTTATTGCGTTCACGGGGCTCGATGCCCTTCTTTGGCGTCAGGCCGCCGCCGCTGCTGTGCTCTCGCCGTCCACATCAGACGTTTGTACCGCTCTCGCCATCATGCAAGGCGATCGTTCAAGTCGAGACGCGCTCGAAGCGCTCATGGTTCTCGATGCCCTCTTTGGCGTCGGACCCAGCCGTCGCTGCGCTCTCGCCGTCCAAAATATGTTTATACCGCTCTCGCCATCGTGCAGGGCGATCATTCAAGTCGAGACGCGCTCTTATTGCGTTCGCGGTGCTCAATGCCCTTCTTTTGCGTCAGGACGCCGCCGCTGCTGTGCTCTCGCCGTCCACACCGGACGTTTGTACCGCTCTCGCCATCATGCAAGGCGATCGTTCAAGTCGAGACGCGCTCGAAGCGCTCATGGTTCTCGATGCCCTCTTTGGCGTCGGACCGCCGCCGCGCTGTGCTCTTGCCGTCCCCATAGGACGTTTGTACCGCTTTTGCCATCGAGCAAGGCGTTCGAGGCGATCGTACAAGTCGAGACGCGCTCGATGCGCTCATGGTACTCGATGCCCTTCTTTAGCGTCAGACCGCCACCGCTGCTGTGCTCTCGCCGTCCACATAGGACGTTTATACCGCTCTCGCCGTCGTGCAGGGCGATTGTTCGAGTCGACACGCGCTCGTTGTGCGCTCACGGACTCAATGCCCTGTCCAACATCGAACGGGACGAGGCACTTACGGAGCGGGGAGCGCACTCACTTTCGCTTCGGTGTGGCGCTACAGCGATGGCCTTCTGCCAAGCTAGCGCCGAGGTCATCAAAGACGTCGGTCGTTGGAACAGCGACGCGTATCTTCGCTACATCCGCGAGTGTTGTGGCGACTACATGTCTTACATGACGCGCATCTGCAGCGCCGACGTCGACGACATGGAAGCCGATCATCTTGATCTCGACGCCCATGACCTCGATGACTCAGACTATGTGTAATTCTACCTTATTGGGGGGTTCAGGCGCCTACTCAGCTTCGGCGTACGCTAGCTCCACCTCTCGCTGAGCGCTCTTGGCTGTTTGGGGGGGGCGACCGATACGGCGCCTTCCCCACTTTTTGGCACACAAAGCAAGACAGGTGAGGCAGGCTTCTTGGATAGTGACACGGAGTGTCTCTGAGGAGAAGCTAGTATCATCGCGCCGCGTTCAATCACTCTCGACTACCGGAAGTTCTTCTAACTTCTGGTGGGTCAGGGAACGCAGGCATTCTTGCGCTCTCGCTCGTCTTCGCGACGCCCGTCGGTACCGTGCCGGCGGCTATCGTCGAGACCGAGCGCGAAGTGGACCCCACCCTCCCTCCCATATCGTATTGTATGTGCGTCCGGGGTCTTTGTAGGCCCGTCCGCTGTGTCTTGTTAAGACTCAGTGTGGGGGGGGGCGACCGATACGGCGCCTTCCCCACTTTTTGGCACACAAAGCAAGACAGGTGAGGCAGGCTTCTACCTTATGATGACGCGCGATTTTGCCGGTTTGCGTAGGAGGCTCCTGCCGAAGGAGGCGCACCGTCCCCACTTTCTAATGGCCACGCTCCCACGGATCACGGCGAATGAGCTGCTGCAGGTGAGCGTCGTCGGTCAGATTGTGGGCGGCACCGAGCTAGGAGACGGCGCATCGGGCAGTGCGCATTGCAATTGGAGGCTTGTCGCGCAGCCGGGCTGGAAGCACCTGTTCGGCGAGGTTGCCGGCGCAAGCCAGAGCGACATGCCTGACACGAGCCAGAGCGACATGCCCGAGTCGACGATGTACGTGTGGTGTCATCCCCTGGACGCATGCTTCGAGTGTGAGAACGTTCGCGCGCAGGAGGCATGGCCGCGCCTCGAGCTCGAGGTGCGCTGGCGCGACATCTACGATCGCTCGGACCTCGAGGGCTACGGCGTCGTGTCTGTGCCTCCGCTGCCGGGCGTGCACCAGCTTGTGTGCCGCTTGTGGAGGCCTCGCGGCTCGATGCGCGAGCGCTTCGTCGCTTACGTGATGGGCGGGCGGCCGCATTTGAAGAACAATGGCCTGGTATTTGGCGTCGCAGAGGAGATGGAGAATGGCAGCAAGCAACTCGCGCGCGCGGTCGGCGAGAGGCGACTGCTCACCGAGCCTGCCGGTACCGTCCACATAAGCCTCGCCGTGTGCGTGCAGCGTAAGCTCAAGCCTGACACCGACTGAAGCGTGCCGCGAGAGACTCACAGCTGCGCCGTCGGAGCCGTCTCAGGTGCGAGGGTGCCGTGAAGCGGTGATATATGGCCGGCATGCGATCTCGAGCACGTCGCAGAACGCCAAACCCGCGCCACCGGGAACACGCAGAGACGGGGTGCGTTGTAGCAGTGTGACAAACTTCTTGCAACTCACAGAGACACAAGATACTCTCATTTCTTCACAGCCATGCGACTCAAATCCAGTGCGCGACCGGGCAGGCGCTCCGGCAGCCTCTCCTCCGTCACCGCGCGCGCCTCCCACAGCGAGCTCGCCACCAGAAGTGGCAGCCGGTACGCACAGTAGAGGCTGAGCAGCAAGGCCTCGCCTGGGCCCTCTAGCGCGACTCGCAGCACGTCCTTGCCATCGGCGGCTTCCACGCATCGAAGCATAGTGACCATCTCACCGACCCTGACGCTCGACGGCGCGGCCGCTGTGAAGGCGCCCATGTCTCGATTCGTCACCTCCTCGCGGTAGCGGGCCTTGCCCGTGCCGGTCTCGGTGCCAAGTTCGATGCCGGTGGGTATCCACCCGTTGTGAGAAAGGCACGTAAGCAAGGCCTCGCTAAAGCTCGAGACCCCATCGGCCATCTGCATCAGCTGCATCGGGTTCAACCGCCGCCGTGCGGCCGCGCTCAATATGTCACCTCGAGCCATGAGCTCGATGCCAAGCGCGGCTCCCGTCGAACCCGCTTGGCCGTTGCTGAACTTTTCGATGAGCTCGCCTTCTCGGTATCGTAGTAGAATGGGCAGTTGGCGATCGCTCTCGGCCCCATCCTCACGAGAGAGCGTGAGAAGGTGCTCGGTTCCGTACACTGGCAGTGCCAAGCGGTCAAGGCACATGGGACGGACTTCGATCAGTATATGAGGCGACGAAGCCGGCTTCCACATGGCGAAGGCCATTGTGGCGAGATGTGCATGTAGCATCGCGTGAACTGGCTGGCTGGAATCCTGTTAACACCACGCACACGTTCACACTCGTTTCTTTCACAGCGCATCATTCCCCTTCCAAAGCGGTCCTTCGTCCCCACTAGGTGCCCGCATCGCCCGGCCAAATTTTAATCATGGGCGGTGATATGCTATCGGTATCGCAGCGCACAACACACTCAACAGTCGGTGCTGGTGAACGTATGTGAATAAGCGCACCAATATCAACACAACCGCCTGTGCCGCCAGGGGCGGCAGGCTCGAGCGTCGAGACTGCAGCAGACTGAGTTCGCGTGTGCGCGCGGCTCGCGTCGCCGAGACGCGCGCGTCCATGACGCAACATGGGGGTCACGTCATGGAGTCCCTCGGATGTCCTATCTGACTGTCAGCCGACAGCACGGTCCAGCTCCACCTACAGTTACACCTGACCGAGAATAATATTGCGAGAACGTACAAACCACTCTGCCCCTATGTTAATGTACGGTAGTAACACTGTGCACAGGCTCTCGAAACCCATAAATTCCCCACAGGGATCAACCGCCCGGCCCGCACGGGCAGCCGATGGCCAGATTAGGCACCTCATCAGCTTGCCCCTTCTCCCAATCGGCCCAGAACTCTCTCAGCGCACCCGCTAGCGGGGTGCCGCACGAGGGTGTGCACTGGACCTCGCGGCCGGCGCACGAGGGTCCGGGTACGCCGCCGGGGCCGGGCGGGGGCGCGTCCTTGAGCAAGCACGAAGGTGAGCGGCCGTGTGGAGCGCTCGCATTCGGACGCATCGTCTCCCAGCACGTCTGCCAGCATGGGATCGGGCTGACGGACGGGTACAATCTGGCCTTGATCTCGGCCTCGTCGTAGCCCGGGAAGGTCATCGAGCGCCTGCAATAGAACTGTTGCTCGTCCGGCGAGAATTGGTCTTCCCACGACGGCCAGCATGGTTCCATCCCGGGGACCGGATTCGGCTCGCAACCCACACAGGAGCGCAGGGGGTTGCCGCAGAGGTTGACGCCGCAGAGCTTTTCCTTGTGCTCGCCCACCGCCTCCACCCGCCGACGCTCCACGTCGGCGCTTGCAGCTTTGATCTGCGCCAGACCCCGACTCACGATGAGTGGATCAACGACGAGAGGGCCGGCGCCGCCACCGCCACCACCACCACCACCAGTAATGCTGCGGCCTCCGCTCTTGCCTAATATGGAGCTCTTGCCGCCGCCCAGGATCAAGCGTCCCGAGCCGAGTTCGCTCAAAGTCCGATCGAGGCGCGCCAAGGCGTGCGCGTGCAGCGCGCGGTCGGTGGAGGTCTTCTCGAGCAATCGATACAGGAGCTCCTCACCCGAGATTCCCGCGCACAGGTCCGAGCGCAGCACCCCATCAGCTTGCTTCAGGGACATCATGCAAGGATAGAAGTTGCAGTCAGTCTTCGTCGGCTGCGGCTTGCGTCCATAGCCCTGCAGCTTGAGCGAGAAGCGCAGCGACTCTTGATCGAGACGCTGGATCGCCTCGACTGCCTCCGGGCTCCAAGCGCGGTCGCCTTCCATATCCATACCGTCGACCTTTGCGCCCGCCTCCGAGCTGCTGTTGAGTCGGCGGCGCCGGAAGAAGCCAGGGCGCCTGTTTTCGGCGCCGACGGCCACTTTGGTCGACGGTACGCCGAGGTCGCGTAGCACGGCCTCAAGGATCTTCTTGGCCAGCTTGGGGTGCTCGGGCTTGTTGTTGGCGGCGAGGCGCGCGTAGCCGAGATGGCGCATCCCCGACGCCGTCCCGAGCGCGAGCAGCGACTCGTCAAAACGCTCCGTGAGCCCGACGACGTCGAAGTGGTCGAGCACGCTGATGGCACTCTCGGGAGGGATGGCCATGCGACGGCCGCCCCGGCTGTCCTCCAGAGTCGCCTGCACAAACGGCAGTCCCCAGCCGAGCAGCTGGCGTGATTGTGGGTCGCGAGGCGGATCCCACATGCAGAGCGGCATGTAGTTGGAGGCACGCCAGTTGAACCAGGAGAGGTAGAAGGTGAACGGATGGCGCAGCATAGTGCCCAGCGTGACACGGCAGCCGAGCGGCTCGTACAGCCGCCGGATGCGCCGCACGTCGGCGAAGAAGGCGCGCGGCAGGCCCCACTCGGAGTGCATTTCAATGATCACCCGCCGCGCCGCCACCTTGTGGCTCAGCTGGTGCATGATCAGCTGCCAGCGTGGTTTCCTTGTCGTGTCGGTGTAAATGTACTCAAAGTCGCCGAGCTGTGCCTGCCGCTGCAGCACGGTGCGCATGGTGGTGCCCGCCGTCTTGACAATGTGGAAGAAGAAGAGGATCGAGCACTGAGGCAGCTCGGCCGAAGCCTGACGTCGGTACCCGGACATCGGTGACGCTGCATTCGCTGCGGCGCCCGCTGATGCCGTCTGCGAGGCTGAGACCGAGCCTCGGGCCGCGGCGAGGAAGTCGCCGCGGCTCAGCTTGCCGTCGCCATCGCCATCGGCACGGTCGAAGATGCTCATCAACAGCTGCTCTGAGGGTGCACCGCCGCTGACCTCGAGATGCGACGCTGCGAAGGTGGACGCAAAGTGCGAGGCCGTGGCCGATCTGCGCAGCGATGTGCTGCCGTAGAGCCAGAGCGTCGCTGCCGCGGCGAGTGCAAGGAGGAGGATGCGTCGGCCCGACATTGATTTGCCGATCGCGTCTTCTTGGGCATTCACATTCACGACCCTCGATGACGATCGCTTTTCGTCAGTCAGTCGGGGACCTTATTGGAACCGCGCTCTCGCGTCTGGGCCATACAGAACCATCGAGAACAAGCAACCTCCTGTTCAGTGTTCTCCCCAGGGGCCCTCGCAACATAAGGGACCCCTCGCCTGATCTCGCACTTTGCCGACGTCCCCCTCTCTCGGCCCACCAACGTGCTCAGGGGAGGAACCCTGTGAATACCTTATCCATTCAGGACCCTCCCCGATGGCCACCTCGGACCTCGCGCTCGGAGCGAATATCGACAACATGATCGTCGCGACCCCTGGGAAGGACGCGCCCGACCCTACCAAGATCCCACCAAAACGCGCGCTCTTCTCATCGCCGACGGTTGCAGCGCACAACAAGAACAATGAATCTACTCCCTCAACGACCGAGAAGCGCAACATCAGAGAGTCGCACATCGTGATCTGGAATGGCGGTAGCATCACCATCGCGAACCGAGCAGTTCATCGCGAACGTTATCAAGGCGATCGACGCGGAGAAGTTGCTAGAGCAGCTCCTCAAGAATAGACCGCTCGAGATGACAGCGCAGGCTCTGGTCAAGATTACGTCGGAGCCTCTCGATGGTATCAAGTGCAAAGACCTCGTCTTCTTGAAGGAAGGTCTTCAGAACACGCAGGCGATGCTGGTTATGCCCAAGTCGGCCTGCATCGGAGCGCTGGCTACCGTGATCGCTGGATACTTCGACGTCTACCAACGCATCTATCGTCTGACGCAGGGACCTGGTCGGTGCTGGGCGCTAGTGGGCAACTCGTGGATGAAGCAGATGGCGGGGCTCTTTGACACCGGCGCGACCGGCGAGTTCGACATGACCTTCGAGCGCAACCTGGACCGCCACAAGGAAAAGCTCAAATACTGTTCGGATGCCATGGCTCTCGGATTCGCTTCATGGGCACTGCCGCACGTCATCAACGCGCTCATCTCTGCACTCCGCAGCGAGTACGTCCCGGAGGTGGCCGCCCCTGACGCAGTCTACCCTAATGTATATGACGAGCTCTATGGTGAGTTCAAGAAGGAGCTCCTCGATGCTCTCAAGGTGCTCGGAGTTCAAGGACCGGAGCGAGACGATGGCTGGGTGGCGTACCCGGCTGACGAGACGGTGGAGATTACTGCGAAGGGGTTGGACATGCTGCGCCTGCCCGTCGGCACCAAGATGGAGATGAAGCGGCTTGTCACCACAGATGAGCTACAGGCGGTCATCGACGTCTACGTGTCGCCGCAGGCGGGAATTTTCAACATCAAGCGTGGCTTTCGAGAGGGCGGTGATGGGTTTGAGGCTGTGATCGCCGAGCTCGGCGACGACGTCCTCATGATCATGCCGCGCACCGAGATGGACACGGAGGCGACGGGACTGCTCAAGCTTTCGCTGCGTGTCAAGCTGACCGCAGAGAAGGAGATCGAGAAGAAAATCCAAGCACTATGCAAGGACCCGCGAAATGACTCCGCCGAGACCAAGGGCATTCCCACTAAGCTGGCATCGGGGGTCGAGGTTCGCATCGTATGGTCTGGAGACCTCGGCACTGCGCGGGTGCGCAATGGGCTGACCCGGGCTGCGGCGATCTCGGCAGAACTCAGCGGCAAGAACTCGGAGGAGGCGAAGAAACTCAGGAACGACCTCGAGAAGCAGATCAAGGCGAACGCCGACGCTCTTCTGGAGCAGGACGTCAAGCTCACCTCGTACACGGCGCATTACACGATGCTGATCGACAAGCAGGCGGCCGTCGTCACGGAAATGCAGGGCAAGCATGCTGAGGCGATGACCGATCTGCACAAGCAGATGCAGGCCAGCGAGGAGGCGCACGCCAAGATGCTACAGGACAGCGAGCAGGCTCGCAAGGACAGCGAGCTATCGGCCGCGTACGCAATGGACGGACTGCGGCAACAGATAGCGGAGCTGCAAAACCTGCAGATCAAGGCACAGCACAACATGCTAGCTTTCGCCGCGAGGGCAGATGAGATGGCGGCGGCGCTGACAGGCCATGTCAAGCGATCGGAGAGCTTCATGGAGGCGGTCCGGATCGAGATGCTGGCTCAGAAGCAGGAGGTGCAGATGATCAAGGACACTTCGGGGTATGTGGAGGCTGTTACGCAGCAGCACGTCGCTCTGACGGGCGAACTGGCGCTCCTGCACACGCATGTCACCGCCTTCGCCTATTCCGTGCGCGCAGGTCTGGGGTCGAGTGATGAAGTCCGCACCAGCACCTCGTCGACGCACCCTACGGATAGCTTTGACGGGACGAGCGGGGAGACCAAGATGGGCGGCTGCGAACTGGCAGCATGCAGGGCGGGACACATCGCCGAGGGCGATTCGTCTGGGTTAGGAGATGACTGCGAGCACGCGGCGTGCATCGTCAAGGACGGCCCCACTGGGTCAGGAGGCATGATAGGCAGACGAGGGACTACCGGCGACCGTGTTCGCGGGGAGCAGCCCGTCTTGCAGAAACGGGAGGGCGCATGCAGTGCCGGCGGAGAGAGGTCGAATACGCCGGGCTTAAGTGAGTGTGCATCGGAGACCTCTCGGGTCCCAGACGTGGTCGAGATCCATGGCCATACCGCGTTCAAGGGGGCCCTAGGTGGCATACGATTAGGCGGCATACTATGTGTCGAGTCTATGTCTTTACCTCCGGCCAAAATTCAGGATTCATCGAGGGCGCTCGACGTGGCGCGCCGAGATGGGCAACGCAAGTTTGGTAACGCTGCGACCTGTCGGCCATTCACACGGGGATTCCATGCGGTGATCCTGGCGCTGGCTCTCCTCGTCCCGCGATGCGACGCGAATGGAGTGACCACGAGGTGCTGCACGACGTTGGACCTACGGTATGAGGACACGGAAGGGATACGCTGCTACGATACAGCCGAGCTAAGGTGCTATGGAACGCGGCAGGGCCCTTGGCTCAGGCAGGTGGGCACGAGGGCGCAGCTTTCAGCGAGCTGTGCGGATGCAGGACCCAGGTTCTGGAGTTGCACACAGGCGCTCGGCGTGAGGCTGGATCCAACACCGGCGGTGGACGTGACTCTGCGACACGAACCTGAGCCTGAGCCGAGCCCGAGGTGGGATCAGCCTATTCAACAGGTGCCGCCTCGAGCGACGGAGAGATCAGGTTCAGAGAGGCTATGGAGAGAGCAGCGACGCGAGGGAGGCGCATTGTACGCCGCCGTTCAGGCGCTGCGGTCGCAACGCGCTACGCTGTCAAGGTGGGCGGTGGTGAGATACGAGCATGTTGTAATGGCAGACGTTGGCAGCTTGAGGCGGCGACGGCTCCGATGGCACATCAGCAGGAAAGCATGGAAGAGGCGCATGCGAGCGCTGCGTGGAAACACGGTCGAGGAGATGTTCAACGTCGCGCTCTGGAACGCGCGGGAGTTCCATGCTGAGGCGTGCCCATCGCGAGAGGCATCTCGGGCGAAGGCGGTATGGGTCTTGCGACGTTTGCAGGAGGAAGACGTGGACGTGTGCTTTCTACTCGAGATGATGGGGTCACAGGAAGCGTTCACAGCGGAGATTTATGGACTGCGTGCCCTTGCGAAAAAGATCGGATACGCAGTTCGCTGGATGGTTGGAGAGGGCGGGAGCCAGCGGGAGCAGAAGCAGAGCGGCGAATCTTTCACAAATGGCATCGCGGTACTCGTCAAACAAGCGACGTGCGTCATCGAGCGCCATGCGCGTCTTGAAGAGAGGGTTCTCGGTGTTTGGATCAGAGGCCGTGGGGCAAAGGAGCAGCTACAGACGAGAATCGCTGCGATCCATGGGCTGCACCACAGTGGCATCTCGAGCTTCGAGAAACAGTTACAGGCCACGTACGCGTGGGCGGCTGATTATTCGCAAACTGTGAAGGGCTGCATCGTTGTCGGCGATTTTAATTACGTTGCGGATGAGGCGTGGCGATCTTCACGCACGACGCTGAGCGTCAACGATCGCGCGCTCAGAGACTTCATTGCGCAGCCAGGGGCGGAGTACGTCTTACCCTGCCCGTCGCAACCGTTGATTGTTTGGACGAGGAAGGGCGGTGAGGCTTCCGAGACGGTCAACTCGGACGGACTGGGATCCATGCTGGATGGGGCTGTGGCAATCGGAGCCGAGTGTGCTCTCTGGCGCAGGACGGTGGTGGACTTCGCCTTCAGCAGTGATGGCTCAACGACGTCCAAACCGCTCTCGGACCATGCGTGGATCATTTTTTCTAGGCAGATCCCGGAGTTGGCACTCAGAGGAGAAAAGCGACCCTTATCAGCGCTACCCAGAGGTGACGGGCGAGCCAAGGACAACTATTGTGCCCGCGTTCGTGAGGGCGGCGCGCTCGAGGAGCTCCTCTCGGCGCGAGGCATGAAACACGCGACGTCTGTGGCGGTACGCTCGTTACGGAGGGTGGCAGAGCAGGCAGCCGCGGAGGCACGAAGGCGTCGTGAGGAGCGGCCTTTGGAGACAGCCCATAGATGGCGCAGGTGGCTGCAGGAGGCATACGCGGCTCGTCATCGGGGGTTGGCGCCGCACGAGGTTCAGGGAGGGCTCTTCAATTATCACTCGCGGCTCTGGCTTATCCGGGAAAGATATGAGGGAGCCGGAGATGACGTCTGTTGGTCTCAGATCATCAAACGCTGTCGGCGGTGCTGGATGAGTGCCAACAAGAGACTTGTGCTCCGGCAGCAGCGCGACGACAGGCGACTCAGGGATCTATCCCTGGGCATTGTCGAGGGCAAGGGCAACAAGGATCTGGCGCAGTTGGCGATGCGAGCCTGGAAGGCGATCCGCCCGCAGCGCGCCAGCTTGGCTTTTGATCGTTTTCACCCGAGGGATGACGTTCACAGCGCCCCAATTCTCGCGGCGGACGACCCAGATGCTTTTCTCAATGGGCTGGCGCGGGAAGGCGACCGACTAGTTCAAGGCCTCTCGTCCACTCCGGCGATCATCGATGCGTTCAAGGCCTTCTGCAAAGTCTTCTGCCCAACCTACGAGACTTTACGCGGGCGGGACGGCGGCGAGTGGGAGCTCACCAAGGAGCTGACGTTCCCGGTCTTTCTGCAGGTGCTTCAGCGAGTACCGAGGGGGAAGGCGGTGGGGTATGGTGGTTTCTCCATTGAGCTCCTCATCCACGCCGATCGCGGGATCAAGAGGGCCTTCTATGACTGCCTCATGGCGGACCTGCAGGGAGGCGAGTTCCCTCCGTCGTGGCGCAAGGTCATCTATGTGCTGCTCACGAAGCCGCCGCCCAGTAATCAGGCGCTCATCTCCGAGAGACGGGAGATTGCTCTGATGGCGCAAGATATGAAACTGATCATGCACATGGTTCGGGCGACAGCGTACCGGCTCATTACGGGTAGGCTTCGGTCGGAACAGTGCGGCTGGCTGCCGGGGTACGGTACTGTTGACGCCGGGCTCCCGCTGGCGACCGTGATTCAGCAGGCGCAGCGGCAACACCTATCACTATGGATTCTATACGTCGATCTTGCGACGTTCTTCCCGCGCATAGACCGCGAAGCACTCACGGTCGCAGAGGTCTTAGTCGGGCTTCCTCCTCAAGTTATTGAGCTGGTCGGCCAGATCTACGGCGCGGGGCGAGCGGTGGCGGCCGAGGCGGTCGAGTGCCAATTCGACACTGCCATCGGGCTCAGTGCATCCTTCCGGAATCACATGGGAGCGTTGATGGGGGAGGTGCTCTCTCCCGATCGAGCGAAAATTATCCTCAACTCGATACTGTGGGCGATCAAATTGCATGTGCATGGGGTGCAACTCTTCGGATTTGGGGAGGATGAAGAGGGATGCATTCGGGCAATTGCGAGCCTTGCCTACGCAGACGATTGGGCGGGCACGTTTGGCAGCGAGACTGATCTGAGGCGTGCCTGGGCAATATGGAGCGTTTGGGTCCCGATCTCCGGCTCTAAATTGGGCATCAAAGGGAAGCTCAAGACCGTCGTCACCGGCGTAATCCGTGATGGGCAAGGCAACGAGAGCGACATCCCTGACCCGCAGCTCGTCACTCTCGATGGTGTTCGTGTGCCGACTCTCTCGCGAAGCGAGGCCTACAAGCACTTAGGGGTACTGCGCGTTGCCATGGGCGGAGACGGAGCGGCGGCTGATTCGCTCAAAAAACAGCTGCGGGTTGCGATTGGTCGCGTGGCGCGCATGCATAAGCCATCCAGGCGCGACATGATCTTGGTGACGAACGGTCTCTTCCAGGGGCTTGCGGGTTTCAAATGCAGCACAGTGTATTACCCCTTCGAGTGGATGGAAGATATCGAGAAGGAGTGGAGGAGAATGTTCAACAGAAAAGCGCGACGAGACGCGACTACACCATCGTGCTTGCTGTATGAGGGCGGGGGTGGTGCGGTAGGAGGTCGACGGCACCTGTGGGCGATCGGTTGCGCCTCTTTCTACGTGGCTTTCACCAGAGCCCTTGCGGACGTCGCGGACACCTCTCAGCGCGCAGCGGCGCGATCGGCACTGGCACTCAGCCTGTCAAGGTGGGGGGTGCAGGGTGACCCTCGGCTGTTCTCGTGGCGACATCTCACGAGTGCTCTCGAGAGGCAATTACGAGGCCGTCAGAGGTACCTCGGGGAGACCTTTATGTTTATCTCGAGCCTCCTGCAGGGCGACAAGCCGTCTGGAGAGAACTGGCGGTGGGTACAGCGTCCTGAGGCATGGGATCCGCTACACGAACATCGCCCTCACTTCCGCACGCTGGAGTCGATTGCGCTCTTCGAACCCGAGCAGTGCGGCGGCCTCGGCATCGAGCCCGCGCCCAAACTTCTCGATGCACGCATTCGGGTGGCAGGGCAGATGTATACATGGGGTGCCATGCACGAGGGTTCTAGGCTGATGTCGTTTGATGAGGCTCGTCGAATATACCCGTGGCTAGCTGCTGCGCGCGGACGGAATGGGACAGGACGGTGGCAAGCATTGAGGAGCGTCTCGACGTTGGAACTGCGCCTGAGCGTGAGGCGCTCAGGGCCTGGGACCAGCGGGGGCTTTGTGCCAGCGGCAGCACTGTAGGGCTGAGCGGCGGCGCAGGGGGCACGACGAGGACAAACGAGGCGAGCGAGCGTACGCTGCACGACGCCATTCGGCGGACACTTGGGGAGATCAGGAGCGGAGCAGAGCCCACACCTTTCGATTGGGAATCCTCTCTACGGAGCACCTTTTGCGGTATCAAAAGGCCGAGCGCCGAGGAGTGGTGTGTCGGGGGCGGCGACATCCACGCAGACGCCAGAGGGGGGCGAGTGTTCTGTGACATCGACAGCGCGGAGGAGCCACGAGGTGGCGAGGCATCGTGGCTGTGTCGTTTGGACGTCGACGAGCAAGGATTTCTTGCGGGCTGGATGGAACGTGCGTGCGAGATGCGAGCACGGTTCCAATTCGATGCGGCGGGCTATCTTTGCTCTAGGGACGGTGCGCGACTCGAACTTCAGCAGTTAGCGCAACTCGACCCGGCGGTGCAGCTCGTGGCACGCGCGCGGTTGGCGCTCGGCGATGTTGAGGTTCTTCCGGGTGACGGGATCAAAAGGCAGGCGACGCACGTTCAACTGTCCGCGCAGCGCTGCCTGTGGGAAAAGCTGACGACTTGGTCAGCGCGCATCAGGGCGACACGCATCTACACGCTGGATGGTGGGTGGCGTGAGGTCAAGACTGACAAAGGGGTGACAAAAATCGCTACGAGAGCCGCAATCGATCACGAGGGTCGGGTCCTCGGAGGGCGGATTTGCGAGGAGGACGTGAACGAGGACAATTACATAGCCGAGCTCGCTGCACAACTCGATGCGCTCACTGATGCGACCTCGCGAGGGACGGAGGAGAGGATCATCATCGTTTTCGATGCTACGTCGCCGGTAAGGGCGATGCTCCGCTTTGGACGGCTTAGCGCACGTGCACGCGGGGATCGGCTGGCTGCCGAACTGCTCGAGCACTTTGAGCGTCTTCGGCGGCGAGTGGCGGCCTTGGTGCTAATTTGGCAGACGTCGCACGTAGGTGAGCCGGTCAACGAGTGGGTCGACGTGATGTGCGACACCTTCGGGGTAGACGATGATTACCCGGTCCCACGAGGCAAAATCGCTTTCGCCTCGATCACCTTTCCGGACCATAAGGGCCCGGCGCAGGCATACGCAATGAACGGAATGAGTCGCGTCGTGGCGCAGCGCTTACGCGGTCGGGTGCAGGACACGATCCTACGTGACCCTGACGAACACGTGCAACTGTTGGGAATGACGCCGGAGGCGCATCAGATATGCGATGAGATCGCAGCACGGCGGTGTCAATACGTGGATCAACCATACGCAGAGCTGCGGGCGCGGCGGGTGCTGGCGGCCGAGTGGTGCCCCTTTGGCTGCACTGATCACGAGGGGCGGTGGCGGGAGATTCACTCTTCCGCGGTGGCGCGGCGACGGGTGCTGCAGATCCCTGGGCTTGCAAACCTCATTGCGACGCAGCTGAGCGCGCAACCTGGTGCAACCTGTGAGATCTCGGCGCAGGATCAAGCAGCTCTGGGCGGAGGTGCGGTGAGAGCTGGAGATGCGGTCGGCTGGCAGGGCAGGTGGTTTGCGCTGGCGGAACGTCCACCCACTTGGTGGCACTTTCAATTCGAGTGCACAGGTGCGCCGCTGTTGGCGGCACGGAAGGCGTATGCATTGGCGGCGGTGGCAGCGCGGCGATGCATGGTGTCTCTGCAGAAGGGACGCGAGCTTGTCCCACACAGTCAGCTCGACGACCTCATTTTGCTCATACACCAAGGAATGAATGGTTGGGAGGCGGAGGACAGGGCCATAGGGTCAGCGGCCCAACAACAGAGCCTCAGGAATCGGATTCAAAGGGGAATCACTGAGGCTTGGGAGACCGAGTGGCTGCGAGCAGGTGCCGCAGGCGCCGTGCGTCTCTCCGGTTCGGGGGCGGACACCAACGTTCGGTGGAGATTAGCGCTGACGGAGATGGTGCTGAGTGGGTGTCGGCTGCAGAAGCTAGGCAAGGAAAACTGTGCAGAGGGGAGGAGGGCGTTATGGGGGCGCCTTGGCGATCTTCGCCTTCTCAGCAAGATCTTCACAGCCTGGAGCCGGGCGCTTGTGCTCACCACAGCACGCAGGGCGGCGGCACTGCGCGATCTGCGGAGTGCAAGAGAGTTCGTCACGCAGGTTACGACTGGCGAGAGACGACGTCTTCGCAAGGAAGTTGAGAGGAGGCTTGCTATGGTCGATGACGAGCAGGCGGACGATGCGCCTGGCGAGTGGCTGCGGCTACGGGCGTGGTTGGCGTGGCGAATGGTGCTGGCGCAGGGGCTAGGCAGAAGCGGCAGGCGCATCGTCCATGGGCCGGCGCGCGACTCTTTGCGCGAGCAATTGCTGGAGGGTTCTACTGGGCGACAGCAGGAAGTTCCGAGAGCTCGTGCAGGCGTCGCGACGTTGCGAGCACGGCAACGGCTGGTGTGGCGGCGTTGGCTACGTACGGGCGGGTGGGCCGCGTTTGACCTTTGCCTCTTTAAGAGAGAGACAATCAAAAGGAATCGGGCGCTCGCGGCACAAAGAGAGGGCATGCGGCGCTGGGCGTGCATGGCTGACGGCACCAGGTGGCTCATCCTGACAGAAGCCGAAACGGAAGAGCGGTTCGAGTTTCGTCACGAGGGACTGCGGGCCCTCCTCGAACTCAAGCAGGTCTTGAGTGCTGGTGAGTGGAAGGCGCTGGGCATTCGCAACCTACGACTCGGTCATTTCATTAGAGTCGGGCAGTTGTTCTACGGGCCGGAGCAGGTCCTTTCCTGTCACACGTTGAGTGGTCAGGAGGCGAGTGAAGTGGGCGACACTGTGATGATTGAGATCGAACCCAGACGGGATCCTCAACGTGTGAAGCGGCGTCGACAGGAAGTGCAACGAGCCAGGCGAGCAGTTCGGCAACGCGTGGCAATGGGCCCCGTCATTGCTGGTCAGGAGGCGGACGATGGAGGGCGGTGGGCGGTGCGTCGCATTATGGCGGTGCGCCGTCACGAGGGGCGGCGCGGGCGTCCTCTGGACGTACTCGTGGAATGGGAAGGTGAGGACTCCGACGGGGATCTCTGGGAGGACTCTTGGGTCAGCGTCACATACCTCTCGAAGGACCTACGCGACGAGGCGAGAAAGCTCGAAGGCGAGCTGCTTGGGGCGCGCGGTGCGCAGGCGCCCAGTCGGCGGGCCATGCGGCGAGACGAGGTGCGGCAGAGACAGGAGAGAGAGAGAGAGCGCATGCAATGGAGCTCACGACTACGAGATCGGGCGAGAGGGGCGCTTGCGTAACCCCGCAGCTCTCGAGCCGCAACCGAGGGTTGACTGGTGGCTTTCATCAGTTTCAACTCCCGCGTTGCTGAACACCGTACACGCTTTGTATGCCTGGGGGAGACCCCCTCGCCACGTGTACGCTGCCTGTTGGCGTTGTTTACTTACTTACTTACTTACGGCCCACCAACGTCCCCACAGCCGTCACAGCAGCGACCTCAACAGCACGAACGACGGCCGGACAGGCGCGTGCTGCTCGAGCGGCGCGAAGAGCCGCCGCGCCACATGTCGGCCTGTGTCATGAGCGCGAAGAGACGCCGCGCCCACATGCCGACGTGCGCGGCGGCGGAGGAAAAACCTGGTTCTCGAGCGGTCGCCCATGGCAAGGTGGCTTGAGGGTTAGCAACCCGCCTGCGCGATCAAGACCTTGTTCTCGGCGTTGTTGTCCGCGAGGTTCCCCAGCGCCCCCGCCGCCTGCTCCTTTTGGCCATCCGTGCCGCTCTGCACCAGCGTC
>ENA-UOXP01001406-UOXP01001406.1-mixed-culture-metagenome-genome-assembly--contig:-NODE-1406-length-17228-cov-28.645781_pt1 | contig 17228 bp, 11 predicted proteins | sample MGYA00238161_ERZ761639 | MGnify/ENA primary metagenome ERZ761639 (study PRJEB28913, sample SAMN08776760) | mixed culture metagenome | isolation source: Freshwater growth medium | place: USA...
GTGGCCATCAGTGGCCATCAGTGGCCATCAGTGGCCATCAGTGGCCATCAGTGGTAATCAGTGGCAATCAGTGGCAATCAGTGACCATCAGGCGCACCACGCCAGGGACTCCCTTGAGCTGCTTGATCATCTGAAGGTGGTTCTGCTCGAAGCCGCTCAGAAGCATCTGAGGTTCGTCAATGAGCCAGCGGAACGACGTCCCTACAGGGTTGTCGTGATGGCGCCAGCAGAAGACGCACCTGTCACAGAAAGGGGCAGCCCGACGCCATCAGACGCGATCAGACGCGATCAGACGCGATCAGTCGCGATCAGTCGCGATCAGTCGCACTCAGTCGCACTCCGCCGCACTTGTTGGCGCACGCCAGGCTTGGGGTGGCTTCCATGCATTGATACGAGACGATCCCGTAGAAGGTGTGCTTGTAGCAGCCGCCGCGCCCGCGCAGCATCGACTTCGTCCACCGACACAGCTTCACGCCTGAGTGGGTGCCGACCACCTTATAGCCCTGCTTCGTCAATGCCGCCCTCAGTGAGTCGCTCACCATCGGCTTGCGCTCGGCTGGTGCCGATTCGTCAATTGCGCCGCCGCTCGTGCGCTGGAGATGAGTGCCGAGGTCCTCCACGTCGACAATCTCGCCGCCCTCCGAGCCGTACCCTCCGTCCTTGTCACCATGCTCCTCAGCGTCCTCGTCGTCGGTTTCGTCCATTTCGTCACTTCCGACGGCCAAAAGGTCACCACCGCTCGGCTCGTCGACGAGGGCGTCGCCGCCGCCACCGACACCGCCGCCGCCGCCGCCGCCGCAGTCGCCGCCGCCGCCGCAGCACTCGTCGCCCTCGCCGCCCCCGCCGCCGCAGCACTCGCCGGAGCCAGATCTCTTCACATTCACAGATCCTGGCTCAGCGGTGCTGGGGAGGGTGCGGGGGTTGCCACGGCCACCATCGCTACCGCCGCCACGGCCGCAGTCGCCACCGCCACCACAGCACTCGGCGCCCTCGCCACACGTCGACGAGCCAGCGGCTGCGGCCGTGGCCTGCTCCGCACGCCTCGCCGCCTCGGCCACGTGCACCGCCGCGCGCGCCGCGTCCGCTTCGCCCTGCAGCTGCTTCTGGTGAAACCGACGGGCTTGCGCGGCCGTGCGCTTCGGAGCCTCGCGGCTCGAGCTGCCGTCGCTGCCGTCGGCGCCCCGCCCGAGGGCGCGCCAGAGTGACGGCGCCCACTCGTCGAACTGCTCGCTCAGCGCGTTGTCGGCGTCGTCACCCTCCCGCCGTGGCACGAGCCGCCGAGCGCCGAGCAGCCTGAGGGCACGGTCGAGCCGGCGCGTGGCGGCGTTGAAGTCCTTGGGCGGATACTCGCTGTTGCCGCAGCCGAAGATGGCGTACGACATGGACGCGAGCAGCGTCTTCTCGACGCGGAAGTCGCGCGACATATCGGTCAGCTCGTTGAAGAAGGGCTCGGTGCCAGGGACGTCGCTGCCACCGGCGTACGTGGCGACGATGAAGACGGTGCGCTGGAACTCGACGAGGCGATCCGTGTCGAAGCCAGTCAGGTCGACGGCGGCGGCAGACACGCCCTGCGCGTTGGCCGACGCTACTAGCCGCTCAGCAAAGCGGCGACCGTGCCCCTTTTGCGAGGCATAGAAGACGGTGAGGCCGCTGTCCTTACCAGGAGGAGCTTTGTAGGCGACCTCAAGTTCCGGTGCAATGTGGTGGTGGCCGTCTTGGTCATCAGCCACGATGCGCCTAAGGAGCAGCACCACTGCGCCAGCCAGAACGAGCAGAACGAGAGGGACGATCGCAGTCGCACCGACGGCCAGCTGAGCGATGTTGCTCGACATCGACGCGTGTCGTGGTAAGGAGGTTTCGTCACTTTTACGCCCGGGCGCTTCAAGGCGTTTTGTTTGCGAACATTGCGACATGACAGGTGTGAAGACACCCTGTACCGTGAAAGACGTGGGCACGTCTTTGGCCCATTTTCGCATGCCTGACAGCTGTGACCCCGCACACCTAGGCTCCCCTAAGCCTCCCCGCACGTCATTGTTCGAAATCGCGTCACGTGAATGAAGCTCACACACATGTTCGTGCTCCACGTTCTCACAAGTTCTCTTCAGCCTCCTTAAGCTCCTTGGTCATGATCACAAAGTGCGTGCCCGCCACCTTGTCGCCCTTGTCCTTGTACCGGATCTTATCCGCCGCGATGGCCTCGCGAAGGCCATCGAGGTACTGTGGGAGCGTGAGCATGCCGCACTGGACGTTCATCTCGATCATCTCCTTCCGAAACACGAGCGCCTCCACCACCTCGACGTAGCGTGGGTTGACCCCTACGGCCTTCTTGAGGCGCTCGATCTCGTGGTTGACCACTTCTATCGAGACGAGCCGATTCGCATAGGCCATCGGGTCCTCATGCTCTTCTTCCAAGCTCGCCGGGGCTGCCGCTGCAGCCTTGGGGGGGGCGGGGGCTGCCGCTGCAGCCACCTTTGGGGGGGCAGGGGCTGCCGATGCAGCCTTGGGGGCCACGCCGTGGACGACTTGCTTTGCCGGTGCCGCGGAATTCGTCCCCGCCCCCCCCAAGGCGGCTGCAGCGGCAGCTCCCGCCCCAGCGACCGTTGGTGCCGCCGAGCGCGGGTTGGGCGCCGCGCTCGCCACGTCGCCCCCCTCTGTGAAAGGCTGGCGAAGTTTCATTTGGATGGCGAAGGAGCCAAACTCGGCCACGTCGCCCGGCCGCGTGAGCGTCACCCCCCTCTTCCACAGCGCCGTACTGAGCAGCTGGTTGTCCCCTTTTGGAGGCTTCAGCCGGAAATCGCCCACAGCGACCTTGGTCTCCACCTCTTCAGCCCAGGGACCCCAGCCGCTCTTGCTCAGCGCGACGAGCTCCAGCTGGCCTCCGCTCCGTTCAAAGTGCTTCTGGGAGAGGCCGGAGCGCAGCTTGAACTTAAAGGTGGCCTTCCACTCGTACGACCCCGCCCCCTTGACTAATGCCGTCTTGACCGTGGTTGGATTGGCGCCGATCTGGTTTTCCGCCCAGTCGAAGCGACAGTACATCTCGCGCGCCGAGCGGTCCTCGATGGCGGCACTCATCAAGGTCAGCTCGAGCTCATCTGCGCGCAGATGCGGGTAAGGCACGGCGGCCGAGCCCGCAGCCGCTCCCGCAGCGGGGGCCGCAGCAGGCGCCGCGCGGGGAGCCGCGATGGGCGCCGCGCGGGGAGCTGTCGGGGCAGCCGCCACCGTCGACGAGCCTGCGCCTGCGCCGGCGCCTTGTTGATCGATCTGCGCCTGTAAAAGCTTGCTCTCCCGCAGCTTAGCCGCCGCCTGAGCCTTAAGTGTGTCATCGCCTGTCTCCTTGGACAGTCGGACGAGTTGGGCAGCCTCCGACCGGAGCGCCGCCACTCTTGCTGGCAGGTCGGCCGCAGCCGCCGCAGCTGCGATGATCGCCGGCACGTCGGCGGTAAAGTCGGCGGGCGGCGTCGAGTCGCCATCGGCTTGCCAAAAGGCGCGCAGGTAGACGGTGCCCTGGGTCGAGAGCTGCGCCTGCAACTCGACCATGCGCGTGCGCGCCAAGCCGCCCAAGTCGACGCTCGCTTCACCCAGCTTGTTGGACGTGAGCGTGTCCTTGTCCTTACAACGCAGGCTCAGCGGCTCGGCGATCAGATCCTTGAGCACACCCGTGAACTTGAAGACCTCGCTCCATCGTGGGTTGAGATTCTTGTCGATGACCTTGGACTTGACCTCCTTGCCAGCGAGCGAGAACTTGACGTATGGGTCCGAGAAGCCGTTGCTGTCCATCGACTTGAGGTCCCTCGCGTGGCTCAGGAAGAGGTGCAGCGTGCCATGCGCGAGCATGCGCGCGTGCTCCGGCACGGGCGCTGACGGCGAGATGTACGTGCCGGGTGGCGTGCTCAGCTCGGCGCCCGTGCCGGGTGGCGTGCTCAGCTCGGCGCCCGTGCCGGTTGGCGTGCTCAGCTCGGCGCCCGTGCCGGGTGGCGTGCTCAGCTCGGCGCCACGTCGGGCAGCCGCCACCGTCGACGAGCCAGCGCCCACAACAGCGCCTGCTCCTGCGCCGGCGCCTTGTTGATCGATCTGCGCCTGTAAAAGCTTGCTCTCCCGCAGCTTAGCCGCCGCCTGAGCCTTAAGTGTGTCATCGCCTGACTCCTTGGACAGTCGGACGAGTTGGGCAGCCTCTGCCCGGAGCGCCGCCACTCTTGCTGGCAGGTCGGCCGAGGCCGCCGCAGCTGCAGCCGCCTCCTCTGCCTGCTTCTGACTAGCCGCCGCCGCTGCCACCGCCACCTTTGCTGGCAGGTCGGCCGCAGCGGCTGTGGCGGCAGCGCGATCGCTCACGACGGCGGCAGCGGCGGTGGCGGGCGTTGGCGGCGGTGGCGGGTCGTCCACATCCATGCTTGCCTTCAATTTCTCGAGCTCATCATCACCTGTGCAGCTGTCGGCGGCGGCCTCGGCCGGCGTGGTCATGCCCGACGGCGTGGTCATGCATGCAACCAGCTGCTCCATCTCCGGATCGAGATTCGCATGAAGATGAGCCGCGTCGCGCGCGGGCGGGGTGCTCGCCTTTGCGTCCATGGACGCCACCAGCCGCGAGAACGCCGCGTCGTCCTGGACGCCCGTCTTCGGCGCGCGCGACCTCGTGGGCGCCCCCGTGCTCATGGCGGCGAGGAGCGCATTCATCTCTTCATTCGTCTCATCGGAGTCAGCGCTCGGTACGGCGCTCGGCTGTGACGGGGGCTTGGGCGCGGCGCCAGCGGTGGGCTTGGCGCCGTCGACGGACATGACGTCCATCAGGCGCGCGAGGTCGTCGCCCTCATCAGATGGGCGCCGTGTCGAGCGAATGGCTGCGGTGGGCACCTGTTGCGAGCGGTGCGCCGGCTCCGTCGCAATTGACGAAATTGACGAATCGTCCGGTTCAAACGAGGCGCGGGAGCGTAGGCCCGCGAGGATCTCTTCCCGAGGCACGCCGCAGACGACGATCATCGAGGCCTCTTCCGGGTACCGCGCGAGCAGCTCGTCGTCGGACAGCTTGGCTGGCCGGGGCTCCTCCATCGCAGATTCTCCATGCTGACCGCGATGACTAGTTGGGGCGTCTTTCACTGCTTCAGACTTAGGGGCATCACCGGAATTGATGCGGGTGGGCACCGCCGCTGCGGATCGATGAGTCGTGAGCTCCTCTAAGGCGGCAGATGGCGGGCCGAGCCCGGCGAGCTCGGCGAGCAGAATCGGGTCATTCATGTCTTCTTCGGTCACGTCGACCGAGTCGATATCTGCGTCCGTTGGGGGACCTTTGGCATTGGCCGGCGGAGGAGCAACGGGCTGCTGCGGAAGTGGCAGTTTGGCAAGCTCCGCCTCCATGGCCTTGTACTCTTGAATGGCAGCTACGCACGCAGCCTTGTCACCTTTCAAGGCGATCGCCTCCTTCTTCTTGGCGGCGATGCGGTCTTGCAGGTTTGCGCGCTGTGCTGCAAGGTCGGCAGGAGGCTTGGGCTTTGCCGGCGGCGGGCCGCCGGTAAGAGCGTAGAGTTCGGCGAGCAATTCGGGGTCTTCCATGTCCGCATCGGTCACCACGACGTCGGGGTCGTCGTCCATAGCAAATAGCGAGCGAGACCACTGTGAATAATAGGGGGACCAGGGTCTCCGTGCTAGTGTCAACCGCATCCGTATGTACGCCGGTCCGGTGTCTTGGGTGTCGACTTTTAAACATTGGCTGTGAATTGGCTGTTGTTGAGCTGTTGACGGACGGGAGATTTGCCGCTTTACGCGTTATGCCAACTGCAATTGCCCAATTGGCAATACAATTGTATCGTCATTTGATTTTAGGAACAGTATGCTGCGTACGGCGTGGGCGCGCGAAAGACTGATTCGCCGCTGCCTCGCGTTGTTCGTCAGAGCTGTGCAGTTAAGTCAGCTCAGAGCTCAACATGCTGCATTGCTGCGAGACAATTTGTATGGGGTGGATAGGGAGTGGGGCGAAACGCCGAAAGTCGGACTAAAGTTGGACGCAGCGCGTCGCCGAGGTTCCCGTCTGCCACGCTAGCTGCTGCTGCCGCATGCTGCTGCTCCAGCTGTTGCAGCTGCGCGCAGCTCGGCCATCGAGAGACAAGTCTCTTTCGCGCTCTAGCCGGAACTGTACTGGAGGATGGAGGTAATGATGACGGCTGCGGCGGCGATGATGTTGAGCGTCATCGGGCCGTCGAAGCACAGGTAGTCGACGCAGGCTGTGAGGATGATGGCGACCGAGAGCGCGAGGTTCTTAGTGATCGAGTCCATGTAGCTGATGACGAGACCAATCAGGATCCCCCCGAGCGCGCCCAAGAAGGCCACGACCCACGTGAGCCCCGACCAGCCATACAGAAGGCTGCCGTGGTCCATCAAGGCCATTGGCACCTGATGAGGGAGGCGCAATCAGAGGTCATCCGAGGCCATCAAGAGGCCATCAAGAGGCCATCAAGAGGCCATCAAAATAGGGTCCATCAAGGGTCCATCGAGAGGCCCTCAAGGGTCCAGCTTACGTAGATGCACAGCGAGTACCCGGCGAGCTGCACGTTGCGTTCCCAGAGCGAGAGCGAGGTGGACTTGAGGACACGCTCAAAGTAGACATTGGAGAAGCCGCTCAGGATCGCCTCGAGTGAGACGGCGCTCACCCCCACCACGTACTCTGCCGCGCGGAGCGTCGCGCTCGCTTGCTCTGCGGCGGCGGCGCCGCTGCTGCTGGCCGCTAGCTCGCGACCGTGGGCGGAGGCGGCCACTCCGCCGCCGCCGCTGCTGGGGCTCTCGGTGCACTTCTGGGCTTCCCTCGCGGAGGGCCGCGTCTCGAAGCAGATGATGAGCACCGCGCACAACAGCGTGAACAGCGCTCGCCAGCGCGCTTGGCTCAATTCCTTTCCGAGCACCACGCGCGAGAGCACCGCCGTCGCGATCAGCTTCGACTGCTGGATGAGTGTGAAGGCGGAGGCGGAGATGCGATGAAGGGAGACGAAGGAGAGCAGGTTCATGGCGAGGAAGATGAACGCGGGCACGGCCATCGGCGCCGACGTGAACGCCAGCCGCTTGGCAACGTCGCCGATGCTTGTCGGTGGCTCCCCGCGCGTCTCGTCCTCGCCCGTCTCCCTGGACTCGCGGCTCGGCCGGGAGCGCAGGACCATGTACATGCAGAACCCTGCCTTCATAATCTCGCCGACGGCAAGGATGGACTGCGACGACGCCGCCTCCTTGAGCACGCCGTGGCCATACCTCCGCAGCAGCGTGTAGGAGGAGTTTTGCAGCGCTAGCAGCGCGCACACGCCAATGTAAATGCACGTCTGGCGCGACACGCGTGGCAGGAGCGAGGGCTCCGGCAGCGTCCTGCCAGCCGGCTGCGCCTCCAGGTCCTCGTCGTCAATCAGAGGCGCCTTCTCCGCGTCGCTGCTGCGCGCCATGGCGTAACTCGGCCGGCTTCGCGGGACCGTTAGAAAGTTGATAATTTCTGACATCCGTTTGTGGACGTCCTCCTGAACTTGCGTCTCAACAAGAAAGCAAGCACGCAGATCGGCGCTCGTCCCCGCGCGCGCGCGCTCGACGCGGAGCGGCCGATCGATGTCAGGGCAGGGCCTCATCCTCTCCTTCCAGCAGCAGCTGCTCGCCAACGAGCGCCTCAAGGCCGAGCACGAGAAGCTCAAGCACGAGGCCAAGGCGCACGCACAGGCTTTGCAGTACGACCAGGCCGCGCTCGCCGAGGCTCGCCGCTCCGAGACACGCTCGCAAGAAATCATCGCAGCCCTCACGGAGGCCATCGAGCAGTACGCGGGAGCGGCAGCACTGCGGTGCGACGTCGAAGACGATGGCATGGGCGCGAAGGCCGCATGCGCTCCCGGCGAGGCCGGTGGCCAGCGCGAGGCGATGATCGAGCTTGAGCAGCGCCTCGCGCTCAAGGAGGGCGAGCTCATGGCTGCGTTGCAGCAGCTCACGGCACTCAGCGATGCGCGCGCCGAGCTCGCCGAGCTCCACGCGTCACTCGACGAGCAGCGCGCGGCGGTGCGCCGCGCGCAGCAGCAGGCGCGCGACCACGAGGCCATCGCTGGCGAGTACGAGAAGAAGCTCAAGGGCCTGCGTGACGCGCTCGGCAAGGCGGAGCTCGACCGGCAGCGCAAGGAGTCAGACCACCAGCGCGCGCTGCTCGAGGCCTCGAAGAAGCTGCGCAGCCAGAAGCAGCTGAGCGACTCTCTCCAGCGCGCGCTGCAGTACGAGCAGCAGCAGCAGCAGCAGGCTGGACCAGCTAGCCGTGGCGTCCGTGCAGTCGGACCGCCGGCGAGCGGCGTCTTCGGCCGCCCGGGGCCGAGCTTCTCGTTTGGCCGCTGAGCCCGTGCGCGAACAGACGAGCAGCACGAAAGCTTGGCGCTAAAAAGTCCATGCGAATGATGATCGGGTCGCGGGGCGACCGCGTTTGTGGACGGCGAGCCGGGCTCGCCGCCGCCCGCCGGGCGCGCCCGCCGCCATCCCGCCCACAGACGTCTCGAAGGTGCACTTTGGTAGTGCGCGCCTTATGCGCGCCTACTACCCGACGTCGGGTCGCAACCGCACCGCGAACCCGCGCGAGGTGTCAGTGTGCGGTGAGAGGGTGTTCCTCCCGGCCGTGAACACTTTACATCCGAGCGGATGCAGACCGGGCGCGGGGGGCGGGCCCGGCCGGTGCGGATCGAGAACGGGGGCGGGCGCGCGGCCGCGCGGGCGAACGCTCGGGGCGGTACAATTAGCATCGAGGCAGTAGCAAGTAGTACTCGGTAGTAAGATCATAAGTTGTAAAAAACGTGGACCTCATCTCATAACTGCCAACGATGCATGTACCCATGTTGCATCGCTGGATCGCTGTACACGACGCGCGCACGGAACGGATAAACGAAAAGTTCTCGCTTACCTCCCCGTGTACATGCGATGAACATGTACCGGCTGAATGAGGATGGCGCTGGACGAAAGGGGCCACCAGCTCTCACTGCCCCGCCTCTGCAACATCGCGCGTCTTTCACACCTCCAGCTCGATGTCCTTCACACCTCCAGCTCGATGTCCTGTTCCTGCTGCGTGCACGGCGTGTCCCATGCCGGCGAGCGGCCGATGCTCGGCGAAAGGCCATCTGCATCTGGATCCAGTGCTGGCTCCACCTTGGTCCCCTCGCGAGAGGACTTGTCCGCATAAGAGGACTTGTCCGCATAAGAGGCCTTGTCCGCGTAAGAGGACTGGTCCGGAAACAGCGCTCGGCGGATCTCGCCCTGAATCTCGCCCTGAATCTCGCCCCCTGGAGCGGGCGCTGTTGTGAGCGCTTGCCTGGTCCGCAGCCGCTCGGCGCTCGCCGACTTGTGGGCGCTGTTGTGGGCGCTGTTGTGGGCGCTGTTGTGGGCGCTGTTGTGGGCGCTGTGCTTCGTGCTGAACATCGGCGGTGCGACGCCCATCTCGACGCCCAACTCGGCAGCCGCGCCGGCGAGCGCGGGAAAGGTCGAGAGGATCTGCGCCGCATCGAGCTCTGCGGACTGGACAGCCGCGACCTGTGCCGCAGGGCCGCGTGGCGGGCGCGAGCGTACCTCGGTCACGGGCCGTGTAGAGGTAGGGGCGCCGGCGCTCGGTGCGGCGCTCGCGCCCAGCTCGGCGGCGGCTTCTTCGGAGAGCTTCGCAGCCGCCGCTGCTCGGGCCATCTTGCACCGAGCGCTGTACCGAGCGCTGCACTGCGAGCCAGCCGACCTACTGGCAGACTCGCCGGCAATGCCCGCGGCGATGCCCGCGGTGGCGCCCGCGGCGGCGTCAGCGGCGGTCGCCTCCCCATCGACGCCGCTGCCGCCGAAGCCGCCGAAGCCACCGCCGCCGCCGCTGCCGCCGCTGCCGCCGTAACCGCCGTCGACGCCATGCGGCGCCGTCTTGGGCAGCGCCGTCTTGGGCAGCACCGGTGGTGAGTGGTATCGCGCGCTCAGAGCGCCGTGTTGAGCACCGTCGGCCTCGTCCTTCACGGCGCCCGGGCTCGGCGTCGGCGCGAGGGCAGCGGCGCCCGGTACGACGCCCGCGACGGCACCCGCGCCCACGACGGCGCCTTCGGGGGAGCCCCTCGGAGGCGCGGCGCCCGGGACGGCGCCAGTGCCCACGACGGCGCCTTCGGGGGAGCCCCTCGGAGGCGCGGCGCCCGGGACGGCGCCAGTGCCCACGACGGCGCCTTCGGGGGAGCCCCTCGGAGGCGCGGCGCCCGGGACGGCGCCCGTTCCCGACGCGAAGGGGGATGCGGTGGCGCTCGCGGCGGCGCCCGCGGCGGCGCCCGCGACGGCGCCCTCTGAGGGCGGCGATGCGTCGAACCGTCGCGCCGTACTGGGCATGAGGACGGGGGGGGAGGCGGACCCACTGAGGCTCGGCGTGAATGAGAGGGCAGGGGACGCGCCGCGCGAGACGCCCGATGGCGTGCCGCCTAAGGTGGCGCCGCCGCCCACGCCGATGGGGGTGGCGCCACCGCTCACGCCGGAGACGCCGGTGGGGGTGGCGCCACCGCTCACGCCGGGGACGGCGGCGGAGCGACGTAACGGCTGCTCGATGAGTCCGAACTCGGCGAATCCGGGAGGGAGTTGCTGGGCGAGCTGCCGGAGCGAGGCGAGGGCCTCCCTCACCTGATGAGGGAGGCAATCAGCATGCACTCAGGGAGGTGATCAGGGAGGCGAGCCTGATGAGGGAGGCAATCAGCATGCACTCAGAGAGGTGATCAGAGAGGCACTCAGGGAGGCACTCAGGGAGGCGAGGGCCTCCCTCACCGTGGTGGCCGTCGTGTTCGTCGTGTTCGAGCGCTGCGACTCGGAGTACGCGGAGACGGAGCCGTGCGGTGAGCTGATGAGGCCAGCGCGAGAGTACGACGAGTCGGTGCCCGTAAAGGAGCGTCCGGTGTACGAGTAGGCGGAGGCGGAACCTTCCGAGAAGGCGCACGAGAAGGCGCTCTCGGAGCGCGGCGACGAACGGCCATCACCATCGAAGCGATGGCGGCCGTCATCATCGAAGCGATGACGTGGCGACGAGCGGCCGTCATCGAGGTCGACTCCAGAGAAGGGAATCGAGGCCGACGTGCCGAGATTATGGCCGAGATTATGGCCGAGATTATGGCCGAGATTGCGCTCGAGCTCCGCCATGACGAAACCCGAGGCGGCGCGGTGGAGGGTCCACTGGAGGGAGGCGAGCGCCTCCTTCTCCTCACGTGTGAGACGTGACTCGCGGTGTTCGTGGTGCCGATGGTGGTGATGGTGGTGATGGTGGTGACCAGGACGGCGCTCGCGGGAGCTGCCTTCGCTCCCGCCACCGATCATGCTGCCGCCGCCGCCGCCGCCGCCGTCGCCGGCGGCGCCAAGGTGCTGAGGAGCGGTGAAGTGCGGTAGAGGCGCAAGGGGCGGTGGCGGATGGAACGTCGCGTGACGACCAGTGGAACGACCGTTCTTGACGAAGCCATTCGACCCATATTTGGGAGAGTCGGAGCCCTCGAGCGTCTCGAGAACGGCTGACGAACCCCATCCAACCGCCGCTCCCGACTCGTCGTGACGAATCCCATTCGACTCGTCGTGACGAAACCCATTCGACTCGTCGTGACGAAACCCATCCGACTGGTCGTGACGAAACCCATCCGACTCGTCGTGCCGCGGCGGCACGCTTCCGCCCGCGCCGTACCCCTGCGGGCTGGCGGCGGCGGCGGCGGCGGCGGCGGCGGCGGCAGAGGAGACGGCGGCGGCGGCTCGATCTCCCCTGCTGAGATCGGCTCGATCTCCCCTGTGGAGATCGTCGTCGTGAGCTCCGCGGCTGGGCTCCGAGCAGACGCCGTCCCGGGCGAGGACCACGTGGCCGTTTGGATCCGAGCAGACGCCGTCCCGGGCAGCGGAGACAGCGGCGGCGGCGTTGGCCTCACAGCGGCGCTGAGCAGCGGCCTGCTGCTCCTGGTGGATGCGAACGAGGGCAGGCGGCTTGGTCGGGCTTCGTTCCCCACAGGCCGTGTTCCCACAGGTCGGGCTTCGTTCCCCACAGGTCGGGCTTCGTTCCACAGGCCGCCTCGCTGTCGTGTCCCGAGGTGCCGGGTGCGCGCCGGGGTGGGCACGGTGCGCGCCGTGGTGGGCACGGCGCGCGCCCGACGCGCTTCGCCGCGTTGGAGCGCCCGCCACGGCGCCCGCGTGCAGCGAGATCTCCCCCACAATCTCCCCCTCAATCTCACCCTCAAGGGCGACGGGCGACGGGTGACGCTTCGGCGCCCGGGACGACGCGGACCTACTCGTCCCAGGTCGTCTGCTCGACTTGCGCGCGTGCGTGCACGAGGCGGCCGCGGCCGCCACAGAAGTCACGTCCTTGTAACGTCCGAAAGTCACGTCCTTGGAACGTCCGAAAGTCACGGCCGCGGCCGCCACTGAAGGCACGTCCTTGTCGCAACCGTGGCACCAGGTGACGTCCTTGTCCTGGTACCACGTGGCACCAGGGGCGGCGGCACGGCGAATGGCGGCGTCGACGGCGTGATAGGCCTCGGGCGGCGCGCGCGTCGGAGGGCACGGCGCGCGCCGTGGTGGGCATGCCGCGCGCGTCGGAAGGCAGGGCGCGTCGGGCGGCTGATAGAACCAACGGATGGCTGGGTTTGAATGCACGAGCAGCCTCGACGGGCGAAGTGGATTGAAGCGCCCGCGCGCGTCGTAGCCTGTGTCCTGTGCCGCTGTGGACTGTGCTGAGCAGACGGCGGCGGTGGTGACGGTGAGGGTGATGGCGGCCGAGTCGACGATCTGCGACGCGCATGGTCGACCGTCGCGGCCGCCTCCGCGGGCGCCGTCGCGGGCGACACGGCCGGTGCCGGCCCTACAGTTGCCACCGCCACTGCCACCGCCACTGCCGCCGCCACTGCCGCCGCCGCCGTTATCGGCCGCTCGTCGAGTGCCCATCTTGGCGCCTCGAGTGCCCATCTTGGCGCCTCTACCGGCGTGAGAGCCTCTGGCCACGCCCGACTCGGCGCGCCGCCCTACCGCGCACGCGCCTCGGAAGCAGCAGCAGCAGCAGCAGCTGCAGCTGCAGCTGCTGCAGCAGAGGAGCGCGAGGCCCCGGCAGAACGAGGGGGGGGCCTCGAGCCCGATGTCCAAGGCAAACTCCCAGCGCATCTCGTCGGGCATGTACAAGGGCCCCATGGCCGGATTCGGGTGTGACCACATTAGGATGGTGAGCTTGCGTCGCTTGGGCGAGCCGCAGCACACGAGAAGCACGCACAGCGCGATGAGGAGCAGCACGAAGCCGCCGAGGGTGAGCATCCATGCCGGGACAGCGTGCTGCCCCAGCTGGACGCGACTCTGTGGAGGGACGCATGCACACGTGATGAGGGACGCAATCAGAGGTGATGAGGGACGCATGCACACGTGATGAGGGGCGCAATCAGAGGTGATGAGGGACGCAATCAAAGATGAGGAGGGGCGCAATCAAGAGGGGAGAGGGACGCCCTCAGGCTGATGATGCATGCAATCAAGAGGGGAGAGGGACGCACTCTGACGCAATCAGACGCGCTCAGATCGCAATCCAGTCGCAATCAGATCGCAATCAGATCGCAATCAGATCGCAATCAAGACGAGCGTCGCCTTGAGCACCTGGGTCCACGTGAGCCAAGACGAGCCCGTGGAGTCGCTGCCACCCATATTTGGGAGAGTCGACGAGATGCCATCGACGGGGGGACTGCCGTCGGAGGGCATGTGCGGAGAAGGCGCGGGGGGGGGCGGCGGCGCTGGGGAGGGCGGCGGGAGATGGCGGGGAGGCGACCAGGGCGGCCAGGGCGGCCGCCGTGGAAGCGGCGGCGTTGGCGAGGGCGGCGGCGGCGAGTAGCCGCATGCCAGCGCCGGAGGCAGCGGCGGCGGCGCGTACGGCGGCGACGTGGGCGGCGAGGGCGGCGGTGCGGGCGGCGGCGGTCGCAGCGGCGGCAGCGACGCAGGGGGCAGCGGCGGGCGCTTGGGCGGCGGCGGCGGCGGCGGCTGCACGCGCGTGCCGCCATTGCAGATGCAGCAGACGACCGTCGGGTCCGCGTGGATCCACTTGTAGAGGGCGCAGTAGCTCCCGTTGATCGCCGCCGGAGAGGCGAAGAAGCTGCACGAGGCCGCCGAGAAGCCGGGGTAGCCAGAGACGCTACTGTAGATGAGCCATGGGCCCCGAGGATCGGGCACGAAGGTGTCGTAGCACGGCAGCGGCGGGGGCGGGGGCGGTGGTGGCGGAGACGGTGGTGGTGGCGACGGTGGTGGTGGAGACGGAGGGGGTGGGGACGGCGGCGGTGGCAATGGTGGTGGCGGCGATCGAGGCGGTGGCAAGGATGGTGGTGACGGCGGCGGTGGTGATGGTGGTGGGGGGGAAGGAGGTGGTGGCATCGGTGGTGGTGGTGTTGGCGGCGGCGAGGGCGGTGGTGAGGGTGGAGGCGAGGGAGGCGGCGGCGATGGCGGCGGTGGTGCTGGTCGTGGCGACGGTGGTGGTGAAGGCGGTGGCGGCGCCGGGGGTGGTGGCGATGGCGGCGGTGGAGATGGCGGTGGTGGTGATGACGGCGGCGGCGACGGTGGTGGTGGAGACGGAGGGGGTGGGGACGGCGGCGGTGGCAATGGTGGTGGCGGCGATCGAGGCGGTGGCAAGGATGGTGGTGACGGCGGCGGTGGTGATGGTGGTGGGGGGGAAGGAGGTGGTGGCATCGGTGGTGGTGGTGTTGGCGGCGGCGAGGGCGGTGGTGAGGGTGGAGGCGAGGGAGGCGGCGGCGATGGCGGCGGTGGTGCTGGTCGTGGCGACGGTGGTGGTGAAGGCGGTGGCGGCGCCGGGGGTGGTGGCGATGGCGGCGGTGGAGATGGCGGTGGTGGTGATGACGGCGGCGGCGACGGTGGTGGTGAGGGTGGCGGTGATGGGGGGGGTGGCAAGGGAGGAGGCGGCGAGGGAGGTGGTGGGGACGGTGGGGGCGATCGTGGTGGCGCAGGCGGAGGTTGTGACGGAGTCGGTGGCGCTGGCGGCGGCGGTCGCGGCGGAGGTGGCGACGGTGGCGGCGCAGGTGGTGGAGATGGCGGTGGGGGTGACGGCGGGGGCGAGGGCGGGGGTGGGGGTGGTAGCGACGGCGGGGTCGTGGGGGATGGCGGCAGAGACGGAGGAGGTGACGGTGGCCGCGAGGGAGGTGGCGGAGTTGGCGGCGGCGATGGCGGCGGCGGTACTGGTGGAGGTGGCGACGGTGGTGGCACAGGTGGTGGATATGGCGGTGGCGAGGGTGGTGGCGGATGGGGCGGTGGCGGCGATGGCGGTGGCAACGGTGGCAACGGTGGCGCAGATGGCGGCGGTGGCGAAGGCGGCGGAAGCGTGGGCGGTGGTGGTAAGAGTGGTGACGGCGGCGGTATTCTGGGTGGAGGCGAGACAGCCGCGCACCTCAGCAGCAGCAGCAATCGTAGCACGCCCAACGGACCCGAACGGCCCAATGACGGCCAGAGGCCGGTGGACCTTCGGCCGCCTGGCACCTTGACGAGTACCCTGGGTAGCATTGCAGCAGCCTTCACACCGAAGCCTCTGTGAATGGAGCGGGCGGAAAACAGTTTGTGTGAAATTCACACCGGCGGCGTGTGCACCTTGAGGTGAGGCCATGTCGTCGCTTGTAATTCACCTCATCGTCAAAGCCATTTGCTCGCTCGCTTTTTCTCGCGCGCTCGCTCGCTTCTCGCCGCGCGCCGCTTATGGCGAAGCTCTACCACCAAACCGACGCTGAGACGGCCGAAATCATCCTTCGCACGCAGCAGATGAAGCCAGGAATTGGTGGGCTCGCTGGGGGTGGCATCTACTTTGCCACGACTCCAGAGCTCACGGGCCACAAGGCGCACAAGAACGGCGTGATCCTGGAGGCGACGGTTTCCCTCGGTAAGGTCCTTACCCTTGATGCCACCGGGGACCCTGACATGACGCTGCAGAAGCTCAAGTCCATGGGCTTTGATTCCGTCTGCATCGCCCGGGCGGTTTCGAGCGGCCAGGAGTACGTCGTGTACGACCCGGAGCAGGTGCTGAGCATCGTCCGCGCGATGGACAGCCCGATTTCGAGGCTCGTCGACTCTGCACGCGACGAGGTCGGGAGCCTGTTCTGTGTCAAGCCCAAGCGCGTCGTGGAGAGCGAGGGTGTGCCGGGGAACCCGTCTGCCTCCGAGCCCTCGCCGCAGCCCCCGGCGAGCCCGGCCAAGCCCAAGCCGCAGCCCACGCCGCAGCCACCACCAAAGGCGCCCGCGATGGCGGCACGGGAACCGCAGCCGCCACCGTCGCAGCCGCCGGTCGCACCCTTGGCCACGAAGCGCAGATTGTGGTGGGGATCAAGGCTGACTGCCCCTCTCATCAGGTGGAGAAAGGAGAAGGCCCTGAAGGATGCGCTGGCCTCGGGCCGGACGCTGAAGCAGCTGCGAGCCAGGGTTTCGTTGAGGGGCTCAAGGCGGTGGGGATTATATGCGCCGAGGCCAAGGCCGCGGGCTATACTTTAGAAGAGGTCAAGCGAGCTGGCTATACGGCACGCGAGGCCAAGGCCGCCGGGTTCGAGATCAAGGCGGGCGGCTACACGTGCGCCGAGATCAAGGCGGCGGGGCTCACATGCGCCGAGGCCAAGAGCGCAGGCTATGGGGTGGAGGAGGTCCAGCGAGGTGGCTATACGGCACGTGAGGCCAAGGACGTCGGGTACGAGATCAGGGCGGGCTACACGTGCGCCGAGGTCAAGGCGGCGGGGCTCACATGCGCCGAGGCCAAGAGCGCTGGCTATACTTTGGAGGAGGTCAAGCGAGCTAACTATGTCGAGGGCCTCAAGGAGGCAGGCTTTCAGCTGGAGGACGTCATGGAGGCGGGGTACGCGTTACCTGAGATCCTGCGCGGCGGCTTTACCAAGGCGGACGCTGTCCATGCTGGGTACGCGGTGGCGCAGCTCCAGGTCGCGCTGAAGGCGGCCAGGGCGGCGGGCTATGCATGCAAGGACGCGAGGGCGGCTGGCATGCTTTCGACCTGCAAGGACGCGAAGGAGGCTGGGTTCACCTGCAAGGACGCGAGGGAGGCTGGGTTCACCTGCAAGGACGCGAGGGAGGCTGGTATGCTGTCAACCTGCAAGGACGCGAAGGAGGCTGGGTTCACCTGCAAGGACGCGAAGGAGGCTGGGTTCACCTGCAAGGACGCGAGGGCGGCTGGCATGCTTTCGACCTGCAAGGACGCGAAGGAGGCTGGGTTCACCTGCAAGGACGCGAGGGAGGCTGGGTTCACCTGCAAGGAC
>ENA-UOXP01001414-UOXP01001414.1-mixed-culture-metagenome-genome-assembly--contig:-NODE-1414-length-17166-cov-81.420314_pt1 | contig 17166 bp, 5 predicted proteins | sample MGYA00238161_ERZ761639 | MGnify/ENA primary metagenome ERZ761639 (study PRJEB28913, sample SAMN08776760) | mixed culture metagenome | isolation source: Freshwater growth medium | place: USA...
AATGCGTATGGGAAAAAACAACACCACTTTCGGGAAAAAACAACACTCCACCCCCTGCGTCGATTCGAGCTTGCGCGGTGGCGGCGGCGCGCTCTGCCCGTCGTGCGTCTGCCGCGCGCGACTCTCGTTGGCTCTGCCACCATTGCGTCGGGTTATGCCCTGCGGGGAGCCCAAGGGCGAGGGCGGCCTTGCGGCTCGCTGCGGCGGTGGCCCAGCCGGTTGCGCAGCCGTGTCGTGTCTCCCGGGTCGCGCTTGTAGCTTCCGCGCGCGTTTGCCGTTCGATTTCAATCATCCAGGTTCTGCACATGCTCTCCGTGCAACGAGTCTCGCACATGCGTTCCGTATATCCCGCCGCGAAACCGATCGAGGGGAACATGTGTGGCCTGCGCAGGCACCTGCATGCGGCCTGTACTGCGACGACGATGAGGTGCGCGCTGTTAGGGGGTCGACGGTCGAGTGTGGCGCCCGCACATTCGGCGACCGCGCGCGCTTGGACCGCTATGGCCCACTCAGTTGCCTCGGTTGTGCCGAGGCAGTTCGCCTTTTCATGTTCCCCGATGCGCAGCATCTCGTCGAGCACGATGAGGAGCTCGAGCATCGGGAGGTGAGCAATCGGCATGTCGCCGGACATGCTGAGGTTGTGCGTCCCGAGGGACGTGTCGTGCGTTGCGAGCCCGTGGTCCGCCTCGGACGTGTTGTCGAGGACGTCCTGCATGAACGCGAGCGCCTCGGCGGGGATGGGAACTTCACGCAGTCGGATGCCCATCGCGGCCGCCAGCGCATACATCACCGTCATCTTGTCGCGCGATCCCGCGTCCGAGAGCGCGTTGGCCCAACCCTTGCAGTGCAAGAGCCACGCGCGTCGCGTCGCCTCCCGGAATGCGCCGATCTCTTCGGCGCGCCGCCGTATGTAGATGAGGTTCTCGGTCATGGCGAGCGCTTGCGCGGAGGCGAGGGACGCCGTGGCATCGCTCTCGACGAGCAGCTCGTCGTGCGGGAAGTATCGGGCGAAGATGGTGAGGGCGAGGACGGTGCCGCACGTCTCGGTGATCGTGATGTGCCGCCGCTGCCACGCGCCGTCGAGGGGGAATCGAAAGAAGAGCCCGTTGCAGACGCCGCAGATGTATGGGTGGTCGACGTCAGAGCATGCGTCGCTGGTGATGCGGGGCGCGAAGATGATCGCCTCGAAGCCGGCGCCGTCCTCGGCGCCACCGAGGCGCGCGGCTTCGTCGACGCCGCTCCAGAAGCTGGCGGCGTGTCTCGTCTGCAGGAGCTCGATGATCCTGCGATGCTGCGCGCGCACGCGGTCGCTCAGCGTCGCCCGCTGCTCGGGGGAGCCCGGGAGCTTGAGGGGCGCGGAGAGCCCTTTGAGCGTGCCCATGGGGAAGTCGAGCCATTCGTGCACGTGCACCAAGAAGGAGTTGTGCGACTCGAGCTGCTCGCGCGTGAGGCGGCCGCCGATGGCCGCCTCCGAATCGGCGATGGCGCGTGCGCGCTTGGAGGGCGAGATGCATCCAAAGCCGCCGTTGAGTACGAGCCTGCCGCCGATGTAGTCTAAGACCGTGCCCGCGCATGCCTTCTCGGAGAGCCAGTAGTTGCATTCGCGGCAGGCCGTGCGCCAAAGTCGCGCGCCGGCGGCGAGCAGCTCGGGGCCTACGAATTCGAGCTTATAGTCGTCGGTGTAGCCGCTCGTGTCGAATGGCCGCGCTTGTCGCGGGCCGAGCGTGGCCGCTCGCTCGGCGAGGAGCGCTCGCAGCTCAGGGGTCTGCTTGGGCAGCCACGTGTCGCGCACGTACACGTCAAGGAGCTGGGAGAAGCCCTCGAGGATGCGGTCGGTGAACCGCTGCGCGATCTTGCTCGAGTTGCGCGAGCCCATGTTCATGCACGTGGCCACGATGAGAGTGAACCAGTGTTCGACGATGACATTGCCGTTCTCGTCGAGAATGGGCTTGCCGGTCTCGTCCATGAGTGGGAACGGGATCACGGTCGCGAAGCTGCACGTGCGCTCCTCCTCGGGGGCCATCTCGAACTGGAAGAACATGTGTCGTCCGTCGTCCTTGAAGCCCGCCTTGTACGTCTTGTTGACGTGCGCCATGTGGCTCAGGATCGCTCCGTTGCGGTACGAGTGACGCGGTCGCGGCTTGCTTTCCGTGTCGGGCATCGGGTAGCGCGTCGGGTCGATCGGGCGGCCTCTCGGCGTCGAGCCGGGCGTGGGGCCCATCATGTCGTTGAGGCTGACGATGAGTGGCCCGTCCGGCGTGCCGTGAGGATGGTTGCGCTCGCGCAGCGCCTGTTCGGGGTGTGGACAGCCTTGGTCCCCCACGATCCGCTTCTCGTTCGGGTTGTCGGGCTTGTCGGTGCCGCCCGTGCCGACGACGTACACCGGGATGGTGATGAAGGGGCCCGGGCCGTCGGGGTCGATCACCTCGTTGACGCGCCGCAGCTTCTTGAATTTGTAGTACAAACCCTTCTTGAGGAGCTTTGCGAACGCGTCGCCCACGCCTCGCACGCGTTCGTCGAGCCGCTCGAGGTTTGCCGCGATGCGTATTTGCATTGGCGCCTGGACGCCCCAGCGCACGCCGTCCATCACGAGGGACATGAGCTGCTGGTCGTCGTGGTCGCCGAGGAGCTGCCGGAGCATGTTGAGCACCCAGTGGGTGCGCCCGGGACGTGCGAAGTCGAGCGCGTCGTACAGGCCCGTCTGCGTGTCGAGCTCCCACACGATCGAGAGGGCGTTGTATGAGCCGATGCCGTCGGCGTGTGGGATCATGGAGCCGCCGCCCGGGCCGATGCAGAGGTACCCCGGTCGTCTGCGCGCAGAGGCGCCGGCCGTCAGGCACTCGAAGTCTCGGTCGGCAGTCTGATTGAGGGTGGCGCAGCATGCGCGTCGCGCCCATGGGCGTAGGATTTCCGTCCACCGACGGGGTTTGAAGCCCGGCGGGACCTGTTGCGGGGGGAGGCGGACAAGCCAGCTCGTACTGAGCTGCAGCGGCCTCTCCACGAAGGGCAACGAGCGAAGCGAGTCGCTCGAGAAGTCGGGCAGCCCGTTCACCGGGAACGGGATCTCCATCCGATAGTCTGCCGCCGTCATCACCTTGTCGGCCATGGCGACAAGTTCGCCGGTGCCTGGGTCGGCCGCGACGAGGAGCGCGCGGATCTCGGCTCCTCTTGCGGCCTCGAGCGTGAAGAAGGCCGCCCGCTGTCGCTCGAGCTCATCGGGCGCGAGGAGCGGGGGTCCGGTCGACGCCAGGGTATGGGCGGTGCGCGCGCGGACCATGGGGCGTGAGGACGCCCACGTGCCGGCGTTCTGCGAGCCGTGTGCGCCGACGGTGGTCAGCGCCGCGATGCGCAGGAAGGCCGCTCCGACGGGGAAGCATGCGATGTGACCGTCGAGCGCGTCGAGGGTGCACCACGCCGATTGTTGCCCGTTTGCGGCGGCCTCTGCCCGTTGCGTCGTCGAAGTGAGGACGCATGCAGGGGGCGTTGCCCAGGGGACCATGACGACCACGTCCGGCTGTCCGAAACATTTGACGGTAGCTGCATAGACGGTGTCGAGGCCCTGGGAGATGTTCGTGGCGAGCTCGGCGCTTTGCGCCGCCGCCTCGCGGTGCGCGTCCCGCACCGCGCCAAACAGCTCCTGTGGCTCCCGTAAGGAGATCATGGCGCACGAGCCCGTCGATGGGTGATGTGCGATCGGGATCATCAGGAGTGCAACGTCGCGTGTTGCGAGGTGCAGCCAGTCAAAGGATACAGTTGGCGTTGCCCCACCGGGGCTGTCGCGCTGTTGACGATGTTCCCTGCGCGAATCCTCGCGCTCGTCGATCACGGGTCTCTCCCGGCCTTGCGACGCATCGGTGGGTGACTGGTCACCCTGCCGGATGTGGCGAGGGCCTCTCCCGTGGCACTCACGACCACGCGGTGACTCTTCTCGCCGATCGTTATGTGTGCCCATGCCCGGCTCGCCCCAAGGGGCTTGCCTCCGGCTAGGTCCGTCGGTCAGGTTCGCACCTGCCTCGGTGCACCCGTCGCCACCATCCTGGTGGGACGTCTCGCGCCGATCCTCGCGCCTTGTCGCTACGGAGCACATCCGGCCTTGCGACGCATCGGTGGGTGACTGGTCACCCTGCCGGATGTGGCGAGGGCCTCTCCCGTGGCACTCACGACCACGCGGTGACTCTTCTCGCCGATCGTTATGTGTGCCCATGCCCGGCTCGCCCCAAGGGGCTTGCCTCCGGCTAGGTCCGTCGGTCAGGTTCGCACCTGCCTCGGTGCACCCGTCGCCACCATCCTGGTGGGACGTCTCGCGCCGATCCTCGCGCCTTGTCGCTACGGAGCACATCCGGCCTTGCGACGCATCGGTGGGTGACTGGTCACCCTGCCGGATGTGGCGAGGGCCTCTCCCGTGGCACTCAGGACCAGGGGATGGCTCTTCTCGCCGGTCGTTGTGTCCGTCGGTCAAGCATGCGCTTGCCTCGGTGCACGTGCCGACACCGATCTCTTGGTGTGGCATCTTGCGCAAGATGTTGCGCTCGCTGTCGCCGGTTAACCCTCGGTTCAGCGTTTCGGCCCCGGCGCGCTTGGTTGCGCGCTTGCCTTGCGTCGGCGGTGCGTTGACGCCTGCGGCGGGCTCTGGTACGCTCCAATCGACCGCCCGCCCTGCCGCGATGCGTCCCCAGGCGATCTCGGCCGACGTGGGCGGCGAGAATCTCTCGATGCGTCGCCGCTTACGCCTCTCGTCGTCGGCCTCGCCGGACGCGGTGCTCTCAGCCTCCGAGCTGCGGGCGTCCTCAGATGCGTCGGTCTCCGATGCGTCTGCGCCTTGCGCAGTTGTAGCCCCGGGCTCATCGGCGCACGGCACCTCAGGGGGTGCCGCCCCTTCGGGGCTATCGCGCTTCTTGGCGCGACTTGGCGGCGCGGGTTCGGCGTGTGCGCTTTCGGTCGAAGGCGCAGCGTCGCTGCTGCCTTCGGGTGGGGGTACGGGCTTATGCCGCTCTACTGCGGCCGCCGACCAAAACGCCCTCCGCGGCCTTTGCCGCCCTTGCCGCCCTTGCCGCCGTTGCCCTTGCCGTTCCCCGCGCCTTTGCCGGCGGCTCTGCCGGCGCCCTTTCCTGGGTGCTGGTTGTCTTCGTCGCGGTGTCGTTTGCGACCGCGTCCTCCTTGTCCGCGCCCGCGCGGGGCGTGGACGGTGACCGTCATGTCGTCCCAGTTCATCGGTGGGTTGATCGAGCCGATGGGTTTGGCCTTGCAGGCGTCGTGAGGGAAGTCAGGGAGCCTTTCGTGCGCCCTGTAGCCCTTGGCGGCATAGCAGCGTTGTGGGTTCGTGCACCACAAGTGGACAGAGTTGCCCGGGGCGAAGCGGGCGGGGCAGTTTGCCACGAGGTCGGGGGCCGTAGCGAAGTCCGTGGCGCAGTTGCCCCACGCGATGCGCTTACCATCGGTGCTCGCGTAGATGCCGTGCGTGGCTGCGTAAGTGCCCCACTGGTGCCCCTTATCCTGCGTGTCGAGGGGCTTGTCGTCGCGCTCGCCGGGTGCGTTGTTCGCTGGATCGATGCCCAAGCCGTGCAGGCCGTGGTCGATGTCCTTCATGATGCGCTCCACGTGGGCGTCGAGCGCGTTGAGCGCGTCGAGTGCGCTGCCCTCGATGACGAAGTCGCCAATGCGACGTACGGACGTCGCAGGGGTGGCGAGCATGCACTCCCAACGGTCTTGCGGGCATCGGAACATCTGCGGCGCGGTGTCGAGCAGCCTTTTCCTGAGCGCCGCGCGCTGGGGGCATGTAGTGGGCATGTTGAAGATGGACGAGGAGATGCGTATGAGGCTCTTCCAGAGCGCCGCGAACGAGTACGCGTCCGTGGTCGTGAATCCGATGAGGCTCATGATTGTGCGCATGGGCGCTTCGAGGTATCGCAGAGCCTCTGGGTCTGCGAAGACAGCCGCGTTGGAGGCGTTGGTGAGGCGCTTGTCGATGCGCTCGGCCGCGGCCTTGCCTTCGCGTTTCTCGACGACGGTCCTGAGGGTGTTCCAGAAGTGGATAGTTGCGAAATTGCCGGCGAGGATCTTCTTGGCGACGTCCGAGGGGATGACGTTGCCCCACTCTGGGCACGCCGTGCCCTTGGCGTTGACTGCCAGCGCTCTGTTGAAGATCGTTGTGATGATGGCCGGCGTCTTGGCGCCGCTGCGCTCCTTGAGCATCTTATCCCCCTTGAGCTTGTCGTTCATGAAGAGGATCCCCCATGCGCCGTCTGCTGCCATGGCGGCCGTGGCGAGCGCAACGTGGTCGTCCGGCGGGATCGCTTCGATGATCGTGAGGAAGGCCTGGAAGGGCGCGTGAGCTTGCAGTTGTGCCTTCACGTCTGCGGTCTGGTCCTTGTCGTCATCGGCGTGCTTGTGCGCGTGGATGATCTGTTGTGTGCGCTCTTCGTTGGTAGCGCCGGTAGCGAAAGGCGCATACTCCTGTAGCGTCGTGACGAGCGCGCGGACGCCGAACGGCGTGAGGCCGTCGGAGCCGCATGCGAGGTCGAGGCCGACCATGAGACCCGCCGTGTCGTTGATGATGTCGGCGACCGGGTGCGGCCAGATCGTGTCGAGTAGCTTGTAGACGTAGCGCCAGTACAGTTCGAAGAGCGGCATGAAGCGAGCGGCGATGGTAGGTCCAGCACGGCGCTCGATTTCCTGCGCGCTCTCCGTCGGGTTTGCGATGAGGAACGTGAACCCGGGCGGTGGGCGCGTTGCCTTGATCCATTGCGCCACCACGGCCGCTTGCGCGGCGGGCGAGAGTTGCGAGGCCGACCGAGTTGGTGATCTGCTCGATGGCGCCCGTGAAGACGTCGTCGTCGCGGCCGCCGTTGGCCCCGCGGTTGTAGCGCTGCGGGATCAGGGCGAGGAACTGCGAGAGCAGGTCCATGCCGCCTCCGCCCGATGTGATCATGAGCGGCGTCATGTAGTCGAACCAGGTGCCGGTTTCGGCGCTGTTTGGGTCGTCATCGAAGATGAGGTCGGCCAACGTGATGAGACGCTGGGCGCGAGGGAGAAAGAGGATGTTGCATGTGAGGAGCTCGGCCGCCTTCTTGAGAGCCTCCTTGTCCGTGCCGTGGATGGGCTCGTATGCAGTGCCGCTGTCATCCAGGTCCTTGAAAAGCTGCGCTAAGCGAGCGGGCTCCAAGGCAAAGTGGACGCCGGAGTTGGACACGGGACCGTCGAGGATAAGACCGGTGTAGAGGAGGTGCTCGAGCATCGACAGGGGCACTCCGATCAGTGGTTGGTAGCTGACTCTGTCGAATGTGTCCGGCAGGAGGAGAGCGAGCATGTGATCGGCAGCGATCAACATGGTGGCCTCGCCTTCGAGTGCCGCGCGCTTTGCGACGATCGTGGTGGGATTGCCGGTGAGCTTGATCGCGTAGCGCGTCGAGGGGGTATTAGCAGCCGGAGGCATATCGCTTAGTGAGTTGAAGGCTGCTGTTGCCACAGAGAGAGGGGCGGAGAGGATCGCTGATCCGCACCATTGGAGTCGGTGTGGAAGCCTGAGAGGGAACAAATCGAATTTCGTCTCGATTTCGGAACCTCCGGAGACCCTCCGACTCAGACTGGATTTCGTCAATCACGGTTCGTCATGAACCCTCCGACTCAGACTGGATTTCGTCAATCACGGTTCGTCACGAACTTAATCGTGCCAAATGCCGTGATGAGCGCATCGAGTGTAGTGGATTTGGATCATCGTCTCTCGCCCTCTCTGCCCTTCATAACCGCGTTAAGTGCTTAACTTAGAATAGTGCACACGATCAGGAGCCTCACTCGACTGACGACTCGCGCTCGGGAATAGGAAGCGGACTGGAATGTGGAAGAAGACTCCACAGACGACCCACGCCCAAAGGGCCAAGGGGGGAAGGGGGCCTCGCCTCTCCTGCACCGCCTGGGTGGCTGGACCTGGAGGCTGCCGATATCCCGCGATAACGGCCGAGCGTGGAGCGATGTGAGGCGGATTGGATTACAACACACTACCCGACTGGATGGTCGACATGGGATGGCCCGGGAAGGCGGAAGCCGGACATGCGTCCCGGTCGAGCGGGTTGGTGCAGATCACCGCCGCGCGCTGTGCGAACGGGAGAGCGAAGCCATGGGCGGTCAACCTCAACGCACGCCTCGCATCACGCATGGCGGAACGGCGACGGCGGACGGGCGAATGGAGATGGCGGACTCAGAGATGTCGTGAGGACTCCTCATCCCATGCCTCATCCGGGATGATCAACACTAGCACGCATACGATAACACACATGAAAATGCCGTACAGCTACACACGACAAGCTCCTCTACTTCGCTTCTCCGAGTTCCGTTTTACCGTTTATGTCAGCCCGAGCACAAACCGTAAACGAGATTCGTGACTCGAGAAACGTAACGACTCCCCTGAGTCTCGCCACTGTTCATGGCAAATGGCGGTGACGTCCCCTGGCGCGTGGCCTGCAGCGCACACTTGACCACGCGTTCGTTAAAGGGCATCGTACGGTAGGTAGCCCGTCGACGATTCGACACCTAATAATGGGGTCGAGACGTTACTGTGGGGACGAGGCCGCGGCAGCTGCCTTCATTGCCTGTACCAGAAGCTCCATGCCCTCCTTCTTCTTCATGTCACCCTTGGAGGCGTAGAGCGAGACGAGGTTCTGCAGCGTCGCGATCGAGTGTGGGTGGCAGTCGCCGAGTACCTTGCGCTGGATACGGCTGGCCTTCTCGAAGAGCTTCTCCGCCTCGTCAAAGTTCCCGAACGCCTGCACGAACGTCGCCACGTCGTTGAGGCACGTCGCCGTCAGCACGTGCTCCGCACCGTACGTGCCCTCGCACAGCACGTGCCGCTGCTTGGCGCTCTCGAGCGCCTCCTTGTACTTTCCCTCTCCTGCCAGCTGCCGCACCAACTGGCCCAGGCGGCCCACTTCCTGGCCCTGAGCCTCCAAAGACTTGGGCAGGGAAATGTCGATGCCATCGTTCTTGTTGCCCTTGCTGCTGCTGAAAAAGCCGCCAGAGCGAAAGGACTTGACGGCTGCAGGTGGCAGAGCCGACGAGACAGGCTGTTGACGCGTTGGTTGTGGTGCCGCCAGCTGTGGCGGTTGCATCTGTTGTTGTTGTGGCACAAGTTGTGCGGGCGCAGGCTGCTGTCCCTCGGCCCCCGTCGAGGCGCGAGAGCGCAGGCCAGCTAGGATCTCCTCCCGAGGCACGCCTGCATTGATCATGGCGGCCGCTTCCGGGAGCTTGGCGAGCAGCTCGTCGTCCGTTAGATTCGCGGCCGGGGCAGCCGAGACCACCTTAAACGTCTCCTTCTGGGCGTCCTTCTCGTCTTCCTCCTCGTCCTTCTCCCCGCGCAATGTCTCCGCCATGGCAGGCGCCAGTTCTTCGCGTTCTTCCGGCACGCTCTCCAACTTCACAGGAGTTGCATCTCGCATGGAGCCCTCCCCGCACTGCTTGAGCGTACCAGAGCCGATCTTATCGAGCTCCACCGTGTAGACTTGCTTCTTCGCATCGTACACCTTCACATAGCCAAAGCTCTCCTCTCCGCTGCTGCGCTTCACGAACACGCGGCTGCCGTTGGCGAACTTTTGAGTGGCAGTGTCCGCCTCGGACTTAGTGTCCGCCTCTCGCAGATAGCTCTCCGTGGCCTCCTTTTGCTTCCCGGAACCGAGCTTATCAAGCTCCACCGTGTAGACTTGCGTCGTCGCGACGTACTTCTTCACATAGGCGATGCTCTCGTCTCCACTGCTGCGTTTTACAAACACGCGGCTGCCGGTGGCGAAGCGCTGAGACGTGGTGCCCGTTGGAGCTGCAGGCGGTGGCACGGGTGCAGGCCCAGGAGCTGCGAGCCGCTCATTCGTGAAGGTGAGACGTCGCGTCGTCCCGTCGGGGGTTTGCTTCACGAGATTGAGCGCGTCGTCCTTGCTGATACCCTTCACACTCACGCCATTGACTGCGAGCAATGTCATACCAACCATCACGCCCTTCTGCTGCGCCAGTGTACCTTCCAACACCTCAGTAAGGACGATGGCGCCGCTGCTGTGATCTTCAAACGAAATGCCGATGCGAGCACCTGGCTCAAATTCGTACGTTGTCGACGGTGGCTCGGGTACGGGCACAGGTGCAGGCCCAGGCGCTGCGAGCCGCTCATTCGTGAAGGTGAGGCGTCGCGTCGTGTTCGCATAGCGCTTGACGATCTCCATCGCGGCGTCCTTGCTGATGCCGGCCGCCTTCTCGCCATTGACTGCGAGCAATGTCATACCAACCATCACGCCCTTCTGCTGCGCCAGCGAGCCTTCCGCCACCTCAGTCACGATGATGGCGCCGCTGCTGTGATCTACCAACGAAATGCCGATGCGAGCACCTGCCTCAAAGTCGTACGTTGTCGACGGTGGCTCGGGTGCGGGCACAGGTGCAGGCATCGACGCCGGTGCCGGCGCCGGAGCGTGCGCCGGCGCGAGCGCGGGCGAAAGTTCGGGCATCGGATTAGCGACAGGATCAGCGCTGTGCAGGAGCGCCGCCACAAGGTATTCCATGCCCTCCTTCTTCTTCATGTCACCCTTGGAGGCGTAGAGCGAGACGAGGTTCTGCAGCGTCGCGATCGAGTGTGGGTGGCAGTCGCCGAGTACCTTGCGCTGGATACGGCTGGCCTTCTCGAAGAGCTTCTCCGCCTCGTCAAAGTTCCCGAACGCCTGCACGAACGTCGCCACGTCGTTGAGGCACGTCGCCGTCAGCACGTGCTCCGCACCGTACGTGCCCTCGCACAGCACGTGCCGCTGCTTGGCGCTCTCGAGCGCCTCCTTGTACTTTCCCTCTCCTGCCAGCTGCCGCACCAACTGGCCCAGGCGGCCCACTTCCTGGCCCTGAGCCTCCAAAGACTTGGGCAGGGAAATGTCGATGCCATCGTTCTTGTTGCCCTTGCTGCTGCTGAAAAAGCCGCCAGAGCGAAAGGACTTGACGGCTGCAGGTGGCAGAGCCGACGAGACAGGCTGTTGACGCGTTGGTTGTGGTGCCGCCAGCTGTGGCGGTTGCATCTGTTGTTGTTGTGGCACAAGTTGTGCGGGCGCAGGCTGCTGTCCCTCGGCCCCCGTCGAGGCGCGAGAGCGCAGGCCAGCTAGGATCTCCTCCCGAGGCACGCCTGCATTGATCATGGCGGCCGCTTCCGGGAGCTTGGCGAGCAGCTCGTCGTCGGTCACCGACGGCGGCGGTGCGTACGCCGGCGCAGCGGCGGGCGCGGCGAGGGCATTAGAGGCATCACGAAGCCACTCGGGCTCTGGCCCATCGTCCGTGGTCCGTGGCGTGAGTGGAGGCAGCGGCGGCGATGGAGGCAGCAGCTCCTCCGCCTCCGCCTCCGCCAGCGCCTGCGCCTCCGCCAGCGCCTCCGCCTCCGCCTCCGCCTCCGCCTCCGCCTCCGCCTCCGCCTCCTGGGGTTCGGCAGGCACCGCGGGTTCCGCGGGTGCATCTACCGCCACTGTCGTCGCCACCGCCACCGTCGCCGCCGCGTTCGCGTCCAAGGAAGGCGCGTTCGCTGCGACGTCACTACGGAACGTCGCAGCGGCCGCCCCGCGGCTCAGTGCATCGGCGAGCGCGCTGTCGGCGGCAGCGGCGGCCTTCTCAGCGGCCGCCGCGGCCTTCTCGGCTGTCCGAAACTTCTCCTTCAACTCTCGCAACTCCTTGCCGAGCTCGAACTTCGCCTTCTTCGCCTCCTTGGCCTGCTCACTGAGCGACGCCACCTCATCTGCATGGGCCACTTCGCTCTGTTGGAGCTTCTCCTCCGCCGCCGCAAGCTGCTGCTGGGCCTCCTGCGCCTGCGCCGCTGCCGCCTCCGCGGCCGCGAGCGCTTCCGCGGCTTTCTTCTCCTTCTTCTCGAGCTTCTTCTCGAGCTTAGCGAGCGCGGCCTCGTGCTCAGACTGCATGCGCGCCAGGGCCGCCGCCACGGCCGCTGCCACGGCCGCCTCCGTCGACGCCTCGGTCGCCGCCTCGGACGCCACCTCCGGTGCCTGCGCTTTGGCGGCCGCGACCGCGGCGGTCGCCTCCGCCGCTGCCGCCTCCGCCGCCGTCGCCCGCGCCTCCGCGGCGGCCACCGCTTCAGCAGCTGCCGCAGCCGCGGCCGCCACCTCAGCCGCCGGCACTCCTGCCAGCTCTGCCACTGCCTCTGGTTGTTGCGCGCGCACCGCCGCGAGCTCAGCCTTGGCGGCATCGGCAGCGTCGGCCGATGCGATGCCCGCGGCCACCGCCGTTGCGAGCGCCGCCTCGCGCTCCGCGAGCGCTGCCTGTGCATCGGCCAGCGTTTTCTCCAGAGACACACGCGCCGCGGCCGCCTCGTCCCCCGCCTTCGACAGGGAGGCCAACTCGCGCTGCGACGACTCAAGTGCCTCCTTGGTCGTCGACAGCTCATACTGGAGGTTGGCCAACTTTTCCTGCGCTGCGACCTCGCGGGCTGCCACCTTGGCAAGCTCCATCTCAGCCGGTGAAGGCCCGTCCCCTCGGAACGCCTTAAGCTCCTGTTCGAGGGTACGCTTCTCCTTCTGGAGCTGGATCACCTTCATCAGGTTGGCGCGAGCTATGATGGCGTCATCTCGCGCCGTCATCGGAGAGCGGACCGCTGGAGGCCGGGGGGTCCGTTCTCAGAGAAACACGTATGTGTGAATATAAACCATGGCTGTGAAGGGAAAGAACTCTAATTTTAGATCCTCGTATCATCAATCAGAGGCAAATGGCGCCATCCTCCACCCTGGTCCTCCACCTCCTCCGTGGCCTCATTGCGAGTACACGTGCAGAAGCCCATTCCGGTCGCCCACGTACAGCTCGTTGCGCTCCTCGCTAAAGTAGAGCGCCGAGACGTCGCGCAGCACGTGGGCGTGCGCGCAGCCGCCGTCCGCGCAGCTAGCCAGCCGAGCCACGCACCGGCCAGTCCGGATGTGGGACACGTGGATGGCTCCAGTAGTCGGCGCTGAAAGCGGCTGCCGCTCGCGAGCCTGCGACGGCGCCACGAGCACGGTGCTGCCACTCCCGCGACTCGTCCGCTCGGGCTCATCCGCATCGGCCGAGCTGCCGGTGCCGGTGCCGGCGCCGCCGCTGCTGGCACCACTGCTGCCGCCGTCGCTGCTACTGCCGCCGTCGGCTTCGCTGCTGGCGCCACTTGTGCAGCTGCTGCTGGCGCTGCTGCCAACGCCGGCGCTACCATCCCCTCTAGGGAGCCGATCACGGCCGCCGCGGTTGGGTATGTGGAATTTGGGTCGGCAATAGGAGATAATGTAGTCCTGTTTGGCGGTGATGAAGATGTTGCTCGTGTTGGTCTCGGCGTGCCAGAGCTCGTGATCTTCGAAGGCCGTGACCTGCTCGCCCTTGAAGTTCCACACGAGCACCTGCCGGCCGCGAAAGGTGAGGAAGAGGTGATTCTCGTACAAGAAGATGAAGGCGGACGGAGTGACGAATTCCGTGCGAGACACGGAGATGACGGAGCCCGAATGCACGTCGACGATGTTGAGGTTCTCACCCTCCTGCTTGACGAGGAGCTTCTCGTTGAACTGTTCGATGAAGTCGACCTTCTTGGTGCGGATCAGCAGGTGGTTGAACTGCTTGAGCACCGTCCCGTTGTCAATGGAGAGGATGCGCAACGGCACATAACCCGTCGTGTGCCGCTGGTGGATGAGCAGCAAGATGCCCGGCGAGATCTTAATCTCGGTCACGCCATCGTCGGGCACCGAGAAGAGCGGCTCGTAATTGGTCATCTCCCACACGCGGTACGCCTTGCTCTCCGCTGAGTATGTGAGCACCTTCGAGTTCACGTCATCGAACTCGACGAAGCCAGGCCATTTGAGCGACTCGCTCTCGAAGATCGGGAAGCCGTCGGCTGCCCGGCCGCGCCGAATGTAGTTGATGGGTGTCGATCGGCAGCGCAGCGAGGAGAAGTTGTCCGCCCGATAGACGGACACGGTCACCAGCGAATCGTTCGCCTTGTTGAAGTAGAGTGAGCGGATGACCTCATCTGGTGAGGAGTTGAGGAAAGCGATGCGCTTGCTGCCGCTGAAGGCAGCGCACACCCCAGAGAGCGTCAGCGCGAAGGCGATGTCACCGGCCGCCACGATCTCAACGACCTTGGACCGCCGGCGCAGGAATGACAGCTTGAGGTTGGCCACGTCTGGGTCGTGCGTGTCGTGCACCCGCTGTTGGTCAAAGTTTGAGAAGCGCTGGCGCGCGCAGTGCCGCTTGAAAGTACTACATGAACCGCCGTCACCCAGCTCGCGTTTGAACAAACGCGATGACATCGACGACGACGACGACATTCCAGGATGGTCTGCTCGATCGCCAGAGTCGGAAGCCGTCCAGTCCTCCTTTTGAGCTGCCTCGTGCTGCTGCTGTGAAACACACGACGCGCACACTCTCCGGACCCCCAAGCACGAGGGCCTCTATCGCTATGGACGGAGGTGTGGCCGACACAACCTGCTATTACACAGGCCGTTTATCGGCAGAAGGTGGGGGCGAGGCAACCACCTCACCACCTAAGAGTAATCCGATAGTACGGGCCGCTGTTCGCGGCAGCGGCCGCTGTGGCAGCGCGGACGCGCGAGCGCCTCGGTGCCGTTACGCCTGCTAGCAGCAGTGTAACCTTTTTCTCATACGCCGCGCGTGCAGCCCCCTGCAGCCGCGAGCGTCCCGCTGCCACGGCCGCGCGCCGTGCGCGCGGCGGTGGTGGCAGTGGCGGAGGCGTCGGTGGTGGTGGTGGCGGCGGCGGCGTCGGTGGTGTTGGTGGCGGCGGCGTCAGTAGTGGTGGTGGAGCCAGCTGTGGTGGTGGTGGTGGCGCAGGCGGTGGCTGGGATGGCAGCGGCGGTGGCAGTGGCGGCGTCGTTGGTGGTGGTGGCACCAGCGGTGGTGGCGGTGGCGGGGCCGATGGGTATCCTAGGCCCGGTGGGTAAGATACGGCGCTCCTGAACCTGAACGGTGGTGTCGGCATCGGTGGTGGCGGCATCGGTGGTGATGGCTTCGACGGTGATGCGGGCATCGACGGTGGTGGCGGCGGTGACTCCATCAGGAGCTCCTCTGTGTGCTCTTCTGGCCATTGGATGTTGTGAGCGTCAGGCGGTACGTGCTGAAGAAGAGGTGCAGGAGGTGGCATGGACGGTGGCGGTGTTGGTGGTGGTAGCGTCGATGGCGGCGGTGGCAGATGCTGCGGCAGCGTCGATGGTGGTGGCGCTGGCAGTGGTGGCGGTGGCATCGGTGGCAACCGAGCTGAGAAGCTGAACGCGGACGGCGTCGGTGGTGTAGGCGATGGCGTAGCTGCCTCGTGCTGCTGCTGTTCAACACAACGCGCACAACCTCCGGACCCCCAAGCACGAGGGCCTCTATCGCTATGGACGGAGGTGTGGCCGACACAACCTGCTATTACACAGGCCGTTAATCGGCGGCATGGGGGGAGGCGCAGCCTCCCCCTCTAGAGTAAACCGATAGTACCGATCGGACCGCTGCTCGCGGCGGCAGCCGCCGCGGCGGCGCGCACGCGCGCACGCCGCGGTGGCGTCTCCCCCCGTAGTAACAGCGTCACCTGTCTCACATGCACCTCTCGCGGCACCTCGGGTGGGGGTACATACCGCACCCGCGGCACCCCTTGCGCCCGTGCTGCAAGCACGGCGGCGCGCCGGGCGCGCGCGAAGGCCCGTCGCCGATCCTCGTCCTGCTGTCGCCGCGCCCTAAACGCCTGGAGCGCGGTATACTCGGCCGCGGACGCCGCACGGCGCGCTGCGCGCAGGGGGGGATCCATGGCGGCAACGGTACGACGCCGCACGCGGGCGGCGTCGCGGGCGCGCGAGACCATAGCCGCGGCGTCGGGGCGCGAGGCGAGAAGGGCCATGGCGTGGACGTGCGCCCGTTCCCAGAGCGCGTGCTGGATGGCATCGTCCGCCGCGGCATCCGCTTGCCGTCGGCGCTTGCGCCTGCCCAGGAGCACGCGGCGCTCGGCGGTCGTGAGATGAGGGGCAGCGGTAGCCCGCGCGGCATTGGCCGCCTGGAGCAGCTGATACCCCTTCACCGCGGCCCGCTGGCTCGCGCGGATGAGGCCCGTGACCGTCTGGTCGACCCACGCCGAAAAATACTCTGCGGAGGCACGGCGTCTGCGGTCGTTTAGGGAGGCGACTGCGGCAGCATCGAGGTCGCGCGTCGAGTTGGCAGCCTGGATCGCAGCCGCTCGGTGCGCGGCGATGGCGTGGTCGGCGGCAATGAGCTCCTGCGCTGAGAGGAGGTCGGCAGCCTCCCGCGCCTCGGCAGCCGCCACCGCCGCCTCGGCCGCCTCGCGTGCCGCATCGAGCGCATCCGCATGCTTATCAGAAACACCAAGGCGAGTAAAGTACGCGCGTTGGGAGCAAGAGGACTGCTGGGTCGCTTCAGACGAGATGCGCCGAGCATAGACCCGAAGGCTCTCCAGGCGAGCCGGGCCGTTGATCCGCTGCCCCTCCCGTTGAGCGACGGCGCGAAGGGCCTTAGCGCCGTCGACCGGACGACGAGACCGCCGTACGTGCACGCCCGGTGCGAGCGACCCGGGCGGGGCGCAGCAGCGGCACGGCGCCCCCGCTGGCTTGAGGTGCGTCCAGGTGTGGTACCGGACCTGTTCGAGCGCGCGGTGGAGCTGGGTCCGGCGACGGCAGACAATGTGAGCCGCCTGCAGCGTCTTCTTCGACGCGTGGATCGCAGCCGCCACCATGGAGAGGGTAGCCTGGAGCAGCGGCCGCGTGAGGGCCATGGTGGGCCGAAACCACTCTGTAGGCTCACGAACGATGCCCAGCACGTGGGCGAGGGCGGCAGATTCCGCCTCTTCCGCGGTAAAGCTCACCGGAGAGGAGCCGATGTACGAGCTGTACGCGGCCGGGCGCCGGCCCTGGTCGAGAGCGCGGCGCGCGATCGTGGACTCGGCATGATCCCTGGAGACCGGCTCGCAGCGGTCGAGGGCCTTGCCGAGAGCGATGCACGCCGGAGCGAGGAGCTTGCGTCGCCTCGTCGCGACGCTGCACAGCTCGCAATCCCAGACGACGTGCGCGACAGTCTGCCTGCCCTTGCCACAAGGGCAGCCCATCTCGGTGAGCACCGCGCCGAGAGAGTGCGGGCCGGTGGCATCGTACGCTCGACTGCCGAGAAGCCTGACGCGGTCGTCGCGCAGCGCCATCACCAGGCTGCGCTGCT
>ENA-UOXP01001415-UOXP01001415.1-mixed-culture-metagenome-genome-assembly--contig:-NODE-1415-length-17163-cov-34.276011_pt1 | contig 17163 bp, 14 predicted proteins | sample MGYA00238161_ERZ761639 | MGnify/ENA primary metagenome ERZ761639 (study PRJEB28913, sample SAMN08776760) | mixed culture metagenome | isolation source: Freshwater growth medium | place: USA...
CATGACAAAGCATGGATATATCCATGATTTCTCACTAAGACCAAATTGCTGATGGCGCGAGAGAAGCGAGAAGGGAGCGCCTTCGCGTTGATGTGCGGCCCGCCCTCTCGCGTCGCGCGACCGGTTATTCCGTGAGCGTTACCGCTGCCCAGTTACGACCTGATGCTGATACCTCTCGAGAGTGCCACAAACTCGTCTTCTCTGAGCTTCACAAAGTAACTCTGCCAACGCAGCCCGTCGCGCCCCACACATGCGCTCCCACTCGCGATCCTGCTTTGGCACGAGACTCGGCTTTGTATGGCTTTGGCATGCCCGTTGCCCGCCCGGCTGCCGCGTGGGAAGTGCGGGCAGCGACAGCGAAGGGGCCATCGGACGCTGAAGCCGCGTCGCCGTGTGTGGCGTGGCCGTGCGGATCACGTTTTCGAGCACCCCGAACTCGAGCCGCTCGAGGGCTGCCTGTGTCTCGCGGCTGATGACCGTCACCGGCAGGCCGTACGGAGAGCAGCCCCCCCCGCCGCTGACGCCGCGCTTGCACCCGCGTGCAATGATATCGTCGAACTCGGTCTTCGTCGGGGGCGAGAGGACCGTGCTGAGGTGCGTGGACGGTCGCGGACTATGACTTCTCGCCTCGGGGCGACGAGGGCTGGTGAGGCCCCGCAGCAGCACGGCCATCCCTTGATTCCACTCGCACGCCGTACGTGCCGTACGGCTTGTTTGCGCCTCCAAGTTTCCCGCCAAGACATGTTCACCCATCTCGATCGGCGCCGTACATGCCGACGCCGCCGCCGCTCCTCTCGACGCTGCTGCGACACTCGATGCGGGCCCTCGCACGGCCTCGGCCTGCTCGTCGAGGGCTTGAGCTGTACGCCGAGAAGGAGATGCGCCGAGAGATACACTTGCCTCCTCGTCGAGGGCTTCTGTGGATGGCGCACGCCCTGATCTTGCTTGCTGCCGGCGCTCCAGCATCACGAGCAATCGCTCCGTCTGGTACAGCGGCACGATACGCGCGCCCCCGAGCCGGCCGCCAGGTGCACCATCCTTGAGGGTGAGCGGGATGGGCGTCATGGTGAGCTCGTGGAGCGCGGCGAGGCACTGTCGGCGCTGCTCACCCTGCTGCCGCCCGAGGGCGACCAGTCGAGCCTGGCGACGCGCGGCGAGGCGCCGCTTGCCCATCGCTGCCTCGAGCCGCTCGCCGAGCGCCACGAGTCGCTTCTCATGCGCCGCCAACTTCGAGCGCACGTACTCGTCGTCATCGATCCGAGGCCGCTCCGAGAGGGGAACCGATGGGCCGCTTGTAAGGCCACTTGGCGGCCCGTCGCCCTTGCTGGGCTGGGCATGGAGCCGCTTGGCTTGCAAATCGGGTGGCGGCTTGGCGCGCTGTCGGCCGAGGTCGAGCAGCGACGCGTACTCTCCCCCGATGAATCGTTTGAATTCATCCGCCTGCGCGCGTAGTCGCATCATTTGCGTCCATTACTGTCAATCAGGGACCATCGTGCAATCAGGGACCCTCTTGACGCAATCAGCCTATCAGCGACCCTCAGAAGCAAACACCTGCACCGCATCCGAATCGTCCGCGTCGAGAACGCACCAGAGCGCCTTGAGCTGACCCTCGCTAAGCTCGGCCTTGCTGACGCGCAGCTTGGTGCGTGTGGCGTCCTGCAGCTCCTTGAACGTGACGAAGCCGCCTGCAGAGGCGAGAGAGGTGTCAACGTTCGGTGAGAGTTCGAACTCGTGCGAGATGAGAGGAGCGGCGCGGGCGAGAGGCCGAGCTTCGAGTCGCGCCGCTGTACTGCCGTCCACGTCCACACGCGCAAACAGCTGGTACCATGAGTTCGCCTTAGAAGTTGCATGCGTGTCCCGGCCGCGCGAGCTTCCGATGCGGTGACGAAACTCCTCGAGCCGTCCACCGAAGAGTTTCGAAAGTTGAAGGAGTGCTGCCACCTCGGGCAGCTCCACCTGTGCGGCCTCGAGCTCGGCGCGCATGGCTGCGGTGGAATGGGAAGCGAGGGCGGTGCCGCGCGCTTGCAGCGGCGCTTGGAAGGCGTCGAAGGCTTGCCCCCTGACGGACCCTTTGCCGCCGAATTTTGGCTTCGAATTCTGAGGCGGTGCGAAGCGCTTGAGGAGCTTGGCGAGCTCATCGACCCGGATCGCGTTCGAATTGTCCGCATCGAGAGCGCACCAAAGGGCGCGAAGCCGTGCTTCCGACATCTCGGCCGGCGCGAGATTGAGCTTCTTACGCACCACGATCTGGAATTCGTCAAAGGTGACTTCGCCACTCCCATCAACGTCAGCCTCGCGGAAGAGCGCGTACCTGATGAGGGAGACCATCCGAGGTCATCAAAGGCGATCACAACAGTCATCCGAGGCCATCAAGCAGCCTCGCGGCAGAGCGCGCACCACGACGCGATGCCATTCGCGAGCTTCGTGCCGCGATGGCGCGCCTGCTCGAGCTGCTCGTAGAAAGTGCGCGCGATCGCATCCAGCTCAGCTTCGTCCGGCAGAGGCTCGCCAGCCGCCTCGAGCTCCGCCCGCATCACCTTTGTCGGCGCCGGCGCGAGCGCTTCGGAGGTCGCGATCTCGGAGAGCGCGCCGCCTTTGACGAATCCCTTGCCGCCGAAGCGCTGCCTGCTCCGCTTGGGCGGCGTGTACCGATCACGGAAGCTTTTAAACTCTGCTGGTCGTACCGAGTTGTCGTCGTTGGCATCGAGCGAGCAGAAGAGAGCCTTGAGCCTGTGTGCGGACAGCAGCTTGGGCCCCAACTTAAGCTGGGTTCGGATGGCCCTCTCAAGCTCATCGAACGTGATCACGCCGTCGCCCGACACGTCCAGCGCGGTGAAGAGGTTGTGCCACGACATCGTCCCTTGGTTCTTCGTGCCTATGCGAATGCGCACGGCCTCGAGCCTCTGATAGAACAGCTGGGCCAGCGTGGCAAGCTCCTCGTTCGAGGGAAGCGACATGCCCGCGGCCTCGAGTTCGGCACGCATCTCGCGCGTGGGCGTGGAGGCGAGCGCCTCCGACGTCGTGAGCGATGAGAACGCGCCGCCTTTGGCGAAGCTCTTCCCGCCAAATGTGGGGCCGTGACCACCCGACAGGCCGCCTCGTATGATGAAGCGCTTGAACTCCTCTGCTGCAACTGAGTCGTCATCATTGCCGTCGAGAGCGCACCAGAGCGCCTTGAGCGATGCTCGCGAGAAGTCCTTGGATGAGAGCTTGAGCTTGCTGCGCACGGCCACCTCGAGCTCATCGAACGTGATCACGCCAGATCCGTCCTCGTCGACCTGGCTGAAGAGCTGATGCCAAGAGATGGCGCCCTGGCTCTTCTCGCCGAGCTTGCTGCGCAGCGCTCCGAGCCGATCGATGAAGAGCTTGGCGAGCTCCGCGAGGCGCTCGTCATCGGGGAGGGCCGTGCCCACTGCCTCGAGCTCGGAGCGCATCTCGCGCGTAGGCGTCGATGCCATCTCGTGAATGACAGGTTGCAAGTAACGAAAGTCCGCAAAAACTTTGACGAATGGTAACGTGTAACGTGACGGTGTTCATGATGCATGCGGTGACTGCGTTCCGCTACTTAGCCTGCTTGCTTCGTCCACCAGCGGCAGGTTGCTTGTGCTTTGCAAATGCCGCAAGCACTGAAGCGTCGTCCTCCTTATCGTCTTCGTCTTCGTCTGGGATGTTGAAAGCAGATTCCTCCTCCTTTGCCTCTTTGACCTGCTCTTTGCTCAACTCATCCTCAACCTCCATGATTATCGTCCTCTCGTCGTCGTCGTCGTCGTCGTCGTCGTCGTCGTCGTCGTCGTTGTCATCGTCCTCCTCCTCCTCCTCCTCCTCTTCCACCTCCTGGACAACCATGCCCACCTCCAATTCATCTGTGCCTTCCTCCCCGTTTGCCTCTGACTGCACCTCAGACCCAAGCTCCAACCGCCAATGGGCCGCCCGTGCATCACCATCGTCAACCTTGCCGCCTTCCGCCTCCGCCTCTTCCTCCTCCTCCTCCTCTTTCTCGTCGTTCCGTGACGAACGGTCGACATCTCCGCCGCCCTGCTCCCCGCCGCCCTGCTCCCCCCCGCCGCCTCGCTCGTCCCCACTCCCTCGCGCACTCTTGCGACCCCAGCTCTGGACTTCTGCTGCGTCGACCTCCTCCGCGTCGATGACCACCACCCGCCGCGGCTTGACATTGGCCAGCGACCCATATTTTGAAAGCGCGCTGTAGTGGGCGTGACGCGGCCGGCCGAGCGCCCCCTTGACACGCGCACCCACAAACAGCACCATAGACAGCAGCAGGACGCATCCCCCCAGCAGCACAGTGAGTGCCTGCGCATGGTTCCAGAGCAGCACCGTCTGCGTGAACGCGAGGTAGGGCGCCGTGTCGCCGCTCAACACGACCGTTTGCAGCGCGGCGAGGAGCCCGACGGAGGTGCTCGGTACGGCGCTCGAGGAAGTACCCGGAAAGGCGCCGATCGACGCGCTCGAGAGCATACCAAGGATGGGCGGCAAGGGTGGCGGATGAGGGTCAGAGAAGCTCAGTGACGCTGCGGTCCCTAGCAAGAAGCGCGGAGGGCCAGGCGGCGGCGGCGGCGGCGGCGTTGTGGGCGGCGGCGGCGGCGGGCGCGGCTGCGGCGGCACTGCGGGTGGTGGGCGGCGTGGCGGCGGACGCGGCGGCGGCGGGCCTGGGCTCGGTGGCTGGCGAGGTGGCGGTCGCGAGGGTGGCGGTGGTGGTGGTGGCGGAGCGTAGTGGCCGCACGCACGGATCTGTGGCGGCGAGCGCGGAAGCGCCGTTCGACACTCAAACATGAAATGGATTGTCAAGCCACGATCAGTCTTCTCGTTGCCCGCGCCGAGGGCGAGAGATAAACCGCCGTCCAAGCCCGAAGCGAGCGTGATCGTGCCCAGGGTCGCTGGGCTTAGTGCGTTGCACCCGCTCGGGCAGTTGCCGATGCCAATCTTCTCGCCGCGGACGAGCGGTGTCCGCAGCGCCACCAAGTTGACAGGACGCGACGCTGCGTCGCCGTAGTTGATCGCGTGCACGATCGGCGCCTTCGCCAGGAAGGGCATTGAGTCAGGCAGCTCCACCTCGATGATTGAATCACCCACCCAATTTCGAATCGTGAGCGCCATGTCGAAGCCGACGCTCCCGGTCGGCCCGTCCGCACCTCGATTGTCCCATGCAGCCTGAGTGCCGAAGCTCGCGGAGAGGTAGTTGCACGTGGATGGTGGCGACTTGGGCTGCCCGAGGAGCGGTTGCCAGCCGGTCATGATGAAAAGAGAAATAGGAATCCGAAAAACCTCTCTCCCACCTTGGAAATTCCAGAGTATGCATGTGCATGTAAATCATGCTGCAGTAGTGCAGTTACACAACGCGCGCTTCAACCTCCGGACCCCCAAGCGAGGGCCTCTATCGCTATGGACGGAGGTGTGATCAATCATAGCAACAAAGCGGCATATCACACAGAAAAGCTTTCCATATTCCGTGTAGTAAAATGGCAGTAATGCTAATGGAGAGAGACGAAGATTTGCAATCAAAAATGGATTGTCAATCAAAAAAATTCATGCGGGGGCAAATTGCCTCACAAGCAAGCAAGCTAGGAACACAGTCAGTAGTCAGTCAGTTTCGTCGGATCGCCGCACGTCAAGGAGCCCGGCGCCCTGCATGCTGACGTCAATCGTCATCTACACACTGGCGCCTTGGGCTGTACAGGTAGCCGCGCTGCCGCCGCAGCCTCGATCGCGGCCTCGACATCACACCCAGAGCCACAGCCTCCTGGCTCCGGATGGACGTGAGAATGAGCTGTTCGAGCTCCGCCCGGGAGCACTTTGCAACGAGAACGTCAGCTGCCGCCAAGACGTGGCGAAGCAGGCGCACTCCCGACGAGCCTCCGGCAATGGCGTTGGCCGTTGGCCGTAGTACGGCGCTTCGCAGGCGGCCATTTTCTAAGACAGTAAGCGATGCGCGTGAGCGCGACTGTGGGCGTGGTTCTAGCCGCTCGCGCGGGTCGGGGCGAAGCGCTGGGCTTGCTTGAGCTGACGCTGAGCGTCCTGCTGCCGGATGTCGAAGGTACCCGGAGGGAAGACCCGTGGCACCTCCTTAGGGCGCGTGGCTTTCACGATGGGCACGCTCCCACCCTTGACCCATGAAAGTTCGTTCAGGGGGCCGCTCACCGGCGGCGGTTTCTCGGCCGCCGGTGCGGATTCGGACGGTTGGACTCCGCGGGCGGTTGCGCGCGCGACCGCTTCGCGCGCCGCGACCGTTACGGCGGCGGTTACGGCGGCGGCTAACGCCGGCGCCTGACGATCCTGCTCGTCGCGGTTGGCGGCCGTCTGCGAGCGCGTGACCGGGCGGAGCTTTCCCTTGTCGCCCGGCTGGCTGTAGGCTTCCGTACCGGAGAGCACGCCACGGATACCCATCGAATAGAGTTCGAGCAGCTCGTTGGCCTCGGACGCCTCGACGGCTTTCTTCTCCGCCTGCTGCCGCTTGAGCACTTCGCGCATCTTCGCAGCCTGCTGGTCCTTGACGAGCGCGCTACGGAGCTCCTCCGCAGAACAGCCGTCCGCTGTCTGCCGGCGCGTCACGCGCACGACCGTCTGTATCTGCGGCTGCGCCGGATCGAAGAGCACGCTGTGCTTGTAAACATCGCTCAGGTGGTCGCGCGCCGAGTGGCGCGGCAGCATCGGCGGAGCATCCTTCCGCTGCACCAGCGGATTGGCATCCGCGCGCGACAGCCACTCGACCGCCGGCATGACTTCGGTCGAGCGATCGCCGTCCACGCGCCGTTCGTAGCTTACCGAAAGATTTCGCATCTCCTCCTCGGCCGTCGGAACATTTGAGTACTCCCGCCGCGGATACTGCGTCGGCCCAGGCTTTAGGTCGCCGGTCGGCGACTCGCCGTCACGCATGCCGAGCCGCCGCTCGAGCGGCGAGCGCAGCGACGCCGAGTCGCGTTTCTGTGGGTCATTGAAAGAGACGGTGTTGGTCGACTTGAAGCGCGTCTTCCTTTCTGGCGCCCACACGTCTTTTTCGGCACCGGAGTGGAGGCCAGTGGTCGTGTACTCAGGCGGGTCAGGCTTCTGCGCAAACCGACCGAACTGCATGAGATGGCGTGGAGACCAAGCAGGGTGAAGATTGGAGCCGGGGCTAAAAATACGACCATGTTTTTGTAACTTTTCGTGCGTAACCGATCGCGCAAACATGCGAGGATGCATGCACAGCTGCCTTGCTCTTTCGGCACCGGTTTGCGGCGGCTGACAAGACTCCACCTACGAGCGATGATTGGCGATGATGCACGGTCGGACCGGAGTCTTCGCTGCACTGAAGCGACTGACTGAAGGCGCGATTCCTCTATCGCATCGGCTCCCAGTCGTCCGGCTCTGAGTCACTCATCTCGAAAACGCGCGTGAGCTGCGCTGTGGGCGCTGCCGGCGCCGGCGCCGCAAAATCAGCCGTGAGCAGCGCCGAGAGCGGCTTGCCCTCGACCACCATGCCAAACCAGCAGATCTGGCCCAGTAGCAGACCGTTCACAGCGAGCCCAAAAGCGAACCCGGCCAGCAGCAGCGGATCCGAGCCTGCCAGCGCGATCGTGGTGAAGAGCCGCACCGAGCAGCCGGCACATGCGAGGCCCGCGGTCAGTGGCGAGTAGCCGCCGGGGCTTCTCCTCCGGAGATTCTGATAGAGCTGCGGGAGGAGGGCGCCCGTGTTCAAGAGGGTGGCCACCGTCTGGCCGAGCGCGACCACAGAGGCGGGCGCGGCGCTCATGGCGTACACGCACGCGCCGCCGTATGATGCTGCTAGAGCGAAGAACGATCGGTCCATCCGCCTCTGGTAAAATGCGACGAGTGCAAGTACCACTGCCGCCTCCACCGTGATGATGAGCGTCTCGATGTACCTGAGTCAACGGGATTGTTCTGCACTGAGAGAGTCACGTACCTGATAGAGAGCAAGGGAAAGTGTGGAGCGCTGCAACTAAAGCCACGCACGTGGAGACGAGGTAGCCATTCGCAAAAGAATAGACGTCGGAGCAGGTATATGAGATCAATTTCAGCCACCACGTCGAGAGCGTCAGCCCAGACGCGTCGCGCTGGCGGCAGACCCTGATGGCTATTGGCGTGTACAAGAGCAGCGAACCAGCACCGACTACGTACCCAAGCCCTTGAGCAATGACGCTAGTTGCTGAAACCTCAGCGATCGTGAACTCGGGTGACGGTGGCATGGATAGGTTCCGACAGGTACAAGAAGCGCAGCACCAGGAGGAAGAGAGGGCAGGTTCCCCTCGTTCTGGGTCGCTTTCCAAAGCTGTGAACGTGATGTTTTCTGTGAACAGTTCGGGAGAAGTCCCGAGATCGTACAGGCAGAGTTTCTCTTTTTGGAAGCTGTCAGAGTTCCCCTTTTTGGAAGAGTCGCCACGCGGCATCATGGCCTCGTACGGCGGCGGCGGCTACGGTAAGGGAAAGGGCAGCGGCAAGGGCAGCAGCGGCAAGGGCGGTGGTGGCGGCGGCCGAAGCAATCCAGGCAAGGGCGAGTACTACAAGAATCTCTCGCGCGGCGCTGGCCGCGGCAAAGGTGGCGGCAAGGGTGGGGGCGATGACAGCGGCGACAACGGCGATAGCGATGCCGGCGGTAGCGCCGACGGCGGCTGCCGCGGTGGCGGAGCATACGAGGATGCAATGAACAAGCGGCGCCGGCACAGCACGGCGGACGAGCTGTGCCGCACGCTGTTGAGCATCGACGGCAAGCCATACCCAGCATACCACGACATCGAGAAGACGGACTACGACATGGGCGGCCGCTTCACTCTCTGCATCGACCACGTCCAGTCGGACCCATTTGCGCCGCCCTCGCAGTGCCACGTGCGTGTGCCGCTCGTCCTCGCCGGCTTCCCTCCGTCGACGCTCACGCCCAAGGTGCGCGAGGTGGCGCTGCGCGACTGGCTGACACGGCGTTTCGCGAGCGCCGCGCGCCGCGCCGGCGTAGACCAGCGCACGGTTGGCGAGGGCGGCTGGCACGGCCGCAAAGGCGGTGAACTCCTCGTCGATCTACCTGGCCAGCACATCCTCGAACGCTCCAGCGTCGTCATCGACCGCCTCGAGGGGTGTATCGAGGCACGGTTCACCGTCGCACTGCCCGCTCGAGGCCGAAGTATCTGCGGCGACTGGGCAGCCAATGTGCTCACGACAACGCTGACCGAGCTTGTGCACGAAGCTCTGTATTACTCGAGTTCCGACCCGGCGGCCCTCAAGGCGCATCTGGACTGCGCCGAGGACCAGCAGGCAGCTCGCGCGCAGCTCGCGCCACGCGGACTGGTCGCCTTCGTGGCGGATGGTGCCATGTTGGCACGTCGGTCAGGCGCCTCCGACCTGCCGTTGGACAGCTCATCCGCTGTTCCCTTTGCCTCGCCGCCCTCGCTGCGCGTGAGCCTCCCGGTGCCAAACGCGAAGCAACTCGTGGGCATGGGCGTGAGACGCGGCGTGACCCTCATCGTCGGCGGTGGGTTCCATGGCAAGTCGACGCTGCTTGAGGCGTTGCAGCTCGGTGTGTATGATAAGGTGCCCGGCGATGGGCGCGAGGGCGTTGTGACCGATGGCGCCGCTGTCAAGGTGCATGCTTGCATGCTTGCATGCAGAGAGGGTGGTGGGCGCGGTTCTTACCGATGCGCTCGTATAGCCACTGATGTGGCCATTGATTGCTGCCCTCATCAGGTTCGTGCCGAAGACGGGCGCGCGGTGACCGCCGTCGACATCTCTCCGTTCATTGACCATCTGCCATTCGGCAAACGCACCACGGCCTTTGCGACCGAAGATGCGTCCGGTTCGACCTCGCAGGCGGCAGCCATTATTGAGGCGCTCGAGACCGGTGCAAGCGCTTTGCTGATGGACGAAGATACGTCGGCGACCAACTTTCTGATGCGCGATGCGCGCATGCAGGCTCTCGTGGCGGCCGACAAGGAGCCCATCAAGCCCTTCATCACTCGCGTGAGTTCGGAGCACCTCGGATTGCGATGGATCGGCCGCTGATGGACCGTTGATTGCTCTCCTCATCAGGTGCGCGGGCTGTGGGGATCCCTTGGCGTGTCCACAGTGCTCGTCCTTGGGGGGAGCGGCGACTACTTCGACGTGGCAGACACCGTCCTGATGCTCGACGAGTACAGGTGCGCCGACGTCATCGAGCGCGGGCTGTGGGTTCTCCCTTTGCTGATTGGCCGTTGATTGCTCTCCTCATCAGGTGCGCCGACGTCACCGAGCGTGCAAAGGAGATTGCCGCGAGCATCGCTGGTGGCCCTCCGCCGGAGGCCCTCGGCTCAGGCGCGACATTTGCGCGCCCGCCACGGCGGTGCCTCACCGGCGCGACCGGCGTCGTATCGGGCGCCAAGCTGAGCGCGCAGCGCACGAGCCTCCGGATAGGCGACGCACCGGAGCTCGAGCTCGCCGCCCTCGAGCAGCTCGTGGAGCACTCACAGACGCGCTGTATCGGTGAGGCGCTACTGTACCTGATCAGCGGCCCAATGGACGGTGCCACGCCACTCGACGCGCTGCTTCGGACGCTTGACGAAACCCTCGACCGGGAGGGCCTCGACGTGCTGCGCCCCGGCCGGCGCCTCGGCAATCTCGCGCGCCCACGTATGCTTGAGGTCGGCGCGTCCCTCTCCCGGCTGCGCTCGCTCAGGGTTGCAATACCATCGGCGGCCCCAGCCCAGGGACCGGTGGAATGACCGGTGGATTGATGATTGGCCTACTCCACTGCTCGCGCTCCTGTCACACACGCAGTCTTGCGATGGCAAATTGAAGGTGGAGAGCTGGAGGCTGAGCGGAGCCGTGACCGTGTGCATGTTTGGCGAGACTGAGAGCGCCAGCGGCTCATGCGATGTGTGAGGTCCGTGTCCGTGCGGGTGTGATCTCTGATCTGTCTTGGCGACGGCGACAGCATGGCGAGTTGTCGTGGCCTCCGCTCACACTACTGGGCCAGCCCCGATGACGGAGAGGACGACGGAGCAGCAGGCAGAGAGATGGGAACCATCACAGAGGTGCTTGCGAGTGACGCCCGACATGACGCCCGACACGACGCGACGCATCACGGCGGTGCCCGACATGACGCGACGCATCACGGCGGCGCCCGACACGACGCGACGCATCACGGCGACGCCCGACACGACGCGACGCATCACGGCGGTGCTCGACACGACGCGACGCATCACGGTGGTGCTCGACCCGCCGCGCACTGGCCTCGCCCCGTCCGTGTGCAAGGCGCTCCGGGCAGAGAGTGCCATCGACCGGATCGTGTTCGTGAGCTGCAACCCGCATGGCCACACGCTGCGCCATGACTACGTGGTCAAGGGCGGCTCGCTCGCGGCCAACACCAAGATCCTTTGCAGGCGCGGTGGGCGCTCGGCGCCCTTTATTCTCAGCCGTGCCATCCCGGTCGATCTCTTCCCCCACACGCCGCACGTCGAGCTGTGCTTGTGCTTCGAGAGGGTTGGGGCAGGCGTTGCTCGGCAGGTCGGGAGGAGAGCTGCGAATCTCGGTGAGAATCTCGGTGCGAATCTCGGGAGGAGAGCCACGCGCACGGCCTCCGCAGCTCAGGTCGCGGGGCTCGCGGCTGGGTTGTGAGGCGTGTCCTGACAGCTGTTTCTTGGGCATTTTCGTACAGAACTTACGAACTTGATTTTTTCCTACCTTTTTTAGAAAGCCTTTTTGGTAAGTTAGGGGTCGAAGCCGCCACGCGTTCCAAAGTCTCTAGGATTCCTACAGTAAATTGAGACGCCGTTGGGCGGACGATTCGTCGCGCGCATGGATGCAAAGTGCACCCACGCCGCCACCAGCCATGCCACTCATCGCCTCGTTGTGGACGTCGAAGGTAGAGAAGGAGGCCGCGGCGGCTGCTGCGAAGAAGGCGGAGAAGGGGACCGCCCGCAAGGGAGCGTTGCGCTGGAACTCTTTGGGAACTCTCGGGCAGCCGCCAGCCGCTCAGGCGCAGCTTGACCTTCAGCTGCAACTAGCAGAGGCGATCCGCCAGAAGCAGCAGCGCGAGGGCATCGTCGTTGTCCCATGGGAAACGATCTCGTTCACCCAGACCACCTTGGCCAAGGGCGCGTTCGGCACCGTCGCGCTCGCCAAGCTGAACCAGCTCGGCGGCCTTCCGTGTGCGGTCAAGATCGCCGATGTGCACTCGGGCGATGGGCTAAAAGAGGCACTCGCGCTGCTGGACGAGGGCTCGATGAAGAACATGAGCCATCCGAACATTGTGAAGACGCTTGGGATCGCCTTCGACGCGCCCGCAAAGATCGGCTTGATTATGGAGCTCATGAGCTGCTCACTGCATGAGCTGATGCATGGGCATGCCTTCAGAGGCCTGCGCAGGCACGTGACATGGGCAGACTCGCTGCTCGCGATCGCAACGGACGTAACATCCGGCATGACCTTCCTTCACTACCACAACGTCATCCACCGCGACCTCAAGCCGCTCAACGTGCTCATGACCGACGGATGGACGGCCAAGGTGGCCGACTTTGGCGAGGTGAAACTCATCAAAGGAGAGGGCGACGCCGGCGTGCGAGCCGCTGTCAGCACCGCCAGCGGCGTCGCCGTCGAAACCCATTTCAGGTCGGATTTCGGCAGGTCGGGGGGCGTGCGCATTCATGGCACTCCGTCGTATGTGTCGCCTGAGGCGGCGAGCATCGACATACCCAGTGCGCCACGGGTGGGCAAACCGACGGACGTGTGGAGCTTTGGGTGCTTGCTGGCGCATTGCGCAGCGCGCGCACCGCCCTACACGGACATTGAACTTGCTTCAGTGCACGATGTGATTCAGCAGCTGCGGGATGGTCGTGCCAAGCCACTCTCGATGGTCGTTGAAGGTGACAACATGCCTGCGCTGCTTGTGGACATTGCACGGGAGTGTACACGCATAGTTCCCGAGCAACGGCCCACGTTTGCCCAGCTCTCACAGCGCCTGTCGGCACCGAGCTTAGTCCGTGAGATTTGCTTCAAGGATGCGGTCATCGACGAGGATGAAGAGGAAGACCTTGAGGCGCGCCGACCACTTGTGAGGCTCAGCGTACCGACGACGTTGATAAAGGAGCCCAGCGCTGTCGTGGGCAGCGCCAGTGGGGATGGCCGACTCGCCAGCGGCTCAGTTGCCAGCATCTCGAAGCCGAAGTCCATGGACCATAATGCATGCGTCATATCATAATCCACTCGCCAACAGCGAAGCCGAAGTTACGTTGCACATTGCCAATGGCAAGCCGTCATATTCGATTCGCGTCGATTCTGCACGTGTGTCCGCTGAGCGCCGGTCGCCGCTGTACGACGGTCGTGTTCGCGCTTTCTCGTGTATACGTAGTATGACGTGAGTGTGAGAGACTCGGAAAGTGCGTGTGGCGCTGTGCGCCGGTTTCTCCATGGGTTTCCTCGCGACCAGGACCACCCGTACGACGCCTCGTATCGAACAGCCCGCATGTCTGACAGTTTTACTGTGACAGTAGTTAGTACGATAGTTTTTGGTAAGGACAATTGGTCTTCTCATTAGTTTTCGTTATTGCGTGCACGACGACCCCGTCGCGTGCTTACTGCTTTGCCGGTCGCGCGCATTTGCTGTGCGGTGATTGCTCTTGTCTTCGGTCGCCGTTGGGCGGGGAGCTCGTGCACACACGCGCGCTGCCCGGCCGCGCTCCCGCACCGCTTGGTTTTCATCTTACGAGCACTTTCACAGCAGCACTCAAGATGTGCGTGGCGGCGCGCGCGGCGCATGCAGCATTCAGCAGACGGCGGTACGCGTAGCCCAGCAGTCTCTGCCGAATGGATCGATTGTATGCAAGGGCCCTTGTGCGCGCACCATGGCGCGCACCATGGCGCCGCTACGGCGGCACTGGGCAGAAAAGCCCAGAAAGTGAGGGGTTTGGCTGGTTGGAGTTACTCCCGCGCGGCCCAGAAGACTCGCGTCGTGTTTGCGGTGCCCAGTTCAACCTCCGTGAGCACCAGGGCCGATCCTACGACGGAGTAATGCACTGTTCCCGCCTGATCATTGCCGTCGACGAATTCAGTAACGTCCTTGAGCCGGAAGCCAGCGGGCAGGGAGATCGTGATCCTCTGTACAGTGTGCGGGTGGAAGATCCAGTGTGCGCCCACGTGAGCTGCGCACGTGATATCAGAGTAGGTGTCTGCATTCATGTTGATCACGATGATCACGATGCCTGTCGGCGATTGAATGGCGACCGCCACTGACTGCTCCACGCCGTCTGAGGAGGTCAAGGCAGAGTCCATGACGTCGCCAACACGGAGCGCCTCTCGCACCGCGCGGAAGCTGCGGAGCAGCGCAGCGCCCGCCCGCCAGCCTGGCACGTCAGCGCGGCGCACGTCGCCCATGAAGAGCATGAGCCCCTTATTGCCCGCGGCGAAGACCGACGCAAGCGCACTGGTTTGCTCGCCCTCATTCAGCCCGTCCTTCAGAGTCCAGCAGTCCGCACACGACGACTGGCTATAACCCCACACGGGCAATGGCTTGTGGTTCTCCCGCGTCACCCGGAGGTAGTCGAACGTCCCTTGGATGCGCATGGGCGAGAGCGCGCCTGTCACGTGCGGCGCGCACTGGGCCACGTAATAGTCCATGCCCATGATGTCCGTGATGCCTGCAAATGTGCCCGTGTACTTGTTGACGTGACCACCCATGTAGGTGGCGAGCTCGGGGTAGTTGCGGCGACGGCGGAGGCTTTCGTTCAGCAGACGTGCGGTGTCGCTCCACGATTTGTCGCCCTCGTCGGAGATGAACAGCGCAGCGATGGCCGGGTAGTGCTCAGGCTTGAAGTAGTTCGGCTCTTGTAACGAGTGGGCTTCGTCCGGAAGCACAGTGTACCCGTTGGCAGCGGCCTGCTCCACGACTACGAGCGAGGAAACGCCGCACTCTTTCATGCGCAGGAAGCTACAATCGATTCCGAGCGCAGCCAGCGTGTCGAAGTTAGTCCGGTTGGACGCCGGAAACGGGCACTGGTCGTCCTTAGGCCAGTTCTCGAATGGAAAGAGCTCTTTGATATGCACGCCTCCCCATGCAAGGTCGGCGCCATCCACGATCGCGCGCACTGTCCACAGCTGCCCCTCTCGCTTGGGACTCGGTAGACTCACCACCAGAACCTGGTGCTCGCCCGCCGCCAGAGTCAGGGGTGCGCCCAGCGCCTCCTGGCCATCGGCATGCAGCTGCGTGACCACGTGCGGGATCGCGTCGGCGTTCTGCAGGTGCACGACCAGCTCGCGGAAGGCCTTCTGCGTCGCCACATACGTCAGCGTCACCGCGTGCGGGCTAGGTACACGCACGGCGGCGGCGGCAACCGTGGCTCCGCTCGCGTCACGCACCTCGAGCTGGCCGAGGCCGGCCATGAAGGCTTCCGCGCGTGAGTGCAGCGCGACCCACACCAGCCGTGCGCCCGCGTCCGCCTCCACGCGCGCCCAGTCCACATCCGCAGGTAGCCGGAGCGTTGGGTAGTCGAGCGTAGCAGCTTCACCATTGAGCAGGAGATTGAATGGCCACGTCGAGGATGTGGCGTTGTCCAGGAACGGAAGAAGAAAATGTACACGCCCGCCCGTCGTCGGGTTCGGAGCAAAGTCCTCGACGTACAGCTTGGGGTCCAAATACGCGTCCTTGCGGAACGACGCTGCGAACCACGCCTGCACGCTCTGGAGCGCCACGAACAGGGCGAGCATCAAGAATCCAGCACCGACTCGACAGTCACTATGCCGTCGTCCGCGGTCTTGACGCGGCACACCGCCGGAGACACCGAGGCTCGTCAACATTCAAATCCAAATTTAGGTCATTTCCATGTCGTTGTTGTCGGGTTCCAACCTGTTACAATTGTACAAGTCGTGTAGTTTCGGGTACATTGTAATGTCTAGTTGCGAAATACAGATCTGTTCAAAGACACCGGGGGGGAGCCGTCTGTAGTACAGTGAGTTTTAGTCGCATTATCATGATTGGTTTCGAACGAAGCTCGGAACGCAAGTTGAGCCCGGTTGTGAGCAAGGTGACTTGACTTGACTTGTCTTGACTTGCTCTGTGAGCTCGGGCTCTCACCTTGCGAGCGCGGCACTCTCTCTTCTGTACCGGTGCCCTCATGCAAGCGCTCGAGGAGCGGTCGGAGCGCACGATTGCGGCTGCCCCTGCGAGCAAACCCGCGCCGCTGCCGGCGGCGGCCGCGGCCGCGCTGCCGCCGCGGCGCCGTTTCGTGTTGAGCGCCCCCGCGGCGCCCGAGGTGCGCGGCGCCCCCACCTTCCCCCTCGACAGCCCCGCGCAGTGGGTGCGCGCCTTCAGCAGCCATGGCAGCGACAGGCACTTCAAGCAACTGCGAGCCTCCTTTGATGCTGCGGCGGTGCCCGTGACGCACGCGGGGCTCATCCGCTACCTGCACGCGTGCTGGGCGGCGGAGCGCGGCGCCGTGCTGCGCCCCGACATGGTATGGCACACGCTCGCCAACGAGGTGGCGTCAGCCGTCCTCGCGGACCCGGCTAGGTACCGCGGCCTGTTCACAAAGGCCGCCACGGGGAAGACGGATATCGTCATCGTCACGCGCGACGACCTGGACGTGGGAGAACTCGTGGCGGCCATGCGCACCAAAATCGGCGATCCCGCCTTCGCGGCGCTCCTGTGCGACACGCGCTTCGCGTCCGAGGCGCCCGGCGCGCACACCGCGACGCTGCTCGCCTTCGCGGAGGCTGGCACGCCGTACTTCAACTACATGACGACAATGTGCGGCATCCCGTCCGTGGACGTCGTGGGGAGCCGCGACGAGTGGGTCGCGCTGCTCGCCGCGGTGCGCGGCTTGCAGCGGTACGTCCCCAGCGGCGGCAAGTGGCTCGGCGCCGCCGTGCGCGCCGTGGACGCCATCCTGCACTGGGCCTTCGCGGAGCCGGACACGGACGGCGGCGACTACGCGGACGCGGCCGCCTTCTTCGCGGACACCTTCCATTACGGGGCCAACCCCATGTGCGGGTCGGGCCATGAGCCACGCCTCGTGTGCGGGTGGGCGCGCGGGCTGTACGCTTGCTGGGAGGAGGACCTGGACCGCTTCCCGTCGCACGTGCGTCAGATGCCGTACAAAGACCGCGACACCGGGCGCATGTACGTGCAGGCCGGCGGCCTTGCATACAGCGAAGCGACGGCCGATGGGGCTTTTGAGCCCGGCTACGGCTTCGTTACGT
>ENA-UOXP01001418-UOXP01001418.1-mixed-culture-metagenome-genome-assembly--contig:-NODE-1418-length-17137-cov-40.281700_pt1 | contig 17137 bp, 5 predicted proteins | sample MGYA00238161_ERZ761639 | MGnify/ENA primary metagenome ERZ761639 (study PRJEB28913, sample SAMN08776760) | mixed culture metagenome | isolation source: Freshwater growth medium | place: USA...
TCGCCACCGCCGCCGCTCCAGCCCGGTGCCGAGTACCGGCCCGTGCTGAGCCTGGAGCTCACGGTCGAAGGCAACGCCGAGGACTTTGATGCCGCGGCCGTGGCCAACTTCACGATGCTCCTGGCGGAACTGCTAGGCGTGAATGTGTCCAGCGTCGTCCTACAGGTCCGCCCCGGCAGCGTTATATTCGACTTCCGCGTCTTCATGTCTCCGCAACCAGCGAGCAGCTTGCTCACCCCCGCATCGCTTTCCGGCGCCCTCGGGGTGAATGTCACCAAAATCGTGAAAGTCGATTGGACCTACAACATTCTCGAGATCGAGGCGCCGTCGCCTCCGCCGCCTCCTTCGCCACCGCCCTCGCCACCACCGCCCTCGCCAACGCTATTTAACCCCGGGCTCTCCGTGCCCGATGCCGGCGGCGGCACCGTGCTCACAGTGCTGATCGCCGTCGGGACCGGTTCGCTTCTGGGCGGCATCGCAGCCATACTGCTGGTAAGGCGTTGCCGGCGCAGCCGGGCCAAGTCGGTCGGCCGCGCCGGCAACACCCCCGATGCCTTCGGCAGATTGCGAGCACAGGTGGGCTTTGGCGCGAGTACGAGCTCGAGAACTGCCGACGAGAGAGGGGCGGCCACCCACGGCATCGCGCTGGACGAGGATTTAGGGGCGGCCACCCACGGCATCGCGCTGGACGAGGATGTCGACATTGTGAAGGCCACCCAACCCGCCAGACAGACGGATGCCGCCGCCCGACCCGCCAGGGATCTCGAAGCCGAGGCTACCATCGACTTGAAGAAGGACAAAGATCTCGAAGCCGAGGCTACCATCGACTTTGTGAAGAAGGACAATCCTGTCGCGCCCGCCTTCGCCTCGGCGACCTTTGATGAGCACAACCCATCAAAGAACAATCTGCTCTCGTCGATACCAAGCGACCTGACTCCTCGATGGGCGGCCAAGTCGTTTGCGCTCAACCAGATGATCGTCCAGGCGACCAAGTCGAGCAAGATCCAGCCCATCCCGTGGAAGGATCTCAAGATCCTCGAGAAGCTGGGCGAGGGCACCTTTGGCACCGTGCACGCGTGCTCGTTCAAGGCGACGCCTTGCGCGGTCAAGCAGCTGCGCGAGGACAGGGAGTCTTCGGCGGCGCTGCTGGCCGACATGCTGCAGGAGCACGACACCATGATGGGCCTGCGCCACCCGAACGTGGTGCTCATGCTCGGCATCGCCACCGACAACGTGCAGCGCGTGGGCATCGTGCTCGAGCTGCTCGAGATCTCGCTGCTTGAGCTGCTGCACAGCACCGCCGAGTACAGGGAGTACCGCACGTGGCGCGCCTCGCTCCTCTCGATCGCGAGCGACGTGGCCAAGGGCGTCGCGTACCTGCACTTCAACAACCTGCTTCACCGCGACCTCAAGCCTGGCAACGTGCTGCTCTCGGACTCGTGGGTGGCCAAGGTCGCCGACTTCGGCTCGTCCGCCAAGGGCAAGCCCGGCTCGGCCGCCGAGGGCGAGGGGATCCATGGCACGCCGCCGTACATGGCGCCCGAGGTGGCGCGTGGCGAGGCCCACTCGGCGGCGCTCGACGTGTGGTCGTTTGGGTGCCTGCTCGTGCACATGGCGACGCTGCGCCCGCCTTACTACGCGCTCAAATGCAAGACCGCGATGGACATCGTGCGCGTGGTGCAGCGCGGCGAAGTCTCCCCTGTGCAGGTGCTCATCGATGACACCGATCGGCGCGAGTACAAGTGCCCAGCCAGCATCCTCGCCCTTGCCAAGCAGTGCTGCCGGCGCGACCCTGAGCAACGGCCTGACATGCCGGCGATCGCGGACGCGATCGCGTCTCCTGGGATCCAAAACGGCATCCTCAAGGGTGCGCGCGACATGCGCCCGCTCGTGCGACTCCAGCGCCGGAGGGTGCTCGCGCCCGTCGCCGTCGACAGCCAGGGCACGTACGACGCCTCACAGGGCACGTACGGCGCCTCCAAGAGCATCCTCGGCGGGTCGCTTGCGCTCAGCCCTCGTGCCGACGCCGCCCCCTCGCCTTGCGTGTCCAGCAGCTCGACCAAATCCAAGTTCCGGCGAATGTCGAAGCAAACCTCTGCAGCGGCCGGTTTCGTCAGCACGTACGACGGCACCTTTGATGACGCCGCTTCGAGCAGCACCTGTGACCCCAACAAGGCTTCGACCAGCACGTTTGTCGGCAACAGCCCCACCTTGACCCGGACGATGGACATGACCGACTCGATCGATCTGGCGCTCACTCTCCCACGGTCGTCGAAGACACCCTCCGTCACGACTTTTGAACGGCCCGGCCGTATGACCTCGCTCCACGCCGGCTGCGACTCTGCTCGACTGCCCTCGGTGCCATCCCCTCGTGCTGGAGGCGACGATGTGTTGACCAGCACGTACGAGGCCAGCAAGTACATGGCTTCTACCAGCACCTTTGACAGCAGCCGCACCTTTGACGGCAACAGCCCCACCAGTAAGTAAGTCACAGGGCGGAAACTCCTCCACTGAGGCATTTTCAATTTTCGGGACCACAAGCACAACCCCCCGGCAGCGCGCGACCAACCAAAACGTGCAAGCCCGAGCGAGCGAGTACTCAATTCTTGTGTTGAGCCGAGGGGTGTGGAGCCGTCCTTTGATGAGACGATGGTGTGCGGAGCGCTCGGGTGACCGCGACGAAACTGATGTGCTGATAGATCTTCGAACAGATCTTCTGGCCGTTTTGGGACCAGTGAATGTGCAGGGACGGTTTGAAACCGGGTATAGCCGGGTTTGAATGTGCGTGTTGCCTGTTGGTGTGCTGTGAATGAATGTGCCGTTTACCGTACGTAAACCTGGTCGCGCGTTGTTCATCAAAGCTACACAAACGCAGCCTCGTGGTGAGCGGCGACATAAGTACCCGGTCCCTGCTAAAGCTAGACCACGCCAGGCTACAGGCTTACATCGCGGTGGGTGGGCTGGGCCGTGGGCGGGACCACTTATCTCTCATCGGAGGATTCGACGAGACGCAATGACGAGACGACGACATGCGCGACCCTGCATTGCGCTTCGAGACCCCCCCCGAGGTGCAGCGGTGCCGAGTAGCACACAATCTGCCACGTGTATCTCCCGTAGGGGTTAATCAGGATGCGCATCGACTACATTGTAGCTTCGAGATTTCCCCTTTGATCTCGAAACCTTGAGCAGCAGATCTCCCGATAGGTATCCCCATATGGTACCCCATGTGCCCAATATCCCAAACGGCCGGGAGACACCTTCCCCCTGGCCGGGCTACTGTCTCTTCACACGGTGGTTCACGGCCGCTTAACTGTTGGGGTCGAGCGGCAGAGCTGTGTGAACGTTAACACGACAGATGCGACAACCGGTGCTACGGCACTGTTACTGCCCGCTCAGAATACACCTTATTACATTGTGTACAAGTATTCATATGAACGAGACACACTTTGAAGCGAAGTCGGTTGCAAAGCAGACTGCCTTGCTTCTCAAACACCGTCGTGACCACTCGGTCTGATCCCAAATGGAGCTGCTCAAGGCCTGGGCCAATGAGACGCTGCCGTCATCGTGCCGCCAGATCGACCATTTTGAGGGCGATCTGTGCAACGGCTACCTGCTCGGCGTGCTGCTCGACGAGCACGGGCTGCTGCCGCAGGGCACGCAGCTGCAGGACAGCGAGGCGCCGAGCGTCAAGGTGGCCAACCTGACTGCGATCCAGCAGCCGCTGCTCGACCTCGGCGTCAAATTCAATTCCAAGCTCGCCAACGACCTGATGACCGAGACCAAGGGCGTGGGCATCAACATGATGTACCAGCTCAAGCTCGGCCTGGAGAATGCCAAGACCGGCGGCGGCGGCAAGCCGGTGGTGCGCCGCGGCAAAAAGGAGGCCGTGCTACTCGGATCGACGCTCAAGGCCACGCGCCCGATGCTCACCACGCACGAGCGTATGCAGGCGGATCATTTTGAGGGCCTCGTCAAGCAGCAGGTGCAGGACCCGAAGCAGCTGGCGCAGGCGCTCTCCCTCTCCAAGTTCACGGAGCACATGATCGAGCAGCAGCGGCGCGACGAGGAGCTGGACGAGCTGCGCGCCAAGCAGTACACGGCCATGGTCGCGCAGCGGCGCCAGCTCGAGCTCGCCAAGCTCCACGAGGGGCAGCGGCTGATGTCCGAGTGGCAGGCCGACGGCTACGCCAAGCACCAAATCAACCTGACCCGACGCAAGGAGGACGAGAAAGCGAAGCTGCGCTTCGAGCTGACGGTGCGCACGAAGCACGCGGCCACGCTCGCCAAGACCCACGAGTTCCACACCCTCGACATGCAGCAGGGCGTACACGAGTTCGAGTCGACTCTGCGCCGGCTGCAAAGCGACGGCCCGTCCTCGGACGACGCGGCCGCCGACACGATGCGCGTCGAGGTGGGCGCGGCGGAGCACCTGATGAAGCTCGAGGCAATGCTCCCCTCGGCCGCGTCGATGGACGCCGAGGCCAAGCAGTACCTCGGCCGGCTGCGCGTCAAGCGGCTAGAGGAGGAGGCTGGTCGCAAGGAGCGGGAGATGCGTCGGCGCAAGGTGATGCTCGAGCAGGACGCGGCGCAGGCGCAGCTCGAGGAGAAGCGTTGTGAAGAGCTGGTGCTCTCGAAGCTGGCGCGCCAGAGCCAGGAGGAGCGCCAGATCGGCGAGCAGCTCTGGATTGCTCGCAAGGAGAAGGACGCCATGCGGCACAATCGCGAGCTTCGGGACCAGCAGCTTGCCGAGGCGGCGCGTCAGTCGGAGCTCGCGCGGCGCGCGCACGACCGCGCGCTGGGCGAGCACGCGCGGCAGGAGTACATGGAGCGGCTCGCGCGCGAGCGCGAGGCGGCGGCCGAGAACGAGTCCGCGCGCCAGGCGGTCACGCGCCAGAAGCACGAGGCCACGTGTCGACGCATCGCCGAGCAGCTCGTGGCGCTCGCTGGGCGGGTCGTCGACTTCCGCGCGACGGCCGCGCCGCTGATGCCGCCCAAGGTGATGCGCGACTGGACCGCGCTGTTCAAGGCGGGCGTGCCGCTCGACGGGCCGATCGACGTCGACACGCCGCACATCGAGGAGCTGCCAGAGGCGCCCGCTACAGCCCTCGCGGAGACTGAGGCGATGCTTCATGCGGCTGAGCTCGACACATATCTCATCGGCGCGGCCGATTGGTCAGTGCCCGCGCTGTCGCTGGTGAGGGTGCCGGCGGACGTGGCGGTGGCCGAGGTGCTCTCGTCGGATGCGACGCTCCACCCGGCGCCCGCCGAGTCGGGCTGCGCGCAGACGGGGCGCATGGTTCTCGAGTGCATCGAGGCTTGCATGCCGCCGCCGCCCGTGAGCGAGCACGCGTCGCTGCCGGACCAGATGGTCAAGGTGGCCCTGCTCGGCCGGCCGTACAGCGGCACGTCGCTGCAGGCGCAGAAGCTCGTCACCTCTCACCGGCTCTTCGCCATCCTGCCCGCCGAGGTGGTCGCCGCGTCGGTGGCCGCATGCAAGCGCTACGATGAGCAGCTCGCGGCCACCAAGGCGGCGGCGGCGGCGGGCTTGGAGGGCGAGGCGGCGGAGGCGGCGGCGGCGGCGGCGGCGGCGGCCGTTGAGCCGCCCGCCCACGTGCCCCTCGAGCTCGCGCGGCGCGCGGCCGCGGCGCTGCCGGGGCCCGTGCCTGACGACGTGCTAGTGGGCCTCATCGTCGGCGCCATCGAGGCGATCGATCACGTGAGCTACGCAGGGTTCGTGCTCGATGACTTTCCCAAGACGGTGGCGCAGGCGCTGCTGCTCGAAAAGGCGCTGACGGGCTTCGAGCCGCCGCCAAAGGAGCCGCCCAAGAAGGGCTCTAAGGTCGCACCGCCCCCTCCCGCGGACGATCCTTCCAAGCCGCCGCGTGTGCCCGGGCTTGACTGCGTGCTGCGTCTCGACCTGCCGGAGGAGACGGCGCGACGGCGCGCGCTCGGCCGACGGCTCGACCCCAAGACGGGGACCATCTACCACCTCGAGTTCGAACCTCCCCAGGAGACGGAGGACGAGCTCGGCCCCACGTTTGACGGCATCAACGGCCGGCTCGTGCACGTCGAGGGCGCGGCCGACGCCGAGGCGACGCTGCCAATGGCTCTGGTGGCCTACAAGGATGCCGAGGCCGCGCTCGCGGAGTGGTATGGGCCGAGCGAGGGCGTGACGCCCGCGCCTGCGCCTGGCTACGGGCTCAACCTGCTCGCTTCGGTCGGAGGGGAGGCGTCGATTGAGGAGGTGTCGGAGCGCATCGGCGTGGCGATCGCCGAGAAGCTGCAGCTCAAGCGCGAGCGCCTCGGTGCGCGCGAGGCCTTCCTGCAGGAGGGCGCGGCGGCCGCGGCGGCCGCGGCGGCCGCGGCGGCCGAGGCGGAGGCCAAGGTGGCGGAGGAGGCGGCCAAGGCGGCCAAGCTTGCCGAGGCGGCGGCCGCAGGGCTGCCTCCACCCGAGGACGCCCTGGGCGCTGTCGCGGCCGCCCCAGCCGCCCTCGCGCCTGAGTCGCACGAGGTGCTCTTCGCGCAGTGGCAGGCCCTCGAGAAGGCGTACGTGAGCGCCATGTCGAGCACCTTCGGCACGATGCGCAAGCTGCAGTGGCACGCGCTGCAGCGCGTGTGCTCCTGCCGCAACGAGTTCGTCGAACTGCTCACAGGGCCCGACCAGCGCGAAGCGGAGGCGCTGAACGCTCAGCAGAAGTTCAACGCCATGCCCATCGAGCTGCGCCTCGTGGATCACGGCAAGGCCGAGCTGCACATGATCGCGTCTGACCTGCAGGAGGCGCTGTACGCGCACTCGGACCGGCGGCGCGCGGAGTGCGAGGCGATGCTCGCCTCGATGGCCTCCGACGGCTGGCTGCCTTCGCATGCCTTGCAGCTCACGCAGGCGTTGCTCGCGCTCGTGCAGGCCGAGGCCGACCGTTACAGCAGCACGTGCGGCCTCGTGCATGCATACCTCTCGCTCAAGGCCGAGCGGACGCTGCCCTTCGCGCCGCCGCCGCTCGCCGAGGTGGCCGTCGCCGAGGCGGTCGAGATGAACGTGCCACCTCCCGGCGACGGCGCGCCGCCCCCCCCGCCTCCGGATGCCAAGGGCGGCAAGGGCGCGCCTCCCGCAAAGGGCGGCAAGGACGCCAAGGGCGCGGCGCCGGTGGCGGCCGTCTCGCCGCAGGCGACGCTCGCGCAAGCAGTGAGCGCACTCGTTGCGTCGCACTGCGAACCGATTGAAGGTGCCGCGCCGCCCGCGCCGCCCGCGCCCGGTCCCGGTGTCGACGCCCAGGCCCTCCGGTTTGCGGAGTACGTGGCCCTGTTGCACTCGGTCCTCCTTGGCGAGCGCGCCAAGCTGCGCCGTCGGCTCGTCGCCATCCTGCGCTACGGCTGCGGCGCCGTCGAAGGGCTGCGCGAGCAGGTGGCGGGCACCTTCAAGCAGCTCGACGGCTGGCTCGGGCAGCGCCAAAAGGCCGAGTCGGTGGCGGGCAATTCACTCGTGGGCCTGATGCGCAGCGCCATCGAAGCGGAGGCGACGCTCCCCCTTTCACTGCAGCTGCAGGGCGACCAGCTCATCATTGACGAATCCCTCTTGATGCTGCCGCCCGAGCCGCCGCCGCCCGTGCCACCGCCCCGGCAGGACCCCCTCGCCGACCAGTTCACGGTGGTTCAGCTGCAACGGCTCGCCAAGAGCCTCAAGGCCTCGGCCGACGGCGCCTTCCTCACCGGCAGCGCGCTCAAGGACGTGCTCAGCCGGCTCGGCGCCGCCGGCTTCGACGCGAGCTCGCCGCCCCTGCCAGAGCAGTGGTGGCCCCTCGGGCCGAGCCAGTACGAGCAGCTCGTCGCGCTCTTCTGCCCGCCGGGCTCGCCGCAGGTCGCTTGGGCCGACGTGCTCTTTGCGCTCGCGGCGCTGCCGCCGCCCTCGGAGGGCGCCATCGTCAAGATGCTCAACGCGGCTGCGGCGCTCGCCGGCAAGCACCTGGACCCGACGATGCCCGCGCGCGTCGGGCTCAAGCTGAGCAAAGCCCAATACGATGAGCTGCCGCTCTGGATACAAGAGGGGCGCCCGCCGGTGCCGCCGGGCGCGTACGACGTCATCGGCGCTACCAAGGCAGTGCTCTTCGAGGCGCTCAGCGTGGACGACACCGTCGACGTGCAGCAGCTGCTGCTCTACGCGTGCGACACGCCGGCCAAGGCGTTTGCTTGCCTCGGATTCCACACGCAACGGATGCTCGACGTTGCCGGCATGTACGAGCTCCTGCACCGCACACCCGCCGCCTCGAGCCTCGAGCCCCCCGAGCACCTCGACCCGTACTCGCGCGCCACGCTCGCGCGCCTCTTTACGGACCTCAAGCTCTCCAAGACCGACAAGGCGCCCTACGCCGCCGTCGTCTCCCACCCGTCGGGCGCTGCGATGCTCCGCGGATGCGTCGCGTACAAGCCCAAGGACGTGTACGCCAAGGTGGGCGAGATCACAGGCGCCGCGGGCCGCTCGCTGCTGCTCTGAGCAGAGGGCTACTACCGGAAACAGGTGGGCACGGAGAGGCGCATCGAGTCACGGCCGCGCGTAAGATTCGGAAGGCCACGTGACATGCATGTGTGCGGTGGACTGTGTGAGCTGTGACGTCAATCGGCGCGCGATTTCTGCTGACACGAGCGGCCGGCGGCCGACGGAGCGCGGCGATGAGTGCGCGCGTCGGACTCCATCGTACATCGCGTGACCGGCGAAGCGGCGTGTGCCTCTTGAGCGAATTGTATGCATTATGTAATAGTTGTGATTCGTTCAGATTAGTTTTGTCGTTTCACCGTACACGCCCGGCCGGTCCGCCCTCCACCGGCGGCGGCGCAGCAGAGCACGCGTGCGCGTCGACTCGCCCAGGAGCCGACGACGCACGACCCGACCAGGCAGCACGCACCCTGCTCCGCTGCTCCCTCCGAGGGACTCGTCCCTCGACCCTGCGTTCGAGGCGCCTTCGCCGCGCGCCCTCGAGCCCCGTCCGCCGTCGCGCCGGTACAGCTGTACACAACACTCCACTCTGCACGGAGCACGCGGTGTTTACGTCCACACTGCAGAGCCTAACCGCAGGCCATCGTTATCCGATCATGAGCTATCATGGTACGTTGTTGAGGCCCGAGGCCACTTGATGCATAGAGTGCGAGTGGCAGTGAGCTAGCCTGAACGAGAATTGGCTGAAGGCGAGTGGACTCGTGTCTGTGCAGGAGGCCTCATCGTGAAGGGTTGCGTACACTCAGTACTTCACAGTGTCGAGGGACTTAAATCTCTTGCCCGACCACATCAGGAGGAACCAGAACGACATCCAAATGCCAATGCTGCATCAGGGCAATTTAGTAGAAGAAGGCAAGTCAGATGCGGGCGAGATGCATGGCGGATGCAAGGGGGCTGCGCGGGGGGGGGGGCGGGGTGCGGGGATGTGCACGCACCATCCCCACAAGATCTGGTAGCCATAAGGGTGCATCAGCTCCGGGATGCCGGGATCCCCATTCTCCTTGTTCACGAAGTTCATGCCGTAGACGCCCGTGAAAAACTGGGGCGGCAACATGCCGATTGTGACGATGGTGAGGTTGAAGAGCAGGTTGTTGGTCGTCTGCTCCTGCGTCTGGCTGAAGAAATCCTCCTGCGAGTCCGCCTTCGTAATGTACGCTCTTGCGGTCTCCGCGAGAGTGTTGCTCTGCGTCAAGAGCATCTTGAGCGGCTTCTCCTGATGATCGGTGAACACGTCCCACGGGTCCACCGCGAGGTCCTGCGCAGTAGTACTCATCTGCCAGCCCCAGCGCCTGATCACCCATAGATCCTTTTGAATTCTGCGAGACATCATGTTGCGCCGTACGGTGGGCTCGAACTCGTCAAAGAGGAAATCGAGCCCGTCGAGCGCATCTCCGTACGTGTTGAGCAGCGGCTCGATTGAGTTGATTACCTCAGCAATCAGGAGGAACATCAGGTACGCGGCGTCCATCTTTTTATGCACGAGCGAGGTCTTACTCTCCAGTTGCTTCACAATGCCACCCCAGTGGCACATGTGCGTCTCGAGGCCGCTTGGCGCGGTGCGCACCGACAGGCACGTGTTCGCCTTTGAGGAATAGAAGATCGCGATGGGCTGCTGCACGATGGTCTTGATGTGTGACACCTTGCTGTTTGCTTCGTCTTCGCCACCCATTTGATACGTCTCAGTGTGCTCCTGGCCCTTCAACACACCTGTGGTTTGAGCTCGGACGAGGTGCTTCGGGGGGGGCACCTCCTGGCCCATCGAGTCCACACGCACGAGGTCGACGAAAGCGATGCCTACACAATCGGGGCCTGATTCCGCGCAGATCATCCCCTTGTTGTAGTTCTTCATCGTATTCTTAATGACGCCGCTGGTGATGCCGAGCGCCTCGCCGATCTCGATGAGAGCCTTAAGGTCAGGGCACTCTGAGCTCTTGAGGGTGTCGTCGTAATGAAATGTGTTCACATGAAACCAATTGACGGGCACCTCCGCCGCGGACGCGCAGGACGCCATGACATCCTTCACGCATGTCGTGTCGATCATGCCACCCTTGCGAACGGTCAAAGGTTTGGACACAGACATTTCGTCGGTAGCAGATGGAAGCTGGAAGTTGAGCATGACCATGGTTTCAGACATTCCGTACGACTTCTTCAGACGGGACTGGTGGAGGAGCTGGGAGACCTCGAGTAGCGAGTTCAAGTCACTGCCAGTCTTTAAGTTGCTGCACAGCTTCGTGAGGTCCAGCGCCGGCTGCTTGCTTACAGGCGTGCCGCTGACTGACCGTGGTGGAAAATCTACGACCGGTTCGATGGTTAGGCGTCGAGGTTCCTGGTCTTCAGCGCTTGTGATCTCGACGGTGTTCATTAATGGGTGCGGTTTGACGCGGCCTGATGAAAGTGCCGTGGTACACGAGGAGTCGCGGCCACTGTCGACGACCTCCCACACTCCGTTTCCGATGTCGCACAATCAGTTGGAAAATTATGTTGATGAATGCCATCATTACGACATGAGGACGTACTCCGACCTTGCGTCACGTATCAAAAACACCGGCGAGCGACTGTGAACTGTCTCGCAACCGTACATGGATTGCGGATTTCCCTTGCAGATTTCTCTTTCGCAATTCGGAAGTGACGTTTATGGAACGTTCGATTTCCGTAGTGGCTCTCGAGTCTGCGCGCGCGAAGGCCTACCGCGTGCTCGAGCACGGCATCGGTGGGGCTGAGGCGAACGACGGCATTCGAGACGCCGAGCGTGCTTTGGCCGCCGGAGACAAGCAGAAGGCGACCGCGAGGTTTGCCGAGGTCGCCTCGCTGGCGCGGACTGCCACGGCGCAGCAGTCGGAGCCAGAGGACCGCCCGACGGTCTCGCGGCGCCAGCGCCAGTGCTTTTCGGAGCTCACGTCGTGCTGCGCCTACTGTGGCGCGGAGAGCCCGCGGCAGTTCGAGTGGGTCGACTGCAGCCGGTGCCGGATGGTGCACTACTGCTCATACGAGTGCCAGGGCCAAGGCTGGGCGTGCGGCCACATCAGCTCGTGCGGCACGCCGCTTCCGACGCCCGCCTCGGTGGACGCCGGGAGCAGCGATGCCGCGGGCGTCGTGCTCAAGGAGTTTGGGCCTGCGTCGGCCGATCTAACGGTTCGCTGCCTGCAGCGTCTCGTGCATGCTCTCGACGAGCGGCCGCCGTCCACGTCCGTACTGACCGCCACCTACTACCCGCCCTCGGTCGTGGGTGGAGCCGGCGTCCGAGACGTCGCCAGACCACGCACGCGCAGGCCCGTGACCCTGGATAGGCTCCGCGCAGACGTCGAGGCAGCGACGCCGGCGGCGGTCGCGCAAGTCGCCCATCCCGAGGTCCAGCGGCTGATGAGCAAGCTCATCACCCTCGTGTGCGAGCACGGCGGGCGCGCGTTCGTGCTCGAGCGTGGCGCGGTCGGCCTCATCGTGCGCGCCCTCGCGGCGCACCCGTCCGATCGGCCAGGCAGCAGCGTGCTCGGCCTGCATCACGAGGCCCTCCGCGCCCTCGAGGCGATCTCGCTCGGAGATAGCGAAGAGGTGCTCTCCGCCCTGCTCGAGACGACGCGTGTGATCGAGTCCATCGCGGCGACGGAGGAGGCGGCTGCGGCGGAGCCGTTGCCGAAGAAGGCCATCTCAAAAGAGGTCGACGCCCTTCTATTGTACCAGGCTGGCGGCGCCGCCCTCACTTCGGCATCGGCGGCGGCGGCGGCGGCGGCAGCGTCGGCGGTGTCGGTGACGGCGGCGGCGGCTGCGATGGCGCCGCCACCGGTGTCGGGCGCCGCGGCGGGCGCCGAGCGCGCCAAGTCCCGGAACGCGCTCGACGCCGTGATCGGCGTGATGCGCCTGCACCCAACCCTGCTCGTGACGCAGCGCGCAGGGTTGGCGATTCTGCGTCGCGCCGCGACCGGATGGTCGGCTCATCCGGTCCACGGCGGACGTGGCGTTGCGGCGGTGCGAGCGGCCGGCAGCCTCGGCGCGACCCTCGCGGCGATGCATCGCCATCCGGCGGACGCGACCCTCGCAAGCCACGCCACGGCCGTGCTGCATGCCTTCGTCGTGCTGTGCACGCCTCGCGAGGGCGAGCAGAACGGGGCAGCGGCCGAGGAGGTGCTCCACTTTCCCGGCAGCGTCGAGGCTCTCGTGGCGGCAATGCGGCTGCACGGCGTCAAGGAGGATGTGCAGCGACGGGGCGGCCTGGCCCTCCTCGCGCTCGCCGCGCTCTCTGAGAGCGCTCTGCTACATGTCTTCGGATGCGCCGGCGCTCGCACCGCGCTGATCGGCGCGCTTCGTCACGCGCCAGAATTCGGCAAGGCGCTCGCTGCGCTGCAGGGGGGAGCGCGCCACTTTGAGTTCAAAGACGCGCCCTTTCAGGCCTCGGCCATCTACCGAGGCGTGCCGCGAACGGACGCCTTCGGCGAGGCTCTGCCTCGGATGCCGATCACGAGCGCGGGCTCCCCCCGAGATACACACCGAGATACACATCGAGATACACATCGAGATTTCACGAGCGCGGGCTCCCCCCGCGCCGCGTCGGGCGCGCCCTCGAGATACACCTCGAGATACACGAGGGCCTCCTTTGCCACCGCGGTGCCAGCGACTGCCTCGTCGGTGCTGTTGGCCCTTGGCGCTGACGTGGCGGCCAGACCGCGCGCCGATGAGCCGCGGCACCGCGCCGCGGACGCTCGATCCTGGCAACCCCTTCGTGGCGGGACGAGCGCCGCATCGAGCGCCGCGCCCGCCGCCGCCGCTGCTGAGGACACCCACGCGCCTGCCTCGTCACCATCACCGTCGTCCTCTCCGGCCCTCGGAGAGCAACTGGCGGGCCGGCGCCTCCACCAGCTGTCTGCGAGCGAGCGTCGAGAGATCGAGAATGGCTGGTCGCACGGCGAAGAGGCCATCCGTGAACAGATGAAACTCACGCGGGAGGCCTCACTGCTCCAAAAGCGTTCCGAAAAGGGCTCGTGGCGGGGAGGGGAGACGGTCCTGGAGCATATCTGGAGCGCGCGGCTGGCGGGCGGTAGCCCCGGCGGCAGCCCCGCGCGTGCGGCGGCGGGTGGTGGTGGTGCTGCTGCTGCTGCTGCTGTTGCTGCTGTTGCTCCTCCTGCTGCTCCCGCTCCTGCTCCCGCTCCTGCTCCTGCTTCCTCTGCAGTCGGCGCTCGTCAGCCGACGCCTCGGGGCTTTCTGCAGCAGTGGAGGACGCCGGCGCATGCCGCAGCCCCGCCGCCGGCACCACGGCCGAAGACCGCTGCGACGCCGCGGACCATCGTCGTGCTGTCGTCGCGCGGATGGAACAGCAGGTCGATGACCCCACAAGCGCCGTCCACAAATGGCCCAACGACGCGGCCGTTGACGGCCCGACTGGTGCAGGAGCACGTGCGTCTGATGGATGAGCATGGGATTCCCGTCTCCACCGATGTCGTGTACCGCTATCGGCCGGTGTGATGGCGAAACCGTCGCGACTCGGGCGAGTTGGGTTCAGAGTGCTCTCGCTCACTCGCTCTCGAGACACGAGACCGCGAGAGTGATGCTTATGCGCACTGACGTGACCGCTGTTCGCGAGTTGCGAGACCGGCCGGACTATCGGTGACCGTCACCGTGTCCGGCGTAAGTCGGTAAGTTAGCGTTCTCGACTTCTCGTAGCGGCCGGACGTGAGTCGCGAGGACGCGACGCGACGACGACCGACGTGCGCACTTTTTCAGACTTTTCGCATACGCCGTACTGCGACCGTCGCGTGTAATCGTATCATCGCGTATAAGGTTTAAGCGAAGAAAAATAGCGCGGCCGCGGGCACGCTACCCCATATGGTATCGAACGACCTCTCGTAGAACATATCTTTCCCCTGGCACGCCCCGGGGCCCATGCGGTTCTCGCACTGCAGTCAGCACAGTTGCGATGCGACGCTGATGTGACGGTCACCAAATGAATATCCTCCACTTTCCAACCCTGAGTACTTGATCCGCGATACTCAGGGCGTGTGAATTCACACCGCGATGCTCAGGGTGGCTTCGGGATGGTTGCGGCGATCAGCGGCACCCCGAGCGCGGGGGCGGCGAGCGTGGCGACGAAGTAGAGCGCGCCGAGCACCGCCACGATCAGCATGGAGCGCCAGATGAGCGCCACGCCCCCTTGCTTGGGGATGACGACGTCCTTGAGTTCGGCGGTGATGATGAAGACGCGATACGAGACGAAGATGTACACGGCCGTCACGACGAGAAAGTTGAGCCAGTACGAGCCTGGGAACCAGACCATCAGGTACTTGGGCGAGCCGTTCAGGCCGGTCGTGCGCATCCACACGTGGAACTGCAGAATATACGTCTCGAGCGTGATCTTGCCGCACCATGCGAAGAGGTGCAGGTGGCGCTTGCGCAGCCCGGCGGTCAGGTTGCGTAGCACGAGATAGGTGAAGATGCCTACGAAGGAGGTGTATGGGTGCACCACATTGTAACTGCGCTTGGGCAGCGCGAAGTAGCTAAAGTACCACCAGGCGGTCACCGCGAGCGTCACGGCCAGCAGCGCGAGCCGCGCGCAGTTGCGCGCCGCCGTGGGCAACTCCTCGAGCGCCCGCATCTTGCGATCGAGGAAGGGGAACGCAAAGGCACAGAACATGCCGAAGACCCAAACGAGGTGGTCCAGGCCCGAGCGGAAGAACCACTCGTGCATCGGCGAATTCTCGGGGTGCAGCGGGTCGTGGAACGCGAGCAAGAACGCGAACGGGTCCATGACGCTGTGGAAGACGCCAGGCACGTCGTAGAGGACGAGCGCCGTGCCGAGCGTGAGGCCGATCTTGACGAAGAGCACGGTGAAGTTGTCATTGTACTGGTGGCACACGTAGAGCGGGATGAAGACCCCCCACGTGAAGAACGTGTGCATCGGGCAGATGTAGTAGAGCATGTACTCGTTGTTCATCGTGACGCACACGAAGAAGACGAAGAAGTTCAGCCTCCACATCATCTGCGCAAATCTCACGGCCGTGAAGTCCTTCTTGACGTAGTAGTACGAAAAGTTGCCGAAGCCGGTCATCCAAACGTAGCACGCGATGTACATGCGGATCGCGTTGTAGATCTCGGTCTCGTTGAAGTAGTGGTACAGCACGAACATGATCTGCATCCACCCCTTCCACTCCTCTGTCTGATCGCGCTGCAGGGGCTTCTCGTGCTCGTCTGAGAGCGCGCCGCGACCGGAGCCGCCGGCGCCGTGCCCGCCGCGCAGCGTGCACGCGGCCACGGCGAGGATGGCCAAGTTGACCGCCCAGAACGCCGTCTTCGACTGATACTTGGGCCCCTTGCCCACGACGGTCGTGCGGTCGCAAAAGTATATGTACCCCATGATGGCGACAAACTCGGCGCTCATGCGCAGCGCGGGCAGGTGCGAAGGCTTGACGCCAAGGATGCTCTGCTCCGAACGCCCGACGGCGCTCCCCTCCGAGAAGCTGCGCTTCTCATCGCCCTCGGCCTCGCTGTTGAAGTCTTCCTCGCCCGTCGCGATCGCGTCGTAGGGCGGCTGCATCCGCATGACGAAGAAGCCAGCCTCTGCGCCGGCCCATAGGGCGAGCAGCAGGCCGTAGCCGATGGCGGCGGCGAACTGGCCGATGGTCACTTCGTGCTTCTCGGAGAGCGAGTGCAGCGCGACGAGCAGCGCGCTGTACAAGGCGGTCGTGGCGGCTGAAGCGACGATGAAGACAATCGTGGGGAGCAGACCCATTCGTTGTTGCGGTGTTTCTCCTGACTGTGAAGCTACCTCGTCGAGGAGGGCGTCCAGACCCTCGTCGTCGTTGCCTTCCGACGGGAGCAGCGCCGTGCGCGCTGCACGCGTGCGCGTGGAGTGGCGCGCGCGAGGCGGATTTATCCTCGGGTTGAGAGCGGGTGCCGCAGAGCCGCCGCGGCGGTGGCATGGGCAGTGGGCGCCGTGTTGGGCGCACCAGTGGGCGCCGTGTTGGGCGCGCCGTTGGGACATCATGGGACATGTGGCACAAACATGGACCGTAGCAGCTTACCCGGTACCGGTACCGGACGTTACCGGTAAGCGTCCGCGTGTTCCGTGTGTCTCGTGTGTGTCCCGGCTCCCCGTGGTCTTACCGGTAAGTGAAGCAAGAGCCTTTTCTAGTGTGTAGGGATTATGAGGACTATGAGCACGGAGCGGGCCGTCGCCGCAGCCTCCGAGAATGCGCGCTTCCTTGCCGAGAATGCTCAACAACGCGAAGAGCGGATTACGTCGTCGACGCCGACAAGCGTGCCGCACTTGGGCAAGTTAGCTGCTAACACTCCAGAGGTGCTCTCGTTGCCACCCATGCTCCCGCCCTCGCCGCCTTGGTTTCCATCAAATGGGCAAGACCAGGACGCAGATCCGCTCCTTGGCCATGAACCGACCAACCATAGCGAGTGGCAACACTGCTTTGATGCGATCGGCAGCCGTACTGCGTATGCCTCCGCGCTCTATGGCACCAGTGCTGCTGCTGCCGAGGACGCTTTTCGCTGGACGCACGTCAACGTCACCTACCCCTCCTTGATACCTCATTTGAACGTCACCTGCTTCAACGCCGCCGACATGGTTTACGGACAGTCGCAGGCGTAAAACATCTCGTCCGTGTGCGTGTGCTTGTGCCTCGTGAGCTTGCTTGCCTCGGCGAAGCGCTTGCC
>ENA-UOXP01001439-UOXP01001439.1-mixed-culture-metagenome-genome-assembly--contig:-NODE-1439-length-16976-cov-35.653094_pt1 | contig 16976 bp, 10 predicted proteins | sample MGYA00238161_ERZ761639 | MGnify/ENA primary metagenome ERZ761639 (study PRJEB28913, sample SAMN08776760) | mixed culture metagenome | isolation source: Freshwater growth medium | place: USA...
CCGCCGCCGCCGCCGCCGCCGCCGCCGCCGCCGCCGCCGCCGCCGCCGCCGCCGGTGGCAGTACGGCGGGCTCGGGCTCCGACTCTCGAGAATAGCACACCAGCACCGCGTTCCCAAGGTTTTCAGCATCGGCCGGCCGGTAGCCGGCGACAATGGCCACGACGCGTGCGCCCGCGCCCGTGTGGAAGGCCAGCCCGGGGTCCACCGCCGCCGCCACGTACGCAGCGTAAGCGGCCTGTGAGGCGCCTGCAAGCTCGCGCCGGCCGAGGTGAGAGCATCGGGTCATCGCGACGACCTCGGCGGCGCCCTCGTGCTTGGCCACCTGCAGAGCGAGGTCGCGAAGCGCCGCGCCGAGCTGCAGGTGCGTGAACTGCGGCAGCGCCGCCACCGCGAGCAGCTGCACGACCGGCCCGGTGGCGGCGTGGAGGGTCTCGTGCGTGGCAGAGCTAGCTCCGGGCGCGAGCAGCTCGTCACGGGCTGCAATGCGCTGCGTGTAGAGGACTGCAGCCACGCCGTGCGCTGGTACGATGGCGACGTACGTGAATCCGCGGCTCACGCGCTCGGCCAGCTGCGCGCGCTCGGCCTGAAGCGCCGGCACCCAGCACAGGCCTTCAATGTGCACCAGTGCGTCAACGTCCGCGCCCGTAGCGATGCGAATCGAGTACGGACGCGCGTGCAGCACCGCAGCCGGCCAGCTGGACCCATAGTAGCCACTCTCGGCCAGCGTGAGAGGCGAGACGAGCAGCATGGTCACAATATAGGCGTCGGGCGCTCCGATCACACGCGGCTCCTCCGGCCCCCCCCCCCAAAAAATACAGGAACACAAACCCGTTTCCGCGACAAAATTGGTTCAGTTTTAAGTGGACCCACCACATTCTGAAGACACAGGTCTGAGGTATGAATGTGGTCCACACTATCGTAGCGCCAGGAGTTCCGCACAACTTGCGCACAGTTATCACCCCTCCTTGTTAAATCCATGTTCGTACAGGCCTCCTGTTTCCCCGCAGAGCGGGGGTCCTTGGTGGCGCCCCTTGATGAGAGATTCAATTGTGCCTTGAAACATGGAGGACTTCGGGCATAGCGTCCGCGTGCGTGGGCGTGAGGGCGAGGAGGTCGAGTGGTCACGCAAGGCAGCGCGGCGAGCGGGGCGACTCAATGATTGGCTCAACGACCTCGATCCGTCTGAAGACACCGTCTTCCCCATAAACGAGACGGCCACAACCGTGCTGCGCACACTTGGGGCAATGTGCGACGACGACGATTGGTCAGCCTCACGCCTCGATGAGTGCTCGCTCACACAGCTAGCTGCTCTTATCGAGGGCGCCAGCAATCTCATCGCAGAGCAGGCGCTCGAGTATGCTCAGACTGCTTTTGCTCGGCGATTGGATGGCAAACGTGCCAACGAGCTGCGTGAGCTGCTCGGTGCGGTGGACGACTTTGAGAGCGATGAGGAGCGCGTGGAAGCCCTTGCAGAGCCGGCTTTCACGCCGGATAGTCCCGTGCCGCAGTCTACCACCGCGGGGCCGCCCGCGTTGCCCGTGAATGACGACGCTGCGGAAGCTGCCTTGGCCAAGGTCGACCTGGGCACGCTGATCGAGCTCAAGGGCGTCAACCGAGCGTGGCGTGCGCTCGGACGCCGAGCGCTGTGCTCTAGGCTGTGCAGGCGCAAAGGTCACGCCGACCCTCGGCAGCTGGACGAGATCACGGAGCTCAACCTGCAGTTGCTCATCGAAGCCAGCCGACCGTGGGAGGCGGTGAGGGCAGGGCGGCTGCTAGTCCACCTGGAGCGGCTCACGGGGTATGGCTTTGTGGTGGATGTGGCTGCGGTCCGAGAGGTCGACTTGGACGATGATGGCGGCGAGGAGGAAGAGGAGGAAGAGGAGGAGGAGGAGGAGGACACGCCGTTGCCTCTGCTTCTTGGTCTGGCCAAGCGCCATATGTGCTGCTGCATCACGGGCGAGGGTGAGCCACCACTAGCACTGCTGCTCGGAGCCATTGCCTGCGCTGGCCTTGGAGAGATCCGTCGCATCCCTGTGGAGGAGCTGCGCGCCGATACGCTCAGCAGTCTCGATTCAGACATTTCCGATTTGAATGGCCTGATGATTGGCCCCGAGGGAGCCATGCTCATTGCGAGTTTCATTCCAGTCACGGCGGTGCTGACCACCCTGTACCTGAACGGCAACGACATCGGCGACGACGGTGCCATAGCGATTGCGGAGGCGTTGAAGGTCAACGCGGTCTTGACCACCCTCGACCTCGGGATGAACTCCATCGGGGACGAGGGTGCCAAGGCGATCGCGCAGGCGTTGAAGGTCAACGCGGTCTTGATCGAGCTGGACCTCTGGCATAACAACATCGGCGACGACGGTGCCAAAGCGGTCGCGGAGGCGCTGAAGGTCAACGCGGTACTGAAGGACTGCAGCTTGCTCCATAACCACTTCGACGTTGAGTCGGCCACGATGCTCGCCAAAATCGGCGCGGAGAAGGGCATCATGCTTTCGGGCATGACGCGCATCCAGACGGAGGCCAAGTTTGATTTCCAAAACTCCCATAGTGTGGTGAGCCTCCAACCCTCCGACGCCATCCTGATCGGGTCCGACCTGCAATGCATGGCGTTTCTGACCGAGCTGCGCCTCTGGGGGAACAACATCGGCGACGACGGTGCCAAGGCGATCGCAGAGGCGCTGAAGGTCAACACGGGCGTTACCGAGCTGGTCCTATACGTCAACAAAATCGGACCAGAGGGTGCCGAGGCGATCGCAGAGGCGCTGAAGGTCAACACGGTCCTGACCATCCTGCGCCTAGACGACAACAACATTGGTCCAGAGGGAGCCATCGCAATCGCGGAGGCGCTGAAGGTCAACCCGATCCTAACCGAGCTCGACCTCGGACGCAACGAGATTGGGGACCAGGGAGCCATCGCGATCGTGCAGGCGCTGAAGATCAACATGGTGTTGACCACCCTGACCCTCTACTACAACCAGATCGGGGACGAGGGTGCCAAAGCCATCGCTGACGCCTTGCAGTCGGGCACGGCAGTGGTGACCGAGCTCGAGCTCGGCAGCAACAAGATCGGCGACGAGGGTGCCAAGGCGATCGCAGAGGCGCTGAAGGTCAACGCGGCAGTGACCACCCTCTCCCTCCGGAGCAACAGCATCGGGGATAAGGGTGCCAAGGCGATCGCGCAGGCGCTGAAGGTCAACGCGGTGGTGACCACCCTCTCTCTCGCAATCAACAACATCGGGGATGAGGGTGCCATCGCGATCGCGGAGGCGCTGAAGGTCAAGGCGGTCCTGACCAAACTGAACCTCCGGGAAAACCGCATCGGACGTGCAGGGACAACAGCGGTGCAAGACGCGGTGACGGGTCGGAGTGGATTTACGTTGCATTTGTAGATTGTGCGAGCACATCTGTGAACCTTTGTATCGCTGCTGCTGTGGGTTTACATAGGGTTACTCGGTAACATTCATGGTAACATTACTCATGAGTTCCTAATCGCGTGGACACACTTCCCGCGGATAACGATTCCAAGGCCATTTTTGAAGTGCGACATCGCGACAACGCTCAACGGATGTTTCTTGTTTGCAGTGAAAAACAAGCGGTGCCGGAGACCGGGCGGGGCGGATGCGGTGAAGGGCCCAGCGCCCGCAGCGAGTGGAGATTTATGCAAGGACCAAGGAGCAAGGTCGATGGTCCGCTTGAGCGGAGCCTTGACGTAACTGGTAATGGAGTTTCGTTATTTGTTGCGGATCGTGCCCGGCTAGTGTGTGGCGTATTTCTATCATCTGCCAAACGCGGAATAACGCACGCTCGTCTCTAAATACAATACCGAATCTCGGCGCTCGGCTCTCACACAGCCTGGTTTGGCCACATCGCCCTCAATACGTGTCCCCTCCACCGTCGTCGCCTCCGTCGTCGAAATCGTCGTCCATACCGTCGTCCTGGTTGAAGTGCCAATCCTCCGCCTCGTAGAGATCCTCATCCTCATCCGACTCGTTGCCGTCGCCCTCTTCGTCGTCGTCATCCTTCTTCTCATTCTTCGCCTCCACCTGCTCCTCCTCCTCCTCCTCCTCCTCCTCCTCGGCGGCGGTGCCCGCAGCCCCAGCGCCGCTTGGTCCCGTACCATCCTCGTGCTTGGCCATCTCGTCGAGCCGCTGCCCCACGGCGCCCGTCTTGTGCAGGCGCTTTCGCTCCACCGCTGCCGGCAGCGCTGCCGCCGCCCCACGCTTCCTGCCGCCGCTCTTGCTTTTCACCGGTTGTAGTTCCTGAGGAAAGTGTGTGTTGCGCGTCATCGTGAACTCCTTGGTCTGGTCAAAAGGCGTGGGCACCGGGTCGAGGAGGCCATCCGAGTAGCGCAAGCCCACTGACGCGGGCGCGTTGCGCACGCGAAACGAGAGCGTTGCCGGCATCCCCAGCAAGCTGCGCCGGAGGGCAAGGAGCTCCCGGTCGGTTGTGGTCATGACGGGCGGCACCGGCAGCTTCTCGGGATCCATGTGCGGGTATGGGTCAGTGGGCGCCAGCTTGCACGTGAGGCCGTCGGGGTAGTTGATCGGCAGATGGCGCCCGCGCCCTCGGCCGGGTGGCATGTGGCCCGTGGTCTCTCCTTGGGACACGGTAGCAAAAGGGAGGCCCTCCCTCACCTGTGAATGTGAATGTGAATGTGTGTTTTTCTGAGCGGTATGAATTGTTCCGGTGCTTTGACACCGATCCAGTCCACCCGACCGCTTTTACACCGTCAATACATGCGCTCGCTGAGATTGGGGGGTCGCACTCCTCGCGCTCTCCCGGGCCCACCACGCGGGAATGCCGCCCGCCGTGCCTTCAAGTGCTCCCAGCACCTGTGAGGCCACCAGAGGCGCAGTCTCGTCGGTGTGCGTGGCAGACACCGCGGCCGGTCGCACCGTTGCGACGCCCATCGAGGCGTCTGACCACCACGATGGGAGCCCGGGAGCACGCGAGGGAGGTGACGAAACCGAGGCGTGGCAGATGAAGGGTACGTCTGGGGCCCATTCGGCGTGGCTGACGAAGCCGTAGGGCGGGCGCACCGACGCGTTCATCGGTTTCGGCACGTTCGTCGCTGGCGGCGGTAACCCGAGCGACGGCTGCGAGTGCAGGGGTGGTGGTGTGAAGTGCAGGGGTGGCGGTGTGACCGGATCTCCCTTCGGAGATGAGGGAGCTGAGGGCGAGATTGCGGCCGCGGGGGAGATTGCGATCTCGGTGGCGGGAGATTGCGTCCGGACCACACCCAAACGCTGTGATCCGGACGCGTGCCACCAGTCGGGGAGTGGCTGCTCCTCGGCGACTATCAGAGCCTGTCCTACCTCCCTCACGAGCCAAGTTGACCCACCGCGCCTTGTCGCATTGACGATCCTCGTGAGCCTCGCCGAGAGGATGCTGAGGTCGCGCTTCAAGCTGGCCGCCTGGGAAGGCGTCAGCTTGGCACTCGAGAGCTCTGTGGGAAGAGGAGGCGTCTGCAACGGCCGCACGAGCAGTGCCTGTGGGGAGATGGCGCTGTGGTGAGCACTCGCATGCAAGGCAGGTCATCAGTGGCAACGGCCGCACGAGCAGTGCCTGGCAGGCGAGCGTTGGCGTTGGAGATGGTCAGAGGCGATCCACGGCCAACAGCGGGCTCATCAGCGAGGTCATCAGCGGGGTCATCAGCGAGGTCATCAGCGGTCATCAGCGAGGTCATCAGCGGGGTCATCGGCGAGGTCATCAGAGCTCGCACCTGGCCGACGAGGTCATCAGCGGTCATCAGCGAGGTCATCAGAGGTCATCAGAGCTCGCACCTGGCCGACGAGCACTTGAAGGGAAGTACTGGTACGCTGGCTGTGAGCATGCACGAAGTACGTCAGAGCTGCGGATTTGACTGCAGCGGCGAGGTGCGCCGCGAGTTCGTGTTGGTTGACGGCCTGCATGGCGCCGTCCTGAGCGGCGCGAGCCACCTTGGGCAGCGGCTTCGCGTCGGGAAGGAGGCAGCTGGTTGGCGCCGTGTTGGGCGTGACCGCGTTGATGTGCACGCGCGTCGGCGAGGCTGTGCCGACTGCGATGGTGATGCCATACTTGCGTTGGTCCAAATTAGGCAACGTCGCCCCAGCGTCAGAGAAGGTGCCAGAGTAGGTACCGGTCAACGCCTCACGATGGCGCCGCGCCTCAAGCTCCTCAGCATCGTGCAGCCGTTTGGCGGCCTCCTCCTCCTGATGACGTTCTTCATCCTCCTGCTGATGACGTTCTTCATCCTCCCTCTGGCGCTGCATGGTCGCCTGGCGACGGAACTCGAGCTCGTCCTCCTGATGGCGTTCGTCATCCTCCCGATGATGGCGTTCGTCATCCTCCCTCTGGCGACGGAACACGAGGTCGTCCTCAGGCATGGCGCCCCCCGTCGACACGCCCTCCTCCGCCGCGAGGCGCTCGCGCCGTGTTGGGCGCACGGACGCCGAGGGGCGCTCCTCCTGACGCGCCGTGTTGAGCGCCATCGGTGGGCCGAGGATCCACGGATGGCCGAGATTTGTCCCGAGATTTGACCCGAGGATCCACGGATGGCCGAGATTTGTCCCGAGATTTGACCCGAGGATCCACGGATGGCCGAGCAGCTGCTCCGCCGAGGGGCGCTCCCTGCGTGCGACCGTCATGCAAGCGCGCACGAAGTCGCGCGTGGGCGCCATTGCGTCGCCTTCGAGTTCCGGACGGCTGTGGAAGGAGAGGTCGACGTTGCGCGCGGCGGCGACGAGCGCTGCCTCGGTCGCCTCTTCGGGCAGCTCAAAGGGCATCGCGGCGCACAGCAGCACGTGCGCCGTCACGCCCACGCTCCACACGTCGCAACCTGCGTCGTATGGCTCGCCCTCCACCTCGCCCGTCTCGTCCGCCTCCGCCTCAATCCACGAGAGCACCTCGGGCGCCGCGTACTCGGGCGAGCCGGCGACGCCCGTCAGCTCCATGGGCCCGCCACCGCCATCTGCTGCCTCGCCCAGCAACGCCGCGTACCCAAAGTCGATGAGCGTCAGGTGCGGCCGCTCCGTCTCCTCATCGCTCACCATGATGTTCTCGGGCTTCACGTCGCGGTGCACCACGCCGAGCTCGGCGAGCGCCGTGAGCGCCGTAAGCAGCTGCTGCATCAAGTGGCGCACGATGCCGTTTTCAAGCGCGCCGCGCTGCGACACCACCTCGAAGAGCTCGCGGCCGGGAACGCGCTCCATGGCAAGCCAGATGGCGTCGGACGAGGCGATGACCTCGCGCAGCCGGACGATGTGCGGCGCGTTGCCGGCGCGCCGCAGCGCAAGCACCTCCGCCTTGAGCATATCGAACGCCTCCTCGTCCTCCGCAATCGCGCTCATGTCGAGCTCCTTCAACGCGAGCACCTGCCCGTTCCTCTCATCCACGGCCGCATAGACCCTGGAGAAGCGGCCCTCGCCGAGTACGTCGTGCACGGAGTAGAGAGTTGAGATGTCGGCGGCCGACGTGTCACACAGCTCCTTGAGTGAGGCCGTCAGAGGATCCGGTGACGACATGACCGGCATCACGCGATCCGTGAGACCCCGAGGGATCCGAGCAGCACAGGCGTCTGGACAATATTCGGCGGGGTGCAAAAGAAAAAAGAAGTTTGGCTCACGACGAAACCGTCCCCGGCGTTCCGACCACAAGCACAGGGGTCATGATCCAAGTTTTGCTGTGCAACGCGTCGAAAACCTTCTTGTACATGCTCGACAGACAGAAAGGAGATGGGGCTTCACAAAAAAAAAAAAAAAAAAAAAAAAAAAAAACTTCTTCATTCCCTCGTCGGAGTTCTTCCCCCGCGCGTTGCCGCAGGGAAACGCTCGTGTAGCCGACAGTGTCGGGGAGGACTGTGCATGTGGTAGAGAGGACCTACCGCGCCAGTCACCCCACCATGATCTTCGCCGAGAAGAAGGCGCTCGAAAACCGGTTCAGGCTGAGACTGATCCACATCCGCGAGCGCGAGCTCCATTTCTACTCCAAGAATTGCCATGTGGTTGGCCACATCTCGGCGTTGCTTGCAGGCTGCATGTACTCATCTTTCGTGCATACTCAGATGACCTGGTTTACGGGTAACTCGGGGGTCGACGCTCGACCAGGTGACGAGTCGACGCTCGCCCAGGTACTAGTCATCACGGGCATGACGATAGTCATGTGCCTCTCGCTTCGCAATGTGCTCGGCACGACCATGCTCTCCATGCTTGGCCCGGGCCAGGCACTGCGCGGACCTGAGGGCTCTATACACTCTGCGGTCGACAGCATGTTGGACGAATTCGACGAGATCTTGAGTACGCTTCTCCGAACGGTGTTCTCGTTGATGTGCGTATTGATCGCGTATTCCTGGGGCGCCGCCTCACCGTCCATCATATTTTCGGTGCTGCTCACGGTGCTGATAGTCGGCTATGCGTCTTACATGCGGCTGCGGCTCGGCATCGTCGCGGAGGCCTTCCCGCTGAGCACGATGCCGCTCATATCGGGAAACTTCTTCCCTAAGAATGCCGATGGCGAGACCTTGCAACGCAAGGTGGCGAGTGCGATGGAGGACGCTGAAGGCGTCGATGGGGCCCAAAGCCAGACGGGCCCTTTTTTTGACGTCGCTGCTGGGCAGTGGTGCGAGCTGCGTGGTGTGGTACTGCGTGGCTTTCCGGTGCTCCACCCGGCGCCGTGCGTGCTCTTGATGCAGCTCTTGAGCTCCGGTCCAAAGGCTCTCTATGCGAGTACCTCGGCGAGGAGGGTCGAGACAGAGTATCGTGTAGGGGAGGAGCCAGGGGAGGAGGACGGATCAGAGCGCCTTTGCTCCTACGCGTACGAGAGCATGAGTCGAGGCGACGCTCCGGTGCTCGTGTGCGGCGATGTGGTGCTCACGGTGCGCGATAAGTCGCGCTCAGGGCAGCTGATCTGCCGCGCGAGCTTCAATGCTAACCTTGCGGCCGCGGCCGGAGTGCTCAGCCTGCCCTGCACCGCACTCGACGGCATCGAGGGCGGCGCTATCCGCCTGCCCGCCCACGCCTTGATCGAGGTGCTGCTGGTGCCTGCGACTCGTGTGGAATCCACCAAGCACGGCCACGGCAGCAAGAATGGCAATGGGTCCCGCATGGGGAGCGCCGTCACGAGCGCCCGCCTTGCTGCCGCGGCCGAAGTGCGCGCCGAAGTTCTCTCGCCGAGGGCGCTATTTTCCTCTGGAAGTGTACGCTTGAGCTCATTGGGCAAGTACCTAAGTTCTGTAAGTATGGAGTACTCTATTCCTGCGTTAGCGCCAGAGTTAGTGTAATCGTACTTCTTCGTAGTATTATACTTCCCCTAATTTGGCTTAACTCTTAGAGTATGAAACTTTCTCAAACTATACAGTCGGCTGGAGCACTGGCCGGTGGCTTTCTCGATCGGAGACGTCTCGCGCCCCCTAAGCGGAGCGCCAAGGCTAAGCCTAAGTGCCAAGTATACGAGTAAGCCCACGCCACCGGTCGAACTACCGTACCGGTCGATTGAAGTCGGTGTAGTTCGGTTGTAGTCTGTGGATTTGGATGCCTCGGTGCTCTTGAATGCGATCCCTTAGCTGTTGGGCGGCAGCCGGTTTTGTGCCCCAGGGAGATGTCTCAAACCCTCTTAACCCTCTGCGATCGCACGGGGCGAGAGGGCGAGATGCAACGTTCTCGGCGATGGTCTGATTTATGCTCTCGAGATAGGCGCTTTGTATTCTGTGGTTCACGACTAATAGGCCGTGGCTCGCCAGCATCTCGTTGTGCTCAATAATAGGCCTCACAAAGTCTTCGAGTATGTCTTCAAGACGTGATGCGAGGAGCAAATGGCCCCGGCTCTGTGCCAGCTCGATCGGAGTCTGTCTGTCATTGTTGCGCATGTTGCTTAACGTCACGTCGAATTCGAGATCGAGGTCCTGCGAATTCGAGATCGACGTGTTGAGAATGAACTGCGCTGCCTCGATGTGGTTGTTGAAGGCCGCGTAGTGCAGCGGCGTGTTCCCCGCCGACGTTCGAAGCAACGGATCCGCCCTGTGCCGTATGAGTAACTCAATGAAGCCCGTGTGCCCGCGCTCTGCAGCGATGTGCAGGGCGGTGAAATTGGACAGGTCCTGGGCATCGAAGAGCGATATGGTTGAAGGGTGTGTAAAAAGCAGCTCTCCGACTTCGACATCGCCGCTCAGCGCTGCCCAGTGCAGGGCGGTGCGCTCGAAGGCCTCGTCGGTCGCCGCTGGCTCACAGCCTGCGGCGAGCAGTCCGCGGACCTCCTCCGAATTCCCTTGCTGGCAAGCGCGGCGAAGCTTTCTTTCTGCGGTCCTGCCGGGCAGCACCAGCATGCACTGAATTCCCATGAACTCCTCCGCACTGTGGAAGCGGGCGGACTCTCTCCTGGGCCGAAGTGCTTCCTTCTGATGGCGTTCAAAGTCGTGAAGCTGTTCCTGAAGTTGTATCGCCTGCAGCGAATACTTCGTCGATGGTAGACTGGTACTCCAAAGCACCTCGTCAATTGTACTGGTCGCCGACGAGTCCCCAGAGGCCATCATGCGAAAGACGAAGTCGCGACAGAGAGTCGGCGTAATTATACGAATGTGGAGCCGCGCGCGGGTTAGCTAGAAACTTGAAAACAGGACCTAAAAAGGAAGCTAGGTACAACCGATGAACGAACCTGCCCGTACGTTTTGTGCTCCCCTTGTGAGAGAGATTTTGAGAGCCAAGCAACCCCATGACAACCCCACACGCCACAGCGTCTCAGCCGTCACACTCTCCGCTCCGCGTCCACACCATGAGCGAGTCGATGAAGAAAGGCCAGCTGGGCAGCCGTTCTTGCTCAACAAGGCGCCACTCGGCCTCGACCTTCATTTGGAAGGCGGCCGAGAACGACTGCCCATGCTCGCCCATGCCCGGCGGTGCATGCACGCCGAGGGTGCGCCCGCGCCACTCCCCGAGCAAAAGGAGCGTCGAGCCAGTGTACTGTGCGAGGCAGCAGCTGGCATACGTGCCCAGCCCACGGTAGTCCGGCCATGCAAGGAGCAGGGCGCGACCTGCATGGGCGGCGGCGGCCTCCGGCCCCCCCTCTGCGACGCACAAGTCGCGATCGCCCTCGATGAGGCTCGTGCCTGTGGCGACCCCACCCGGCGCCGCCGACCCCGTGGACGCCCCTCCCGCCTGGCCTCCCGCCGTGCCGCCCGAGGCATCAGCGTCGGCGAACGCATCCGACCAGCAGCGGGTGTCGTACGCAAGCACATCGACGCCGCGCGCGCGAAGCAAAGCGGCCCAGTGGCCGGTGCCCGCGCCTAGCTCGATGATCGGAGCGTACCGCGCGAGGGTCGCCAGCGCAGTCTCGGTAGGCACACTCCAGGCGTACCTGATGAAGGCAATCAAGCGTTCATCAAGCAGCGATCAAGCGACTATCAAGCGCAAATCAAGCGTCCATCAAGCGCAAACCAAGCGCCAATCAAGCGACCATCCAGCGTCCATCAAGCGACAATCAAGCGTCCATCAAGCGTCCATCAAGCGTACTCGCGGCGCAGCGCTTCCGCTTCGCGCTGCATGGTGGAGGACTCCGCCACCGACAATGCGCGTGCCACGCCCCACTGGGACAAGAGGTAGGCGCCCCAGAAGGCCATTTTGGATCGGTAGAGCTCGAGATAAGGCAGCGACGTCGGCGAGGAAGAGGAGGAGGAGGAGGAGGAGACGGCGAGCATCTCAGGCTTGAGAGGCGGGAGCGGCGGGAGCGCTCCAGCATCACTCCCGGTGGTAGCTCCAGCACCACTCCCGGTGGTGGTAGCTCCAGCACCACTCCCGGGAGCTGCGACCTCGCTGCCAAAGGGCCATGCGGCGGGCACAAAGGCCGTGTGCGCCGCGAGCGGGTGGCTGGCGAGGGGCGGCACGGCCAGCAGCATAAAGAAGGCGGTGCATGCCTGCGCGAGGAGCGCCGTAGTGAGCATACCCTCGCCCAAATTGGACGCATGTAACCGCTCGAAGACCCGATGCATGCGCGCCGTCGAGGCCTCGAGCGTCGTGGCACGCCGAGTGAGCAACTCACTCCACGGCTTGCCCGAACGACGGCACGCCGCCTCCTGCTTGGCCGCGTCCTCCAGGAGCGCCCTCAGCTGTGGAAGGAGGCATGCGTCGATGGCAGAGAGCGACGCTCCGAGGATTCTGTGGGGAGATGGCGCTGTGGTGAGCACTTGCATGCGAGGCAGGTCATCAGTGGCCATCAGCGTACCTCTTCTCCGACAGGCGCAGCGTGACGGCGCACCATTTGCGCTCACCCAATGCGCTAAAGCCGCGCGCGAGCAGCGCCTCGTCCTCGTCTGCCGTGGTCGGGTACCCGTCCCGCATCGAAGCGACAACCCCTCGCAGCGCCCCAAGCGAGAGCACCTCGTTTAGAGCATCGAGCGGCGCGGGCTTGCGCACCGCCTCGTGCAGCGGCTCACCTGTGGGGAGTGGGGCGCCATGGTGAGCACTTGCATGCAATACGGGCTTGCGTGCACCGCCTCGTGCAGCGGCTCACCCGCCTTCTGCGCGCGCTTCGCGTACAGCTCGAGGTCCTCCCCGTTCAACCGGTCGAGCCGCACGTACGTGAGCAACGGCTGCGGCAGCGGCTCAGCCTGCATCAGCAAGTGCTTTGTGGTGAAGGGAGCCGCGCAGCCCGCGGCCGCGATCGCAGCGTCGTCGGGCACTTGCGTGAACTCGAAGGGCGTCTTCGCAGTCGCGCCGGACGCGTCGGGCGCTGCCATCATGAAGGTCGTCAGGTCTGGCGCCGCCACCAGCGTCGTGAGCGAGATCTCGACGTGGTCGAACCGGTTGCCCGGCTGGGCAGGGAGCACGAACCCACCGACTAAGAGTAACGAGCCGTTCGAGGCGGCGCCGTACGAGATGCAGGCCTGCTCACCGGCCGCGTAGTCGCGCGGCGCGACGGCGATGAGCGCCCGCCGTGCTGCGTCGTAGTAGTGCGATGTGCCCGGCTCGATGGAGTCGTCATGGTTCATCAGGTCAAACCCCGGAGCCATCAGCCGCACGCCGCTCACGCCCTCGACCGACGCCTCGGCCGCGCGGGATTTGAGCGTGGCGTAGGCCCACAGGTAGTCGTCCCACGTAATGCCGTGCTCCTCGAGAAAGTCGAGGCATGGGCCGATGGTCGAGGAGGAGCCCGCTGACGAGGCGGCGGGCGCGCCGTTGCTCGTGGTCGCGCCGTCGCTTGCGCCGTCGCTTGCGCCGTCGGCGACGTCGACAGGCTCCTCGGGGATGGGATGCGCAGTGGCCGCACTGCTCACGAGCGCTCGGAGCGCGGCCCAATCAGCGGCCACCTCCTCAGCGAGCCGCTCCGCGAGCTGCTGCCACGGCGAGCCCTTGAGCTCCGCCATGTCCGCGTCCGACCAGAACAGCGTCGAGTTGTACGCCGAGGGCATCTCGGCGAGGTGCGCCTTGCGCAGCTCGCTCACGCTGGTCTTGCCAGCGCGCGACAGCAAGAGCTGCAGAACAGACGCGTCGAAATCGCTCAGAGCCGCGCCGGACTCGAGCAGCGGCTGAAGCTCGGCGCACTTGCGCGCGTCGGCCGCGTGCCAGCAGTCGTCCAGCGGCACGGCGAGAAGCTCCTCGCCCTTGGCGACGGCGCGGGTGACGCGCAGCCCGCGACCCGTGTCGGGGAAGATGAATGCCTCGACGAGGGCGCCGTTCGGAAGAGTCGATCGGAGCGTGGGATCTGAGCAGAGGGGCGGAGACCAGGCCTGGGAATAGTCGGATACCATGAAGTCTGACGTCGGGACGCCCAAATCAGCACTCAATCTCTCACGCATCTCGCCAAATTCCTGACACTTTGATCCTCGTGGAAAGAAGAGTGCCGTGGGAGTGCGGGCGGCGGCGCGCGACCCCCCCGGAGATGATCCGCTCAATCAGAGAATTTCCTGTGTGTTGGTCGCGCCCGTGGTCGCGTTGGGTTGATTGGCGGTCATCAGCAGCTCTGTGTGAAACGGCTGTGAGCCGGAGCGTGCTCCCGCACACTCTTGAAGGACCCACAGGGCGAAACGATCGGTATATATAGGCCTCTGGGTCATCAGTGGGTATTCTGCCGACCGATCAGGTCGCCCGTCGCGCGCGCGCGCGCGCGGCTTCGTTAGATCGTCGGTTGTGACAAAGAAAACGGTCGTGCTCGCATTCTTCCTCGCTCGCGAAGTGTGGTACGCGCTCTGCACTCGCTCTCGCTCGCTCATCCAAGGTGCACGCATAGCGGATCGTGAGACGCAATCGCATACCCAACAGAGGGCCAGCATGGATCAAGAAGACCGGATTATTTCGGCGCTCATGGGCAACGAAGCGCTCAGCGACTGCTCAAGCCGTTCGAGGACAATCGCCGCTCGCCGTCTGCAGAGGAGCCACGAAAAGTTTCCGGCCGCACGCCGCATCGGGATGGGTGAAGTCGTGGACGGGGAGGTGAGCGGGTGGTTCCAAGAAATCGATTTCGATGAGTTCAGTATGATGCGCAAGTATGGGCTCTTTGGTGGTGCGCCCAAGAAGCTACAGCTTGACGTTCCGCTTCTTGGTGGCTTCGCCAAAGGTGACAAAGTGGTCTCGCGCATCAATCGGGCAGAACTCATGAAAAACGACGTTGGTACGGTTCTCGGGGCCTGCACTGTGGACTTGCCTGACAAGAATCGCCGAGTCTCTGTCAACTTCGGGTGCTATGGAATCTGGGACATGCTCGTCTCACCCGACTCGGAGGCTCAGATCTGCAAGGTACCGTACACACCGCAGCTCTCACAGGCCCAGGCCGAGCGGGCGGCGGAGAAGGCCGGCGAGGAGAGTGCGAATTTCTGGAATAATACCTTAGGCGCCATCACCACCACCGGCTTCACCGAGGACCAAGCGTATAGGGCGCTCGCGGCAACGAGGTATGACGTGGATCTCGCGATCGAGCGGCTCATGGCGTACCCGCCGCAGCAGGGAGGCATGCCGCTTCAAGTGCACTCTCCGCAGCAGCAGGGAATGCCGCTGCGGCAGGGCTACCCGCCGCAGCTCTCCCAGGCCCAGGCTGAGCTCCGAGCGGCGGAGGACGCGGCGCCAGCAAAGACGATGAAGCCCAAGTCCGCAAGACTGGCGGCGGCAGAGAAGGAGCGGCAGGCGGCCGTCTCACAGGACCAGGCTGAGCGTCGGGAGGCGAAGGAGGTGGCGCAAGCGAAGACGACGAAGCTCAAGTCTGCACGACAGGCATTAATTCGCAAGCTTCTTTCCCAGGCGGTACCAACCGTACCTTCAGAGGTCCCCGCGGCGCCTCCCAAGCCGCCCGCCGCCGCGCCGCCGGCTGCGAAGCCCAAGGGCGGCAGCGGTGGCCTATTCGGCGACGACGACGACGGAGACGGCGATGGCGGACTGTTCGGCCGTCCGAAGCCCACGCCGCACCCCTACCAGGTATTTCGGGCTCCAAAGGCTCCAAAGGCTCCAAAGCTGCCGCCTCGGCCGGCACAACAAATCGTGTGCGACGCCGAAGAAACGGCAGTCGTTGGCAACGCCTTCAAGATTTTCGCCAAGACTCCCGGCCTCGTCGTGAAAAGGGTGGTGCGCAATGACAATGAAGCCCAGTATCGCATTTACAAAGATATGCGAGAGATGATCAAGGAACAAAACGGTGGTGACCCGAATGAGGTGTGGCTCTTCAACGGGAATGATTCCATGCAAGAGAACATCAAAAACGGCTTCATGACGCAATATGCGTCCGAGGTTTACAATGCGTACGGTGTGGGCATCTACTTTGCAGCAGATCCGCGCCTCTCTATGTACTTTGAGCGTAAGACGCGCGACCAAGGCATGGGTGTGACGAAGACCATCCTGTTGGCGCGTGTTACGCTCGGAAAGATGGGCGTCCGAGCTCTTGTGCCTCCCGGACCCGAAAACCTCACGAAACCAGAATCGAAGCTCCCGACGCCAGGATGCCATTCAAACACCTCGCATGCAAATATCGAGGCAATCGTTTACGAGAATCACCGAGCGTTCCCCGCCTACCTCATTGAGTACGAATCGCCTCCTGCTGAAAATCCTTACGCTCAGCCGTTGAAGGGGCAATTGAGGAAAATTTGCGATGCAGAAGGAAGGCACAAGCAGCCAAAGCTTCACAGTGGCAAGATCATTCGTTGGGGTGATCTGACAGATGCGGCGCAGGCGGCAGTGGGAGGAGCCGCTGCCGCCGCGACCACCACGGCGATCGGCATTGGAGGGGCGATGATGACGGGCGCAACGATGGGTCAGGCGGTGGGGATGATGGGGGGGGCCATGGGGATGGTGGTGGGTGCGGGAGTGGGATCAATTATCGGGGCCGCAATCGGTGGCAGCGGGTTGCCCCCGCCGCCCCCGCCGACAGAAGCTGAGAAGGCGGCCTTCTTTGCGAAGGTTGGAGCTTCGCTTAAGCAAGTGCGGTCTGCCACTGAACTCAAATGGTCTCATAAGGGGTTGACGGATGGCGACTGCAAGGTCATCGCTCTCCTCATTGCTACCAAGTTCATGCCGGCGTTGAGCAACCTGGAGTTGTACGGCAACAGCATCGGCTACGAGGGTGCCAAAGCCATCGCTGACGCCTTGCAGTCGGGCACGGCGGTGGTGACCAAGCTCGAGCTCGGCGGCAACAAGATCGGCGACGAGGGTGCCAAGGCGATCGCAGAGGCGCTGAAGGTCAACGCGGTAGTCACCACCCTGGACCTCCGGAGCAACAGCATCGGGGATGAGGGTGCCAAGGCGATCGCGGAGGCGCTGAAGGTCAACGCGGTGGTGACCACCCTGGACCTCGGGTACAACTACATCAAGGTTGAGGGTGCCAAGGCGATCGCGGAGGCGCTGAAGGTCAACAGGGTGTTGACCACGCTGTGGCTCAACGGGAACAAGATTGGGGACGAGGGTACCAAAGCCATCGCCGATGCCTTGCAGACGGGCACGGCGGTGCTGACCAGGCTCTACCTTTGGGACAATAATTTGGGAGATGCAGGGAAAACAGCGGTGCAAGATGCGGTGAAGGGCCGG
>ENA-UOXP01001445-UOXP01001445.1-mixed-culture-metagenome-genome-assembly--contig:-NODE-1445-length-16949-cov-39.636794_pt1 | contig 16949 bp, 14 predicted proteins | sample MGYA00238161_ERZ761639 | MGnify/ENA primary metagenome ERZ761639 (study PRJEB28913, sample SAMN08776760) | mixed culture metagenome | isolation source: Freshwater growth medium | place: USA...
ATGTCGTCGTCCTTCTGCTCGTCGCCCTCCTTGTCGCCCTCGTTGTAGCCCTCGTTGTGGGCTGGCTGCCCAAGCTCGAGAAGAAGCCCGGGGCTCTCGAGACGGTACCCGGGCTGGCGATGAGTCGGTGCAGCTCTTCTCGAGACTGTACCCGAACGCCGAGATCAACTTCATGACGATGCAGGGTAACCAACTCTTCACGGACATCTCCAACCTGTCGCCCAAGGGCGGCGGCGGCGGCGCCTCGCCTTTCCATGACCGAGAGATCAAGCTGGTCCTCGACGACATCCTCGAGAGAAGCTGCCAGAGAACCTGTTCCCGACGCTCGAGATTATGGAGCGTGTGGAGGACGTGACGCCGAACACGGTCTGTGAACGTCCTGCAGGAGCTCGAGCGCATGAACGACCTAATCTTCGAGGTGCGCCGCTCGCTCATCGAGCTCGACAGCGGCCTTAATGGAGACATGTCGATCACCGAGCCGATGGAGCTCATCATGTACACGCTCGCGTACGGCAAGGTGCCCAACTCAGCTACCTCAACAACTACTCTTCACCCCGGTCGCCGTTTATGTGTTTTGTGTATTAATCGAAACAGCACATGTATCTAAACCAAGGCAACCGAGTATACACACAAGCAAGCAAGAAACTCCTTCCTTGCGTGCTTGCTTGTGTATTCATAATGAACACAAGCGTGCATGCAAGGTAAAAGCGAGCTTGGCCTTGGCGACCACATGATGCACCAGCACTCACACCCTCATCCACCGAGCGAGCCACCGAGCGTGCCACCGTGCGAGCTGCCGAGCATGCCAACGCCGGCCGTGAACGAGACGAGCGTGCCTCCCAGCGTGCCGCCGGCCGTGCCGCCTGCCGTGACGTGGCCGATCTTTCGGTCGAAGGGTCGGTTCGTCCTGGTCTTTGCTCCGGGCGCGGGTGGCACGACGGCCAAGGCGATGCTGGGGCTGCTGGAGCAGCTCGAGCGGGAGGCTAGTGTCGTCGTCCGCCGATGCGAGCCGGTGCGCTGGGAGACCCGCGACGCTGGGAGCGCGCACAACTGCCAGGCGGTGCTTCACGTGGCGGCGGCCGCCGCCATCGCTTACCCTCTGCGCCGGATCGTGCTCTGCGGCACCTCCTTTGGCTCCCGCGTGGTGGCAGAGGTCATGCGCCGACACCGCGAGTCGTTGCCTGCGCGCACGGCTCGGGCGCTCATCTTGTGTGGTTATCCACTGCAAGCACCCGGCCTGTCTACCGAGCCGGCGCGTGCCATGCACTTGCTTGGCTTGCCGAGCGGCCTCCGCGTCCTCTTCGTTCAGGGAGAATGCGACGAGTATTTGGGCCCACGGGGCCTCGGCGCGCTGCGGGCGGTGATGGGCCGGATGGCTTGCGCCCCCGAGCTGCACGTCGTGGCTCGGGGTGGGCACGGCATGCCGGCTGCTGCCGACCTCAAGCAGCTCACGGCCGTGCGCCAGGCGCTGCTCACCTTCCTTGCCACGCTGCACTGCGAGTGAGTGTCGGTGTCCGAGCCGGAGGTTTGTCACTTTGGGCCACACGGCATGTAACGATGTATGCTGACGCGAGGAGTCAACTGGTGTGCGCGGAATGGGACATGAAATCCGAGAACCGCCCGGGGTCGCTCGTGTCGGCGCTTGACGTGGCGGAACGGCGAGGCGCGAGGGTTGGGACTGCTATGTGCTGGTGAAGCGTGAGCCCTTTGTGCATGCGGCGTGTAAGCTTCGCGTGCGCTGCCTCCGCACGGGTACAGCTCATACGTTACGATACGTTACAAGACAGGTGAATCATCGATCCCAACATGAACCCGCTCGCATACGGTAATCCCGTCCGACCGGACCTCCGACCGCTCACCGGGTCCACCCACTCGAAACACGCACACCTCTTCGATGTACGATGACCCGCTGACAGCATCGGCACACGCATCCGTAAGCAAAGGGTGAGTATGGTGATTCTTGTGTTTGACACCCATCATGCAAACAACAAAACCCACTGATTCTCCAGAGCATGGGGATCACCATGGTACCCTTGGGATACACAGGGCATGCATCATCAAACACGAGCTACCAACCTCCAAAGGTATGACTTTTTTCATACACCGGAGGGCTCAGACACAGCGCGTGCATCACAAGGCCGATTCTCGACGAGGAGAGGCCGCCCGAGGGAGATCTCGGGCGCGTTCCAACGGCAATCAATCACACCTGACCGCACGGCACATATTCAGCTGTGCCCGCCTCGGTCAGATCGCATGCCGACGTGCAACCTGCAATTCCAGTGGAGGCAACGGAGGGGCTCGGGCGTTGCGGCAAGCGAGACGAGGAAGAGCGAGTCGGCCGACGAAAACGAGCGCTGGCGCTTCACTCCGATGCGCTCCTCGAGTTGGGCACGTGTCACATCACACGAAGTGAGATCCGCGGGCAGCTCGCCGCTCATCGAGACCATGCTCATCGAGACCATGCGCCGGACCATGCTCATCGAAACCATGCGCCGGTTGGCGCCGAGCGCGAGCAGCGGGCGCGCCGCGCGGTGCAGCATGGTGCACCGCCGTGTACCCGCCCCAGTCGACACGTACGATCATCAGGTCGCCCATGGCCAGGTTGGCCAAAGAGTAGCTTGCATACTCACCCATGAGGCGGTGGTCGCACGCCCAGAGCATCATGCCCGTGGACGAGCGTCGCTGCGAGAGCAGCGTGAGCAACGCCTTGCGCAGCAGCGACATCACGACGGCAAGGTTGGCGAGCTTGCGTAGCCCGAGCGACGGCGCGACGGAGGGAAGACTCGTGGTGAGCGCGTGAAGAGCTTCGAGCGGCTCAAGGGGGGAGCGACCCATCTGCAGCGGTGCCACGAGCGGCTACAGCTGTCTGTGCCAGCTCCTCGCCGAACGCGGAGGCGATGGCTGAGAGCACGCGATGGCTGAGAGCACGCGCGCGCAGCGCCTCGAGGCAGAAGAGGCGCGAGCGCGCGCCCCGGATGAGGGACTCGCGCAGCGACGAGAGGAGCACGGGCACGTGCGGGCGCACGTAGAATGCGCCGAGCGTGCTCACGATCGCCGCGTGCGCCGAGAAGGCCTCCGAGCGTAGCCTGCAGCGCTAGTCACGTAACATCTCGCCGAGCATACGCACGCAATCGGACAGGCACCGGCCGGCCGTCCGGAGCCACGTGCACCAGGTTGATCACGAACTGCAGAGCAGTGCGCATGAGCGCTGGGTGCTTGCGGTTGCTCAGATGGCGGCTCGCCGCCGCCCACGCAATCGAGCAGCACGACGCGATCGGCGCGGCCGCCCCTGCTGCCTTGCCACCAGACCCAACCCCACCAAGCGCGCGCTCGCTTCAAATGAGTCTTCCTGGAAGACAAAGTCGACGGTGGCCACGCGCAGCAGGCAGCGGGCGAGTAGGCCACCGTGGAACGATGCCGACAAGTCGCGGTCAAGAGAGGCGCGCGCCCGCCAGCAGCTGCGTGTGCCGCTGCGTGGGGTACCTCGAGGCACGCGGCGCCATGACGACATCGAGCGCGAACAGCGCCCAGCGCGTCCACGGCGGCAGCACGCACACGAGGCGCATGGAAAGTGAGCAGACGCCAGAGCAGCTCGAGCGCCGCCACGGGTTTGAGAGTCACCGCAGCGCTCGCGGCCACTGCCCAGGTGGGGCCAGCCCGCTGCCCGGAACCAAGTCGGAGGCGGCCGCTGCTGCACGTGTTGCTGCCGCCCCTGCCGAGCCCGCCGCCCGTCCAGCTGTCGGCATGCGCCGACCAGCCACCCCCCCGGCGCGCGTAGCCGCACGTCGCTCGAGCGCACTGCCGACGACGAGCCCACCGTCGAACGCAAAGAGTGAAGAGGCGGCCGCGGATCGTGCGAGATGCCGCTGCCATGCCCAGGGGTAGACGTGGCTATAGTGGCATCTTCGAGCTCAGAGGCGCCGATCCCGGCGCCGCTTCGACGCCGCTCGCCGCGTAACGACTCGCGACGTGCGATGACCTCGACGGTGAACGGCGAGCCCGGGAACGCGGAGCAAAGCCCGTCGCCAATAGAGGTGGAAAGCTTGGCGCTCACATCCCGTGAGGTTGGCGACGATACGTGGTGTCGAAATGTTCGGCGACATGCGCTGCGACGTCATGTGCGGCGACGACATGCGCCCTGACGACATGTTCGGCAGCACGAGCTGCTTGGCTGCGAAGCTTCGTTCTGCGTTGGCCTCAGGAGTCGCAAAAGCCACCCGCCGAGCACTCACGGCTTTCGTACTTGGATGAGGGTGACCAATATTATCCGCCGCCTGTGCTGTCAGCCTCCGGGCTCCGATGACGAAAAGATCGGGTCCGGAAGCGGAGTCGGTGGAGGCAGCGAATTTCGAAGGAGGCGCGATTCAGGTGAGGCCGCCGGCATCCGGCGGCGGGTGCATGTGCTCCTCGTCCTTGCGACGTCGCGCACTGCTCGTGAAAAGCTTTATTGTGTGAACCTTCACACCAATAAATCTCCGTTTACCCGCCACCCGCATCACCACCAGAACGCAGGGCGCCCCGCCGGTACCTTGGCGTCACCTCGGTCGCAGGGATCGGGCACGTCTGCCACGGGAGCGGGAAAGTGCCGTCTCCGAGGGTGCAAAGGAGGACGCGAACGCGCGGCGCCTCCGCCGCACTGTAGAGGCGCTTGGCAAACCAAGTTGAGTCCAAAGGCGGTGGTTCAGCTGCCCCGAGTGAGTGACGTACTCACAGCGAGCGAAACAGTTCACAATAGAACATTACATGGGTTTCACACGCCAGGCACAGTAAGAGCTGCCCTACAACACGGACACGCTACTACACCTCGAAAACTTTGGGCAAGCCGGCCAAGCTCTCCTCGCCGCCGAATCCCCGTCGTCACCCTGTACCACTCCTGAAGGCACTCAAGGTGAAACAGGGCGACACAGCTGCAGCCAAATGACACAGCCGGTTCGAGCCACACATCTCCCGACTCGGTGCTCACGCCAAGGCAAATGCTGCAAACCGCCCCAAAGCACGCCGGCGGTGGTGGCAAAGGCGGAGGCGGTAGAGCCGGTAGAGGCGATGGAGGCGATGGAGGCGATAACGGCGGCAGCAGAGCCGGTGGCGGTGCCTCGTGGACCTCGAGCGCCTCGTCCACCACATCGTCCGCTCCCACCTCGTCCACCACATCGTCCACCACCTCGGCGGCGACGGCGACGGGAACGGCGTCGGAGATGAAGCCGGCGACAGGGGAGGGGACCACGGCGGCGACGTCGTCGCCGCCGCCGCCGCGCACCTCGACATCGGGCACCTCGCCGCCGTCGACCGCCTCCATCACCTCGACCTCCATGCTCTCGTTCGCAACCGCCTCCTCCGCCTCAGCCGCCGCCACTGCCGCCGCCGTCCCCTCCCCCGCCACCTCCTCCTTGCGCTTGACGAGGTCGTGCCTGGCGCCCTTCGAGAACCACTCGTGGAATTCCTTGCCCTTGTAGTTCAGCCCGAAATTCGGCCCGCTGTCTCCGTGCATCTCCCACTCGATCTCGGTCTGGTCGCCCTTCTTGGCGTACTTTGGGGCGAACCTCGACGACTCGGGGTCCTCCAGCACGCCCATCTCCGAGAACGGCCTGAAGCCGCATTGCTTGCCATCGCCGAGGATCTTCTGGACCGTCGTGATGGAACACCGCTTCTTCAGCTTGAACACGACGTGGATCAACGGCAACTTGGTGTGCTGGCACACCGCCTCGCCGTAGACGGCGTAGTTCGTCTCCTCCGAGCAGAAGGTGTCGAGTCTCTGAAGGTTGGCCTCCGTCGGGTTGAAGAAGGTAAGGATGCCATTAGAGCAGCGACCGGGTGGCGGTGGTGACAGCGTCGACGACAAGGTGGCCATTGCTGTGAAACCTGGTTGAGGCTGTTCAACACAACGCGGATCCTGGGTGACCGGCACGACGCTGCCCGAGGTTCACGAAGTGTACGCTCGACTAGTAAGCTATCCGAATTCAATGTCAGCCCCCCCGAGGGATGCGCTTTGCGGGGGTTCTCGAAGAATGTGGAAAAATCGAATTCCCCACAGATTCGCCAACCTTAAGCGAGCATGCATTCTCTTCACTCGCACGATCAGCGGAGAGAGACGTCCATGCCTCGCGCGAAGCGCGGCTCCACCTCCACCGCAGCCGCGGGCGCCGCCGAGGACAAGAAGGCGCGCAAGAGCCCGGCACCCGCCGCCGTCGACAGCGTCGACCCCGACTATGGGCGCATCAAGGAGTACATCGCCAAGTGGGTCGCGAGTGAGGGCGCAAAGCTCCTGGCGCCGACGGAGGAAGAGGCGCGCGCCATCGAGGACCTGAAGCAGAAGCGCCTCGGAGCAGCCAACGGCACAAAGGGGGCCAACGGCGGCCACATCGAGACGGACCACGGCTTCGTGGACGCGCTGTGGCAGAAGTGCAAGGAGCACCTACCAGAGGAGCTCGCGTACTACCTCGACGCCGAGTGCCCCATGCTGAAGGAGCGCTACGTGTCCGACCCCAAGGGCTTTGGCAAGTTCCTCCGGTCGCTCCACAGCTCGCACCGGCTCGCCGCCAGCGGCACCAGCAGCATCGGCATCGAGCGCATGTTCCACACCGCGGAGCACCTCGCCTCCTCGCGAAGATGGACGAGTTCCTCGAGAAGGTCAAGCAGCTCGATCCAAGCTTCGCCGACTTGCCGGTCCTCGTATTCGAGCGCGCCCTGCTATGGGGCGCGCTCCGGTACCGCGCCTGGCCCGACGCGCTGACGGAGGCCATCGTGAAGGTGGCCGCCTGCTACTACGGCCTCCTGCTCGCCATCAACGTGATGTCGGGCGGCTACGCGACGATGCAGACCGAGCGTCTCTACGCGCGGTACTTCCAGCAGAGCGAGAAGCTGCGCCGGCGCCACGCTGGCAAGCTCTTCGAAGCGCAGAACGGCAAGCTGAGCGCCGCGCTTGGCGCGCACGCGCTCGTGCTCGAGGTGGCGAACGCGCCGGGCGAGGAGGGCGGCAGCGGCCACTACCGCTTCCACACGCGGACCGAGCTGATCCTCATCATCGCCAAGCTGCGCGTGCAAGCGCCCAACGTCTCGGCCGCCGATCTCGCGGACGGGGGCGTGGCGTACGCCAAAACCTATGTCGCCCGGTGGGGTGACGCCGACGGACCCAAGCTCTTGCCGGGCGCGCTTGGATACACGGTCTGGATCGTGCAGCCCGACGGCACGCTCGCGCGCCTCTTTGGCCGCGAGTGCTGGGGCCCGGTTGTCGCCACCGCCATCGGAGTGGACGTGAAAGGCCTGTTGCCCAAGGGCGAGCGCGATGATCGCTTTGGCTACCCGATGCCGCTCACGCCGCCCGTGAGCACGCAGGAGCGCAAGGGGCAGGTGCGTGAGCTGAGCTCCGCGCTCGAGGCGGCTAAGGCGACGCTCGCACAGCTCGCGCACGCATCCGGCCCGGACGCAGTGACGGCGGTGGAGGCGGTCGTGGCGCGGTGCGGCGAGCGCTGCACGATGCTCGAGGCCGAGTTCGCGCCGTTGATTGCGGCGGACTGTGCGGCCGCGATCGCCGCTGCCGGCCCCGCGCTCGAGCCGGCGCTCGACGCCTTCGTGCAGGCGCACGAAATCGTGATGATGCACGAGGCGCGGCCGCAGGTGGCGGGCGGGATGCTCGGCGGCGAGAACGCCCAGATCGAGGTGCGCGTCGCCCAGCTGCGCGCGACGTGGACGGGGACCCCCGAGGCGCTCGAGCTCGCCGTCGAGGCGATGCGCAAGAAGGCGGCAGACGACGCGATCGCGCGCGGCGAGAACGCCCAGATCGAGGTGCGCGTCGCCCAGCTGCGCGCGACGTGGACGGGGACCCCCGAGGCGCTCGAGCTCGCCGTCGAGGCGATGCGCAAGAAGGCGGCAGACGACGCGATCGCGCGCGGCGAGAACGCCCAGATCGAGGTGCGCGTCGCCCAGCTGCGCGCGACGTGGACGGGGACCCCCGAGGCGCTCGAGCTCGCCGTCGAGGCGATGCGCAAGAAGGCGGCAGACGACGCGATCGCGGGCGGCGAGAACGCCCAGATCGAGGTGCGCGTCGCCAAGCTGCGCGCGACGTGGACGGGGACCCCCGAGGCGCTCGAGCTCGCCGTCGAGGCGATGCGCAAGAAGGCGGCAGACGACGCGATCGCGCGCGGCGAGAACGCCCAGATCGAGGTGCGCGTCGCCCAGCTGCGCGCGAGGTGGACGGGGACCCTCGAGGAGCTCGAGCTCGCCGTCGAGGCGATGCGCAAGAAGGCGGCAGACGACGCGATCGCGCGCGGCCAAGGTCATCGGCAGACTAAGGGCGACGTGGTGCGCCTCGAGCTCGTGCTTCCGGCGGGCGACAGCCGCACGCAGTTACCGCTCATCTCCACTCCTGATCTCGAGATCTCGTTTAAAGGTGCGAGTCAACCGAACAGCCGCCGGGTCGCCCTGAACAAGACCGTTTGCACCAATCTGGGCTTCGCGCATCTCCTTAGCAGCAAGGCAACGCCTCTCTTGGTGAGCTTGAAGTTCAGCCCGACTAACGAGATGACGATCACGTCAAAGCTCGGTACCAGCCTCAAGCCCGGATGGGAGGGAGCCGAGCTGCGCGCCGTGCTGGTGCGCAAGGCTGCGGGCGTCGCGGCGAAGGACGACAAGGAAGACGAGGAAGACGACGCTTGAACCTCCAATCGCGTTCATTTGGCCGCCGCCCCCCCTGCTGCCGCGCCGCCCGGACCGGACGAGCGAGCAGAAGTGCATGAGTGCCCCCGGGTGGGAGAGCACAGTGATGAGAGCAGCGATGAAGAGTACTGAGATACAGTCCGTACCGTATGGGTACTACTGGCGCGAGTCCGTCCTGTGCATAATTCACACGAGGTCACGAAAAAAGCTTTCAACGCCTAGCTTTCACGTCAGGACAACCCCCTCTCCGTATCTTGAAGAGTGCGCCGAAGTCTTGAAGAGTGCGCAGCAGCGCTCTTCATCACACTCTTCAAAAGGGAATCTGCATAGGGAATCATCCAGTCCAAGATGTAACCCCCTCCACTCTCCCTCGTGATCGATTAGGCAGTCAGGGCCCTCCGTCTCGACTGATCACTGGACAGCGAACTTCCGAGAGTTCATAGTTTTGTTGACGAAATCATCACGTGACATGTATTCTCCCCTCAGCCGCACCCCCACAGGTCCCGTGGAGTCACAGCGTGGAGGGCGCAGACAGTCCTGGTCACATGTATTCGGTGGCTCATGTGCGAACGACAAGCGATCATATAGCCGAGGAGCAACACGGAGGCAAAGGTCCCCGGGTCCGTACATCGAACATCGTACATCCCGATCGGAAGGGCGAACGGCGACTACTTGTAAGCTCAGGCGCAGTAGCGTAGCGCTCGCCGAGGCGCAAGCTACGGCGAACGGCGACTACGCTCATTCATGCGCTCCGTTCCCGCGCCATGAATAGACACCCACGCGGCCGTCATCCCAGCCCACGACGACATCGAATGGCGCGAGTCCACCAGCGGCCTCGTCGGCGGCGCCTGCCAGCGAGGCGCCGTCGTGGGCGACGTCTGCCAGCGAGGAGTCGTTGCAGACGGCGAGGCTGGTGAGCGACGGCGCGCCCGACGGCTCAAAGGGGCGCACTTGGCACATTGCAGCCTGGTGGAGGCTGCCGCCACTCACGTATCTCACGAGAAGCAGCGTGCCATCGGCACATGCGACGAGCCACTGCTCGATCGGCCCTGGCGCGCGGCGTGGCGCGTCGACGGGGCAGCACTGGACTATTGTATGGTCCACGGGCAGCTCCGAGCGGCAGTGAAAGTCACCCATTTCCGAATCATGCTCCCAGAGCTCGAGAGAGCGAGGTCGGAATAGAAGGTAGAGGGGCGCGGAGTCGGCCGTGGCGGGGCCCAAGGCGAGTGACGTGGCGAGCAGCCCGAGCGGCGGCAGAACTTTTCCAAAGCCCGGCCGGGGGAAGCGCACCTCGGTCAACGTGCCTGCGGACCTGTCGATGAGATTCTTGTTGCGGCGCACACGGACGGCATTGGCCACCCACTCGTTGCGGTGCCGACTGACCGCCTCCCTCTTCGACTCGCCCGCCGCGACCACGAGCCCGGCCTTGTCGTACTTGGCCTCTGGCAGCACGGCGTACGCACGCAGCGTGCTGCTGGTCGCGACGAGGAGGAAGTCGCCATTCGGTGAGAAGAGGCAGCGGGGGATCTCAGACTCGCTCGTCGCGCCGACAAAGAGCTCCTGACAGCACGGCCGTTGTCGCCAGAACTGGCCGTCCGCGCGCACGAAACTGTCGGCACTCAGAAGCACCCCGAACAGTTCGGCCTCCGCTGGCGTCGGCCAGTTCTCCTCCTTAGCCACGAGCTTGGTGAGCAGCGCCGTGCCGAACGCCTCATTCTCGACCTCCTTGCCCTCCGCGGGCCGCTGGTCGCCGACACTGTACCACTCCAGGGTGTCGAGAAGCAGCATATTATGAATCAAGACCTTGCGCGGCGCACAGAGCGCGACCAAGTTTTGGTCTTGGGCCGAATGCGCCATGCCGGCGCCCCAGGGGCCGCGCCCAGCGAGGAGCCTGTGCAGCAGCGCGTTCGCATGCAATCTCGAGTCGGCGAGCTCAGGCTTCCATGGCTGGCTGATGTGGATGCCATCAGCACGGCTGAGGAATCCAGACATAGAAGGCCGCTTGTCGAACGTCCTGATCAGGTGCAAGTGCGGGAGCACCGAGGCGCCGCTCACTGACGACGAGTCGGCTTGCGGGAGAGCCGCCTCGTGCAGCACACCGGACCATCGGAAGGTGCCCGCCACGGCGCCTGTTCTACGGGCTCCTTCTTCGGTACTCCTCTTTTCGAAGGCGACTAGACGTGCATTGCGCTGCAACAGGAGCAAGTCGCCCGTGGGCACGTTGAAGAGGACCTGGACGGCCGGCTGGCTCGCGTCCTGGAGGGGCGTCGCGCTCTCATCGCATAGCCACGCGGTCGCTGTGAGCAGTGGAAAGTTCTCGTCCGGCGGCGGCGGCGGTGGCGGCAGCACGCTGCGTGCCAAGTCCGCCGGCGACGAGGCCATCGGTGACTGTGCCTTGGTTGACCTCGCCTCGGTTGACCTCGCCTCCGTTGACAACACCTCGCCTGGCGCACGGACCCCAACGCCAGCCGCCCGGCGATCTGACGCGATCTCCGTGCGATCTGACGCGATCTCCGTGCGTTGTCGCCTCGCCACCGCCTGATCGCCCTCGTCGCCGTGCGCCCGCTTACTCGTCCAGATCGCGATCTCCGATGAGGACGATAAGGGCCCGTCATCGGCTGTGCAGGAAAGACCCTGTGGGGAAAGACCCTGTGGGGTAAGGCCCTGGGCCCTCACCGCGGCTGTCGAGGCAGAAGCGGCCGGAGAGCCGGCGTGCAGCTCGAGTTGCATGCGCAGGTCCGCGAGCTCGAGGTCTCGGGATGCGATCTCGAGGTCACGGGATGCGATCTCGCGGTCACGGGATGCGATCTCGCGGTCACGGGATGCGAGCTCGCGATCTCGGGATGCGAGCTCGCGGTCACGCTGCGCCAGCGTGACCTCGGCAGCACTGAGCTTCTCCTTCGCCGCCTCCTCGGCCGCCCGCGCCGCTACCTCGGCCGCCCTCGCCGCCACCTCGGCCGCCCGCGCCTCTTCCGCATGCACCGTCGCGCGCTCAACGAGCTGCTCGAGCTCCCGTAGCTTCTCGGCGAGGTCGGGCAGCGTGCTGTAGCGCTGCGTGGCCTCGAGGAGCTCGGGCACCTGATCAAGCACCCGATCAAGGACATCGTGGAGCACCTCGAGACGGTTTTCATTCGTCACCGTGGAGCCCAACACGGCGCCTTGTGAGCCATCCTGACTCGGCTGGTCAGGTTGCTTCCACATCGGCGTGAGATGCTCGACACTGCCCACAGAAATGGCCAGCGCAAAGTTGCGCATATGAGGATGAGCGTCATTCTTGTACAAGCTGCGGAGCCGTGCGAAAGCACGCCTGGCAGCCTCAAAGTCCTTGTTCTCGATGGCGACGCGGAGCGCGCCGTCGTCGAGGAGCTTGAGCAGATGCGTGAGTTGCCGTGATTCATCCCCAGCCAGGCTGTTCGCGCATGGCGATAGGACGTTGCACACCTTCTCGTACTTGAACGCATCAATGAAGGCATGTAAGCGCGAGCGGTCAAGAACTCTCGTACACATCGGCGGGCATTCGCCATGAGTGGCCACGACCTCGAGGAGCTCGGGTGCATGCGTTGCTAAATGGTGCGCGACGAGGTCGTTGGCGAGCAGAGCAGTAGGCGATGTGGGTCGTTGGAGAGGTCGTTGGCGAGCGGGCTCGGCGGGGAGCATTTCTCTCGCGGGCTCTCCCCACACGCGCCGCCGCGCTTCCAAAAAAGGTGCGAGTGCATACAATGTACATCACATCTCCTCCGCCATCCAAGCCGCCGACGCCCAAACTATCCTCAACGCCGCCAGTGCGCCGCCAGCGCGCGCGCGGCGCGCGCGCATGCTCCGCGTCTCATATGGGGTCATGTACAATGTAAGGTGCGTGTAAGGTGTGTGTATTCTGAGCGGGCAGTAACAGTGCCGTAGCACCGGTTGTCGCGTCTGCCGTGTTAACGTTCACACAGTTGAAAAGGTCGTGCCCATGGCGTCGCGGTCGCGGGCGGTCGTGCCTGTCGACAAGGATCGGCTGGAGGTGCGGCAATGTTCGCGGCCGGCAACTCGCTACTCGCGGCCGCCTTCTTCGCGCAGGTGCACCTGTGCGCCACATCGGCAGTGCCGGTGGTAGCCTCACGTGGGAGGGCGATTCAGTGCAGCGCCACCGCATTCGATCGGCAGCTCAAGGTGGTTCTCGCGGAAGCCGAGACGATTGGCGCAACTGCGGCCCTTCGAGCTCACCTCGACGACTTGGACGAGGAGTTCATTCCGATGCTGGGTGATCTGATCGACGAGGCGAATGGCATTGAGGCCGAGAGGCTGCTGGCAATCATGTCTGCTTTCGACGAGATTTACCCATCTCCCGTGACAATGTCCAATGACGTTTTGGATACGCACTGGCGTCGCTTCGACGGCACGATTGAGGACGACGAGGAGGCGTATGTGGACCTCTTTGCGCAGCCCGAAGGCAGCCCGCGGCCCTCGGTGGACGAGCGCCCGTCCGCATACGGCGAGGTGAGCCGCGAGGGTGCGCGCCGCCTCTTTCGGGCAATGGGCCTTGACGATGCCCGGGGTGCCGTCTTTGCAGACCTGGGGTCGGGCGCCGGGCGGCTGGTCGCACAGGCGTGGCTCGAGCTGCCCAGCGTCGAGCATGCCATTGGGATTGAGCTCGCACCGAGCCGCCACGCCGCCGCGGTGCGCGCATGGGCGTCTGTAGTCGCCGCCGGTGCAGACCACGCTGCTCTCGCGTTGTCGCACGCAGGCAAGGGCACGAGCAAGAGCAGCGCACCGGAGTGGCGGTGCGCCTCGCTTCTCGACACCGACCTGTCGGCCGTGACGCACGTGTATGTGTCATCGCTCTGCATGGGCGACGCGTTGATGGACGCACTCTGGACGCGGCTGAGCGGCTCGGTACCCACTCTCGAGACGGTCGCGACTTTGCGCGCCTTCCGCGCACCGGAGGCGGCGGCTTTTCTCGTGGACGTGGCGGCGCACGTGCAAATGACATGGAATCGGCCCGACAGCCCGGGGACTGTGGTCTTCATCTACAAGCTCAGGTGATCGTTGGCGGACGGCTCTCAAATGTTGCATGACACAACCGATACAGTCGTGCTCTCGTCCTGACTGTGCGCTCTCACTCAGCGTTGTATGTGAACACGACACGGCCGCGAGGGCCTAGCCATGGCGCGTGAGAGCCGTGACGCCGTGGAGGCGCGTGGCGTCATGCCGGCGCGGCGCCGCAAAATAAAATATATTAAATTAAAAATAATCGCGCGTAATCGTTATACGTAATCATCGATACGAACGCCCCGCGGCGCCCCGGCGCGCAGGGCCGCACACCGGCGCCACGGCACACGCCGGCGTGCCGGCGAGACACCGGTCGCGCGCGCGGACAGCGCACCGCGCGGGCCCCAGCAGCCAGCAGCCACCGCCCGAAGACGGACCGGACACGCGGGACGCGCGCGGCGGCACCGGCAGATGGAGATCGCGCGCGCCGACCGGATCGCGGATGCCAGCCGACTCTCCGCACCGCTTCCGTACGCTCTACTCACTAGACGACAACGACCGTCGACTCACGACACACTGCATCACCCCCCGGTGAGCGGTGTCTGCGGCAGTCTGGTGTCTCGCCGCCGCGCGCACAAGCCACCCAGCCGCACGGCGGCGACACCGCTTACGAGTCACGTCCACGCCAGGCATGCTCACACAGCTCACGTCCACACCAGGGATGTACACCAGAGACCAGACGCGCCCATCACCCTCCAACCAGAGAACAGACACGCCCATGTCCCAAGGCGCCGTCTTGGGCTCCACCCAAGGCGCCGTCTTGGGCTCCACCCAAGGCGCCGTCTTGGGCTCCACCCGAGGCGCCGTCTTGGGCTCCGCCCGTTTCCCAACATACCCATCGCTCGAATGTATGCCATATGCGAGGAAGTTGGGCTCGAAATAATTCCGAAGGACATAGCTTCCTTCGACCGCGGCGCGCCACATACGCATCAGCTGCGCCTTCCACACGGCGGCTGCACCCCTTGTCTCTCCAAACGCTCAGCTCGGCGCTCAGTTGCGACCATGAGCCGGAGCCTCGACGCTCAGTTCGGCGCTCAGTTCGGCGCTCAGTTCGGCGCTCAGTTCGGCGCTCAGTTCGGCGCTCAGTTGCGATCATGAGCCGGAGCCTCGATGGGCACGAAGAGCGGCTCGCCCGTGGGCAGCGGGTCGGTGTGCACAAAGAAGCCCATCGCGACGACGACGTACGAGCACACGAGGATGAAGCCAAGGAGCCAATGCGACTGACCCTGCTGGATGACCACGCCCACCAGGAGGACAGCGAAGGCCAGCACCGACAGCTCGAAGGGATGCAGGTTCAGGTCCAGAGGGAGGTCATACGCCCATCCAATGAGGACGCACGCCGGCAAGACGAAGAGAGCGATCTGCGTGGCGCTGCCCACGGCGATGCCGAGCGAGAGCTCCATCTTATTCTTGGCCGCGAAGATGATCGCCGCCGCATGCTCGGCCGCGTTGCCCACGATCGGGATGATGATCGTGCCAAGGAAGAGGTCGGGAACTCCAAGGCCATGGGCGGCACCGCGGATGGCATCGACCATCCACTCAGAGAGGAAGCTGATGCCGACGGTAATCATGGCGAGCCAGAAGATGGCGCCCGTCACGCCGAGCACGCGCTCCTCGTCGTCCTCCTCGTCTTCGTTGCCCTCCTCGAAGATATGCTGGTGCGTGCACAGTTCTGTGAGACGCGCGCGGGGCAAGCATCGTGATGAGGACGAGGCGTGATTATAATGGTTCCCGAAGGGGGAAGACCAATAGGGAGGACCAATAGGGAGGGCCGATTGGGAGATTGGGAGATTGGGAGATTGGGAGATTGGGAGATTGGGAGGGCCGATTGGGAAATTGGAGGGCCAAGGCAGCCGAGCATGGGGCACCAAGCAGCCGAGCATGGTGCACCAAGCCGCCGAGCACGGGGCACCAAGCACCCGAGCGGCGCAGGAGCGCAGGGGCGGCAGCAGCAGCGCGGCGGTGCCAGCGAGGCCTGTGAGCATTCAGAGCCCGCCGAGCATTCACAGCCTGTGAGCATTCGATGGGCGCTCTCGTCGTGGGCGCTTACGGAAGACGAGGTAGAGGTAGTAAGTCACGATCATCATGAGTGACATGGAGCGGCTCACATCAAGTGAGCTGTGCTCCGGGTACTCGACGTCGTGCGTAATCTCGAGAACCGTCGGCATCGCAATGCACAGCACAGCCAGCAGCAGCAGGCCGAAGCTCAACGTCTGCGCCTTATGAGAGTACTTCTGCTCGGGGTACTTGAGGCCGCCGACGAGGAAGGCGCAGCCGAGCACGAGCAGCAGATTCGAGAGGATCGAGCCGAGCAGACTGACCTGTACGATGCGCAGCATGCCACCGAACAGCGCGACGAGCGACACGATCAGCTCCGTCACGTTGCCAAAGGTCGCGTTCAGAAGGCCGCCGATCGTCTCCGACGTGTGCATTGCGAGCTGCTCCGTCACGTAGCTGACGCGCTCGGCCATGGGCGCGATCGCCAGCACCGAGAGAATGAAGACCGTCACGTCGTCCCCGCCGTAGTGGTGGCCATAGTATGCGAACGGCGTGCAGAGCAGGAGCCAATTCATGGGGCTCTTCCATGGGTTGAAAAGCTCGTCGAGGGAGTGGTAGAGGTACGGACCGAAGCCGTCGGCAAACGGATCGTTGGGCTCCTTCTTCTCCTTGGGCTCGTCGTCGTCATCATCATCGCCCTTCTCCTTGTCGTCCATAGCAGCCGCGCTGTACACAGTAGCGGTCGTCGGAGCGGGCAGTGGGGCAGGCTCCGGCATCGGCCTTGACGGAGAGGCGGACACCTTGCTCAAACGCATCATGCGCTCCTCGGCCTCCCTGACGGCCTTCTCAGCAGCATTCGCCTCGCGTTCTGCCGCCTCCAAGCTGCTCAGACGCGCCTCGAGGCCGCTCATTTTGACCCCGACGGTGCGCGCGCGGGTCGATTGAAGTGCACCTTTGTGCACCTCCCACAAATGTCGTGCTGCAGGGGAGCGACCGGCGCTCAAAACGACGGCATGATTGCTTCGGCAATCCGGATCAAAAACACCGGGGGGAGCCGGGACACACATGGGACATACGGGGCACACGGGGCACACGGGCACATAGAAAAGGTTGCACGAACTATCAACTTTCACAGACGGATCGATCTTGGACCTTTGCCCACGCTCCTTGCGGGTCAACATCGCAACACTGGAAATGCCTTCGACCGACTTGTTTCACGTGCTTCATCATGCGGCGTTAGGCACGCCATTTTGCTCGACACCCTT
>ENA-UOXP01001448-UOXP01001448.1-mixed-culture-metagenome-genome-assembly--contig:-NODE-1448-length-16914-cov-37.831959_pt1 | contig 16914 bp, 5 predicted proteins | sample MGYA00238161_ERZ761639 | MGnify/ENA primary metagenome ERZ761639 (study PRJEB28913, sample SAMN08776760) | mixed culture metagenome | isolation source: Freshwater growth medium | place: USA...
CCGCGATCGAGTACGTGGACGCGCTGCCGCCGGGCAGCTCGATGCTCGTCGGGAATGTACCGTCGCCCACGATGAGCAGCACGCGGCTGGGACTGCCGTCGTTCCCAAGCAGCACATCGAGGTCGCCGTCGCCGTCCACGTCCGCCGCCGCGATCGAGTTTGTGGACGCGCTTCCGCCGGGCAGCTCGATGCTCGTCGGGAACGTGCCGTCGCCCGCGTTGAGCAGCACTCTGGAACTGCCATGGTGCCCAAGCAGCACGTCCAGGTCGCCGTCGCCGTCCACGTCCGCTGCCGCGATCGAGTACGTGGACGCGCCGCCGCCGGGCAGCTCGATGCTCGTCGGGAATGTACCGTCGCCCGCGTTGAGCAGCACGCTGCTGGGCCTGCCAGCGACCCCAAGCAGCACATCGAGGTCGCCGTCGCCGTTGACGTCCGCCGCCGCGATCGAGTACGTGGACGCGCTTCCGCCGGGAAGCTCGATGCTCGTCGGGAAGCTGCCGTCGCCCGCGTTGAGCAGCACGCGGCTGGGACTGCCAGCGACCCCAAGCAGCACATCGAGGTCGCCGTCGCCGTCCACGTCCGCCGCCGCGATCGAGCGCGTGGACGCGCTGCCGCCGGGCAGCTCGATGCTCGTCGGGAACGTGCCGTCGCCCGCGTTGAGCAGCACGCGGCTGGGCCTGCCGTCGTTCCCAAGCAGCACGTCGAGGTCGCCGTCGCCGTCCATGTCCGCCGCCGCGATCGAGTTTGTGTACGCGCTTCCGCCGGGAAGCTCGATGCTCGTCGGGAACGTGCCGTCGCCCGCGTTGAGCAGCACGCGGCTGGGACTGCCGTCGTTCCCAAGCAGCACGTCGAGGTCGCCGTCCCCGTCCACGTCCGCCGCCGCGATCGACAACGTGGGCGCGCTGCCGCCGGGCAGCTCGATGCTCGTCGGGAAGGTGCCGTCGCCCGCGTTGAGCAGCACTCGGCTGGGACTGCCATCGTTCCCAAGCAGCACGTCGAGGTCGCCGTCGCCGTCCACGTCCGCCGCCGCGATCGAACGCGTGCTTGCTGTCCTGCCGGGCTTCACGACAGCGAAGCTATCCTTGAACCGAAGGACAGCTTCGCTACTACCAAGCGGCTCGTCCCCCGTCCTCGCCAAAGGCTTGGGGAGGCGTAGGCATCCGGGCTCGGAGGACAAGGAGCAAGCCGGTGGCAAGAGCGCAGCTCGAACGCCTGCTGCAGGCTGTGCACGGGCCGGCCTGGGCATCGCAACGCAGCCCACCCGCCCTGGTGCCGAGCAGTTTGGTGGTGCGAACGCCGTCGGTTGGCCGCCCGGCTGGAGCTCATGCGCATAGTCCCGTGGGGGAGGGTAACGCCTGCGGCCGTGGCGTTCGACGTGCCAGCCAGGCTGCGCTGGTCTTGGAGGCTGTGCTGGCGCCAAGGGCGGCGAGAACGGCGAGGGCGACAACGTGGAGGGCAGCGGCAGTGACGGCGGCGACGACGGCGACGGCGGCGACGACGGCGACGGCGGCGGCGACGGCGGAGGCGGCGGCGACGACGGATACGAGCACACTCGCCAGCCGGAGCCAATGACGCTGCTGTCTGAAGACCATTGGATCGACCCCGAGCCCAAGACGAAATTGGAGGGCCCACCTGATCCTGAGAAGGCTGTCACCGTGCCTGACGGGTAGCTAGGTATGGAAAGACGGTCGCAACAAGCCTCCGTACTAAAGGAGGTCGCTGTCAATGGATCTCCGATGGCGAGCGCATATGGCGTGATAGTGCACGACTGGTTGTCTTGATAACTCGACGGAAAGTTGGGCGAGCGAATGCAGTTCGGGGAGCTCGGATCGACGGTGCAATTGCCGGAGGAGACGGTAAAGTAGGTCTGTGCGTCGGCGGACCGTGGGACCAAGAGCGCGAGCAAGGCCAATTTGAACCACTTGTTACGGTAGGATCGATTGTGCCTCGCCCAAATCGCAAAGCGCTTGCCCCGGCCGGATCGTTCCTGCTCCGAGCAAACTGCAAAGACGAGCAACCCGAGCCTGAGCAGCACGAGTGCGCCGTCGAAGCACGCCACCCACAGCAAATGCACACCGTCCAAGTCCGCCGCTTGCTCGACGGGGTCGCCCGTAGTGTCCTCGTCCGCGTTCCTCTGAGCGTGCGGGAGCAAGCACCTTACGTCAGCTTCCCAGAGCTTGCCCTCGATGAAGAGCTCCTCGAGTGCGATCTCAGAGACCTGGCGCGCCCCCTTGCGCAGCCCGTCGTCGGCCGTCATTGAGTTACGACCGGCGCGAGTGCATGCAGGATCGCGGCAGATGGCGCACGAGTCGATGGTGGAGCTGCCAGCCGGGTTGCGGTAGAGGTCGGTGAATGGATTCGAGCACATGTTTGGCGGTGGGTTGGGTGCCAGATGCACTGCTGGTGACCGTGGAGGCGGCGATGGCATGGAATCGTGCGGGCCACAACTGACGCAGTCGGTGGTGACGTAGGCACGCGTTGCGAACTCCGAGCCAGGGCCGCGCCCGCCATCGTCGCTGCACGCGGCGTTGCAGTTGTTCATCCAGACCATGTCAGGGGACGTCGCGAGTGGGGCGCCCACGTAGAAAACCAGCCCGTTGAGAAAACGAAGATTGCTCTTCGGAGCGCCCGCCCCCGCCGTGTGACACTCTGCCCCTGCCAAATCAGGGAGAAGTTAGCCAGATTCAACCTCGATGCACGATGGCCAGGCATGCGTGATTGTGTGGGCGGCGGAGCAGGAAGCTTGACGCAGGCTGTGCTTCACAGGGTTGATTTTCAGTTCTGACATTTGTCATTATGTCTCGAAACAAGCGTGCACCAGGTGTAGACTGTCCTCATGACCCATGTCCACATGCTGTCTTGGCTAGGCTTTTTTTAGCTAGAGGCTCCATGCCCTGCCTAGCCAGACTTGTGGAGAAGAAGCGGTTAGGGTGTTCTGCACAGTTGGAGGAGCTGTGAAAAACAAACTCGTAGTAACCTCAACTGTAACTACTCCACTCACACTCATTTCACAATCCGATCATGGAACGTGGAAACAAGGTAGACCTCACAATAGTCATACCGCACACATCTGCTTGTAAATTCTCACATTGTAGAGCACCATTACTCACGTCGTATGGTCTCTGTCAGGTTGTTTCGACGGAAGTCCCCGGGGAAAAAACCAGAGCGCGTCTGCCCCGTCTCGAAACCGTTTACTGAAACGTTTTGCGCGAGCAAGCGGAATACGGATGGCAAGGCGCACATGCAACCTCTACATCAATATTGAGGCCATGGCCTCAGGTTTTTGTTGACATGGGTTGAGAGGGCTCAATGATAGCTCAATGAGGACAAGCACGAATGCAGTACGGCCACTCGCACGCGGTCGACGGTGTCTCGGTACTCGGACACCGTAACGCGTAAAAACTTGTAAAAAGTTCCCCCCGGAAGCAATCCGCCGACAGCGACCCCGCAGACGCGCTGGCATGAGCGCCGCGGACTTCGTCATCGAGCTACGGTACGTGGTACCCGGTATTCAGGTTCATAGCTGCCGTCAGCTGATAATGTCGCTGCGAGCTTCTCTGCTAGCCACGCGCATCCTGGCGGCACAGCCGCGGCTGCGTCCACAACACTTGGAGGCGTTGCTCACCATGACCAACAGCATCGAGGCGACCGCCGCCAGGATGCGCGCCATGGCCAACATCGTCGAGTCACATTGCGCAGCGGGACGCCGACAGGATGCTTTCCGCTTTCTGCAAGAGCAACGGCCGCGAGCGATCGAGCCTTTCGAGCCCCTGCTCGTTGCATGTGTCATGGGCGGCGACGATACGGCGCTTCGCTTGGCTACGCGGATCATGCGTGAGGCGGGGGTGACGCCAACGGCATCCACATTCGGGCTGCTCTTAAGTGCGCGTTTGGATTGCGGCGACACGGCTCGAGCGCTGAAGGTGTGTCAAGGCGCGCTGGCTGCAGGGCTAGCACCGCCGCCTGAAAACGTGCGGGCACTAGTTCTCGCGCTCGCGGAGGCAGGGCTGTCGGGCAGCGCACTTGAGCTGATGGCCGCTTTGCGCGAGCGTCACGGTCGCCTCATGCCTCACGAGCGATCAGACCCCGCGATTCACGCGCTGCTGGAGGGCGCCGCGCGGGCACACGAATGCCCGCTCGAATCGCTGGCGGTGTGGGATGAGCTGAAGCACCATGTCGACGCAGCCGCCGCCGGCCAGCTTTCGGATGACCTGCTGAAGCGGTGCGTGCGAGCGGGCAACCTCAGGGCCTTTCGGGCCTTGCACCGGCAGCTTCACTCGGAAGGTGCGACGCTCGGACACGAGTCGCTCGAGCTGGTGCTGCGGGATTGTTTGGATCGAGGTGAGCTGCAGGATGCCCTCAAGCTGTGGGATGAGCAGGCGAGCCGCCACCAGAAGGATGCGTTCCCGTGGCCTTCCCTGCGCTGGACCGCAGTGGAATATGGCAACGAGGGTCACTTACCGCCAGAGTTGGTCGCTCTGGATGAGCTCGACTTGAGCGCCGTGTCGGAAGGGGTGGCTTGCGTGGGCGCCATTCGCTTCTTCCAACGCCTCGCCGCGCTCGCCTTATCCGAGCGCCCGAAGCTGCCCTTGCCGTCCCAAGTGCTGTTGCGTACGCAGACGGCCCACGTCGACGCTCTCATTCGCACCGCGGCGAGCCTCGCGCCGCCGCTGCAGCTCCGCCCCCAGAACTCGTCGACAGATTCCCAGCACGACGAGGTGGGCCTCCTCGTTGACGCACAAGAACTCGATAACTGGGCGCGGCAAATCCGCGATGAACGTTCGCGGGGCCAACGCACGAACCAGCTCGTCGCCGTCGCCGCAGGGCACAACGCATTGTGGACATTCGCGTTGCTCGGGTCTGGTTGGATGGTGTGAATGGTTGGTTAGACAGTTAGTGTCACAGTTTTCACACATGACAGCACAGCCGAGTCAACACATGGGTGGATTCATATACTTAGGAGCATCACGCAGGCTGTAGCCCCAGCTCTGCGTCCGAAAGTACCGCAAGAGTTCGGCAGCGGAACTCAAAGACGCCATATCGGATCGAGGGGCCTGCGCCCCACGCGCCCGTCCCGGCGCCCGTCGCTTGGAGAACGCTCCAAATCCTACGGGCGAGGGACTCGTCGTCCACCCGGGCTGCTACGTAGCGCGCGAGCTCGGCGGCGCTCGCCTTTGCACCCTTGACGCCGAAATCGCGCGAGAAGAGCTGGAGGACGATCGGCAGGTAGAGTTTACCATCGGCTCCGACGCTCACGTTCTCAGTCAGGATGGAGCGCGTCACTGCCTCGAGCTGCGCATCGAGCCGCTCCGGCGTATACACGGGCACGCACGGCGGAGACGAGAGCGAGCCGCAATTGAGCGCAAAGTTGAGGCGCGGCTCCGCCGTCGTGAGCGCGCACGAGTAGCGAGATTGTGGGATGATGAGGCCGCCAATGAGCGAGGAGGGCGTGCTCATGGCGGAGCGAAGGATGTTGTGCTCGAGGCCTGCCAGGGAGACGAGCTCATCGCCCACGTGGTAAGCGACCGTCGTGAAATAAGAGAGCCACGCGAACTTGGAGGGTGGCGGACCGAGGAGCAAGTAGCTGTGGTTGATGAGTAGATGGTAGAGGTTGAGGAAGAAGCTCAGCTGCTGCTCACGCGTCTCAAGACTCTCGAGGACGATGTGCTTGAGCTCGCACGTGAGGTCGAAGAAGCACGTAAGCCGCTCGTACAGGTCCGCCTGCCCCTGCACCGTCTCGTCGTCGTGCAGCGCGCACAGCTCGCACGAGACACGCAGCGCCTGCGCCACGAGCGCGCACGCGTCCGCACCTCGCACCTCACTCAGGCCGCGCCACATGACGCGCCGGCAGTTGAGTACGCGACGTTCCGCGCATCGGAAGACGTGCGACTTGTGTAGGTAGAGCTTAGGGTCGGCGCCGGCCGCCTCCTTCCAGGGCTCGTTCAGGCGCGGCGTGGCCGGCATCGTGCTCGGCGGAGGCCACGGCGCCGAGCTTTCTGGCGCCGTGCTGGGCGCAAAGCTCCCGAGCGGCATGGGGAGAGAGCCGAGGATGGCTTGCAGCCACGTGTCGCGCGCCTCGAGGCCCGCGATAAGGAGTACGTGCACGCGTGCGAGAGTGCCGATCTCCAGGGCCATTAGGCCTGAGCCCGCAAGCGCCGCGGTGCTCTCCTTGGCAGCGCACGAGATGATTGAGGCGAGAGGGACGGTGATGAGCGTCTTGCCACGCCCAATGGTCAGGTACGCCTCCGACGAGCGCCATGACGGGAAGACAAGCGCGATTCGCTCCTCGCGAAGGTACGCCTCGCTCTCGGCCAACAAAGCAGCCCCTTCGAGGCGCGCGCTCGCTGTGCTCGCTGGCGGCGACTCGAGGTGACTCAGGAACTCGTCGCTCAGGCCGCCGCTACCGCTCGCAGCTTGCAGGAGCGGCAGCGCACCCGTGGTAGAGAAGGCAGTTTGGACTGACGGCGCCGAACGCTCAAAGGTAGCCAGCCATGTGTCGAGGGCGTAGCACGCGACGCGCCGCTGCCGTTCGGCCGAGTGTAGCCTCGGGCTCCAATTCCACGCAACGGCGGCCTTCTCGCTCGCGTTCCACAGCTTTCGCGGCAGCAGGCGCATGAGAGCCGCCTGCGACAGTACCATCACCGTGCTCTCTACCACGACGAGCAGCAGGCTGGTGTGCGAGCCAACCAGCCCGCGCATCTGCACATCGATCCGAGCTGGCACACTGCCGGCACCGCCGCGCAGGTAAAGCGGGGGCTGCGCTCCGGGCGCACGCGTCGTGCCCGCAGTGGCCGCGAGCTCTTCCACGGCATCGTCGAACTCGTCTGCAGTCTTGTACGAGGCCCGGTCCACGTCATCCTCCTCCACGCCATCCTCCTCCTCCGCGAGAGGGCTTCCCTCGCGCTCACGTCCATCGGGGTGGCTGCGCCGAGACTCGCGAGGGTCAACGAGCTCCCATAGCTCACCTCCAACCGCAGCCATGGGCTCACCGTCGAGCGGTGCATCATCACTGAGCACGTGAGGTGAGCTCGGGCTTGCCTCGCGCGACAACGCCAAGGACGCCTCCGCCGCCTCCGCCGCCCTGGTCGCCGGGTCGACGTGGGCGATTCGGATGGCGAAGGCGTAGTCGGCGCTCGCGGGCTGGTGTGCATCGGACGCGCCGGCCTTGGCGCCCGACTTTGGCCGCAGGTGGTAGCACACGATGCGCAGCGCGCCGTCCTGCCAAAAGTTGTGCAAGTCCACCGTGCCCGAGAAAGGCACGCCGACCATCTTCCAGGTCGGTAGGTCCAGATTAGACGTGTTGAACGAGAAAGTGTATGTCGGCCCGACCTCAAAAGGAATGGCGCCCAGCTGGCGCCGCCGCTTGCGCGCAGCATTATCTTCGAGATCCTCGAGGTCAAAGGTCGCGTCCGTGCCCAGCGGCGGCGGCGCCTCTCCAGCAGGTGTCACGATCATTCGATCCGCAGCGATCATGAGGTTCGAGACGATGTGCGGACGCTCCGCATTCTGTGAAAGTGAAGGGTTCCCAAACGAGAAATGGATCGGAAGCACTGCCGAGATGAGGGAGAGCACGCCGCGCGCCACGCCCTTGGTGAGCAGCCCCAGCTGCATCTGCGGTAACTCCACCTCACCGCCCGTGAACACGCCGCCCGGCGTCGCCGCTTTGAACCGGCCCTGCACTTGCACCTCAAAACGACGGCGACGGCCCCGAAAGACTTTTCCCATGTAGTACGTGTCGGCCGCCTCCGGCTCGGGGCGCACGAGGAAGAGCGCACAACCCGAAAAGAGTGCCGTCTCGATGGGCACAGGCACGCGCGAGTTGACCTGGAGCGGCTGGAAGCTACCGTCGACGCCCAGGCTGCTCACGTCGATTGTCGGGAACAAGGGCGGTGGCGGCGGCAGCGGCAGCGGCAGCTGCGGCGGTGGTAGTTGCGCCGATGACGACGTCGGCGCTGGTGTGGGCAACGGCGAGGACGGCGACGACGATGCCCATTCTTCCAGCGCCCACTCGACGCCTGGTACCCCCTCTGTGAGCATTCGCAACGCCTGCTCCGCCGCAACACACTTGGCGGCAGCCATCTCGGCGAGGCGAGGATGTTCGGCGAGGTTAGGGTTTGCAGCGAGCGCGCCATACATCTCGAGCGACTCGCGTAATAAGTCGCTGTCTCTGCTCGCGATACCCTGCTTTTGGCACATGTTGGCGGCGCTCAGCAGGAAGCGAGGGTCTTTGGGCACCAGCCTGGCGGCTTCCTTGAAGTGCTCCAGCGCCTCCGCGACATGGCCTTCCTTGTTGGCTTGCAGGCCCGCCCTATTCGCGTTCTCAGCGAGCGCTTGGTAAGTCTGGCCACTCGCCTCCATCCGAGCAGGAGTCCGCCTTTCGACAGGCTTCTCGTTCGTCGGCCACTCGTCGGGAACGCCGGAAGGAAAACTTGTCCAGTCAAGTCAAGTCAAGTCGACGAAACAGAAACGATGGCATCCTAAATTAGGTTCAAAGACACCGTGGGGAGCCGAGACACACACACGCGGGACACACACGGGACACACGGGCGCACACGGGCACACGGATCACACAGACGAACCTCACAACCATCCAAACCCACCACCACACAACCCGCACGCGCGCACGACAGCGCCTCAGCGCGAAGACCGAAACCTATTAGGTTGTCTGTTGTTTATGAAGTGACTTGACTTGACTTGACTAAAACTTGACTGGGCCGTAGGCGGACTTGTGAATTGGTGTAGATTGGAGTTGTGTGTGAGGAGGCAGGAGGAGGCAGCAGAATACTGACGACGAGTCGATTGGAGGTGTGGTTTGGTGTCGTGAGGAGGCGCCTACATGTAAAGTACAACACGCCGACGACGGCAGCGCACATACGTGGCGAGGGGGGTGCCCAGACAAACCAAGCGTGGCGGATGGTAACCGACGAGTGTTGGGGCTGATGAAAGTCATCAGTCAACGCTCAGTCGCTCAGACCTCAGAGCTCGCAGTGAGCCAGTGACCGTCACGCCCCCGTTCCCGTCCGGTTGCGCATCGGCACTTCGCTCGCCATCGCTCGATCGCGTGTTTCGAGATTCGACGTCTTTCGGTCGTCCACGACGAACAACGCGGTATTTTCGCACCAAAAAAGGTCAGAGAAGTCAGAAGAGAGATCTTCCGCGTACACGAATCGATACTCTCTATTGCTGACCCCTCGGTGGAGCTCCTGTGCCACCGACGCGACCACGAGCGATACCAGGCCAAACACGTCGGTCCGTCTCAGCGCATGATGCGTTCCGCAGCCGGCGGCCCGCCCTCTCGCTGCATGTGTGCACACGTTTCCGTTGAGCGTTGAGCCTCCCATGCCGCATGTTGCACGAACACCCCCCTCCCCCTCCGCCTCGGCTCGAGTTCTCCTCACGCGCCCACATACTTGAGTGTGATCTCCATGCACTCCTCATTCTTGTCCTCCTCGTTGTTGACGAAGACGAGCACGCGCGTGTGCCCGTCGCTCACCCCCCCGCTCGGCAGCGGCGAGAAGTGCAGCCCAATGTACTTGGCCTCCTGCGACGGGATCGAGAGCGAGGGGGCCGAGAAGGCGAGCAGGTGCGGCTTGTCCGTCGAGAAGTGGAAGGTTGCGTCGTACGCGTAAGGGTTGGAGAGGGCCACCTTCTTACGGGCACCGAGCGCCGCAGGCACTTGCAGCTCGAAGGCCTTGGTAATCGCGGGCTGCCGGTTGACGGCGCACACGAGCCATGACGCGAGCAGAGCCCGTCGCGACAGGTCGACCGCATGCACCACGTACTGGCGTCGGCCGGCGACATGAGGGCGGAGGGCGAGCGTCACCTCCGTCAGACCACCCGTGAGTGCAAACGGTGCATTCGGCGAGAGCTTGAGCTCGGCAGGCGCGGATGAGAAGCACTGGACGAGCCCCCGCGAGCCGCTGCCGCCGTTGCCACCGTCGCCACGGAGCATCGCCTTGGCGATCGATGACTGCCCCATGAGTGCGTGGACGTCGACGCGCTGCAGCGCATGCACGATCAGCTCCCACGTCTCTAGGATGGTATGCATCCACACGTCCGCATACACGAGCACGAGGAAGCGCGTGACCGTGGGCGACGAGCCGCATTTGAACTTGATCGACACTTCTAACGGCTGTGAGGCCGACCGTTGCTCGTGCACGCCGCACACCACATTGGGATCGGAGGAGCGCACCCAGACGGGAGGTGGCGCGCCGCCGCCCGCCGACGCTGCTGGGCCGCCCGCAACGCCGGCGACGGCAGCCGCGCTGAAGCCGTGGACGGTGGGGCCGGTGGGGGGAGGCGCGCCGGTGAGGCCGCCGTGCTGTGCGGGCAAGTGGTGCGGGAGCGCGGACGACGCATGCCAGCGCACGGAGGCCATCCGGATCGTCGTCTTGAGGAACTCGTGCTCCGATTGGTGGAAGCGGAACGTCTGATCGACCACGTACGGCTGCGGGCGCACGCGCAGCTCGAGGGCGCCTACCGTCTCCGACTGCACATTGAGCACGCGCACGATGAGCGTGCGCTTGCCCAGGGGCTGTGCCGCCACCTCCGCCGGGCTGAGCGCCGCCGCAGCCACCACACGCCGCCCACGCGTGGGCGAAGTCGCCTCGGCCTCGGCGGCGGCGGCGGCGGCGGGCGCGCCGTGCAGCGCCACTTGGCCGTGCTGCCATCCCTGGTACTTGATGGGGATGTATACGAGCTCATGCGCTTGCAGCCAGAGCTGTCGGCCGTGGAGCAGCAGGTTCTCCTCCGAGGGCGTCGAGAGCCCATGGATCGCCTTCAGCGCTCGCCACTCATCCACCGCGGTCACAAGGCTCAGGTGGCCCAGCGCATCGTCCCAGTCGATGGTGAATGCATGCGGCTCGGCGTATGGGTTGCGGAAGGGGAGCTCGACGAGCTCGGCAGAGCCGTACGACGGGTACACGTATCTCGTGAGCGACGCCTGGTCCTGCAGCAGCAGCCGCAGCCGCTCCTCGCGGTGCTTGGCACGATACGCCTCGGCCGCTTTGAGAGATCGCTGCTGCAGCTGCAGTCGCGCACGTGAGAAGGAATGCTCGTCACTCAACCCAAGCTCAAGGGAACGCGCGACCGAGCCCGCGCCCCCCGCGCCCAGCCCCTCGGCTGCCGCGCCTGCCAACCTGCCCGCGAGCCCGAGAGACGTGAAGCCATCTGCCGAGCGCGAGAGAGGCTGGCCGGCGCCGCCGAGCGCGCCGCCGCCGCCCACCCCTGGGTCTGGGGCCACACGCCCGCCAGTCGAGCGCAGCCACTCGCGCTGCTTCTGGCGACGTAGCTGGCGCCGGTAGAGGGAAGCTTCCTCAGCGGCGGTGGGCTCGCGCGTCTTGGGCACGTTGGCGGGCACGTTCGGGTCGGACGCGTCCGTGAGCGCGCGCGTGCGAACCTTTTGCTTGGGCGCGGCCCCAACCTCAGCCGCGGCCGCGAGGGCTCGCGAGGGCTGTCCGGGGTGGAGCGGCTGATCGGGCGACGAGCCCGACGAGGCGCCCTGCACGGGGCAGCTCAGGCGCGCGATCACGAGCTTGAGCTTGCCACGACGGCGCGGCTCGACGACCGCCGCCACGTCAGCCGACGGCGCCAAGTCGATCGAAGTGAGCGCCGTGTCGAGCACATCGACCGACAGGTACTCTTTGGTGACGGAGGCGGGCCCCACTCGCTCGGTGCCCTTTTTGAGCAGCGCCGCGAGCGGCACGCGTGCCGTGCCGATCTGTAGCAGCGACGCGCCATCCCACACGTCGATGGCGACCGCTTTGTTCTGCAGGTAGCTCTGCAGTCGCTGGGTCTGCACCGCGGCGAAGGCCTCGCCGTCGGCGCGCGACGCAACTGCCGCCTGTGCGGCCGAACGCGCGGCCGCATCACCAGTGCCAGAGCGCGGCGCCTCAGTCTCGGCGGCGGGCGGCTGCACCAGGAAGCGTTCGACGAGCCCGGGGCCCTCGCGGGCAAGCCCCGCGTCCGCTGCGACCAGCATCAGGTCGCGCTCCTTGGCGGCCTTGGCGGTGGCGGCGCCGGCGCCCTCGGCGGCCTCGGCACGCGGCGCGGCGGCGGCCTGCGCGCGCTCGGCTTTCTGGAGCGCTAAGATGGGCGCGAGCGCCTTGACGGAGACGGTGAGCGTGCCGACGAAGCCGCCGGTGCCCGACATGGGCACTCCCGCGTCGATCGCATCCACATTGTCGGTGAGCAGCTGCTGAAGGTCGATCGTACCCGAGGCCACGTCGGTCATCGCGCTCTGCGCGTCGCGCGTGCGCCCGCCCGACGCGCCCGCGCGCGACGCCGAAGCCGCGCGCCCCCCCGAGGGCGCCTTGAGGGTGAACGTGATCACCGCGTCGCGCCCAGGCTCATTGGTCTTGAGGGCCTTGAGAAGCGCCACAGCCGCGGCCGAGGCGGGCGGCACCTCAAGCGAGTGTGAGAAGCCAAAGTCGACGCGCCGACCGCGTTTGGTCGCGTAGGGCGTGCGAATGGGAGCGCTCGCCAAGGGCGGCGCACCCGCCGCGTCGGCAGGCAGCGGGTGCACGCCCGCAATCTCGATCTCGAGGAGCAGCTGCTGGTACGGTGCGTCGCGCCCGTCCTGGGAGAGGGAGAGGTCGCGCACCTCGAGCACGAGGGCGTCTGGACGCGCGCCGCCCTCGCCGCCCGTCGGGCTGGAGCCGCGTGGCCGGCGGCCAGAAGAGGAGCTCACGGCGTCGGCTGGGGCCGATGCGGCGCCGGCCGCGTGCGCGGTCGCCTCGTCCGCGGTGAGGAGCATCGCGCGTGGCGTGGTGCGCGGCGCAAAATGGTAGAGCTGGAACGAGAGGTAGATCGACTCGGGCGGGGGGCTCTCGCCGCTCGCCGAGAAGCAGACGAACTGCACGAGCAGATTGTGCGCCATGTTGGGCGCCCACTCGGCGGCGTCTTCGACGACGGGCACGCCCGCCTGGGCTGCGGCCGCGCCATCGAGCGCCGTGCGCCCGAGGTGCATTGACGCCTTCCACAGCATGGCACGATCGGCGCGATCGGCGGCCGAGCCGGTGGGCATCGTCGAGATCACCCGGGCCTCGTGATAACCTCCACCGCCCGCCGCCACGAGCTCGGCCATCGCCTGCTCAGCCGACGAGCGCACGAGCGCGCGCGAAGGGGCCGTGCCCGGCTCCACCGGACGGCCCTCTGCCGCCGGCTTGGCGCCCCTTGCGGCGAGCTCGGCCTTGGCGGCGGCGGCGCGGTCGACGGGCGGGGCGGTGACAGCGCGGATGGCGGCGAGGGCGTGCACGGTCACAGAGATCTCCGCGAGCTCCGTACGGTCGGGCGCAAAGAGCGGCAGTGCGCTGCGCACGACGTCGGCGCCGCTCGACCACAGGCCGCGCAGAGGCAGCTGCGCCTCGGCGAGCGGCTCCCCCACCGTGCCTTGGGTGCTCGCGATGCCGTAGAGCACATACGTGAGCGTGGAGGCTGCCTCGGAGCGCTCGGGCTGCAGCGCCGTCTGCAGCCGTGTGGTGCCCGCAGCGCTTGGGAGCAGCTCGAGCGACTCGGCGTAGTCGATGGACACGCTGCTCGGCGCCTCCCCCTTCGCAGGCTCCCGAGGACGCGCGACACGGTTCGTGCGCAGCGGGTATGTGGTAACGAGTGGACGCAGCTGCAGCCAGAACTGGTCAAAGTGCGCGGGCACCGGCCCGACTAGCTTGAGCGAGTGCACGTGCAGGTCGATCCGGCCGAGAGGCTTCGAGTGGCGCTGGATGGCCGCGATCTCTCGCCAGCCGCGGTACGCCTGTCGCTCGAGCGACTGCATCTTCGCAAAGTGGTGCGACGATGCGCGCCTCTCCTGCGCAATCTCCTTCGCGCTCGGCTCGGGCTCCTTGTCCTTGTCATCGCGATCACGGCGGGGCTTGTCGTCGTCTCTGTCGCGCTCACGCTCCTCGTCCCTATCCTTGTCGCGCTTCGGACTGACCCTATCCTTGTCGCGGTCTCTCTCGTCGTCCTTGTCGCGCTTCGGGCTGTCGCGCTTGTCCTTGTCGCGCTCGCGCTCCCTGTCACGCCGATCACGATCCTTGTCGTCACGATCCTTGTCACGCCGATCGCGATCCTTGTCGTCACGCTCCCGGTCGGCCTTGGCCTTCTCGCGCCGGTCTGCCTCCTTATCGCGCTTGGGCGAGTCGCGCTTGCCCTCGTCGCGCCGGTCCCGCTCCTTGTCCCTATCCTTGTCGCGGTCCCGCTCGACGTCCCTTTCCTTATCGCGCTTCGGACTGTCCCTGCCCTTGTCACGCTCCTGGTCCCGGCCACGATCCTTGTCACGCCGATCGCGATCCTTGTCGTCACGATCCTTGTCACGCCGGTCGCGATCCTTGTCGTCACGCTCCGGACGTTGCTCGGGCTCGGGCTCAGGCGTGGTGAAGGCGAGGTTAAAGGCCTGCTCGGCCGCGGCCACCTCCTGCGCCTGCTTGGCGCTAGCGCCCTCGGCGAGCTTCGTGGCGAGCGCGGTCGCGTCGTCGGCCTCCTGGCTGTCAAGCTCCTTGCGCATGGAGTCGATCTCCTTGGGAACCGACACCTCCAACTCGAGCGTGGGTGCGGCCGCGGGGAGCGCCGTCTTGAGCGCCGAGCCGCCGTCGGGGAGCTTCTCGAGGGAGAGAGGGCAGGGCTTGCCATTGCAGCCGAAGGCCATCTGCACGCGCAGCCGCTGCGGGAAGTTCGGTGGGCGCGTCGGCTCCGGCGTGAGCACCGCACAGCCCCACGCCACGCTGATCCAGCGCCTCGGCCCGCGGTTGGGTGTCGTCACCTCCGTCTGCAGCTCGAAGACCAGAGCCACGCTTGCATGCAACACGAAGCCCTCGAGCACCGCCGACGAGCTCGCCTGCGCGCGCAGCATCACCGTACCCGCCGGAGCGCCCGCTGGCGCGCGCGCGCTGCTGTCCGTCTCGAGGCTGATCACCTTCGGCGCCACAAGAGAGCCCGGAGGCGCGCCCGGAGTACGACCGTCGGCGGAGCTGACGGGTGGCCCCTCGCGTGAGTCCAGCACGCTTTTGGGCGCGAGCAGCGCATGCGACGAGTGAAGCCCCACGAGCAGCCGGCGCTGGCCCGTGGTCAGCCCCGACGAGGGCACGGGCGTCGGCTTGGCGCCGCCGCGCGGTGGCGGCAGCATGGCCGCATAGGCCGCCTTGGCCGTCTCCGACTCGAGCGCCGTTCCGAGCGCGAGGCGCACCGACGCTGCGGTGAGCCGGCACGCGGTCTGGAGCGAGCGCGTCTCGGGCTTGGCGAAGGGCGAGAGGATGAGTCGGCCGTCGCGCCCGGGCTCGCGCGAGGGGAGCAGACCAGGCCACGCCTCCTCGGCGGTGGTGAAGACATCCACAGGCAACGCGTGCAGCAGCGGGCGCATCTGGCGGTGCCCCCTGAGCGCATAGCTCAGCTGCGCCTGCGAGGGCTTGAGGAAGCGGTTTCGCCTGTACGGAGGGCTGAGCTCGGGCTGCAGGAGTGCGAGAGGCGTGCCCGAATAGAACTCGACGCGCGATGTTTCACGCCCGCTGTCACGCCCGCTGTCGGCCACGTCCTTGAGCGCCCCCAGACCGCTGGACGTGCGGTCGAAGACTTCGAGGATGGCCCAACCGACAGCATGCTCCGAGGGCGGCGACTTCTCGACGATGAGCGTTTGCTCGAGCACGAGCACACACCGGCCGCCCGTCTGCGCCGAGTGGAAGTAGAGCTCGATGTCGTGGTCGACGTCGATGACGGAGCGGCTCTCGCGCAGTGGCACGCTCGACCCTTCCCAAGTGCGTCCGAAGAAGCGCCGATCGGTCGTGTCGAAGAGCGAGGCCGAGATGCGGTGCGAGATGCGCGCGCCCGCATTGTCGGCCTCGCGCGACACGCGCTCGGGCACGCGCAGCGAGCTCACGCCGCGAAGCGTCAGCCGATACGGCACAGTGTCGCGCTTGGGCGGCGGTCTCCCTGATTTGGGATCGTACCCTGGTGGACCGGGCGAGGGCACGATGACGTTCGAGCGCATCAGCCGCTCCCACTTCTCGGCAGCCGCCTGATTCGAGGCGTCCGCGTCGCGCGGCGTCCCGCCGCCAACCGCGGGCGAGGCCGAGCGGCCGCGGTCGCCCTCGTCGCGCCCGCGATCGTCGTCCCGGCCGCCGCCGCGATCGCCATAGTCGCGCCCACGATCGCCGCCGCGATCGCCATAGTCGCGCCCACGATCGCCGCCGCGATCGCCATAGTCGCGCCCGACGCCGCGGTCCCGGTCGTCGCGAGGATCGTCGCCGTACCGCCGATCGGCGTCTCGTCCACTGCCGCGGCCGGGGCTGCGTGTATCATAAGGGTCGCGCGAGCTGCCTCGATCGTCGCGCCCGCCGCCGCCACGGTCGTCGCGGCCACGGTCGTCGCGGCCACGGTCGTCGCGGCCACGGTCGTCGCGGCCACGGTCATCGCGCCCGCCGCGGTCGAAGTCCTGGACGCGCTCCGGGCGGCCGCTGCTGCCCTGGCGACTGAAGTCGTCGCGCCCACGGTCGTCGCGCCCGCCTCTGTCGCCTCTGTCACGATCGTAGGCACTGTCGCGGCCTCCGCGATCGTACGGGTCGCGCGAGCTGCCGCGGTCGTCACGGCCGCCGCTGCGCATGTCGTCGCGGCCGCTCCGGCTGTCGACCTCCTGGATCCTGTCGAGGCGCCCGCTGCTGCCCTCACGCGAAAACGACGAGCGCTGCCCTCCCGATGGCGAGGACGGGCGTGCGGCGTCGCGGCCGGCTGAGGAGCTGAACCTGTCTGCGGTGATCGAGGAACCTGGCCCTGGCGTCGACTTGGCCGGATCATAGCTGGACCTCGTGCTGCTGCTGAGTGAGGAGCCTGGGCCCGGCTGGGACTTGGCTGGGTCTGAGGAGCTGAACCTGTCGGCGGTGATCGAGGAACCTGGCCCTGGCGTCGACTTGGCCGGATCATAGCTGGACC
>ENA-UOXP01001453-UOXP01001453.1-mixed-culture-metagenome-genome-assembly--contig:-NODE-1453-length-16861-cov-33.305070_pt1 | contig 16861 bp, 8 predicted proteins | sample MGYA00238161_ERZ761639 | MGnify/ENA primary metagenome ERZ761639 (study PRJEB28913, sample SAMN08776760) | mixed culture metagenome | isolation source: Freshwater growth medium | place: USA...
CTCGACGCCACGGTCGATCTCGAGCCGATTTCCTCTTCGGCGTAAGAGTGGCGCTAAGAGCATGCACTGCATAGTGGAGGGAAGGGGGGAAGTGGGGACTTTTGTGGGAAGGTGCGGCTAGCAAGCAGGGCTGATGAGGAGCATGTGTAAAGCGATAGTCGCATGCAGCACCACAGCAGCGGGCATGGCAGCGGAGCGGGGGGGCAGCAGCGGGCGTGGCAGCGGCGGACGGGGCAGCGGCGCGGGCATGGCAGCGACGGGCTGGAAGCAGTGCGGCAGCAGCGATGTGGAAGCAGATGTGCAGGAGCGCCTCGACGTTGACTGTGACTGTGTAGTGAGGGTAATTAAAGAAACGTTTTAGCCCCCGGGAGCGCGGGGTACTTTCGTTGTGTTAGACCGTTAGTTAGACCGAGACCCACGCCGAGAGCGGTGGAGCCGGACGGAGAGCTGGCCGGGGTGACGGGGGGTTGTTATCGAATTTGGGTGGGTTTGTTATCAGGATACGTATCCTATGTATCTTGCATGTATCGTGCATGTATCTTGCATGTATCTTGATGTGTCCCGTCAAGATAAAATACATAGGCGATAGGGATACATTCAAGGAGACGTATCTCGAGCCCTACTTGCGGGCGCGCTTGGATGCGCGCTGGGGCAACGCCTTAGGGCGCCTCCTTAGCTGCCTTAGATGCCTTGGCAGGTGCCTTAGGTGCCACAGCAGCTCCCTTGCCTCCCTTCAGAGCTTCTAGGCTGGCTTGAGTGGTTCTTTTCGCTGTCGCCCGGTCGCTGTCGCTACGCTGTCGCCCTCGCCGCCACCACCCTCGCCTCCGCCTTCGGGGTGGCCATGACAAAGCAGAAGATGGAGGAGCTGCTGGGTGCTGGTTGTGATGGAGAAGACCCACTACAACACAAGGAGCAAATGGGTGGCCTGATAGGTGCGCTGCACACACGATGATGGCATCGATTAACCCCAGTGAGTTACTTATCCTGTATGTATTTTGCATGTATCCCGCATGTCTCCTTCATATCAGATACGTCTCTCTCTGGATGCATTTGAGATACATGTATCTGATTATGTATCTCAGATGTATCCCGTATGCATCTTGATCACCTCTGCAGATACATGTATCCCGAATGTATCTTGTATGTATCTTGCATCTCACTTCTCAGTTACGTACCTCTCTGGATACATTCGAGGTAAGCATTTCAGATTGTATCCCGCATGTATCCCGTCCAAGACACATGTATCATGATTTTGTATCTCGGTGTATCTTGATGTATCGTGATGAACAGTCTAGGATACACGTATCCTGATGTATCCTGATATGTATCCAAGGTGACACCAAGGAAGTGCGCAAGATACATGTACATGTATCTTGATGTATCTGACATGTATCCCAAATGTATCTTGGACTCCTTTGGGATACATCTTACATGTCAAAATCATAGTCAAAATGATATGAAAGGTCAAGATACATGTATTCTCTTCGAATGTAACAGAGCACATGTAAGATACATTTGAGATACATGCACGATACATCAGGATACGTGTATCCTTCCAGGATACATGCAGGATACAGCAAGATACATCAGGATACGTATCCTGATAACAAACCCCCCCAAACTTGATAACACACCCCCCCTAACCCGCCGGCCGGGCGGAGGGGTGAGCGCGGGACCGTGAAATAAGTCATAGTATTATAGAATCTTGCCTAAGCTGGATGTGGATGATTGTGGATTGGCGCCACAGGACTGAGTGTCTGGGGGCGACAGGCAAGCGTGCTGCCAGCGTCCAAAGCACTTCGAGGCCACATTAAGGCGCTCCCACTTGTCCGCCGTGCAGCACGCATGATATGCCACCGTGACATTCGAGATCATGCTCACTTGGCTGGGAAAGATGGACCCATGGAGGCTAGAATTGTAGACGTGCCTCCCATAGAGGTAAGAATTGAACAAGGGGCCAGCGCGCCCAACAAGGAAGGTTATCTGTGCCCCCCTCGGAGGGCGTGACTTGACGTCGAAGGGCATGAGAGTTCCAGTGATGTCGCTGCGGTACACGGCAAAACCACCCCAGCGCAACCCTGCAGAGTCCGACGAGAAGAGAGCTCGATTGAAGAGCAGCTGGTTGCCGATTCCAAAGAGCTTCTTGCGTTTTTTCCACTCACGAGCGTAAGTATCGATGTAGAAGAGAACGCGCGAGAGCAGCCGACGCGTCGCTGGCCTGTTGCGCATCAAATAGAAGCCCGAGTTAATGATGCCGTGCACTGAATGCCAGGTTCTCACCGGCTCGATGAAGAAGCGTACGTCGACGGGCGGCAGTGCAAGCAACGTCGAGTATGGCCGGAGCGGCAGCACATCGACGTCGCTGAAGATGGCCGCATCGCACTCGCGAATAACGTATGATCCGTTCGAATCCTGAGTGTGCAGAAGCTCATGCATGCGCCGAATGCCAGCCATCGAGCCTTCAAGATACTGCGCCCCAAGAAACTTTTCGCTGCCCTTGTTGTGGAACCTGCCGACTGATTGCCCAGAGTCGGGAGACATGTCGAGATGAAGTCGGTACGCCTGTTTCGGATCGTTCTTGATCATCTCGCCGATCCAGCTAACCCAGCAAGAGAATAAGCTGAGCGAAACCTTTGCGTTATTTGAGATCGCCACCACATGCAGCACGCTTGGTAAATCGCACAGTGCGTCACCAGAACGCGGCTCAAAACGAGGTGGCTCAGACGCATAGCTCCCCTTTTCAAGAAACCAATGGCTACCATCGTTGAGTTTGGGAGCGATTGATCCGCGAACGAAGAGCAGCAGTGAAAAGGGTAGTAGTAGCAATTGGTTCCAACCAACGATGCTCATCTATAGCGGTCGCAGTTTGGGACCAGCGCGCTGCGCTTGCTTAAGAGAGATCCAAAGTGAGTATGACATAGTGATCTCCGTACTCCGACGCAACTGATTGTTGCAAAGAGTGAAGAGAATTTGGGAATGCATGCAATTTTGTTCGGCGTGCTACCCGGCACCAGCGTGTCGGGAGACATGTCGAGATGAAGTCGGTACGCCTGTTTCGGATAAACAAACCCTTGGATAGAAACCCTTGGACTTCATATCGTATGTTAAACTAAGACGAACCTCTCCCGGCTCCCCTCGATGCCTTTTTCGGGCTTTCGTCTTTTTTCTTCAACGTACCCAACGGGCGCCCCGTTGAATGTACCGAACAGTACATGTAGTTGCGTCTTAAATATTGCACATCGCACCAAAGGGAATGGCGTCCTTTCCATTTTGACACACCCCGCTGTCTGAGATTCATATCAGTGTCGGGACTTCAAGTCGAAACAGATTTCCGAAGCTTGACGGCCCTTCGAAGACGACTATCTCGCGCTTCCATCCATGGCGTTCGGCGCGGTGGCCCTCGCGGTCACACTGTTTACACCAGTCGATTCTCTCAGTACTGCAACGAAGTCGGCGATGTGCATGAAGATCATGCACACGCCACGAAGCTTCGTGAAGATGCAGGGGGCCATGGGCAGTCCTGGCGGCTTCGTCTCATCGCGCGGGCGTGGTGGTTCGCCGTCACCGCCGCAGGGCAACCCGCCGCAGGGCGGCATGGGCATGCCGCCGCAGGGTGGCATGGGCATGCCGCCGCAGGGTGGCATGGGCATGCCGCCGCAGGGTGGGATGGGCATGCCGCCGCAGGGTGGGATGGGCATGCCGCCGCAGGGCGGCATGGGCATGCCGCCGCAGGGTGGCATGGGCATGCCGCCGCAGGGTGGCATGGGCATGCCGCCGCAGGGTGGGATGGGCATGCCGCCGCAGGGTGGGATGGGCATGCCGCCGCAGGGTGGCATGGGCGGACCTGGCATGCAGGGTGGCCCTGGTGCCGGGCCCATGGGCGGCATGCCGATGCCCGGCGGCATGGGCGGCGGTATGCCAGGCCAGATGGGTGGCCCTGGTGCCGGGCCCATGGGCGGCATGTCGATGGGCGGCGCCGGGCTCATGGGCGCTGGGCCGATGGGCGGCATTCCGATGGGCGGCATGCCCCGAATGGGCGTCCGCGAGTCTGTCATGTCGCGCATGCAGGGAGGCGCAGCCTTTGGTGGGTACGGTGACACGAGGCCTCAGTTTGGGAGCCCAGGCAGCGTACGTGAGTCCGTCCTCGGCGCTCTCAGCTACAACAACGCCGTCGCCGGCGATGGCGCGGTCCTCACTCCCGTGCGTGACCTGGTGTACCTCGGCACCGGAGGGCGCATGGAACCCGTACGCGATGCGGCCGCACGCCGAGCGATGCGCTATGGGCGATTCGGCTCACCCAACCCATACGGCCAATCGTCGCCGTACATGGGCGCGGGCGTCGTGTCCACTCGGAACGGGTACCCGGCGTCACAATACGGCGCGACTTCGTCCTCTGCCACGGCGCCACGATTCAGCAACGTGGCCCAGGAAACGTGGGGCGGCGCACCCGCAATGGGCGGCATGCCGCCACCGATGGGCATGCCCATGGGCGGCGCCGGGCCCATGGGCGGGATGCAGCCACCGATGGGCATGCCCATGGGCGGCGCCGGGCCCATGGGCGGGATGCAGCCACCGATGGGCATGCAACAGCCGGGCATGCAACAGCCGGGCATGCAACAGCCGATGGGCAACCAGCAGTACGGTAACGGAAGGTAATCCGTACTTCTTACCTCCGGTTCCGTGATCAGCCGCTGCTGCACCGACGCGGTGCGCAGACAACGCATGCCATGTTGTCTCGCTCTATACATTGTTCGCGCATGTCTAGCATTTCGAAGTTCGAACGGTCGTGGGTGCGCGGAGGAGCGTGGCGTCCGCGGCTCGCGTGTCGGCTGTCGCACGCTCGCGGCCGCCCGCCGCCAGGCCCGGGGTCGATCATGGCTCAGGCGAGGCGGGGCGGCTCAGCAGCGGTTGTTCTCGACCGGAATCTTCAATAAAACGTACCCGCGCCGTGCGCGTCTCCCTGAGTTATATTTCATACGTTTCGTAGTCACTCGATTCACATTCAGCCATGCCCATGGCCATGCCTCCGATTTCGTTTGTTGATGTTGAGTTTTAGCTTCTTATTTTAGGCTTCGTGTACTGCACTATGGTATCTGCTATCTCTCCTGTGACGCCCTCTCTGACCCTCTCTGCAACGCAATTTACTCCGGTCGATACTGCTTGAAGATCATATCCTTCGGGTCGAGGCCCGCAAAGCCAGCTTCCACCAGCTCGGCGTGGGTGCTGCGCAAGAAGATGACGAGCTCTTTCCACGCGAACCCGCCCTCTCGCAGCTGACGCAACGTGTAGCCCGCGGCTTTGAGATCCCTACCGGCGACTCCCGCCTCGTGCAGTGCCCCGGCGCTGGCGCCCGCGGCCTTGAGCTCGGCAACGCCCACGCCAATCTCGGTGAGCTCCTTGGTGCTGTAACCACCCTCGAACATTTCCTGTGTGGTGAAGCCGATGGCAGCGAGGTCCTTGGCGTAATACCTGCCCTCCACGCGCAGCGTAGACACGGGGCGCCCATCGGTGGCATCGACGCTGCGCTGTCGGAAGCCACCCTCGAGGAGCTCCTCTTGCGTGAACCCGCCCTCGCGCACCTGACGGCACGTGTACCCCCCGCTGCGCATCTCCGCCACCTGGAAGCCGATCATTCGCAACTCGGCCGCACTGTAGCCCTTGGCACGCAGTGCGCTGACCGAAGTCACGCCGTCAGCGCTCGTCTGCACCGCCTCCACCTCGCGCGGGTGGAAGCCCCCCTTGATCAACTCGGCTGCTGTGAAACCGACCTCGCCGAGGAGCTTTGCCTTGCAGCCGAGCTGGCGCAATTCGGCCGCGCTCACGCCGATGCCCTTGAGCTCGCGCACACGCAGGCCCAGCTCCCACAGCTCCTTGGCGTCGAAACCACCCTTGAACAAGTCGTCGTTGGTGCAACCTGCCGCCTGCAGCGCCGCTGCGGTCACCCCGGCCTTGCGCAGCAAGTTGACGCTGTACCCCAGCGCGCGCAGCACCTTCGGGCTGACGCCCGCCTCCGTCATCTCCTTCGCGCTCGCGACAATCTTGAGCTGCTCAACGGTGAAGCCACCCTCGAGGAGCTCTGCGCAGGTGTAGCCGCCACCCCGCATCTCGGCTAACGAAGCGCCTTTGGCTTTCAACTCACCGGCCGTGTACCCACCGTCCCGGAGCTCGGCGCATGTGTATCCCGCTCCTATGAGCTCCTTGGCGGAGAATTCCACTTGCGAGTCATGCATCTCCTTGGCCGTGTACCCCGCGTACGCGCCCTCACCCTCGGCGTACAGCTGGTCGCGGAAGCCACGTAGCTCCTTGGCAGAGTATCCGCCCTTTGCCAGCTCGCCCGCCTTGTATCCCTCCAGCTTGAGACGGTCCGCTTTGAAACCGGCCTCACGGATCTTGGCGATGGGCGTTCCCGCCTTTTTCAGCTTGAGCAGCCCGATGCCGCTCTCTTTGAGCAGCGCCGCGTCAAACCCGGCGGCCTGCAGCTCTTGCGCATCGTAACCCGCCCAATCGAGGTGGTTGAGCTGGAAGCCGGCCTTTCGCATCTCGGGCGCCTTCCAGCCTGCCTCCTTGAGCGGCTTGCATTCGCATCCCGCCGCCACCAGCTGCGGGAGCGTGAAGCCCGCCTCGGTCGCCTCGATCGTGTTGTAGCCCGCCTTGATCACAAACTTGCAGTCATAGCCAGCGGCCCTGAGCTCCGTCGCCGAGTAGCCCGCCTCCCGCAGCTCCGGACCCACAAAAGCTTTGGTGCTGCGCAGCTCGCTCGCGGTAAAGCCGGCAAGGCGCAGCTCCGGCGCCTTGTACCCGGCCACAAGTTTGAGCTCCGACGGCCCGAAGCCCGCCGCCTTGAGCTCTTCGAGCGTGAAGCTCGCGTCCTTGAGATCGAGCAGTCCATATCCGGCTTCGTCCTTGAGGGCGGAGGCGCCAAACCCGAGCGCCTTAAGCTCGTGCACGGTCGCATCTGCCGCCTTGAGATCTTTGACCTTGTAGCCGAGCGCCTTGAGAGCGGGCAGCTTGATGTCGCACTTGTCCATCAGGTCCTTGGCGCTGTACCCGGCCTCCTTGAGTTCGATTGGCCGGTGGCCGAGGGCCAGCAGCTGCTTCGGCTCAAAGCCGACATCGTGCAGCACACGCACTGTGAAGAGACCCTTCAGGTGTGCACGGCGCAGCTCCCCTGCGACGATCAGCTCGACCACCTGCGTCTGCCACGCGTCCACGTTCACCTCGCCGCGCCTGGCACGCTCGATGAGTGCGACCACCTTGCTGGCGGACTCCTCCACCTTATGCTGGTCGACGAGGGACTTGGAGCGATCCTTGCGCAGTAAGTCGCCGATCAGCAGGACCTCAAGCAATCGAGGACCCCCCGGTCGCAGCAGGCGCGTCTCGTGCAGCGCGTCCTTGGCGATCTCGCCGCCCTTGCGCAGCTTGCCCACTGGGATGGGATAGCCGCTCTCCTGGCTCACGACAAGGCATTGCAACTCGGCGAGCGCGGAGGCGCTCTCAGCCAACGCCTCAATGAGCGGCGCGCCGCTGAACGCCTTGCTCGCCTCCGGACCGTTCCACTCGAAGCCGGAGATGGACAGGTTGAGGCGCGTGAGGCTCGAGTTCTTGATGAGCGCATCGAGCAGGGGCGGCACTTCGACCTCGGAAATGTGGTATGTGCAAGACCACTCGTAGATGGCGCCCCTCTTCAGAGCATCGAGCGGGAGACCGTACCCAACTTTCAGAAGTTGGTTGGCCTTTTCGCGTACCGTGATGCCAGCTTCGCGCGCCGACTGAACGAGCTCGATCCACGCCTTGAGCGACGTGATGGTGCTGATCGCAATCGAGCGCGGCAAGATCTCAGAGAAGGGCGCTCCGTCGATGGACGCGTTGAGCAGGCTGAGCTCCGTCGCGGTCGCCATGCCCGCGTGCACGCGAGAAAAGACCGTGACCATTATGTAGGATTGGAGGATCATCTGCGGCAAGCTCTCGATGAGCACCTCGGCGATGATGCGGGTCGCCTTGTACGCCGGGATGAACTGGCGCATCTGGTCCGTGAGGCAGGGCACGACGGGCAGCAGCCCAAACGGCTCGAGGAACATGAGGCAGTCGAGTCCGAGCATGCCCAAAGGGAAACCAAGGACGACAAAGAAGCGGTACAATCCGGACTCTGGCCCGAAGGTGTCGTGGAGGTACGGGAGCACGCGCAGCCACACGACGAAGAATTGGAGGAACAAGAAGACAGACGCGATGCTCGCCCAGGCCCATTGACTCGATGAGAACAGGAGCACGGTGACCTCGATGTCGGAGATCAGATCCGCAAAGTAGAGCCACACGTTAACGAGACCGTTGAGCGAGCGGCGGAAGACTTGAATGAAGGAGCTGTGTCTCATCTTGTCGCACCACGAGCCCTTGAACGTCCTGGTCCGCTTGAGGAAGCGCTCCGGCGAGGTCTTGAACGAGTGGTTACGCGAGAGCGCCGCCTGCAGCTGCGATTGTCGCGCCCTTTGCACCTCCATCTGCTGCGCGAGTTGCTCGTCGTCCTCGTCGTCCTCGTCGCTCTGAGTCCGAACCATCTTCTGCAGGTAGAGCTCCTCGCTCGTGTCAATGGCCTTGTGCAGCTCGTTCCGCAGCGTCCTCTCGCGCATCATGCGCACCGGCTTCGAAAAGGCCGCGGCCATCACCGCAGCTTTGCCATACTTTTGAATGGTGCTGGCCGAGGCCGACAGACTCGCCCCGGCTTGCTCCGCCTCGTCCATCTCGTCGACCTCTTCGTACCGGCGGCTACGACAGTCGCGGTAGCAGCGGTACAGGTCCGCCTCGAAGAGCACGAGCAGCGAAATGCCCAGCAGCAGTCCAATGTCGAGCGCGACGTACAGGACGGGATGGAGCATCGCGTACGTCGCGCCCGCGGCGTTGGCTAGCTCTGACCAGCTGGGGTGCCAGGGCGGAGGCGGAGGCGCGCCCGCGGCGTCGCCGTCGTCGCCGCCGCCTGCGCCTTCACATCCCGCACCGATCAATCCGAGCCACGCGCAGGTCGAACCTTCAATCCACGTCATCGGGTCGAGAGCGCCGTCAGAGACGGCAAAGTAGAAGTAGGTCAGGAGACTGAGCGGGAACAAGAGCAGCCCCACGATCTGCTCAGCGCCGCCCTCGATCATCTCGCCAAGCGACGCCCAGAGGGCCAAGCAGCAATTGCATGGTGCCGTGATCCAGGAGTTCCGCACGGCGGACTCGTCCACATCGTCCTCGCTGTGGTGGTTGTTCGCTTGCACGCCATCCCCACGCTCAAAATCCTCGTACACATCCTCGCCGCCGCCCTCGTCGCCGCCGTGGGCATGCGACGTCGCGGGCACCTCGACGACGAGATCATTGAACCTCGCCTTGCCAGGTGGCCGGGGTTTGGCTCCGCTGGGAGCCGAGGCTCGCTGTGGCGTCTTCTTTGGTTGGGCTGGCGGTTGACCGGGCAGAGTTGCAGAAGCTGCTTTTGGATGCATCTCCGTTGCATTTGCATCGATGTGGTCAAGAAGCCGCTGCTGCTGAGCGTCCGGCCTCCGCGTGCGCGGCGGCATCTGCTCGCGTCCGGCAGCCCAAAAAGAGAGTTACCCCTGGGGAGCGCAAGTTCGCGTTCCTTCAGAATCCACACCGCGCGTTCACACCTCGAATAACTCTCCATGTGTGGGGAAAGGAGGGATTTTTGTGTCGTAGTAAACTTGGTCGCGTGTTTTGCATTCACAGGCCGACGTTGCGGAGAGTTTAGTAGTGGCACTCGACGCCACAAGCAAATGAGCGCGGTACCAGCCACGGCCGAGTCGTCTGAGTATGTCCGCGTGAAGAGGAAGCGGCAGACCATTTTCCTGTACGCCAACATGCCGATTGACACGGTTCACGACCTGCGGGCGCGGGCCAACCTCGTCACCAAGGTGCCGACATCCGAAATGCGCTTCTACCTGGACGAATCGGGAGAGGTCTTGCTCGACGAGAACAAGACTCTCAAAGAGCAGAAGGTGAGCCACTCCCTCTACGGGCCGAAAGCACAGCCCACGCCGCGTGCGCCTCGTGCTCCTAAATTGCCGTCCCGCCGTGCCAACCTCTTCCGGATGCCACATGCACCTCTGCGTAGATTGAGAACGACATGGTGTTGTACATGGTCTACCGGATTCAGGGTGCGTGCTGCCTATGCTCGCGCCCGATGGCCCGAAACCACGCCACGCTCGCTCGCGGCGCCTGACCTGCCATTCTGCACCCCCACCGCGCGCGCCTCGCTCACTTCGCTCGCAGGGTCCGATGATTGGGAAACGGTCATGATTGGCGACAAGAAGGCTGAAGGCGAAGCATAGCGGGGGCACATGCAGCTGTTCGTGCCTCCGCCGCCTGTGAGTGGCAGCCGCACTCGGTTTCGCGAGCCTCGGCTAGCGCTATAGAGCGCTATGCCCCGCCGTGGTCCGGGCGTGCCAGTCGACCCTAGACGCTCTAGAGGGTGCACAGCTGCACACTCACACCAGCTGCACGATATCCCCGCGCCCGCCGCGCTTTGCCCTTCGTTCGTTATGTCCGACCTTTTGTGTATCTTAACAGTTACAAAATCGTGCGGACCCCCCCGCCACGGAGCGGTCAGCAACGCACGCTAGCAGCCGTCGTGCACAGCATTTCTTCCTCGTCGCACACGCATCGTGACGTGAAGTAGAAGTACTCCTACCAACCGCGCCCACAGCTGTGGCACACTAAGAGCGCGCGACAGCCGCCACTGCCATGGATCGGGGCAGTCCCCGTACCCAGTCGGAGCGGGCCGTTGGTTTAGAGGAGGTCATTGTGCTGCTCTGCATCCCCTTGAGGTACCTTCCCTCGGCGCCGCCGGACCTCGCCGCCGCTGCCGCCTGCGTAGCCCGAGGTCAGCACCTGTACTTCGGCCCCACTGCCGTCACCACCGCCGGCGGCGCTGCAGCTTCCGCCGCTGCCTCCGGCCGCATAGAGGGCGCTGTGGTCCTGGGTGCCCTCGTCTCCAGCGACGGAGACGAGCTCGCGCGCAGGGCCCCTCAACTCGCGGCTCCGAATGGTTTGCATCTCGCGCGGCTCATCCTCAGCCCCGTCCCCAGGATGCCTTGGAGTGCGTGCGCCGCCATCGCTCCTCGATGCGCTCAACACGGCGCTGGGCTCGGCAGCCGGCTCAGCCGCCGTTGCCCAGCTCCACAACGAGCCTACTGCGGAAACAACTGACGAGCCGGCGCTGGACAGGCCGCTCACGATGCCGTAGCCCTCTTCGCCGGCCGCGGGCGGCGGCGGCGGAGCGGCCACGCCCCAGCTGGCAGGCCGATGCACATTCGGGTGGTAGCCCGCTTCGGTGACGGCAGCTGGTACGGGACCGTAGCGTGCGACCTGAGTGGGCACCGGGGTACCACCCGATGCCCAGCCCGGTACATCTGGGTAGGCACCGGGGTATGAGACCGGAGCGGGCTGGGCACCTGGGTAGCGCGCGACAGCTTCCAGTCGGCTCCGAAGCTGGCGCTGCTGCTGCTCCTCTTCGAAGATGAGCTGTTCCTGTAGGTGTCGAGCGAGCTCCTCGTCCTGAGCCATCTGCCTGCCCAGCTGCTGGGCGAGCTCCTCGTCATGAGCCATCTGCCACGCCCTGGTGGCATCGTCTGCCTCCTCGCCGGCAATCGGGCGCGCTACCGCTACTGGCGGCCGCTGCGAAGACGCGACCAGCCGCTCAGTGGTCATGCCGAGGAGTACCTCGACTGCCGCCTCGACATTGCCGTTGCAGCTGTCGAGGACGGCCTGCAGCGTCTCCGGATCCACGTCTGGAAACATGGCGATAAGACTGTCCATCATCACGTCAGAGATGTTGATCACCGCTCTGCTCTCCGCTCCGGCGATCGACGGAGAGTGCAGAAAAAGCGCATGAAGCGCGCAAGCTTCCCTCTTCATTCACAACACACCAACACGCACAAACCAAACTCACACCAAGCGTGAAGGTCTCTTCACACTACATTCCCTATAACTTCGTCTCGAACCCTGGGTGTCAACCAAAGCACGTTGTGATTGTCTTCCTATCGCGCTGTCGCTTTTGCGAGCACCTTTTACACATTTTGGACCGCGATCGATGGTCCGCGCAATGGATCGCGCGGCCACGGAGCCACGACCACCGAGCCACGGCCGGCAAGCCGCCGGCTTGCGGTCTGAGTTCTTACCTGCGGGGGGCTTCCAAGGCCCCAAGGCGGGCTATGAATTCAAACGAGGAGACCAGGGCCCGGGCTACTATCGAGTGCACGAGCTCGCGAGCAGGCAAGACTTCTTGGCTGCACTCGAGCAGGCGGAGGCGCGCGACTCTGAGGCCCTCTCGGCGGCGATGGCGACGGGCTTTGGCGGCGTGGAGCAGCAGCGCCAATGGCAACAGCAGCAGCCCTTCCACGCCGCGTATCGCCAGCGCGAGGTCTACGCAAGGAACGCGCATGTGCAGCAGCCCGAATGGGCCCGCGTGGGCGTGAGCGAGTCCACGCTGGCCTTCCAGCGTCCCGACGAGGAGCAGCTAGTCCTCACGGGCTTCGAGCGCGCCGGCCCCTCGCGCAGCCAGCGTGTTCCCTTCAAGCCGATCGCCTCACAAATCAGCCTTGCCCATGGGCCGCCGCCCCCGCCCGATGTCTATGAGCGCAAAACGATGCCCCTGATGGAGCAAAAGCGCGGCCGCGTGGACCCGGCGGCGAGGCCAGTCGCCGGAGGCCGGCCCAACATGTCCGGCCCGGCGGATCCTCGGACGGGTGTTGGCACTACCCTCCTTGCGAATTCGGTGAACTTCTTGACGACGTGAGCGTGAGAAGTGACGTCGACGTTCCACCAGTCTCAGAGCCCAGGGCATCCCAGCTGCATTTGAGACCGAGCACGAGTTGGACTCGTGAGTGGTCATGATGACTTCGATAGAGCCAGCATGAGAGAGGGGGAGAGAGAGTGCACGCGCAGAGTGTTGAGCGTGCAAGGCGCGACGACGGCGACCATGACGGCGTCACAAGTAAGCTACAGTAAGTAAAAACAATCGTATGCCAAGACAGGCGGCGACACCCCCGTGCACAGTGCTTGGCGTGGAGTGTTAAGCTGATGTATTTTAACGTGAATGTGCGAAAACACTAGTAACACTGCCGCGGGGCGAGAGAACCAAAATCCGGTGTTTTTGTCGTTCGAAAGATGACGTGTATCGGATACACGCATGCAAAAATGTTAGGAACACGAGGCTGTGGGCTTTGCAAGAAGCGTGACCCTTTCTCAAGAAGCGTCACGCGGTGTCGCAGAGCGAGAAACGCAATGTGGACCCAGGACATCCCAATGCCGCGCTGGAGCGCGGACGAAGAAGAGCGACTGCTGGACGCGATCGGGGCTGGTCTTGACTGGACAGCAACGGCGCGGGCCGTCGGAAACGGGCGTTCGGTCGTAGCGTGCAAGATGAGACTCGATCGCGCGCGCCGCAGAGAAAAAGCGAGGGACGAGAATCACGAGGAGCTCGACCCACTCCACATGGTTGCTCGATCGCCATCCAACACCAGTTTCGATCAATCCAGCAACGCATCCCTCGTGAAGCGGGCGAAGTTTCCCAAGATGCGGACGTGGTCCGGAAAACGGTGTAACGCGTGCGATAAGTGCAAGCAGCCCGATTGCGGCGAGTGCGTGAATTGTCTCGACAAGGGCAAGTTCGGCGGACCAAATATCAAGAAGCAGTCTTGCGAGCTCAGGGCGTGTCGCTTCCCTTCCTTTCCCGGGCATGGAGATCACAAGCGAGAGGTTCACGAGCGCAGCCAAGACCATGCCCTCGAACCGCGACCAACGCCTCGAGAGGCAGCAGCTGGTAAAGCAGCTGGAGGTCCAAGAGGGCCACCTCCACCGGCAAGAGCGCGAACGTCCCCGCGACCGCCGCAAGCGCCGCAGGCGCCACCGCCACGCTTTGTCTGGTCAGGAAATGAAGGGCACTCCGCTCGGTCTGGTGCAAAGGTTAATGCAACCGCATGCCGAGAGTGCCCTGCGTGCCTTCGGCCCAACTGTGGCAAGTGTGCCAACTGCAAGGACAAGCGGAAGTTTGGCGGCCCTGGCGTCAAGAAGCAGCGCTGCATCCACCGCGTGTGCAGGCAGATGGTTCAACCCAATCCCACAAATGAGACGGTCGAGGTGCAAGAGGCGCCAGTGCATTGGCGTGGAGGCCCTATGGAGGCCGCGGCGGAGGCCGTTGAGCCGGGCAATGCTCAGGACGAGGCCTCTAAGGAGGCCGAGGCAATGGCGGTGCTGGAAGAGGCTCTCGAGATCGCTCAGAGGCTTGAGACCTTGGAAGGGGGCAGCTGGAGAAGCGCCGGGCCGGGCAGTTGGAGAAGCGGGCCTCAGGCCAAGCGGCCCAAGATATGCGACACGAAGGCAACATTGGACGGGGAGGAGGACGAGGGGGAGGAGGACGAGGGGGAGGAGGAGGGGGAGGAGGAGGAGGGGGAGGAGGAGGAGGAGTGGGGGGAGGAGGAGGAGGAGGAGAAGGACGAGGACGAGGACGAGGACGAGGGGGAGGAGAATGAAGATGAGGTCGACGAGGACGACGAGGACGACAAGGATGAATCGGAGGCAGATGATGCCAAGGAAGGCGCCGAGGAAGACGCTGACGAGGATGCTGAGGAGGACACCCTTGCCCAACGTCCAGGAGGGCGCCGCTGCGAAGAAAACGGCTACATTGCATGCCGCGAATGCGGCAAGTTGTGCAAAGGTCTGATGGGACTAGGGGCACATATGAAGAAGCATAGCAGTGATAAGAAGAAGCATTACAGTGATGCTTCTTCTTATGTGCCATCGCGGCCGCAGACGAGTACGGTGCAGGGGGCAGCGGTGCAGAGCATGGGCGGCGGCGAACGCTCTCTTCTGACGAAGGCGGTGCAGGAGACCATTGGACGTGGAGAAGACGCGACGATGGCCGCAGCACCGGCCATTGGACGTGGAGAAGACGCGACGATGGCCACAGCACCGGAAGTGGCCCGCCATCAGCAGGTGCGAGCGGAGGTGCAGGGTGCGCTCAGCGCCACGGCGCCGCTTCTAGGGCCCAAGTTTGACGCGCGCATCCTGAAAGGTCGAGTGTTCACGGTGGAAGGCCGAGTGCTCTCGGCCGTCCTACGGGACAGCCCGCTCGCAGAGGAAGTCGCCAAACACGTGGAGAAAGCCAAGCCATTGGCAGCCCCGTCGTATGAAGCCGTCCGCCACTCGATTTGGCGGCGCCACTTTGCGGTGCCGGCACCGGCACCGGCAGCGACCGACGTCGCCAAATCGATTCCGACGCCAGATCGAGTGACGGATGGCGCCGTGACGGGCGCCACGTGCATCGGCCTCGACCCGACTCGACCAGACTCGACCAGACTCGACCAGACTCCGGCAGCTCGAGAGTTCGACATCTCTATCCAGGAGCCGATGTTAGAGCCGATGTCGCGCATGCCAAGAGGTCAGCATGCCAGTGACGAAGGCGTGGTGATCTATGATGGCGCAGCAGGGGCATCAATCGAGAAGGGGCTCGTGGTCTCGGAATTGACATCGTTACCCGTGTCTCCCTGCGCATCAGATGCTGCACCTGCATCAGCTGCAGTGTTCGCGCCAGCACGTGCATCAGCTGCAGTGTTCGTGCCAGCTGCGGCACACGTAGCGGCTGCGGCACCCACGCCAGCGGAAGCGCTCACGCCAGCAGTTCGGCCGACCTTGATGTTGCCTCTCGCCGCCGATCCCCAAGAGCCTTGTCTGGTGCCTCATCTGGCGCTCTCGTTCAAGGAGAAGCAGGAGCCTCACATAGTGGGGACCGAAGCGCAGCAGCCCTTGGACGTTGGGGGTGCTCAACACAGCGCTTTGGACATTGATGCGCAGCGTCCGCTCGCTGCGGTTGAGCTGGACCTTTCCTTGCGGTCGAGCGAGCAGTTGCCGCAGGAGAAGCCCGTGCTCACCGCAGACGAGGCCAGGGCGCCCGCGGCGGCGCCCCAGGGGCTCGAGCTCGTGCCGTCAAGTACGTGTAAGACAGGCTTCAACTTCGAGACATTAGACGAGGCGCTTTCTTGCAAAGAGACATTAGAAGAGGCGCTCTCATGCTACGCGAGGGCGTCATTTGAAGCGGATGAAGCCAGCCCGGCCGCGGCGGGGGAGGAGCGCAAGAAGTTGGAGAAGCAGACGCTCGCCCAGTACGGCGCCGTGACACTTCCCGCCGCCTCGGAACCCAACGTATTCATGATGAAGCTGCCTACAAGTGCGCCAAGCGTGCCGCCAGCGGCTGAAAGCTTCGCGGCGTATTATTCGCGGCAGGTTCTTTCGGGGCACATGGCGACGGTGGAGGCCGCGGCCGCGAGTTCAGAGGTCCATCAGCCGATCATGCCGCGCATCAGCGTCAACGAACATTGGCAGGCTCGTCCGTTGGCGGCCGCAGCGGTAGTGGCAGACCTAGCCGTTTCGGAGACCTTCTTCAAGGGCGTGACGAAAGTTAAGGACATGTACGCGGCACATGTAAGCGAGAACGGCACAGCTCGCTGCTTGGGTATGTTCGAGACGCAGGAGGAGGCTTCCAAGTGTTACCTGAAGCACATCGCCATCAAACGGCCGTCATCTTCATTGCCATTGAGCATGCCGCTCTCATGGCAGCCTCAAGAGCCATTGAGCATGCCGCTCTCATGGCAGCCTCAAGAGCCAACGAGCAAGCTGCCACCAGCGCCGCGAGCTCCGGCGCCAACCAGCATGCTGCCACCAGCGCCGCGACCTCCGGCGCCAACCAGCATGCTGCCACCAGCGCCGCGACCTCCGGCGCCAACCAGCATGCTGCCACCAGCGCCGCGACCTCCGGCGCCAACGAGCATGCTGCCACCAGCGCCGCGACCTCCGGCGCCAACGAGCATGCTGCCACCAG